>Ga0209647_1000049_pt1 | contig 93374 bp, 83 predicted proteins | sample GraSoi_2013_60cm_FD_185827 | JGI IMG/M metagenome (GOLD analysis project Ga0209647, IMG submission 185827) | Grasslands soil microbial communities from the Angelo Coastal Reserve, California, USA - Sample 9_17_2013_60cm (SPAdes) (version 2) | ecosystem: Environmental > Terrestrial > Soil >...
GCCGTCATCTCGCGGCCGGCCATGAAGAAGTCTTCGCCGGTGTTGGCTCGTCCTCTTAAATACCAGCCGATGGAGAGCACCAGGGCAAAATAAAAAACCACAATCACTACATCGACGGAAGAAAGATGTACAAGCCGAGTTGCCACAGCGGTCGTCAACAGTGACGTCATTGCTCGTTGTCCCTCACCGATCTGTAAAGTGCAGTTCTTCGACGCTCGTAGCTGCTATCTAACACCCAGCAGCAAGTCAACCGTCAGTTGATCGAGACGCTCGTACGGCAAACGCTTCTTGAGGATCTCATCTTTATTAAAAACAAGCGTTAACAGCCTGGATGCGGCTTCTTTCGAGTAGTGATTCAGCTTGAAAGCATCTTTTCCATTACCTGCAATCTCACTGAGGATCGCCTGTATTTCTTTGTCGGCGCCCCAGCGACGAGCCTTTTCTTTCAGGATCAGATAGGTTCGCATGCAGCCGCGAGCGAAGTCTTTTACGCCTTCATAGTCCTCGGTACGGTAGGCGTGCGCGTCGAAGTGACACGGCCCCTCGTAGCCAACGTCTTCGAGAAACTTCACCAGCCAGAATGCGGACTTCAAGTTGGACGACCCAAAGCGAAGGTCCTGGTCAAATCGATTTGGCATCTGATCATTCAGATCGATGTGGAAAAGCTTGCCCGCTTCCCACGCCTGGGCCACGGCATGCATGAAGTTGAGTCCCGCCATGTGTTCGTGCGCGACTTCGGGATTCACGCCGACCATTTCAGGATGATCGAGAGTAGGGATGAAGCCCAGGTACTGGCCTGTTGTGGCCATATAGATGTCTGCTCGCGGTTCGTTGGGCTTAGCTTCCAAAGCGAACTTCATACCATACCCGCGCTCAATGTTGTATTCGCAGAGATAGTTGACAGCTTCGCGCAAGCGCTTGATGGCATCATCCGCGCGGCGGCAAGCGTCGGTCTCGACGCCCTCGCGGCCACCCCATAACACAAAAAGCTTCGCGCCCAACTCCGCTCCAATGTCCATCGCCCGCATGGTTTTTTGAATCGCGTACGCGCGCACCTCGGGAGCATTGGCGGTGAAAGCTCCGTCGCGGAATATCGGGTGGAAGAAGAGCGAGACGGTTGCCATGGGAACCACAATGCCGTTTGCGTCGCAGGCCTTCTTGAACGAGCGGACGATGCCGTTGCGTTCGGCGGCGGTGGCGTCGATTGGAACCAGATCGTTGTCGTGCAAGTTGACGCCCCATGCGCCGACTTCCGCCAGCACGGAGACAATCTCAATTGGCGAAATATGCGGTCGCACAGCGTCGCCAAATGCATCGCGTCCGCGGTTGCCGATCGTCCAGAGCCCGAAGGAGAACTTGTGTTCCGCACGGGGCTCGTAGTCGTTCGTACTTGTCATAACGTATCCTCCATGCCGCGGTAGTTATCAATTATAGTTATCAATTTAGGATGGACTTCATCGCGGGATATATGCGGCGATACGCCGCATACGCCTTGTCCATAACAAGTGAGTCTGCGGAATTCGGAGTTGTGTTCCCGGCCATGCGCACTACGGCGGCGCAGGCAGCATCAACCGACGGCCACACCTTTGCGCCGACTCCAGCCAGGATTGCGGCTCCGTAGGCGGCGCCCTCTTCCGCCTCCACGGTCTCGACTTGTTGTCCGTAGACGTCCGCTTGAATTTGTCGCCAGAGCGGTGATCTCGCGCCGCCACCGCCCAGTCGAATCGTCTTCACGGGGACTTCGATTTCCTGAAAAATCGTGAACGTATCGCGCAGGCTGAACGCGACTCCCTCGAGGATCGCCCGAATTACATGAGCCCGCGTATGCGACGCCGTCAAGCCAACTAACATCCCGCGTGCCGTTGGGTCGAGGTAAGGAGTGCGCTCGCCCATCAAGTACGGGGCCCAGAGCAGACCATCGCTTCCCGGAGGTGCCTTCGCCGCCTCGGCGGTGAGCCTTTCATAGGAATTACTGATGGAATCACTGCTGGCATCACTGGTGGCATCGCTGTTCCCGCTGGCCGCTGCTAAAAACTGGTCCCGGAACCAACGAAGCGAAAGCCCGGCAGCTTGAGTCACACCCATCACCATCCAACGCCCTGGAACCGCGTGGCAAAACGTGTGCAAGCGTCCTCCGGGATCAAGCGCAGGAGCATCAGTTGCGGCGAGAACTACTCCTGAGGTTCCGATGGTTGCACTTACTGTTCCTGGCGAAACCACACCCATGCCAATCGCGCCCGCCGCCTGATCTCCCGCACCGGCCACGATTGGCGTTCCGCTTTGCAGGCCAGTAGCGGCCGCGCCAGCGGCTGAGATTCGGCCACAAATTTCGGGCGACTCATAGAGGGTGGGCAGCAGCGACTCGTCCATTTCAACCAGCCCTAATATCTCTTTTGACCAGCGGCGGTGGGCGACGTCTAGCAGCAGAGTCCCCGAGGCGTCTGCGACGTCGGTTGCGCGTTCGCCCGTCAACTCAAATCGCACGTAGTCTTTGGGCAGCATGAGGGAGCGAACCTTGCTCCAGTTCGCGGGTTCGTTCTCCCGGACCCACAGGCATTTGGTCAGTGTGAAATTGGTGAGTGCGGGATTGCAGGTGAGTTGAATGAGGCGTGCGGCACCGATTTGCGCGGTCAAGTCCCGGCTCTGCTTCTCGGTCCTGACGTCGCACCAGATCAGCGCAGGCCGTACGACGCGCGCTTGCTCGTCCAGCAGGACGGCCCCATGCATTTGTCCAGACAAACCAACGCACGAAATCTGATCGCCGCGCAGGCGGCCTTGCGCCAGCGCCTTGTGCACTGCCACGCCGCACGCGCGCCACCAGTCGCGAGGATCCTGCTCCGCCCAGCCGATTTGCGGTGATGTAAAGGCTCGATGCTCTTCCGTAGCAGAGGCAATTACACGTCCGCGCTCGTCGATGAACGAGCGCGCGCGTACCTCCAGTGCCCACGTCGATTCCCAGAAAATACATTGTCGCTTTGCCAGGTTCCTTTGCGCTTATACAATCGGTCAGGTGCGATGCATGTTTAGAATCAGGATTGTCAATTTTAAGATAGTCTATTGCCTGCGCGCGAGGCATGACACGCCGAAAGCTATTCTGCAGTGTCTGCATAGCGCACCGTCACAAGAACGCGGCTTCGCCCAGATAGTCGGACAGAGAGAAGAGGAACTATGTTTTCAAACAAGGCTAACGGCTGGTGTGCAATTTTCGCGGCTCTGCTTATGCTGACCGCAAATATGCAAGGGAAGACAAGGATCACCAAGCAGGCGTTTGGACATACTTCGGAAGGAACCGCCGTCGATATTTACACCTTGGCCGATGGCAAAGTCGAAGCCCGCATCATGACCTATGGAGGGATCATCGTTTCCCTGCGCACGCCCGATCGGAACGGAAAGATCGACGACGTGGTGCTGGGTTGCGACTCAGTCGAGAAGTACGAGGCGCAGACTGCGCATTTCGGAGGCATTATTGGCCGCTACGCGAATCGTATCGCGCATGGCAGCTTCCAACTTGATGGGAAGACGTATTCCATTCCGAAAAACGATGGCGACAATGCGCTTCATGGCGGCACCCGCGGCTTCGACAAAGTGGTCTGGGGAGCCAAAGAGATTGTGGATGGAATCGAGCTCACCTATGTGAGCAAAGATGGCGAGCAAGGTTTTCCCGGCACGCTCTCCACGACCGTGCGCTACACCTTGAAGGGGAGTACTTTGCGCATCGAGTATGCAGCGACTACCGATAAGGACACCGTCCTTAACCTGACCAACCATTCTTATTTCAATCTGGCGGGCCAGGGGAAAGGCGACGTTCTCGGGCATGTGCTGAAGATCAACGCCTCCCGTATGACTCCGGTCGATTCGGTTCTTATCCCGACGGGAGAGCTGAAATCAGTAGCGGGCACTCCATTCGATTTTCGAACGCCGCATGCCATCGGAGAGCGGATTAATACGGACGATGCCCAGTTGAGTCTAGGCAAGGGATACGACCACAACTTCGTGTTGGATCATCCGGCAGGGCAACTGGCCGAGGCGGCCGAAGGATACGAACCGACCACTGGCCGGATTCTAAAGGTGTTCACAACCGAACCCGGATTGCAGATCTACACGGGAAACTTCCTGGACGGATCGATCACCGGAAAAGAAGGGCGCGTCTACAACCGGCGATTCGCATTTTGCCTGGAAACCCAGCATTTTCCTGACTCTCCGAACCATGCCAGCTTTCCCTCGACTGAGCTGAAACCAGGGCGAAAGTTTCACAGCGTGACGGTATTCCAGTTCAGCGCAGGCACGCGTTGAGATGCGGGACAAAGAATGGCTCCTCAGGTAGGACTCGAACCTACAACCCTCCGGTTAACAGCCGGATGCTCTGCCATTGAGCTACTGAGGAGTGGGAGCACGCTTACATGCGCGCTTGAATTATCAATAAAATCATATCAGAGGCAGCGGCTGATGGGAAACTCGCTCATCGGCAGCAGTGATCCTCCGTTGGCACTCGCAGTGGGCAGTGTCTCCATCATGGCGCGGTTCTGCTAACCTAATTCTCAGCGTTTCGTCCACAACAGAAGTGAGGTGTTTATGCTGGGAGGTTCGCGTTTGCTGACTGCTCTTCTGCTTCTTCTCATCGGTACGGCTGCCCTCGTCTATGCAGAGGATTCCCGAGCCGGGGATTCCACCGCTCCTTCCGCTACCCCCGGTCCTCCGAAGGCCAAGGTTGCGCCGGTGGAGGACGTTGTCCAGGGTCACAAAATCATCGATCGCTACCGTTACCTCGAAAACGCGAACGATCCCGACACCAAGCTCTACGTCGAGCAGGAACTCAGTTACACCCGAACGATCCTTGAACCGCTGCCCGGCCGCGACAAGATCAATGCGCGTCTTTCGCAATTGCTTGAGATTGGCACGGTCGGAGCTCCGCAAATGGGTGGTAAGTATTACTTTCATACCCGACGCGAAGGCAACCAGAACCAGGCCATCCTATATGTGCGTGAGAGTCTAAACGGCGACGATCGCGTACTGGTCGACGTGAATAAAATGTCCGCCGACGGTACGGTTGCACTGGACTGGTGGTTCGCGGCCGAAGACGGCAAATACGTGGCCTATGGAACGTCTGCCAGCGGATCGGAGGAGAGCACACTCCATATCATCGAAAGCGCGACCGGCAAGGTATTGCCGGATACGATCGACCGTACCCGCTTCGCCAGCGTGGCCTGGATGAAGGACAGTTCCGGCTTCTACTACACCCGCCATCCCAAGAAAGGCGAGGTCCCGGAGGGCGAAGAGGTCTACCACGTCAAGGTTTTCTACCACCAGATCGGTAGCGATCCCGCGAAGGACCCGCTCATCTTCGGCGAAGGCCGCAATCCGCAGGACATTCCGAACGTCACTCTCTCCGAAGATGACCGCTGGCTGCTGATTGATGTTGGCGAAGGCTGGACGAAGACGGAAATGTATTTGCAGGATCTCCAGTCGAAAAATCCTCCGGTGGAAATTACTACCGGCAAGGATTTTCTTTATGGCGCGGAATTCTTTCAGGGCAGACTCTACATCACCACGAACGAAGATGCTCCCCACTATCGCGTCTTCGTGGCGGATGCGACGAATGCGAAACGCGAGAACTGGAAGGAACTCATTCCGGCATCAGATGCCGTGCTGCAAGACGCCAGCGTAACCGGCGGCAAACTCCTGGCACAGTACGAACACAACGCGACCTCTGAACTGAAGCTGTTCGGGCTCGACGGAAAGAAGCTCGCCGACATTCCGCTGCCGGCCATCGGAGATGTTTTCAGCGGCTCCGGGCGATATGATCGGAACGAAATCTTTTTTGGGTTTCAGTCCTTCACCGTCCCGCCCTCGGTTTATCGCGTCGATCTAACCGACGTGAAAAGCGTGCTCTGGGCTAAAGTCGACGCGCCCTCCATCGATCCTTCCGCCTACGACGTGCAGCAGGTTTGGTACACGTCGAAAGATGGCACGAAAGTTCCGATGTTTGTCGTCAACAAAAAGGGAATCGAGAAGAACGGCAAGAATCCGACTCTGCTGACCGGCTATGGCGGTTTCAACATCTCGCTGAAACCGACTTTCAACCGCAGCATGTATCTCTGGATGGAGCACGGTGGCATTTACGCGGTCGCCAATCTTCGCGGCGGTTCCGAGTTCGGTGAAGACTGGCATCGCGCCGGCATGCTTGATAAAAAGCAGAACGTCTTCGACGACTTCATCGCTGCCGGCGAATATCTGGTCGCGCAGAAATACACTGACAAAGATCACCTGGCCATTCAAGGCGGCTCCAACGGTGGCCTGCTCATGGGCGCGATGATCACTCAGCGGCCCGACCTGTTCCGCGCCGTAGTGTGCGCCGTCCCGCTGCTCGACATGCTGCGCTATCAGAATTTTCAGATCGCGAAGCTGTGGATTCCGGAGTACGGGTCGTCCGAGGATGCCAAGCAGTTCGAATGGCTCTATGCTTATTCGCCCTATCATCACGTGAAGGCCGGGCAGGAGTATCCCGCTATTCTCTTTATGACGGGAGACACCGATACGCGGGTCGATCCCATGCACGCCAAAAAAATGGCCGCGCTCATGCAAGCCGAGGCAAAGAATGGTGCCAGCCAGCAGAAGCCGATCCTGCTGCGCATCGAAACCAAGGCCGGACACGGACAGGGCAAGCCGGTCACCAAGCAGATTGAAGAGAGTACCGATATGTACTCGTTTCTGTTCTGGCAGTTGGGGGTCACACCGTGATGATGGAAAGGGACGGGGGTCTCGCCCGTCCGGTTCCCACCTGTGCTCCTCGTGTCCCCTGTGGTTAAATGATCTCGGTGGCCCCTGACGCAAGAATCCGCGTACTCGTAGCGAAGCCTGGCCTCGACGGCCACGACCGCGGCGCCAAAGTGATTGCTCGGGCTCTCCGCGACGCTGGCATGGAGGTCATCTACACTGGCTTGCGCCAGACGCCGGAAATGATCGTCAGCGCCTCGCTCCAGGAAGACGTGCAGGTCATCGGGCTCTCGATTCTCTCGGGCGCGCACAACGCCATCGTTCCGCGCGTGATGGACCTGCTGAAGCAAAGTAAAATGGACGACGTGCTGGTCTTGGTCGGCGGCATTATCCCCGATCAGGATGTTGAAGGCCTCAAGAAAATCGGCGTGGCCGGCATTTTCCAGCCTGGTACTCCGATGGACGACATTGTTAAGTTCATCCGCGAGCACGTAAAGCCGCACGGCGTGCCCTTTTAGTCTGCGACCTATGGTCAACGAATTCGTGGACTACAGCACCAATGACCAGTTCAGAAATGCCAGCATCCAAATCAGATTGAACGCGAACAGCGTCGCGCACAGAAATACAAAACGCGTCCCCTTCATCTTCTCCACCCATTCCCCAATCGTCAGATACGCCGGATAGACCGGCAGCAGATACCGAGGAGCGCCCAGCAACGGCGGCCAACACAGCCGTAAAAGAAGATGCACGATCACCGCTACCGAAAAACACCTGTCTTCGATCCGCCGGCGCTCGGCCACTCCCACAGCGAGGAAAAAAATCAAAGCAACCAGGCTGATGATGACCAGTGCATCGAAATGTTCAGCCAGAGAACGAATTGCCAACCATAGTGTCGTCCACGGAGCTGCCACATCTGTATTCCAGTACGTCCGGTAAGCCGCAGCCACAGTCAGGGATCGCGTCTGATGCAACCAGAACCAATATCCCAGCGTTCCGAGGGGAGCGATCGCGACCGGCCATCGCGCTGGGCGCGGCGCCCGCCAGGCCATGATCGCCAATGGCACCATCACCAATGTTCCCGCCGATCGCGTCAATCCCGCAGCAAGAGCACAGGCCGCCGCCAACGCCCAACGCCCGTCCCGCGCCCAAACGATGCACCAGACGATCAGCGCCACCGCCAAAGCCTCGGTGTATCCCGCAAAAAAGAAGAAACTGGCCGGCCATACTGCTGCGAGCATTAGAGTCCGCAGCGGTCTGGTATCTGGAAACTCACTAGGCACGTCACTTCGCACGTCATTTCGTACGTCATTTCGCACTTCATTCCGCACGAGGCGCAGCAGTCCCCAGAAATAGAAAAACGCCGCCACCGACGAGATCAGCAAGGCCGCAGCGATCGGCCCAACCAGTCCGCTCAGGCCGCGAATGAGCCACGGATAGAGAGGATAGAAAACCACTCCCGCCGGCAGATCATATCCACGTTCGGCAATCCGCAAATACCAAAGCGTGTCGAAACGCTGCCAGATTCCGAGCAACGCATAATGCCAACCGCCGGGGGCCGGCAAATTCCCGGTGAGCACATTGCTGTGAATCAAACGCGCATCCGGATGCAGAAACACCGCCGCGACAGCTGCGATGCCCGTATAGACCGCGCGCAACACCGACGTGATCGCTGCAGCAATTTGCCAATCCGCTCGCGTTTTCAGGTTTCGGCACACTCTTGATCCAGCCTCCAAACGAACTCCGCAGCTGAGTCTACCAGCCAAATCCCTCCGCGCCGCCCATTGCCCCCGCTGGTATAGTAAGTAGTTTCGCAAGACTTTAGAGCTCCGCCCTCATGCCCGAACGTACCGATTCCACGGCTCTCTCCATCAACAACGTCCTCCCCACGAAAATTGATCCCAGCTCCCTCCGCTTCGAATCCAACATGCGCGCTCTCGCCGATCTCGTGGCCCAAGTTCGCAACGAGGAGGAAAAAATCCGTGAAGGCGGAGGCGCCAAAGCCGTCGAAAGCCAGCACGCGAAATCGCGTCTTACCGCGCGCGAACGCATACGCCTCCTCGCCGACCCCGGTTCGTTCTTCGAACTAGGCCTTTATGCCGCGCACAGAATGTATGAAGAATGGGGTGGCGCTCCCTCTGCCGGCGTCGTTACTGGACTCGCCCGCATCGAGAGCCGAATGGTAATGCTCATCGTGAACGACGCCACCGTCAAAGCCGGGGCCTTCTTTCCCATGACCACGAAGAAAGTCATTCGCGCGCAAAACATCGCCATCGAAAATCGCATCCCAACGATCTACCTCGTCGATTCCGCGGGGGTTTTTCTACCGCTGCAAGAAGACGTCTTTCCTGACACGGACGATTTTGGCCGCGTGTTCCGAAACAATGCTGTTATGTCGGCCATGGGCATCCCGCAGATCGCCGCCATCATGGGCATGTGCGTGGCCGGGGGCGGATATCTTCCCGTGATGTGCGACCACGTCCTGATGACCGACGGCAGCGGCCTGTTTCTTGCCGGGCCCGCGCTAGTGCAAGCCGCCATCGGGCAGAAAGTCTCCGCCGAAGAATTGGGTGGCGCCGCGATGCACTCCGCCATCAGCGGCACCGTCGACTTTCGCGAGTCGGATGACCAGGCGTGTGTCACCCGCATCCGTTCGCTGATTGAAAAATGGGGTTACCGCCGCCAGTCTCTCTGGGATCGCAAAAAGCCCGTGGAGCCAGCGATGCAGGCCGAAGAGATCTACGGCGCTTACGATGCCTCGCCCGCGCGCCCGTACGACATGAAAGAAATTCTCGCGCGCATTGTGGATGAAAGCCGCTTTGACGAGTACAAGCCCGAGTATGGGAAAACGCTGATCTGCGGGTATGCTCGCATCGGAGGCTTCGCCGTCGGCATTGTTGCCAATCAGAAACTTCACGCGCACCAGACTGACCATGAAGGCCACAAGCGCGTCGAGTTCGGCGGCGTTATTTACACCGAGTCCGCCGAGAAGGCCGCTCGCTTCGTCATGGACTGCAACCAGAGCCTGATCCCGCTCGTCTTTTTCCACGACGTAAACGGCTTCATGGTTGGGCGCGACGCCGAATGGAGCGGCATCATCAAGGCGGGCGCAAAAATGGTGAATGCGGTTTCGAACTCCGTCGTGCCTAAGATTGTGGTGATTGTTGGCGGATCTTTCGGCGCTGGACACTACGCCATGTGCGGCAAGGCTTTCGATCCACGCTTCGTCTTCGCCTGGCCCACCGCGAAATACGCGGTCATGAGCGGAGATGCCGCCGCCGGCACGCTGGTGGAAATCAAAGTCAAGCAACTGGAACGCAGCGGCAAGAGGTTGAGCGAAGAAGAAAGAAAAGAACTTTTCGACTCAACGAAGCAAACCTATGAAGAGCAGACCGATCCGCGCTACGGTGCCGCCCGTCTTTGGATCGATAAGATCATCGACCCCATGGAGACGCGCCAAGCTATCACGCAGGCGCTGGAAGCGGCATCGCTGAACCCCGAGGTGCCGGAGTTCAAGGTGGGAGTTCTGCAAACATGAATGTCAGAGGATGCTTTCGACAGGCACTTACAGTCTCGTACATTTTGCTGATGCTCTTGCTGATTTGCGGTGTTTCGACAGTTTTCTCCTGGTCGCAGGGAGGCCAGAAGCTAGGTAACTAAGTGCTAAATGCCAACCGCTAATTCTGTCAAACTTATCGAATGTCCCCGCGATGCCTGGCAAGGCCTCAAGGGTCAGATCCCTGCCGAACTGAAGACCAACTATCTGCAGGCCCTGATCTCCGCGGGCTTCAAGCATATTGATGCGGTCAGCTTCGTCTCTCCCAACGCTGTCCCGCAGATGGCCGACTCCGAAGAAGTTCTTAAGGAACTCGATCCGCCCGATGACGTTGAAATTATCGGCATCGTGGTCAACGAAAAGGGCGCGCTACGGGCGATCGCGACTGAAGCCGTGCGCACCCTTGGCTTTCCGTATTCGATCTCGCCAACATTTCTAGAGAACAACCAACGACAGACGCTGGAAGACGCCATCGAGGAACTGGAAAAGATCGAGAAGAGAGCGGACGAAGCGGGGCTCGACACCGTCGTCTACATCTCGATGGCCTTCGGCAACCCCTACGGCGACCCCTGGAGTGTGGATGAGGTCAAAGAAGCTGTTGCCTTGCTCGAGTTGCAGGAGATTCGCAGGATCTCGCTTGCTGATACCGTAGGCCTGGCTCCACCGGAAAAGATTCAAGAAGTAGTCTCCGCGGTGATGGCAAAGTACGATTACCTCGAAATCGGAGTTCACCTGCACAGCCGCCCCGATCAGGCCGCTGCGAAAATCATCGCAGCCTATGAGGCTGGCTGTCGCCGTTTCGATTCCGCCATCGGCGGCTTAGGTGGATGCCCCTTCGCACAGGATGAGTTAGTTGGGAATATTCCGACGGAAACGGTAATCGAAACGCTTCGCCGTCGTGGCGCGCAATTGCCGACGCTGAAGTCGCTGGATGCCCTACTGCGAGCGAGCGCTGAGATCGGCGCGAGATACAAGAATTCAACGGCCGCGGATTGAGCCCTTCTGAAAAAACGGCATGAGCTACAAAACACTCCAACTCGCCTTCGACTCCGGTATCGCCACTCTAACCCTCAACCGGCCTGACAAGCGCAACGCCATCAGCTACGAACTGATTGACGATCTGATCCGCGCTCTGGAAGAAGCGAGAAACTCCTCCGCCGGCATCCTGATCCTGACCGGGGCGGGGAAGGCTTTCTGCTCCGGCATGGACCTCGACAACCTGAAAGCCCTGATCGGCCGTACACCCGAGCAAAACCTCGCAGACTCGCGAACCATGGTCAGCCTGTTTCGCTCGCTGTATGAATTTCCTAAGCCGACAATTGCCGCGGTCAACGGCGCGGCTATCGCCGGCGGCACCGGACTGGCACTGCTCTGCGATTTCACGCTCGCCGTGCCAGATGCCAAGTTTGGCTACACCGAGGTCCGGATTGGATTTGTGCCCGCCATCGTCTCGACTTTTCTCCTGCGCCAGGTCGGCGAGAAAATCGCTCGCGACCTTCTACTGACGGGCCGTATCTTCGACGCGCCGGAAGCCTTGAAGATGGGCCTGATCAACGAAATCGTGCCTGCGGAGAGGTTGCTTGAACGCGCCCGCGAACTAGCCGCGCAGTTGGCGGAGAACAGTCCACTTTCACTTTCCAACACTAAGCGCCTGCTCACCGAGCACGCACGCGAGGAACTCGATGCGCAAATTGAGGCTGCCATCCGCGAAAATGCCGGCATCCGCGAGAGCGACGATTTTCGCGAAGGGATCGAGTCGTTTCTCGAAAAGCGCAAACCAAAGTGGACGGGACGATGAACCGGCGCGATACATCGATGCCTGCCGGGATAAAAGATACGGCGACGGTGAATGAGACGCGTATCCGCGTCCGCTATGCCGAAACCGATCAGATGGGGGTCGTCTATCACACCAATCATTTCGTCTGGTTTGAAGTGGGACGGGTGGAACTCCTCCGCCAGTTCGGCTTCAGCTATAAGGATATGGAGCGCGAAGACGACTGCTTCATCGCCGTGGTCGATGCCCGCTGCCGTTATAAGGCTCCCGTACACTATGATGACGAGGTTATTGTTCTCACGTATCTGAAACATGTGCGAGAGAAAGTGATCCGCTTCGGGTATGAACTGCGCAGCGCGGAGAGCGGCGAGTTGCTGGCCGAAGGTGAGACCACGCACGTCGTGGCCAATTCGAAGATGAAAACCCGCGTGTTGCCGGAAAAATATCTAAAAGTATTTCGCGCGGCCGTGGGCAGCCCCTAAAGGGGCATCAGATTCTGGAATCTGCGGCATCGCGAAACGAGATGCCCTGATACGAAACCGGAGCGTCTCTGAAGGCAGCATTGGGACCAAACATGAACCGAACCAACAACGCCGAACAACCAACAACTGAGACTGAGAACTGAGAACCGGGAACTGAGAACTGCCTTGCAAGCTTTGCACATCAACGGAAACGATCTCACGCTCGAAGCGGTCCGCGAAGTGGCGCAGCCCGAGCTTCGCCGGCCCGTCCTGCTAGATCCCGACGCGCGCGAAGCCGTGAATCGTGCCCGCGCCGTCGTCGACGCACTCGTGGCAGGCAATAAAATTTCTTATGCGATCACGACTGGCGTCGGCAAGCTGAGTGATGTGCACATCGTTGGCGATCAAGTCCGCGAACTGCAAGTCAACCTAGTGCGCTCGCACGCCGTTGGCGTGGGGGAACCACTTTCGATCCCGGACACTCGCGCCATGATGCTCCTGCGCGCTAACTCGCTGGCGAAAGGCAACTCAGGCGTGCGCGGCATCGTCATCGACACCATCTGCGAGATGCTCAATCGCAGCGTGACCCCGATGGTCCCATCGCAGGGAAGCGTGGGAGCGAGCGGCGACCTGGCGCCGCTGGCGCACCTGGCGCTGGCATTGATCGGTGAAGGCGAATGCTTTGACGAAAAAGGCGCGCGCATCGCGAGCGCCGAAGCATTCAAGCGCGCACAGATCAAACCGCTGCTGCTGGAAGCGAAAGAAGCGGTGTCACTCATCAATGGCACGCAAGCCATGCTGGCCATCGGCGTTCTGATGCTGCTCGCCGCGGAGACGCTGGTCGACACCGCCGACGTCATCGGCGCGATGGCGTGCGATGCTCTCAAGGGAACCAATGTGGCTTTCGACGAGCGCATTCAAAAGGCCCGCCCCCATCCCGGACAAATCAAGACCGCGACCAACCTGCGCCGTCTACTTGAACAGAGCCAGATCCGCGAGTCGCACCGCGATTGCGGCCGCGTGCAGGATGCTTATTCGTTGCGCTGCATCCCGCAGGTGCACGGGGCGGTACGCGACACGCTCGCTCATTGCCGCGCGGTGTTTGAGACAGAGACGAACTCGGCCGTCGATAACCCGCTGGTATTCGTGAAGAATCCGAAAGCGATGGACGGAGAAGGCGATGTGCTCTCCGGCGGAAACTTTCACGGCGAGCCGCTCGCATTCGCGCTCGACTTTCTTGCGATTGCTTTGAGCGCGCTGGCGGGAATCAGCGAGCGGCGGCTGGAGCGCATGGTAAACCCCGCGCTCAGCGAAGGTCTGCCGCCGTTTCTCGCACCGGGCGCGGGAATGAACTCGGGATTCATGATGCCGCAAGTGACCGCCGCCGCGCTGGTGAGTGAGAACAAAGTTCTGGCGCATCCGGCATCGGTCGATTCGATTACGACATCGGGGAATAAAGAAGACTTCGTCTCCATGGGCATGACTGCGGCGAACAAGCTGAAGAAAGTGGTGGAGAACACGCGCAACGCGCTGGCCATCGAAGCCATGGCAGCGGCACAGGCGATTGATTTCCTCGCGCCGCTAAAGACTTCCAAGCCATTGCAGCAGGCGCACGCGTCGATCCGGGCGGTATGCGCGACGATGGAGAAGGATCGCGTGATGTATCAGGATTTCGCGCGCATCGCGGCGTTGATTGCCAGCGGGAAGGTGGCCGAGGTGGTGCGCTGAAAGAGTTGTGACGCGGGTTAAGGGGTTGAAGACCTGGCGGCCGTCCCATCCAACCCCAACTCCGCCGCGATCCGCTTCATCGCTTCGATGCAAAAAGCGATGTGTTCTTCGAGATCCAAACCGAGGTCGGCGGCGCCTTCGATAATGTCTTCGCGGTGGACGCTGCGGGCGAACGCTTTGTCCTTCATTTTTTTACGGACGGATGGGGCTTCGACCTCCGCGAGCGATTTACCCGGCTTGACGAGAGCGCATGCGGTGATGAATCCGGCGAGTTCATCGCAGGCGAAGAGCGTCTTTTCCAGGGGTGAGAGGCGCGCGACACCGGAGTACTGGGCGTGCGAGATGATGGCGCGCCGGATTTCTTCGGAATAGCCGCGTTCTTTCAGAATCTCGGAACCTTTAAAGGGATGATCGTCGGGGCTCGGATATTTCTCGTAATCGAAGTCATGCAGAAGGCCGACCGTCCCCCACAATTCTTCGTCGGCTCCAGCTTTGCGGGCGTAGGCGCGCATGCAAGCCTCGACTGCGAGCGCATGTTTCCGGAGACTTTCTGATTGCGTGAACTCAGTTAGTAAACACCATGCCGCGTCATGTTTATTCATTCTTTTGGGCCTGTTTCTTGCTAATTTTGCCACTTGATTAGCGTTCTGTTTCGATAAACGCCTTGTTTTTCATACTTTTGTCTTGACTTCCACAGGTTCCATCCGGCAGATTACCTTGTAGTTGGCTTTGAGAGTAGCCCCTGCTCTGGCACTCGCAAAACCTGAATGGCCACCACACTAACCCCCGTGGACTCACGGGAAGTTGTACGATGCGACCGTTGTCTCTTGGTGCAATTCCGCACATCTAACAGTCTTTGCCGCCGTTGCCATCTGTCCTTGGATGAGGACGAGGCGGAGATTGCGGCTATGACTCCGGCGCCAGAAGTGCTGCCGGTGAACGTCCATTCTAACGGGCGCGGGCATCTGAAGCTGGCGTACTCGATCCGATCATTGCGGCTGCGCAATGGCTTGAGTCAGCGGCAGTTGGCGCTGCGAATGTCGGTGCCCCGAACCTACGTTTCGAAAATCGAAAATGAGAAGGCGACGCCGACGCTGTCTTCGCTGGAGCGGCTGGCGAGGGCGCTCGAGGTCAGTGTGCCGGATCTGCTCTCTGGTGGAGAACGGAACCGGCAGGAGGAAGTCCGCGAGTTAATGGAAGATCAGTTTGTGGCCGAAATTTTGCCGTATCTTTCGCAGCTAAACGGGATGCAGATGTCGAGCATTCTGGCGCAGGTGCGTGACTTGACGGTGCGGCCGCGGCGGAGTGCGTAGCCTCCACACAAGATCAATCTTTATCCGGGCACACAACCAACTGGACAGCCGGGGCCTTCGGGCTCCGGCTTTTTTTGGGTCGCGATGCGGCGCCAAAAGTAAAGGGACGTGCATAGATTTGCACAGGCCAGCTGGGCGATGCGCAACAGTTTGCATGTTCCGGATATATTTTTGAGGACGTGCTGATTTCCACTTGACCCGCACCGTTGAACGAGCTACCCTCGCCGCACTCCCCCTAAAGCTGGGAGAAGATTACCCAGCAAGATTCCTTTGGTGAACAGGAAAACCTCGATGAAAATCTCTCAGATCTGTGCGTTTGCTTTGCTGCTGGTAGTCGGGTCGGTGATGGCTTTCGCCGACGGAATCAACGATCCAAAAATCATCATTCAAGGTGTCAGTGGCACTGGAAGTCCGATGCTTTGCCCGTCTCAAGGATGTACGGGTGTCGGCGTGAATTTTTCTTTCACAATCCCGAAGTCGGGAAAGGGCTTTTTATTCTTCACGAACACGAGCGGGAAAAACTGGACTTCGCTGACCCTGATCGAAAAAGGCGTACCGGCGAATGCCATTAGCTGCACCCAGACTCTGTTTCTGAGCTGCACGACGAAGACGTTGAAGGACGGCTCGGTTGAGATTCTTCTGTCGGGCATCAAGGGCGGACAGAATGCGCGCAAGGGGATATTGAAGGGTCAGAGCTTCGACATTGGTTTCGCCTGCGTTGCGCAGAGCTGCTGGACGAACGGCGGAAGCATTATGAGCGGGCACGCGGCTACGGCTCCGGAGCCGGGTACGGTAGCATTGATGGTGACGGGATTGGGCGCGATCATTTCGCGCCGCAAGATGTGGAAGAACCTCCTGAAGACCTAGTGGTTCTTCTTGGTAAACTCGTTCATCAATTGTGAAAACTGCGGCAGGGCCTGGAGCTTCTGAAGCTCGGGATCGCTCCAGGCCTCCTGCGCAGCATAACCCTTCTCCAAAGCCAGGCGCAGCGACCTCAGCGCTTCTTCCGGTTTCCCGATCATGGTTTTCGCCTGGGCTTCTGAGTACATCAGCTGCACATCCCCGGGACTTATGGCGCGCGCCTGCTGGGTGTACTGCAGCGCGTTCGCGGCATCGCCTTTCTTGGCATACAGGAGACCAAGATCACCCATGATGGAGGCTGATCGTGGGTTTACTCGAAGCTCCTGAAAGGCAAGCGAGATGGCTTTGCCATAGGCCGCGGTGGCTTGGTCGGAATGGCCCGACCACCTGTACGCATCCCCCAGATTTCCGAACAGTTCCTCGTTATTGGGCGTCATCTCGGTTGCCTTCTCATACATCTGGACCGACTCATCGTAGCGCTTCAGCCAGAAGTATGCGGTGCCAAGATTGGAATAGGTTGGAGAGTCCGGTGCGATCGACAGTGCCTTCTGCAACTGGGGGATGGCCTCGCTCCACTTTCCTTCGCGCAGATACACCGAGCCGATGTCCCCATAGCCCATAGGATTGTCGGTGGCAAGTTCGGTAACCTTCTGAAACTCCACGAGTGCTCTTGGGTTATCGCCAAGCCCAAAATAGGCCTTGCCGAGGGCAATGTGATTCAACCAATTGTAGGAGTTGGCAGCGACCGCGCTCTGGTAAGCAGAAACGGCTTCGCTACTTAGACCGCTGGAGACGTACGCGTCACCCAGGCTGCGATACGCTTCATCGGAGTTCGGAGCCAGCTCCAGAGCGCGCTTCAGTTCGGTTATCGCCTGGGTATTCTTACCCGTTGTGGAGTAGACGCTGCCGAGTGATATGTGAACTTCGGGCAGGTTGTTGGAGAGGCGCTCCGCCTGCTGGGCGGCCAGAGTGGCTTTTTGCGCCCAAATGCCGTCTTTACTTGCCCCGTACATACGAAGGCTGGAGTCTGCGAGTCCCGCATAGGCCAGAGCGAAGTTTGGGTCTTTGTCGATGGCCTGCTCGAACAGCGCTACGGCTGGCCGGATTCCGTCGATACCGTGACTATTGCGCAGTATGTTCCGCCCTTGCAGATAGAGATCATAGGCCTTCACGTTCTCGGTGGGATGAGCGCCAACTCGGGCTTGCTCTTCATCCGTCGGCTTAAGGGCGAGGGCGGTGGCCACGGTGCCGTAGATCTGGTCTTCGAGGGCGAGCACATCGCCCGAGGCTCCCGAGAACTCCTGGCTCCAGACACGCTTGCCGGTAGTGGCATCGTCCAGACCGAGGGTGACGCGGAGTTTGTCGCTTGTACCCTGCACACTGCCCTGCAGCACCAGGTTGACGCCCAGTTCACGGGCCAGCTTGGAAAGCGGCAGATCCCTGGCAACTGCTTTGTCGACTGCGTCAGCGGACGCCAGGTGGACTTCCTTCAATTGAAACAGCTTGGCACCAAGAGCTTCTCCAATGCCATCGGCGACATAGCCCAGGGCTTTCTCGTCTCCAACCTTTTTCAGCGGCAGGATTGCAACATACTTCCCCAGTTTGAGCGAGGGAATGCCTTGCGCCATCTCGCCGGACGACGTTCCCGTGCGATTCAGCAGTGTGCGTCCGGCAAAGATTGCCAGCACAACGACAAGCACGGCTCCGGCGATCCACATCCAGCTCTTTCCGGGAAGATCGAGACTGAAACGCGACGAACGCACGATCGGATGCGAAATCATCTTCGACAGCGATTCGACGCTGATGTTGGGGTTGGCTTCCCATGTCGTCAATTGCTGCAACAGTTCGACGGCGGAATGGTAACGATTGGCCGACTCGCGCTCCAGGCAGCGGCTGACGATCGCGCTGAGGGATCTGGGAACGGAGGCATCGACGTCCGAAGCTGAGCGCGCCTCCTCGCGAGTACGTTTCATGAGGCTGGCGATGGCGGTATCGGCCTCGTAGGGAGCTTTTCCCGTGAGCAGTTCGTAGAAGATCAGGCCGACGCTGAAAATGTCGGAGCGCTGGTCGAGCGTGCTGCCGAGAGCCTGCTCGGGCGACATGTATTCGAGTGTGCCGACGATGGCGCCGGTCTGGGTCATGCCGGTATCGCCGAGCGAGCGCGCCAGGCCGAAGTCCATCACCACGATGCGGCCGTGCTTGTCGCGCATGATGTTCTGGGGCTTCAAGTCGCGATGGATCACCCCTTCGGAATGGGCGGAGTCGAGCGCGCGGCAGACCTGCTCCACCACTGCGATGGCCTCCTTGGGCGCGAATTTTCCCTGGCGGCGCAAGAGCGTGCGGAGGTCGTCGCCATCGACGTATTCCATGCTGATGAAGCGGATACCATCCGCCTCGCCCAGGTCGTAAATGCGGACCACGTTCTTGTGCGTGATATTGCGGGCGAGAATGAGCTCTTGCTTGAAGCGCAACAGAATCGCGGGATCAGTTGCCAGCTCGGGCCGGATGACCTTGAGCGCGATCAGGCGGTCCAGTTCGCGGTCGCGGGCCTTGTACACGGCCCCCATACCGCCTTGTCCGAGCACACCCAGGATTTCGTAGCGTCCGCCGAAAAGCACGCCCGGCTGAAGACTTTGGAAGGCGGAGATGCTGCCGGCCGAAGGCGAACCTGGAAGAGTATAGGGAAGTGCCTGGGCCGAGCGCGGCATCGGGCTCCCGTGCGGCAACGTAGGAGCGTCGGATAGTGGTGGATTGGAAAGAGGGGGAGGCGTGAGTGCCCCGGCGCCCACTATGTCTCCGGGCACACGAACTCCCGGCATGGTCGGGCTATCGGAATCCTTGTCCCTGTAGTCGCGCTCATCCATTGGAATTGCCCGGGTTCGGAGAGCTAGCGAGAGGAGCGCGCCTCGGTCCCCCGACAAAGGCGTACATTCGCCTGAGGTTGTCGAGGGGACTTCGAGAACCCAGCACTCCGATTTTGTAAGGAGTATACCCCCGAATTGGCTCTGAGGAAAGCAAGGAAAAACCCTCCGAGATAATAGTGTTTCCAGGCTCTCGACCGTTTCTTGACGCCGCTTCTGGGGGTGTTCGCGCTGTGGAGCATGTTCATACTGTTCTTTCCGACTCGCCTCCCCTGGTTTTTCAAACGGCTAGGCCGTTGATCCCAGGACACTCATTTGTGGGCGATCCCCAAGCCAACCGGTCGGTACGAGGATTTCTTTGATTGCTGCCTGCCGTGCTTAAATGAAAAGTTGGGCGCCAATTTTTTGCGCCATCCCCGCGCGCGGCATCCCAATCACAATTTCAGAGCGAACTGCGGATCCCTCGCTTCGCTCGTGATAGCCAGTTTCAAAGCAGTATCGGAACGCTAGGTAGGCGCGAAAACTAGATGGAGGGTCTTTGGACTTCCAGTTGAACGATGAGCAACTGCACCTGAAAAAGACGGTGCGCGAGTTTGCCGAACGCGAGATTGCGCCGAACGTCATGAAGTGGGATGAAGCTTGTGAATTCCCTCTGGCGACGATCAAGGAGCTAGGCAAGCTCGGCCTGCTGGGGATCATCTTCCCACCTGAATACGGCGGCGCGGGTATGGGTTACGTGGAGTACGTCACGGCGATCGCGGAACTCGCCCGTGTTGACGGTTCGGTGGGGATCATCGTTGCAGCGCATACATCCCTTTGCTCGAATCACATTTACGTGGCCGGAAACGAGGCGCAGAAGAAGAAGTATGTGTCGAAGCTGGCGACCGGTGAATACATCGGAGCATGGGGGCTGACCGAGCCCTCGGCGGGATCGGATGCGGGCAGCGCGCGCATGACGGCGGCGCGGGCGAAGGGCGGATGGGTGCTCAATGGCACCAAGACTTTCATCACCAATGGCCACTATGCGGATGTGGTGGTCGTGCTGGCCATAACCGATCGCGCGGCGAACACCCACGGGCTTTCAGCGTTCGTTGTCGAGAAGGGCACTAAAGGATTTCGTCCGGGGAAAAAAGAAAACAAGCTCGGCCTGCGCGCCAGCGATACCGCCGAGCTCATCTTCGAAGATTGTTTTGTGCTCGACGAAAACCTTCTGGGCAAAGAGGGCGGGGGCTTCATCGATGCCATGAGGGTTCTCGACGGCGGACGCATCTCGATCGCCGCGCTCTCGCTCGGAATGGCCGAAGGCGCATACGGGGCGGCGCTGAAGTATTCGAAAGAGCGGCAGCAATTTGGCAAGGCGATCTCGGAGTTTCAGGCGATCCAATGGAAGCTGGCCGACATGGCGACCGAAATCGAAGCGGCAAAACTTCTGACGTTGCGGGCCGCCGCCATGAAGGATGCAGGGATGACGACCACCATGGAATCGTCGATGGCCAAGCTTTACGCCAGCGAGGTAGCGGTAAGGTGCGCCAATGAAGGCGTCCAGATCCACGGCGGGTATGGGTTTATCAAGGATTATCCGGCAGAAAAATTTTATCGCGACGTGAAGCTCTGCACGATTGGCGAGGGGACGAGCGAGATTCAGCGGCTGGTGATTGCGCGGCAGTTGCTGAAAGACTGACCTCTTCGGTGGAGCGACGGGCGCTCTCCCGTCCGCAGGGCGGGGACGCCCGGCTGTCCACGGGCAAATGCCTCTTGACAAGCTATACTGGTTGACGTACAGTGTGTGGCGTACACTGTATGTCACAGAGTAATGGCAATCACGATCTCTTCGAAAACCTTCGACTGGAGCTGCGCCGCGGCTGCCTGAGCCTGGCGGTGCTGTCGCAGCTCCGGACCGAACGCTACGGCTACACGCTGCGCAAAGCGCTGGCCGAGCAGGGCCTGGAAATTGATGAAGGAACGTTGTATCCGCTCCTGCGCCGGCTGGAAAGCCAGGGCCTGCTGACCAGTGTATGGCGGGAGGAAGAGAAGCGGAACAAACGCTTCTACCGTATTTCTGCCGAGGGCAAGCTGATGCTCAAACAGTTGGGCGCGGAGTGGCAAAGAATCAATTCGTCGTTAAACGGAATACTTTAGGGAGCTGGCTATGGAACTACTCGATCGTTATCTGCAAGCAATTGAATTCTGGTTGCCCAAGCGACAGAGGCAGGACATCATTGCGGAACTATCGGAAGATCTTCGCTCGCAGGTCGAAGAGAAGGAAACCGAACTTGGGCGCAAACTGGAGGACGCGGAAGTGGAAGCGATCCTCAAGCGCTGCGGGTCACCTCTGGAGGTGGCGTCACGCTATCGGCCCCAGCAGTACCTGATCGGCCCCACGATGTTCCCCATCTACCGGTTTGTGCTGGCGGTTTTGCTGATCGGGTGTGTGGTTCCCAGGTTTCTGATCTGGCTCGTCTTCCTGCTGGTCGATCCCGCGCATCGCGGCTACCTGCATATGGAAAACCTGTGGGTGACCGTTCTCTATTTCGCATTCTTTACGACGCTTGCTTTTGCGATTGCTGAAAGAAGCGGCGTCAAGCTGGAAGCTCTGAACACCTGGAGCCCGCGTAAACTGCCGCCTGTGCGCGACCCAAACCGTATATCGCGATTCGGCTCTTTGTTTGAAATCGCCGCGGCTGTGGTATTCAACGTTTGGTTCGTGAGCCTGTTCTGGCCCAGGCCGATCATTGATCTCTATGGGGCGCAGCTCACTCTGACTCCCGCGTGGAGGATCTTTTTTTGGAGCTTTCTGTTCCTGGCCGCAGCCAATATCGCCATTGCAGGCGTGAATCTCTTCCGGCCTTACTGGACGCGGCGGCGTGCCAGCCTCCGCTTGGTGGCCGACGGCCTCGGAGCAGGACTGTTCTGCGGGTTGCTCAAAGCGCAAGTTCTCTTCGGAATCAGCGCGCCAAGCCTTCCCGCGCCGAAGGCGATCGAACTGACCAACGTTATCAATCTGTGGATGGTGAGAACGCTGCCGTGGGCCATCGTTACGATGTTGGTGATTCTTAGTTTCGACGTTTACCGGATTATGCGCCTGCGGTGCGTCCATCGGTACGGTGGTCCCATTGGGCCGGTGGTCAAAGACCTTTCGAGCCCTATGGTGAATGGCAACTGAGAGACTGGTTATTGCGTGACAGTTGCGGAAAGACTTACGATAGCCGCCGTTCCGCGAGGGTGAGAATGAGGCTGCAATGATCACTGGAGCTCATGTCATCGTTTACAGCAAGGACCCGGAAAGCGACCGTGCTTTCTTTCGCGATGTTCTCAAGTTTCCCGCGGTGGACGCCGGCCATGGCTGGCTCATTTTTGCGCTGCCGCCCGCGGAAGTTGCATTTCATCCCTCTGAGAAAAACGACCTGCACGAGCTCTACTTCATGTGCGACGATCTGAAGTCGACGATGGAATCGCTGAAAGGGAAGAGAGTGAAGCGCGATTCGGTGAAAGAGGAGAGCTGGGGTAGTCTGGCGACGATCCTCCTGCCTGGTGGCGGGAAGCTTGGGCTTTACCAGCCGAAGCATCCGACTGCGATCGGACGCTGAGGTCTGATCAACACGGACCGGTGCGGGTTGTTACACTATCCTGCTTGACTCCTGCGAGTACAACTCTGATCGAGCTTCTACGTGCCGGCGACCCCCGCGCGATGGCTCGCGCCATATCTACCGTCGAGAACCGCCAGCCCGGTTGGTCGGAGCTCCTCAAGGCGCTATTTCCGCACACCGGCAAGGCGCGAGTCATCGGTCTGACCGGGGCTCCGGGATCGGGTAAGAGCACGCTGGTTAACCAACTGGCCAAGCACTATCGCAAAGAAAACCATACCGTCGGCATCATCGCGGTCGATCCGACCAGCCCTTACACGGGAGGGGCGATTTTAGGCGACCGTATCCGCATGCAGGACCACCACGCCGATCCGGGAATCTATATTCGCAGCATGGCGACGCGCGGATCCCTTGGAGGGCTGGCGCGTGCCACCGCGGATGCCGCCACTGTGCTCGATGCTTCGGGCCGCGACCTGGTCATGATTGAGACCGTGGGCGTTGGGCAGGACGAAGTTGACATTGTGCGCCTGGCGGCTGTCACCATCGTAATTCTGGTGCCCGGCATGGGCGATGATGTGCAGACGATCAAGGCCGGGATCATGGAAATCGCCGACATCTTCGTGATCAATAAAAGCGACCGCGAGGGCGCCGAGCGCGTGGAGCGCGAGATTCGCGCCCTGCAATCGCTCGCCATGCGTAACGACCGCTGGACTCCTCCGATCGTAAAGACAGTAGCGAGCGAAGGAATGGGAACCGAAGAATTGACGGCGGCGATCGAAGACTACGAGGAGTACCTAAAGAAGGAGAACCTGGTGTTCAAGAAGAACGTCGAGAACTGGCAGGAGCGGCTGGTCGAGATGCTGCGCGATGCCATGCTCGAAAAGGCTCGGGCTCGAATGGAGACGGACGCGGGCAGCCTCGAACGTTATGCGGCCGAGATCGCCGAGCACAAGCGCGACCCGTATTCGCTGGTGGAAGAGATTGTGCGCGGTGTCAGCCCCATGTAGATTCGGTGGAGAGACGGGCGTCCTCGCCCGTCCACGGTCGGCGCGAACTGGAAAGGCCGGACTGTCGTTGAGAGCCAGTCGTTGAGAGCCAGTCGTTGAAAGGCAATCATGGAATTCAGCATTGATCATCTCGGCATCGCGGTGAAGTCGCTGGCGGCGGCGAAGTCCATTTACGAGAAGCTAGGATTGACCGTTTCTCCGGAAGAGACCGTCGAGCAGGAAAAAGTCCGGCTGGTCATGGTGCCCGTGGGCGAGAGTCGCCTGGAGTTGCTGGAAGCGACTTCGGACGATTCCACTATCGCCAAGTTCATCGCCAAGCACGGTGAGGGCCTGCACCATGTTTGTATTCGCGTTCCAGATCTGGCGGCAACGGTTACAAAATTGAAGAGCGACGGCGTGCGCCTGGTATCGAATGAGATCAAGACCGGCGCGGGCGGGCATCGTTATGTGTTCGTGCATCCGCAGAGTGCGGTGGGAGTGTTGCTGGAGTTAGTAGAGAGCGGCCACTGATTGGCATCGCAACCGCCTGAGCGGCGGTTTCATTTGGTAATTTTGTAATCAGGTAATTTGGTGAATTTGAACCCGACCTGTTGTGAAATTGCAAAATTACCTGATTACAAAATTACAAAATGTCCCATCTTCTGCTGGCAACCAACACCTCGGGGAAGAATGGCAGCATCGCGCTGGCGCGGATAACGTCCGGCCAGAGCGATGTCGAGATCATTGAAGCTGTGCAGCTCGCCGGTGGAGCCTTTTCGGCTCAACTGGTACCGCAGATTGCGGCGCTGCTCGAGAACCACGGATATCGGAAGAGCGATCTCGGCGCATTTGCGGTCGTTTCCGGTCCGGGGTCATTTACCGGACTGCGCGTCGGATTGGCCGCCATCAAAGCCCTGGCGGAGGCGCTGCAGAAACGAGTCGCCGCGATTTCATTGCTGGAAGCCGTTGCCCGGAGCAGTAAAGCGCACGCCGCAGCGCATAGCCGAGTACTCGCGGCCCTTGATGCAAGCCGCGGCGACGTGTATGTGGGCAACTACGAAATCGTGCCGGAGACGCATATGCACAGCGAATGCCTTCTGAGCCGGGAGGAGTTTCTCGCCGAGGCCATGCAGAAAACGGTAGTTACACCCGATGCCGTGTTGGCGGAAGCGGTTCGGGCGGCGGGTATGGCTGCCGGAGCCCAGGTTGAGCTGATTGAGTATCCGAGCGCCGGCGTGATCGCCCGTCTGGGCTGGGAGCATCTCCAGCGGGGCCAGGCGGTTGGTCCCGAAGAGTTGGAAGCCAACTACATCCGACATTCCGACGCTGAAATTTTCTCGAAGCCAGCGACGTGACACCCTCCATGCCCGCGACCATACGCTCCGCTGCTTTGAAAGACGTGCCGCCGATTCTAGCCATCGAACAGCAGGCGCCGGACGCAGCCCACTGGAGTGCTGACCAGTACAGAAAATCGGTCGATAGCGGAATCGTTCTGGTCGCGGAGGAGGCAGGCCAGCTTTGCGGATTCGTTTGCGCGAAGGCGGTTGCGGGCGATTGGGAAATCGAGAACGTGGTGGTGGCTGCTGAGTTCCTTCGCCAGGGCATCGCCAATGAGTTGCTGCGCGAGTTGGAACGACGCGCGGAAGGTGCAACTGCATCAACCATTCTGCTCGAAGTCCGCGAGTCGAATCTGCCGGCCCGCCGACTGTACGAAAAACGCGGCTTTCGCGAGGTGGGCCGCCGCCGAATGTATTACAGGGATCCGGCGGAAGATGCGATTCTGTACGAGCTTCGATTCGAGCGCTGACATGGCCCGAAAAGCCCGGGTTGTGCACCACTTTCTGTGCGACTTTCGCGTACAAGGGCACCTGCCGGCGCTAGAAAGTCTTCTTATGAAAATCCTATGAAATCTCATTGAACCGCGACTGATTCCTGTGCTATTTTTTAACCGTGCAGGAAGAAACAACCAGGAGGTCTAGCAAGGATGCTGACTCCCAGAGAGCAACTCCTGACCGGTCATGATCAATTCCAGCGACTGGTTCAGGAGCACTCGCAATACTCCCAACGGCTGGAATCCCTCACCCAAAAGCGATACCTCACCGACGACGAAAAGTTGGAAGAAGTGCGGCTGAAGAAACTAAAGCTGCGCCTCAAAGACCAGATGCAGAGTATGGAACACCAGGTTCATCGGCAGTCTGCCTAGATTGACCGGGGATAGGGGAGCCTGGACCGCCACCGGCCCAAGCCACCGCGCCGGAACATCAAGATCACGAAATAACGGAGGGCCTCTGCGTCTCCGTGCCGGGCGCTTCTAAGCGCCTTTTTTATTGCGGTTATGTGGAATGCCGCAGCCTCGCTCTATAATCGTTCTGAATTCCTATGGTTCGTGACGGCTACTACTACGGTGTGGGATGCCTGCTCGCCGCGGTCATCGTCGCGTGGCTGGCGACTTGGCCTTACGCCGTCCCGGTGTTGCTGCTGGGAGCTTTCTTTCTGTGGTTCTTCCGTGACCCCGAGCGCCAGATTCCGACGCTTCCAGGGGCCATTGTCTCTCCGGGGGACGGCAAAGTGACCGACGTATCTCCGGTGACTTCTGGCGGAACTCCGCGAAACCGGATCAGCATCTTTCTTAGCGTATTCGATGTGCATGTGAACCGCTCGCCGATTAAAGGAGTGATCCGCGACGTGCGCTATCAGCGCGGCAAGTTCCTCAACGCCATGCAAGCGAATTCGGCGGAGGAGAACGAGCAGAACATCGTCACCGTGGAAGGTGAAGGCCGGACCGTGATATTCAAGCAGATCGCCGGCCTGATTGCGCGCCGTATCGTTTTTAATTTTAAGGTGGGAGACCGCGTAGCTTGCGGCGAGCGGGTTGGGCTCATCAAGTTTGGCTCTCGCGTGGATGTTCTGTTCGATCGCGATGCCGCGATCCAGGTGAAGCGGGGCGATCGCGTCAAGGGAGGAGCTACTATACTTGCCGTTTTACCGGTTACGCAGCTAGATCCACAAGCGGTTCATGCCGGCACGGCCGGAGAGCGAGAGGCGCACTGAACATGGATGAGCAAACGCCGCGTCGTCGTGAATCGGACCAGCCGCGCGGAAAACTGCGTAAAGGCATGTATATATTGCCCTCGCTGTTCACCACGGCGAATATCGCGGCGGGGTTCTACGCCATTTTGCAGACCGTGCATGGCACCTCGGGTGAAGCCTGGCATCTGGATTTCGCCGCCAAGGCCATCGGCTTTGCAGTGTTGTTCGACGGTCTGGACGGCCGCATCGCGCGCATGACCCACACCGCCAGCGATTTCGGCAGGGAACTCGATTCGCTCGCTGACGTGATCACCTTCGGCGTTGCCCCGGCGCTGCTTGCGTGGATGTGGGGCTTTCATTTGCTGCCGGGCACGATTGATCCTGACCTGCGTCTGCGGGCGACACAACTGGGCTCCATCGCCTGCTTTGCGTTCCTCATGGCTGGCGCCAGCCGCCTGGCGCGCTTCAACATTGCGAAAAACCCGCAGCCTTCGAATCCGGGACGTCCGGGAAAGAAGTATTTCGTGGGCATGCCGATTCCGGCCGGGGCGGGAGTCATCGCGGCGATCGTTCACTACTCCGCCGGCGTGCCCGTGATTTCCTGGTGGACAGCGATGAGCTGGCTGATGATGGTCGTCGTAGTCGGTTATTTGATGGTCAGCACGTGGCGTTTCTACAGTTTCAAGGATATTGATTTTCGATCGCGCCGACCGTTCCGCCTGATTGTGGTGATCGCGGTGGTGGTCGCTTTGATTGCGTTATTTTCCCGGCCGGCGCTGTTCGTCATCGCAATTTTATATATGGCTTCCGGCGTCCTGTGGCGCCTGCAGTGGATCTTCCGTCGCAAGGCTCCGCCTGCACCTCCGGTGTACCGAGAGGCATCTCACACTCCATGAATCCTCTTTCCAAGCCTCCCGTCTCGAAATCCGCCACTTCGCAGGCTGATCTCCGTGGCACGAACCTTTACCGCGTTGCCATCGTTGGCGCTGCGTCTCTCAAGGGAAAAGAGATTGCTGAAATTCTGCGCGAACGGAATTTTCCCGCAGTCGATGTCCGCCTGCTCGATGACGATGAGTCTCTCGGCCAGTTAGAAGCGGTCGGTGACGAGATGAGTTTTATCCAGAGCATCCGCTCGGATCAGTTCGAGCGCGTGGACTTCACCTTCTTCGCTTCCGATCCGCGCTCCACGGGCAAGAACTGGAAGGCGGCGCGCGACCTGGGCGATACCATCGTGGATCTCTCGTTCGCGCTGGAAGATGAAGCGGGAGCATCGATCCGCTCGCCCTGGATCGAGCGCCAGACCGGCCAGCCCATTGCCCCGGAGTTGCAGCCGGGCCCCGTCGTGGTCGCTCATCCAGCGGCTACGGTCCTCGCGCTGCTCGCTTTGCGGAGCGAGAGGGCCGCCAAAATACAACGCATGGTCGCGACCGTCTTTGAACCGGCATCGGAGAACGGCCAAAAGGGGATGGACGAACTGCATGAGCAGACGATAAATCTGCTCTCGTTCCAGGAGTTGCCGAAGAATGTCTTCGACATCCAGGTAGCTTTCAACATGGTGCCACGCTACGGACAGAGGTCTGAATTGGCGCTGGAAGCGGTATCGCAAAGAATCCGGAAGCACTATCAGCACATTGCCCGCAGCGCCGCCGGGCCTTCGCTGCAGGTGCTGCAGGCGCCTGTATTCCATGGGCATGGCTTTTCTGTTTATCTGGAGATGGAGAAGCCAGTGGCGATTGCAGATTTGTCGCAGGCCCTTGCGGGGGAGCACGTTGTCGTCAGCGGCAGCCCAGAAGATACTCCCACCAGTGTGAGCGCCGCCGGGCAGGGAGACATCCTGGTTTCACTCACCATCGACGCAAATAACAAAAACGGAGTGTGGCTCTGGGCAACTACCGACAACCTGCGCGTTGCCGCATTGACCGCCGTCGAATGCGCCGAGACCATGACGGCGTCCCGGCCGAGAGGTCAGATTCAATGAGGCCTGCTTCAATGCACCGGTGGCCGGCCGCAGTGCTGCTCGCAGCCGGCTTGGCCGCGGCAGGCTGCGGTTACCACACAGCGGGAAGTGCCGTCGAACTGCCACAGAATGTCCACACTATCGCGATTCCCGGCTTCGTCAGCCAAAGCCAGACTTTTCGCATCGAGCAACGGCTAACAGATGCCGTGGTGCGCGAATTCAACTCCCGCACCCAATATCGCGTGATCCACGATACGAAAGGCGATGCGGATGCAGTGCTGAAGGCGACGGTTTTGTCGGCGTCGGCGACCCCGCTTGCATACGACTCCCAGACCGGGCGCGCGGCCAGCGCTCTGATCACCGTGAGCATACAGGTGAGACTGACTGACCGTCAGGGCAAGGTGCTCTTCGAGAATCCTTCCTATCTTTTTCACGATCAGTACGAGCTGTCGCGGGATCTCGCCAGCTTTTTTCAGGAAGATTCTCCGGCGGTCGATCGCCTGTCGCGGGATTTCGCTCGCACCCTGGTGGCGAATATCCTGGAGGCTTACTGATGTTGGAGCCGTACTGATGCGCGCCTTCAGTCGGGCCGACCGCTTTCTCTCTGAACTTGAGTCGCGCAAGCTGAAGCCGGCTTATGTGCTGGTTGGCGATGAAGCATTTTTTCGGAAGCGCTGCCGCGATGCCATCCTTGAGCACATGGTTGCGCCCGACTCGCGCGACTTCGGCTTGTTTGAGTTCGATCTTGCGGAGACTTCGCTGAATGAAGTGCTGGATCGCGCCCGCACGCCTTCGCTGATGGCGCCGTTTCAAGTGTTCTTCGTCCGTGGCGTGAAGACCCTGTTTGGCCGCGGCTCGAATGAAGAAAAAATTGGAGCCATAGAAGCGTACTGCAAAAATCCCAATCCCGATGCGCTTCTCGTTTTTGTCGCTGACCACATCAGCATCCCCGCCGATGCCCGCCGCATGGAGATGACGGACAGGGATCGCTATCAGAAGATCCGCGAAGACCTGGGTACATTCTGCGGCATTGTCGAACTGTCTCGTGTCCAGGAGGGGGAAGCCGCCCGCTGGATTGGCGAGTACTGCGCCACGCGAGAGGTCAAAATCGACGCCGATGGCGCCCGCGAACTGGTGGATGCACTGGGCGGCGACATGATGATGGTGTCGAACGAACTGGAGAAGCTAATTCTTTACGTCGGTGAAAAGAGAAAAATTACGCTCGGCGATGTTGAGACCATGGTGCTCGCCGCGAAACAGCGCTCGTTATATGAGTTGACCGATGCGATTTCCTCCAAAGACCGCGTGCGCGCGCTGGAAGTCCTCGATGCGCTGCTTTCGACCGGGGAGGGAGAAGAAGCCGCCATCGGCCACCTCTACATGCTGGCCAAAACGTTTCGCCAGATGCTGGTCATCCTGGAGCGCAACGTCCGCGACCAGCGCATGCTCTGGGCGGCGTTGTGGCAGGGATTTCGCGTGCCGCCGTTTGCGGCCGACGATATCATCCGTCAGGCGCAGCGCTATAAATCGAAGCGGGAACTGACGCGCGCCATTCGCCTGGTAGCAAAAGCCGATCTGGCGCTGCGCTCGAATCCTCCGGGCAAGCGCCTGATTCTCGAAAAACTAATTTTGGATCTCGCCACCGAACCTAAGGTCGAATCCACCGGCGGATGGATGCAGGAAGAATTGCCTGTGTAGAGGCGGGCTTGTCCCGCCTCAGACCACGGCGATGGACGCTCAAACTTATCTACGGCGCATTAACTACCAGGGGTCGTTGACGCCTGACATTGATCTCCTGCGCTCCCTCCACCGCGTGCACCTCTTCACAGTTCCTTTCGAAAATCTTGATATCCACTTGGGACGAGAAATTGTCTGTGACGAAAGCCGCATTCTGCACAAGATCGTGAACGAAAAACGCGGCGGTTTCTGCTACGAACTGAATGGAGCTTTTGCCGCCCTGCTGCGAGCGCTTGGTTTCCGGGTAACGCTGCTCTCGTGTCGAGTCGCTCGCCACGACGGCGGATACAGCCCCGAATTCGACCACCTCACTCTCCGTGTCGATCTCGAAGAGCCCTGGCTGGCCGACGTCGGCTTCGGCGATTGCTTTCTGGAACCATTGCGCCTCAAGCCCGGCATGGAGCAGCCAAAAGATGGGCGTATCTATCGTTTGACAACTCGTATGATATCGTTGGCACCCGCTGATGCCATGTTCGACCTGGAAGTTATGGCCGAAGGCGGATGGAAGAAGGAATACGGGTTCACCCTGCAACCGCGCGCACTGGCAGACTTTGCGGGGATGTGCCACTATCATCAGACCTCACCCGAGTCGCATTTCATGCGCCACCGAATCTGCTCGTTGCCCCCCCGACGGGCGAATTACCTTGTCGGACGACAAGCTGATTGAGACACGGGACGGTTCACGACAAGAAAGATTGCTCTCGGGAGACCACGAATGGCGCGCGAAGCTGAACGAGTTGTTCGGAGTCGTTCTGCCGGGATGAGCTAGTCTTTACCCCTTCGCCTCAGTCACCGCCCGCCGTAGTTCATCAACATCGCGGAAATTCGGGTTGATTTTCACCACGCGGTCCAGTTGTTGCTTGGCCAGCGCGGCTTGGCCATTCTTGGCGTAAGCCAACCCCAGGTGGTAATTGAAGAGCGCGTTGTCCGGGTCCTTTTTGACGGCTTCTTTCAGCAGGTTAATGGCAGACGTGTAGACGTGTTTCTGGTAGAAAGCCCAGCCCAGCGTATCAGCGGAGTTCGGATTATCGGGGAGTTGACGCCGGGCCGTCTGTGCCATCGCGAATGCAACGTCCAGATTGCCACCCTGCTGCAACATTACGTAGGCTAAATTGTTCGAGGCCAGCGGATTGTCCGGCTGAATTTCAAGCACCTTCCGGTACTGCTGCTTCGCGTTGTCCCAATCCTGTCTGTTTTCGTAGATGCCGCCGGCGAGCAGGGAGAAAGCGATCTCCTTGGGATTAGCCTTGGATCCATCCAGATAGGTCTGCAGCGCCTGATCGGTGGCGCCGCGCTCGTTCTGCACAGCGCCGAGCTTAACCAGCGCCTCGCTGTTTTTCTTATCCAGTTCTGAGGCTTGTTTGAATTCCTGTTCCGCCCCCGCCAGATCCTTTTTCTGGTCCAGCAGAAGTTGGCCCAGCATGATATGAAACCCGGCGTTCCTGGGATACTTGGCCAACTGCGTCTTGACCGCGGCAATGGCCCTGTCCGGCTGCTTTTGCATCAGGTCCACGTTGAGCACGCCGCCCATCGCGTCGGTGGAATTCGGATCCTGATCAAGCCCCTGCTGGTAGGCTTTTTGCGCTTCGGGATATTGGATCTGCGCCATTCGTAGATTGCCCAACTGCACATAGGCGGCAGGATTGTTGGGCTCCTTTTCCAGTGACCGATGGATATACTCGTCCGCCGTTGAGTACTGCTTGCGATCGATTTCGGCGACTGCGCGCAGCAGGTATCCGTCAGGAGCTGCTGGCTGCAAGGCGATGATCTGGTCCGCCTCCTTCGCGAGGTCTCCAGCATCCCTCCGGCGGATAGCGACGCCTGCCAATGCCCGGTACGCTTCTACAATGTCGGGGCGCAGTCGAACCGCATCGCGCCACTCTGCCTCTGCCCGGCTGGTGTTGCCCACTTGGTCGAAGGCCAAGCCCAGCTGGTAATGCGCTATTGCGTTATCGGGATCATTCTTCAACACCGCTTGCAATGTATTGACGGCGTCGCTCGCCTTGCCGGTGCGAATCTCGATCTCGCCCTTGTAAACCTGGGCGTCGGGGTCATCCCGTTTCGCCTTCACCACTTCGTCATTCAACTTGCGGGCATCGTCGAGCCGGTCTTTCAGAATCAGCAACTGAATGTAATTCTTCTTGACTATCAGATCCTTGGGATGGTCCTGATACAGCACGGCATACTCGGCGGTGGCTTTGTCGAGCTGGTTATTCGCAAAATAAAAATCACCCAGCATGCGGTAACCGACAGAATCGTTAGGGAAATCCTTCTTGGATTGGCGCAGGAGTTCCTCGGCTTGGCCGGGCTTGTTCTCGGACATGTAGAGCGCGGCAAGAGCGAGCCGGGGGCCGGGATCGTCCGCTGCGGCCTGAATCGCCCGCCGGAACATCTGCTCTGACTCCGGGATTCGCCCGCGAGTCTGATAGAAGTTCCCCAAAGAAACCAGGGCATTCATGGATTTGGGATTCAGTTCGACCGCTTTGTTGAAATTCGCCTCCGCAGCGTCCCACTGTTGTCCGTGAACCTGGAGCAATGCAAAATTCAGATAAGAGTCGGAACGGTTGGGATCAAGCTGCAGCGCTTTCTGCATGTCCGCCAGCGCGGCGGTGATGTTATTCGTGGCTGCGTAGTAGTTGGCCCGCGTACTGTAGACTTCGGGATTGTCGGGCTGTTTTTGTGCGAGCAGGTCGAGATGCTCTTTCGCGTCGTTGAACTGGCGCCCCAGGATCAGTAGGTTGGCCATGTCAAGGTGCGCTGCATAGTGCTCGGGCTGGAGTTGGACGGTAGTCAGCAGCTCCTGGTAGGCGGTGGGCCACTGTTGCAGCTTCATTGCCGATTGCCCCAGTTTGTAGTGCGCTTCGGCGAAACGCGAATCAACCTGGATGGCGTTCTCGAACTGAATCTCAGCTTCCCGGTACTGGCCCTTATCGAAGTAGCGCTGGCCGCTCTCCAGGTACTTCTGCTTGCGAACGTTCGGATCCCGCGAGCAGCCCGCCAACAACGCCGCCAGCACGCAAACCGCCGCTAGTGCATACCGAAATCTCGACACTTTTGCCATACTCATATCCCTGAATGCCTCGCATCGCGCAAACTTTGTCGTATCAACGCCCAGTGCACAAAGGTACTATCTGGGGTGCAAGCCGAAAAGTTACCGCCGTTATTATCGCAAACCCGGACTTGGCGGGGGCATATTCGGCCCTATCTCTAAGCATACGCTCGTGTACAGCTGCTTTGGTAATCTGCCACAAAGGGCTGCAGCATGGCATAGTTCTAATCGGCTATGACTCACTTCCCCCAATCCAACGTCAACCAGCGTTCACCCCGAGTACAACTCCATGGATCAGTCGCGGCCGCGGTGATGGCCGAAGGCGGCCAACGGGCGCGCGCAAAACTACAAACCATTTCCATTACCGGCGGATTGCTGCAGTTGCAGCATGAGCTTTCCAGCGGAGACTTCGTCGAAATCGCTTTCCACACTCGGTCCGGCGCCATCCGCGGTATGGCCGAAATGTTGAACCCGACGCGCAAGTTTCAAAGCGCGTGTCTTCAGCCTTTCCGCTTCATCGCCCTGGGCGACGATGACCATCGCAAGCTGCGCATGGCGCTCGATTCCGCTCTGGACCGCAGTTTCCTGGACCCGGTTTCTGAGCAGCTTCGGACTCCGTCCGGATTCTAAGCTCTGCATCGTCGGCGGCAGGTTCCGCCTGTCGCTATACTGAGTCCTCTGGTACGAACGAGGATGACGAGCCAGACCATCACTCACTCCGCCGAGGAGACGATCGCTTTCGGGCGGAGCCTTGCCGCCGAACTGGATCCTCCGCTCGTTGTGCTCCTGCGCGGTGACCTTGGGGCGGGAAAGACAACTCTCGTCAAGGGGATCGCGGAAGGCTTCGGAGCCGCTCGCGCCGAGGACGTCACCAGCCCTACTTTCACCCTCGTCCACGAGTACCGTGGGCCCCACGTCACCCTTTACCACGTCGATCTTTACCGCATCGATACCCAACGCGAGCTCGAAACCCTCGGACTGGACGACCTGCTCGCCCCCAACAGCATCCTGCTCATAGAGTGGGGGGAGAAGTTCCGGCGCTTGCAACGCGATCAGAATATGGAAATAACCCTGGAGCGCATGGGGGAGACGGAGCGCAAAATCCAACGGACCACCCGTTGAATGCTTTGAAAACGCATAACAATAGCAGCGGAACTTACAAGCTGGGACCAGGTTCGGCGTCGCTACTTTGTTGCCTTGAACTGTTGCAGAAGGCGGATCACGAGGAAGGGCAGAAAAATGGCAGAGACCAATCCAAGGTAAGTATGCGCGAGTATTTCCTCGTTCACGCGAGCTTGCAGATTCGGCAAGTCCAGCGAAATTGTCTGGGCGACCGCACTTTCAAGGAGAAAGCTAAGTCCTCCCACAACGATAATTGGCAATGAACCCAAACACGCAGCCACCAGAACCGTCGGCTTGGCCTTCAGCAGATAGGAGACACGGAGGTAAAGAAATGCGTCGAGCACGAGCGTAAGTACCATCATGACCAGTACGAGGTATCCACTCTGCCAACTGGTTACGATGATTCGCGGGAACGACACCGGGAAAGAGACTAGAAGCAGGGCAAAAATTAGAGAGAGATATGCCACCGTGACGGCCGCATCCGCAAGCCGCACGGTGACTGTGCGGCGATGTGCCGGAGCCAGGGCTGGAGCTGCGGCGCTCACAGAGTCGCCACCTTCGAAAAACGGTCCAGTAAGATTTCAACCACTACTGCCATGCTGAATACGAGAAATGCCAGATTTTTGGAGTCGCGCCAGGTTCTTTCGTGGTTGCAGACTGTGCCGGTCGACTGCCGGCAGTAGGATTCGATCCACACGTCCCCAGACATAGTTCCAATCAGGGCCAACAGCACTGTAGCTACGGCTATGGTTTGCTGCATGAACTGAGACTGGAGGAGATTCCAGATCACTGAGATCACAACTACCAGGCCGATCAGGCCTAATTCTCCGCGTTGGAAGAGTTGGCGGGGGCGGGGCCGCAGTTCGCTGCCGTGCTGGTGAGCCCATGAGAGGGCAGTCGCCCACGGTACGAGGACTCCCATGACCAGGTACAACCCGATCCATACGACCCACTTAACCGACATGCAGTCTACCTCGATTTTGGCGGCGCCGTGCGTTCGAAATGCACCCCCAAACTGCAATCTATTCTCGCCGTGCAAACGCCGCAAGTTACTCTAGGCGCAGCACTTTCGGCCTGTTTCGCGAAATCATCCCATCGTTCCTCCGGCGTGGTCCTGCTTCAGGAGACTCTGTAAAAACGGAGGGCACTTCCTACCCCCTAAGCGCCAAACCTCTCTGCCGCCCGAGCCTTCGCCCTGGCAGCCTCTTCTTCTCGATTCTTCGGCGGTGCGTTCGTGTCGAGCGAATAAAGAAGCCGCGTCGAGATACCGGCGACTTCGTCGACTGCATCCAGAAAAGCGGCTTCATTTGCCTTCGACGGCTTGTTGAACCCCGTGATTTTTCTTACGAACTGGAGCGAAGCAGCTCGAACCTCTTCGTCAGTGACGGGTGGATCGAAGTTGAACAAGGTTTTGATATTCCGGCACATGCAGCATGACCTCCCCGTATAACCTTCACAGATTAGAAATCCCAAGCGTCAAACCCGTTACATTTTCTCATGGACAAGCCTCCTCTTCCCGCCCGGCGGCGTGCAGAGCGGTGCTTGCAGAAGTGCAATGCGATCGCGCGTGCAAATCACGCCTGTTTTGGAAAAGGCATGGCTTCGAATGGAGGACCTTTCGTGCCTTACAAAGGGCGTTTCTCGCCTCCCGCAGGCCCCGTCCCGGTCGATAGTCTCTATCAGGATTATGTCCGCCGAGAGCCAGCACGAGGCGAAAAAAGTTGGAGCCGTCATCTATCTCGCGACCAACCGGCCGCTCCACCTGCCTGACTTTCTCGCCGAATTCCACCTGAGCTGGCCCCATCTGTTACTCCAGAAGACGGGCAAGGAGCCACACCGTGCCCTGTTCCGAGTGGGCAAGTCCGACTTCGCACTCGAACTTCATCACACGCCCGTCCCACAAGAGGTTACGCAGCCCGTCGTTAACTCCACCCTGCACTGGTCGACGGCGGGCGTCATGCTTGCCCGACACCAGGCGCACCTTTCGGTGGCGGAGTCGGCTGAGAATAGCGGCGTACTCAGCCTGGCCTGCGATCTCACCAAGGCGATTGCAGCCCTGCTCCCAGTCATGGATTCGTTGGCCGTCTGCTGGCTCAATGGCCCCGCCTTGAACTCTTCTGAAAGCTTCGTCGACACCGCTCGCGAAATGTTTGGTACCGGTCTGTACCCCATCAAGTTGTGGGTCGCCGTTCGTTGGGATGCCCAAGCCGGCGCTCTCCATACCAAAGGCATGGCTCAATTTGGTGCGCCCGAGCTCTGTCTCTCGCGACAGCCCGATGCCGCTCCGATCATGGTCGATTACATGTTCCATGTCGCGCAGTCCGTGCTCACCTCCCATCACTCGATCTCCGATGGCGTAACTATGGACAGTCCCCAGGGCAAGGTGACAATCGAGAAGAGCGGCGCACCGGGCAGGAGAATTCTGATTCTTGCACCGGCCCGCACCAGATAAACCACCGGTAGAGACGCGGCTTGCCACGTCTCCTGCGTGAAGCGGCACAAAGTTCCCTGAATGTTAGGCTTTTTGTAGATTGTGTACCATGGTACATTATTACCATGGTCAATGATTCTCAATTTCTTGTCGAGCGCGTGCAGACAGGCGTCCGTATGGAAAAACGTCTGCTCAAGGTTCTCAAGGCTCTCGCCGAATATCACGACATGTCCCTTGGCGACCTGCTCGAAGGCATCGTGCTTCACGCCTTCGACGGCAAGATTCCCTTCAGCTCGTCGTCGCTCAAGCGGATTCACGACCTGAAAAAGTTCTACGCCCTCGATCTCGACTCCAGGGCCAGCCACCGCCTCACCGAAATTAAGCGGCGGTCGTCGAACAAGACTGTCTCGGAGAGGAAAGGATGACACAGGATCGTTTGCCTGCGGCGTTAGAAGTGCTGATGACTGGCGATGAACTGACTGGCGATGAACTGATCAAGCAATTCGAAGGCGGCACGACTCCGCCCGGCACGTTTCACCATGCCGACCACGTCCGGCTCGCCTTTGAGTATCTATGCCGGTACTCGGTGCTCGAGGCGCTCGGGCGATTCTCGGAGGCATTGAGGCGCTTCGCAAACGCGCAGGGGAAAGCACAGCTCTACCACGAGACCATCACCTGGGCGTACTTGCTTCTGATTCGCGAGCGCATGGCCCGCGCCGGGTGTGCCCAGACCTGGGAGCAATTCGCCGCTCACAACGCCGACCTGCTCATTTGGAAGGGCGGCGTACTGACAACTCTTTACCGCCAGGAGACGCTCGATTCCGAGCTCGCCCGGCACACCTTCGTTCTTCCCGATCAGGGCCTGTGATTTCCCTTCGCAACAAAACGTCTGTGAGCTTAGAATTTCTTGACACTTGTCCCCGAGACCTGGCACCTGCCGCCTTGAAGCCGCGCCGCTTCGGCGGTAGTATTCGATTTCGCCATAATCGTGACTCAGTCGAGGGCTCATGCCGCAAAATTACGTTCCCATCTTTCTCTTTCTCGCGGTCGTCGGCATCCTGATCCCGGTTACGCTCCTGGTAGCCAGAATTATCCGCACGCAAAATCCGAACCGCGTCAAACTGATGCCTTATGAATGCGGCATCGATCCCTACGACAGCGCGCGCGGACGCTACACCGTGCGTTATTACATTGTCGCCATACTGTTCGTGGTCTTCGAAGTGGAAACGATTTTCCTGTTTCCCTGGGCGGTGAAGTTCAAGGCTCTGGGCGTCTTTGGGCTGATCGAGATGCTGGTCTTCCTCGGCATCCTGATTGTCGCCTACGTATGGATATGGAAGAAGGGAGCGCTCGAATGGGTTTAACTGCAACCGGTCCAAATCCGCCTGCACCAGGCGCCGCTGCTTCCGACGAGACCTTCAGCGCGAGCCGCTGGACCAAAGGAAATCTGTGGTTTCCGACGCGCATCGTGGTCAGCCCGCTGCGCGTGAGCCGCGTGAAGAGGCGTCTGTTCAGCCGCAGCGAAGAGAGCGTTTCGATTTCGCAGGTGGCATCGGTAAAGATTTCGACGGGAATCTTTTGGTCGGACATCCTGATCGAATCTACGGGAGGAACCGATCCGATCACCAGTCATGGGCATCGCAAGGCCGATGCGGTTCGCATTCGCGATTTGATAGAGCGTTTTCAGGCGGTGCGGCGCTAGCACTGTTATACAGTGGAGAGACGGGCGCCTCGCCCGTCGAGTTGTTGCTGCATCAGCAAGCATTCTGACGACGGTCATTGACGACGATCGCCACCAGTATTAGAGGTGGAGTGTCCAGATACCTGCGAGAGTTTTGTAAGCATGGCCGAAGAAATCAAGTCGCCATTTCCACCACCACCGCCGGAAGGTGAAAAGAGCCCGGTGGCGGAAGACCGCGCACCAATCGCATCCACCGCGCCTGCGAAGCCTGCCCCACCCGCCAGGCCCGAAGGTCCCGTCCCAGTACCGTGGACCTCGCCGCTGGTCGAAAAATACCGGAGCCAGTATGGCTCGGGCCTCGTCGCGTTAACCTACCTGGGGCAGAACTACCTCACCGTCGACCGTTCGCTGGTTCCCGACATTCTGCGCCTGCTGCGCGACGAAGAACAATTTGATTACTGCGTCGATATCACGGCGGTGCATTATCCGAAGCGCGAAAAGCAGTTCGACGTACTTTGGAATCTTTATTCCTATCCCCGTAACGAACGTCTGCGTGTGAAAACGCAAATCGCCGACGGCGCTTCGATCCCGTCCAGCGTCCCCATTTGGCCGACCGCCAACTGGCTGGAGCGCGAGGTCTATGACATGTTCGGCATCCAGTTCGACGGACATCCCGACTTGAAGCGCATTCTTCTGCCCGACGGCTGGAAAGGCCATCCCCTGCGCAAAGATTACGGCATCCTGCAGCAGGACCAGGAGTGGGTACAGATCAATCTTGGCATCGAGAGCGGACAATGAACGCTGGTACGCCAGACGGTTCGAATGCTCACACGAACGACAGGACTCACGACGTCGCCAACCGCGGGCTTTCCAACCTCGATCTCGACGCTCCCGCCACGCCCTATCTCGATTCAAACGAACTCATCATCAATATGGGACCGCAGCATCCTGCGACGCATGGCGTGCTGCGCGTCATCCTGAAGCTCGACGGCGAAAAAGTTCTTGGCACCGAGTGCGTCATTGGATACCTTCACCGCGGCGTCGAAAAAATCGGCGAGAACCGCACCTACACGATGTTCAATCCGTACGTCGATCGCATGGATTACGTCGCGGCGGTCTCGAATGGTCTCGGCTACTGCGAAGCGGTCGAGAAGTTGATGAATGTGGAAGCGCCGGCGCGCGCGAAATATATTCGCGTGATCCTGACCGAACTGAATCGCGTTGCCAGCCACCAGCTTTGGCTGGGCACGCACGCGCTCGATATCGGAGCCATGACACCACTGTTCTACACGTTCCGCGACCGCGAGGAGATCCTCAAGATCTTCGAAAAGTATTGCGGCGCGCGCCTTACCACTCACGCCTTTCGTATCGGCGGCTGTCAGTATGAGACTTATGCCGGCTTCGAAAAAGAGGTAAAGAATTTCCTGACCTATGTCGCGCCAAAGATCGACGAATACGAAGAGCTGCTCACCACCAACCGCATCTGGCTTGAGCGCACAAAGAATGTCGGCGTGATCTCGAGCGCCGATTGTGTAGCGCTCGGCGTGACCGGACCGGTGCTGCGCGCCAGCGGCGTCAAGTGGGATCTGCGCAAAGCCCAGCCCTACGCGGCCTACTCCGAATTTGACTTCGACATCCCGGTCGGCACAAACGGCGATACCTACGACCGGTACCTGGTCCGCGTGGCCGAGATGCGCCAATCGTTGCGCATCATCGAGCAAGCCGTCAACGGAATCCCCGAAGGCCCGATCATGGCCAGAGTGCCGAAGGTCATCAAGCCGCCGGTGGGAGAAATCTATCATTCGATCGAAGCCCCGAAAGGCGAGCTCGGATACTTCATCGTCAGCGACGGCACGACCCAGCCCTACCGCCTGCGCGTCCGCCCGCCATCGTTCGTCAATTTGCAGGCGCTCAACAGGATGGTGCGCGGCTTGCTCGTCGCCGACGTGATCGCCGTCATCGGCACAATCGACATCGTGCTTGGCGAGGTGGACCGCTGATGCCGAATTTCATCATGTCGTATCTCGACGGCAGCGTCAGGGGAACGCCCGGCGAAGCGGGCAGCCAATTCTGGGCGCTGATTTATGTGTTCATCATTTTTACCGGCGTCTCAGTTGCCGTGATGGCGATGAACTGGCTGGAGCGCAAAGCGCTCGCACACTTCCAGATTCGTCTCGGGCCCATGCGCGTGGGCCCGCACGGATTGCTGCAGCCCATCGCCGACGCAATCAAGCTGATGCTCAAAGAAGACATCATCCCCGCCGAAGCCGATCAGTTCGTTTTCTGGATCGCGCCGATGATCGGACTGTTGGCGGCATTCGCCGTCTATACCGTGATTCCGTTCGGCCCTTCGCAGGCCGTCAGCGATATGAACATCGGCATCCTCTTTATGCTCGGCGTCTCCTCGCTCGGCGTGCTCGGCATCGTGGTTGCCGGCTGGGCCTCGAACTCGCACTATCCGCTGATCGGCGCGCTGCGGTCGAGTGCGCAGATGGTGTCTTATGAAGTTGCCATGGGACTGGCGGTGGTCTCGGCGATCCTGATGACCAGCATGAACGCCAGCGGCACCGGAACTTTGAGCATGATCGGAATCGTGCGAGCTCAGCAGGAGCAGGGCGTCTGGTTCATCTTTAAATTCTTTCCGCTCGGCCTGATTGCGTTCGTGATTTTCGCCATCGCCATGATCGCCGAGACCAATCGCGCGCCCTTTGACATGGCCGAAGCAGAATCGGAACTTACCGCCGGATATCACACCGAGTACAGCGGACTGCGCTGGTCGCTGTTCATGCTCGCCGAATACGCGACGATGATCGCCGTCTCCTCGATCGCTGTCACACTCTGGCTCGGCGGATGGATGCGTCCGTTCCCGAATCTGCTTCGCGCCCCGGCTTGGGACTTTATCTTCTCGCTTTTTCCGGGGCTTACATTCGTTGGCCTAGCGGCGATTGCGCTAGTTGGCGTGGTGCGGATGCCGGTGCATTCGTTCTTCAGGATTCAGCGAATCGGGCTCGCTGTTTTCGCAGCCCTGCTCGGCTTGATCGCGCTGCTGTTGCTGACGATTGCGGTCGCTGGCCGTTCCGTGGACACGACCGTTGCGGCTAGTTCTGTGGCCAGATTCCGGGAAGGCATCGACCACGTATATTGGTTTGTGCTCAAAGTCGCCGTCTTCATGTATCTGTTCATCTGGTATCGCGCAACGTGGCCGCGTTACCGGTTCGACCAGTTAATGAGGGTCGGATGGAAAGTGCTGCTGCCAATTTCGCTCGGTGTACTGGTAGTGACAGCCATCGTGGGGGTGATCGTTTCATGAACCCCGTCGCGACGCCGTTCTTCTTTTATATGCTGGCGGGCCTAGCCGTGATTAGCGGCGTGCTTGTCATTACGAGACGGAACGCTGTTCATTCCGCCCTCGCGCTGATCGTGACCCTGCTATCCGTGGCGGGCCTCTATTTAATGTTGTATGCACCATTCGTCGCTGGCGTGCAGATCATCGTTTACGCGGGCGGAATCATGGTGCTGTTCCTGTTCGTGATCATGCTAGTGAACATCGAACGCTCGTCCAAAGAGCGACGGTTCAATCGCATGTGGCCGGTAGGATTGGCAGCGGCCTGCACATTGCTGGCGTTGTTCGTATCCGCGTTCGCGAAGGGCAAAGCGTTGTTTCCGGATCGCATGATGTCGCTGCCCGAATCCTCGAACACGCAGCAGATCGCCGCCATGCTCTACGGAGACGCCGGCAAAATGGGTCCCTACACGTTCGCCTTTGAGGTCGCGTCGCTGCTGTTGCTGGCGGCGATTCTTGGCGCTGTAATTATGACGAAAAAGAAAATATAGTCGTTGGCCGTTAGTCGTCGGTCGTTCGGGGTGCTGAATAGATCGACGAATTGTGAACGACCAGCGACGAACGACTAACGACGTTTTTATGGTTCCCATCACCACTCTTCACTATCTTGTCGTCGCGGCCGCACTGTTCGTGCTAGGTGTGATCGGTGTGCTCACCCGTCGTAACGTGGTGATCGTGCTGATGTCGATCGAACTGATCCTGAACGCGGTGAACCTGAACCTGGTAGCCTTCTCGCGCATGTGGGGAAACCTGCACGGACAGGTGTTCGCGATCTTTGTTACCGTGGACGCCGCCGCCGAGGCTGCCGTGGGCCTAGGCATTTTGATCGCCTTCTTTCGGAATAAAGAGACGATCAATGTGGACGAGATTGATTTGTTGAAATGGTGAGAGCAGCTCTCAGCATTCAGCTCTCGGCTTTCAGTCAAGGCTGCGAGCTAAAAGTGGCACGGTACAGAGCGAACGACGCCTAGCGAGCGACTGACGACTAACGACTAACGACATGTTCTTTCTCGACCACATCTGGCTAATCCCGCTCCTCCCGGCCCTCGGGGCCGCGGTGATGCTCTGTTTCGGCCGCCGGCTGCAGAAGGCCACGATCGACGCGGTCTGCGTCGGTGTGGTCGTCCTTGCATTTTTGTTTGCCTGCTTCACGGTCGTCGAGTATACCCACTTCGCGCATGGCACGGGACGTCCATTCGAAAAAGTTCTCTATACGTGGCTGGGCAGCGGCGACGGGCATCTGAAGTTCGTTAAGCGGGACGCGACGCTTGCCTCATTCAACGCCGACGCCGGATTCCTGCTCGACCCGCTCTCTTCTATCTGGCTGCTCTTCGTAACCGGCGTCGGCATGCTGATCCATATTTATTCCACCGGATACATGGCGCATGAAGGCGGCTATTACCGCTTCTTCGGATACATGAACCTGTTCATGTTTTCGATGCTTACTCTCATCCTCGCGAATAACTACATGCTTTTGTTTGTGGGATGGGAAGGTGTTGGCTTGTGCTCGTATCTGTTGATTGGTTTTTACTTTCATCGCCACTCCGCTTCAACCGCCGCCAACAAAGCTTTCATCGTGAACCGCATTGGCGACGCCGGATTCATTCTCGGCGCGCTTACTCTCTCCTGGTATCTGGGCTCGTTCCGCTTCACCGACGTCAACACGCTGGCGCGTAGTGGACACTTCGCGATCGGCGATCCCGTTCTCACGGCCGCCGCGCTACTACTGTTCGTTGGAGCCTGCGGCAAGTCGGCTCAGCTCCCTCTTCATGTCTGGCTGCCCGACGCGATGGAGGGTCCCACTCCGGTTTCAGCGCTGATCCATGCCGCGACCATGGTGACGGCGGGCGTCTATATGGTGGCGCGTTCAAATGCAGTGTTCGTACTGGCTCCGACCGCGATGAAAACTGTTGCCATTGTCGGCGCGCTCAGTGCCGTGTTCGCCGCGTCCATTGGGCTGGTGCAGAACGACATCAAACGCGTGCTCGCTTACTCCACCATCTCGCAACTGGGGTACATGTTCCTGGCGCTCGGCGTCGGCGCGTTTGCGGCGGGCGTCTTCCATGTGTTCACGCACGCGTTCTTCAAGGCGCTGCTCTTCCTCGGTTCGGGCTCTGTGATTCACGCCCTGAGCGGCGAGCAAGACTTGCGTAACATGGGCGGCCTGCGAAGCCGGACACCAACCACCTACTGGACGATGTTCATAGCGACTCTCGCCATCGCTGGAATTTTTCCGTTCGCCGGTTTCTTCTCAAAAGACCAGATTTTGTGGCACACGTGGACTAAGGAAACCGACGCGTATCGCATCCTCTGGTTGATCGGATATGGCACCGCGCTGATGACGGCGTTCTATATGTTCCGGCTGATGTATCTGACATTCTACAGTCCGTCGCGCATCAGCCACGAGGTCGAACATCACGTGCATGAGTCACCGAAGTCAATGACCGTGCCTCTAGTCATCCTCGCAATTTGCTCGATTGGCGCGGGATGGTTGAGCTGGCCACATAGCCTTGGCGGCTCTGCACACTTCGAAACATTTGTCGAGCCGGTATTCGCGAGGGAAGCAGTCGTCCTACAAGAAGAAGGGAAGTCTGCCCAGTTAGCGGCCGGTGAGAAGGAAGCCGAACATACGGATAAGTGGGAGTACATCCTGATGTTCTTATCGCTGGCGGCGGCAGGCGTAGGTTGGGGAATGGCTCGCCGCTCTTACGTGAACGCCGGCGCGAATGCCGAGAGGAATTACATCGAGCCCATCGCCGCCAAAGCCCCGCCACTCTACTCCGTGCTCTACAACAAATGGTTTGCTGACGAGGCCTATGACTATGTTTTCACGGGACGCCGAAAAATTGGCGACATCCGCCTCGGCGCCATGGGTGCGGGCGAAGCGACATCGTGGTTCGATGCCAGGATTATCGACGGAGCCGTCAACGATGTTGGATGGGTCACGCGCGCTGTCGCTATGCTTTCGAAGTGGTGGGACAAATGGATCATCGACGGAATGGGAGTGAACGTTCCAGCGATTCTGGCTCGACTTATCTCTTATCCGGCGCGCCTGTTCGAATGGGGACTGGTGCAGTGGTACGCGTTGGTCATGGTCGCGGGACTGTTGGGATTTAGCGTCTATTACGTGTGGAAGTGAAGCAATTAGCACTTAGTGTCGGCTACGCCTGCGAGCAGTTATAGTGCTAAAGCTAAATGCTAAGTGCTAAGTGCTGGAGTTCGAGAACTGGTCTCTATGCAGAGTCACATACTGTCCATCATCCTCTTCACGCCGCTTGTGGGCGCGTTCGTTCTCCTTTTCGTCCCGAAGGAGAACAAAGATGCGATTCGCTGGATCGCGAACATCTTCGCGCTCGGTGGGTTCTTGCTCTCGCTGCTGCTGGTGCCGATGTTCTGGGCGCAGCGCTTCGAGCCCGGCTTCAAATTCTTCGAGGGCACGCCAAACAACTGGATTCCCTCGATTGGCGCAGGTTATAACCTCGGCATTGACGGCATCTCGTTTCTCCTGATCATGCTGACTACACTGCTGGGGTGCATCTCGATTCTTTCTTCGTGGACCGCCATTGAGATTCGAGTGAAGGAATATTACGTCTGGTTCCTGGTGTTGCAGACGGGAATGCTCGGCGTCTTCATGGCGCTCGATTTCTTTCTCTTCTTCGTTTTCTGGGAAGCGATGCTGGTGCCGATGTATCTCCTGATCGGTATCTGGGGCGGCCAGCGCAAACTTTATGCCGCTATCAAGTTCTTTCTCTACACGCTGCTGGGCTCCGTGCTGATGCTGCTTGGCATTCTGTTCCTATATTTCCATCACAACACGGTTACTGGTGTGTTCACATTCAGCATTCCAGAACTCTATAAGACGGCGCCGCTGATTCCGTTCCATTACGCGATCTGGCTCTTCATTACATTCTTTATTGGATTCGCCATCAAAGTTCCGATGTTCCCCTTCCACACTTGGCTCCCGGATGCGCACGTGGAAGCGCCTACCGCCGGCTCCGTCATTCTGGCGGGTGTCTTGCTGAAGATGGGAACGTACGGATTCGTCCGCTTCTCGCTGCCGTTCTTTCCTGCAGTCGTGTCGCATCCCAGGGTGCAGAGGTGGATGATCGGGCTCTCGCTCGTCGCCATCATCTACGGAGCGCTGGTTTCGCTCATGCAGAAGGACATGAAAAAACTGGTGGCCTATTCGTCCGTTAGCCACCTCGGCTTCTGCACGCTGGGAATATTCGCGCTGAATCCGCTGGGCTTGACCGGATCGGTGCTGCAGCAGATCAATCATGGCATCTCGACCGGCGCGCTGTTCTTGATCGTCGGCATTTTGTACGAGCGGCGGCACACGCGTGAGATCTCGGAGTACGGCGGCATCTCGAACGTAATGCCGGTTTACGCGTCGATCACGATGATCATGTTCCTATCGTCGATGGGATTGCCGCTGCTGAATGGATTTGTCGGCGAGTTCACGATTCTGCAGGGTGCATTCACGGCAAACTGGAAATGGGCGGCTTGGGCGGCGCCGGGCGTGGTTCTGGCGGCGGCCTATTTGCTCTGGCTCTATCAGCGCGTCTTCTTCGGCACGGTGACGAATCCCGAGAACGAAAAGCTGCACGATCTTACGCCGCGCGAAATTCTTACGTTTGTGCCTCTGATTATTATGGCGTTGTGGATTGGCCTCTATCCCAAGCCGTTTTTCCAGATCCTCGAACAGCCGGTCAATCAGATTGTGCAGAATCTTCATGACAATGCCAAGGCGATTGAGCCGACATATGTTTTGGTCGCACCACCTTCCTACCAGCAGTCACCTCCGGTTGCTGCACCGAACGTCGCTAAACCGAAAGTCGTTACGCCGAAAGAGAGTAACTAAGTGCGAGGCGTCTCACCAACCGAATATCGTTTGATGTTGCCGATGGTAGAACTAACCATCTTCGCGCTCGGCATCCTACTGATTGACCTCATGGTCCCGAAAGAATGGAAGTGGATCAACGCCGCGGGCGCCTTTGTGGGCTTGGCGTTTGCAGGTGTGTGCGTGTGGCAAATCCAAACGAAGCTGCCGAGGGGCGCGGTTGGATTCTATAACTCGCTATTGGTTGACCGCTTTGCCATTTATTTCTGGTATTTGTTCCTGGCGGGAGCGGCTATCGCCATCCTGATGTCGGTGCATTATCTCAACGTGGAAGATGAACATCACGGCGAATACTACGCATTACTGCTGCTTTCCGTGGTGGGCATGATGTGCATGGCTGCGGGAATTGACGTCGTGCTGATCTTTATCGGGCTGGAGCTGATGGCGATTTCTACGTACGTGCTGGTTGGCTTTTTGCGGCGCGACCGTCGCTCGAACGAAGCCGCCTTGAAGTATATGCTGCTCGGCGCGTTTTCGTCGGGCATCTTTGCCTATGGCCTTTCGCTGCTCTACGGAATTTCCGGGGATACCAACCTGGTAATCATTGCGCGTGCGGTTTCGGCGCAGAATCCACACAATCCGGTAGTGGTGATCGCATTACTGACGACCATAACTGGACTGCTGTTCAAGATCGCCGCCGTTCCGTTTCATCAATGGGCGCCGGACGCTTACGAAGGCGCCCCCACGAGCATTACCGGCTTCATGTCGGTGGCGGTAAAAGCTGCGGCCTGGGCCATGCTGCTGCGCATACTGGTTGGGTTGTATCCGCTGCGTGCCGTCTATACGCCCGTGATTGTGGTCGTCGCCATCGCTACCATGACCGGCGCCAACTTCGCCGCCCTCACGCAGACGAATATGAAACGCCTACTGGCATACTCTTCGATTGCGCACGTTGGTTACATGTTGCTGGCATTTGTGGCCATGGGAACTTCGCAGCCCGGCAGTCCGGGCTTTCTCGACGGCTTCAAGGGAATCTTGATCTACTTGCTGGTTTATACGTTCATGAATCTGGGAGCGTTCGCGGTGATCACGTCGTTGCGGCAGCGCAAGGTGATTGGCGACGAGCTCGACGATATGGCTGGGCTCTATCAGCGCTCTCCGGTCGAAGCCGTGCTGATGCTGCTGTTCCTGCTTTCGCTCGCCGGCATTCCGCCCGCCGCCGGGTTTCTGGGCAAGTACTACATCTTCCTGAGCCTGATTGAAAGCGGACATTACGGACTGGCCTCGCTCGGGGTGATCTACTCGCTCTTTGGACTTTATTACTATCTGAAGATCGCGAACGCCATGCTGATGCGCGCGCCGACGGAGACGGAACGACTGCCAGTGAGCTTCGGAATGCGTTGCGCTGTGGGCATAACGGCGCTGGCGACGATTGTCATTGGAATTTATCCGGAGCCGTTTATTCGCGGCGTCAACTGGTCGTTGGGAATTGTGCAGTCGCCGCATGTGGCGGCCATGGTGAAGTGAAGCTCTTGGCTTTTAGCTCTTGGCTCAAGCTTGATTTAGAATTTCCCCGAATGCCCGAGAAGCCTAACCTCGAGTCCGGCACGTCTTCACAAAAAAAAGACCCTCTCGTCTCGCTTGCTCGCTATTCCGAGATCGGATTTATTATTCCGGCGGCGATCCTACTGGGTTTCTTCCTGGGCAAGCTGGCGGATTACTGGCTGCATACTAAGTGGCTCCACTTGGTCGGGCTGTTATTCGGCGCGGTGGTTGGATTCTGGCAGATGATCCGAATGGCCTTAAACGCTAACAAAGATGACAAATGAACGGGCGTGAGGATTTCGACCGGGCCGCGGTGACTCCGCCGGCGGAGACTGGCGATGATCACACCAAGTATGAGCGCATCATTCCACGTGTCCTGCGCAACATGCTGGTGGTGAGCGTTCTGCTGGTCGGGCCGGCATTCTGGTTTTACCGCTGGGCCGGAGCGATTGGGTTTGCCCTCGGCGCCATCGTTTCCTACGTTAATTTCAAGTCGCTGACGCGCGGCGTCGAGGGACTCTCCGATCGCATCGTCAACCGAAATAGCCGAGAGAAAGGCGGCTGGATTGTAATGCGCTTTGTGGTGCGCTATGGGTTGGTCGGAGCTGCTGCCTATGCTATATTCAAAAGTTCTCCACTGGCCTTTCGGGGCTTTCTGTGGGGCCTGTGTGTGCCGGCGGCCTCCCTTATGGCCGAGGCCGTATGGCAAGGGTACACGGCCTTCCGGCGGGAGTAACAAGTCTTCGAAAAAGCTTGTCATCCCGAGCGAAGAGAGAGATGCAGTTTTCGTCAAGTCTGGATAAATAACGAAATCTGAAAATGGAACAACTAGCTTTTACCGCACTTCTAAATCGTCTGTTCGGCGCGCCCGTGCTGGCGTTGCTGCAGGCGCTGCACATTCATCCAAAAAATCCGGCGACTCCCATCTCGAACAGCTTCGCCATGGAACTGCTGGTGGTGTTACTGCTCACGGCATTTTTTATTGCCGTGCGCACGCGCCTGTCGGTGGAGCGTCCGGGTAGGCTGCAGCATACGATGGAAGGTATTTACGGATTCGTCGGCCATATGGCCGATGAGGTAATCGGACATCATTCCTCGAAGTACGTTCCCTACCTGATCACGCTCGGTATGTTTATCCTGAGTTGCAATCTGATTGGTCTTGTGCCGGGACTGGAATCACCGACCGCGGTGCCGATAGTACCGCTCGGATGCGCGCTGCTGACCTGGGTTTACTATCACTATCAGGGACTACGGACCAACGGGCCCATCGGCTATTTGAAACACTTCATCGGGCCGCAGGATAAGGAAATGCCGCTGGTCATGCGCCTGTTCTTGCCTTTCCTTCTATTTCCGATTGAGGTCTTCAGCCACACCGCCCGGATTATGTCCCTGACCATCCGTCTTTTCGCCAACATGTTTGCCGGGGAGATGGTCACACTCGTCTTCTTTTCGCTCATACCCCTGGGCATCCCAGTCGTGTTCGAAGGACTGCACATCGGTGTGTCGTTTATTCAGACTTACATTTTCGTGTTGCTGGCCTGCGTGTATCTGGGCGAGGCAACAGGACAGGAACACTAGACAAGGTCTCAGGCCTTAGGTGCCAGTTCTCAGGAATTCAAAGGCAAAGGTTTTCCTGAGACCTGGGACCTGGTGCCTGACACCTGCTGTTCAGCGTGAGGGCGTCGGCTTCCAAGCACGGCGTCAACCACCCCCTGGCGGCAATTCATAAGGAGAAAGCACAATGCGGAAATTTGTGATGTTGATGTTTGTAATGATGATTGCGTCGGTGATGGCGGTGCCGGCGTTTGCGCAGGGCACGGCTGGAGCAACTGCGACCACCAACTGGGTGGCGCTGACTTCCGGCTTTGCCATTGCACTCGCGGCTGGACTGGCGGCGCTCGGGCAGGGGAAAGTGGCGGGAGCGGCCTGCGACTCGCTGGGACGCAATCCGGCGGCGCGCCCTGGAATCATGGTCGCACTGATTCTAGGCCTCGCTTTTATCGAATCACTGGTGCTGTTCACGCTGGTAATTATTTTCGTGAAGGTAGCGTAAGCGGGTTTTTCAAGTGAATGTTCGAGAGCCTCTGCGTGAGCAGGGGCTTTTTCTTGTAAACACGATGGCCCTCGATGACGTGCGGGCGGCCCCAAAATGTGGGTCGTCTCTCCGGGACTATGCGCGCTCTTCGGAAACCACCCCGCGCTGAAGCGCGGGGCTAAGCTGGCTCGCCCCTACGGGCTGAATTCCTGAGAGATCGAGAGCCACGCCTTCCGTGAGAGGTGATCACTGACGGCTTCGTAACAGCTGATGGCTGATAGCTGACGGCTGTTTTAGGTTTTTCGTTCGCCGTCCCAGTTCGAGGCGTGATTGTCGGGGACTTTCTGCAGAGCCTCGACCAGGACGCGGCGGAGGCGGTAGCGGCTGTCGAGGTCCATACTGACGAACTCGAAACCGATTTCATTGACGCGGGCGCGGCGCAGCAGAACCTCGCCGCGGATTTTCTTCACGCCCAGAGAGATTTCGACGTGGGCTTCGGATCCGACGCGGAGATTGTCGTTGCGCGTCCCCATACCGCCGCCAAGACTCATCTCACGCATGATGATATTTGACTTTCCCCACGAACTGGAAAGAGTGGCAGAGAGAGTGCGTGGCAAGATGATGCGTTCATACCGGCGCTGCCGAACCCAGGGACATCCGGGGCCGGAATCAAGCGGAGCGATGGCGAGTTCGCCAGCCTCGAGGCCGCTGTCAGCCAGCGCCTGGGTGCCGTAGCGCGGATCAATCTTGGAAAGCGCTTGGATGGCGGCGATTCTCAATTCACGGTGCTGGCTGTATCCGAACAGTTTCTTGTCTTCGACTATGGTGCGCAGGACGGAGACAGCCTCAATCTCGCGCAGACGGCCGAGTGACTCGATGGCTTTCAGTTGCACAAACGGAGGACGGTTGTGAGCTTCGCCGGCCGTGGCGAGCGCAATCAGGCTGGAACTGGCATTGCGATCCTGGCTCATGCCGATCTCGTCGATGGCCTCGGGCAGGATGAGGGCGTCGAGCAGTTCGAGCAATTCGAGCAGGGTGCGTCCGCGGTCGGGTGCGGCGCCGTAGGCAATCTGGCGAACGATGACGTCCTGATAGAAACGGTTGAATTCGCCCATGCGGGAGGGCAGTAATTCCAGCAGTGTGGTCACGGCGAGGCGGCTCAGCAGGCCCACAGCAGAGGCAGCCTGGCGCGGCTGGCCGGTGCGCAGGATGTCGCGCAGATCGTCGAGCGCCGGTTGGCCGAGTTCGCCGACGAGTTCGACGATACGATCGCATTCGACGCGCTTCTGCGCGCGGAAGAAACGGTCGGCAAGGTGTTCGACGGAGTGTCTGGGAAGCTGCTGCAGGACGTTGATTAAATCCTCGGGTACCTGATCGAGATTGATGGCTTCCTCGATCATCTCGGGCAGGCGATTTTCGATGCCGACGCGAGATCGCAGATCCTGGACCAGGGCGGGCCGTTGCCGGGCTACTCTTTCGAGCGAGTAGCAGAGTTCGGCCACGGCTTTATACTTTCTGCGGCTACAGGCCTCCTGCCCGAAGCGCGCGAAGGTCGCACTCAGCAGGCTCTGAATATCGGAATCGCTTTCCTTGCCCAGTTTCTCGCCGAGCATGGCGAGGGCATTGGGCATGACATCCTCGGGCGCGGTGGCATAGAGGTCGGCGAGTTGAGCCAGGCCGATGGCGGTCTTGCGGCGGGGATCGGCATCCTTGGCGTCGAGACCCGTGCAGTAGTTGGAGAGAATTTTGGCGGCGATCTCATTGTCGTCGCGCTCGAAAAGCATTTCTACGAACTGGCGGATATTGCGGGGCGGCACGCAGGCAGCCTCGCTCGAGAGCAGAACACTTTTCTTGCCGGCTTCGGGAATCTCCGCCCAGAACATTCGGTCGAGAATGTCGGCGTGGGAATCGACCAGGATGCCGGCCTTGGACATTTTATCTTCCTGGACGCGCAGGATCTGGCGGAGCGTGTCCATCTGCCGGCTCATATGCTCCATCATGTCGTGGACGGCATTGACCTTGACTTCGCCGCGCTGATAGCGGTCGAGGGCGAATTTAATCGCCATGCTTTCTGCCGCCTTCATCAGAAGCGGGGTGTCATTGCCGTCGCTCGGCGCGTTTTGAGAAACCTGCGCGGCCAGGCTTTCGAGTAACTGGGCAAGATTCACCTTCGCGCCTTCGGGGGCCTTGCCGAGCTCAGCCTTGAGATTTTCCGACGAAGCGTTCGGATCCTGCATTGCCTGGCCAAAATGGGTGAGCAGGCGAATGGTCTGGATGACTTCCTCTTCCTGTAAGGGAACAACGCCGCCGGTCCAAGTTCCGCCCGAGGTTCCGCCCGAGGATCCGCCGGTACCAGTGGCCACGCCGCCAGGAATGGCGATGCTCGGAACGCTCCCGAGGGGTGCGCCGCCAGGTCCGTTCGCACCGGTGTTGCTCGCTCCTTGGGCGGCCGCAATCAACTGCAGAAGTTTTTGAGGATCATTGAGCCACTGCTTGAATTCGGGACCCAGCGCTTGGGCAGCGAGTTGGGCGGCAATGGAATATTCGCCGGTGGCGGGATCGGCCGCGACGAACTTGACTTCATTGATGCGGATGGAGGAATCCTTGTTATCGCCGAGTGTTTCCTTGATCTGCTTGGCGAAATCCTGCGCTTTGGAGCCGCCCATCGAAAACGCGCGGACCAGGCGGGTAAAGTCATCGAGTGTCACTTTATTGGAAAACAGGATGCTGGATAGCCCCGCGGCGGTCAGCAGCTGGGCGAAGCTGCGCTCAGCCTGTCCGGCCTCGAGCGGGATGCCATCGAGAAGAAGTTTATTGTCAGAGACACCGAGCAGAAAGCCGGTGTCGCCGCTTTTGGGCAGCGCCTGCCGGAGCTCGTCCCAAGCGGTCTTGAACTGTCCCTCGGTGCGCTTGTGGTTCGTTCCATACAGCCGGGTGTACTTGATCAGAATATTAAGGCTGTGGAGGAACGACCGAGCGGAAGCACTGCGGCTGGAATCGGTTTGAACGGTGTTAGCGATAACAGCCTCCTCTCACGATATATGGAGCGGTAGGCAATAAGACTATGCGGGAAAGTGACCAAATGCACGATTACGGAGGTAATTAAAGCGGACGAGAAGGGCGGGTGGGATGACTACACGGGGGGACAGGTCCTTTGGGATGCCGGCGCGCTACACTGGGGGCGCGGGAGACGCGGCAAGCCGCGTCTCTACCAGAAAAGATGAATTCTGATGAAGATCGGCGTGCTTTTTTTTGGAGTGTTGAAGGAAGTAATAGGACGGTCCGGCGAGACCGTTGATCTTCCGGAAGGAGCGCGGGTGAGCGAAGTGCTCTTCTATTATTCGCGAGAGGCTCCGAGATTTGAGGCGATGATACCCTCGCTGGCGATTTCAGTGAATCAGGAATATTCGGGAACAGACCGCGCGCTGCGTGACGGCGATGAAGTCGGTCTGTTGCCGCCGGTGAGCGGCGGATCGGCGGAAGCCGGCGGGGAAGTCCGCGGTGAAGTAAGGATAGTCCACGAGCGAATTGATACCGAGACCGTGGTTGGGAGGTTGAAGCAGCCGGCCGATGGCGCGGCAGTGATTTTCGACGGCGTGGTTCGCGACAACACGCGTGGCCGGCGCACGCTCTATCTGGACTACGAAGCTTACGACGCGATGGCGCTGAAGCGGATGGAATCCCTGGCGGTAGAGGCGCGGTCGCGCTTCTCCGTACCGGCAGTATCAATTGTCCATAGGCTGGGGCGGCTGGAGATTGGGGAGACGAGTGTGCTGATCGCGGTGGCTGCGGCGCACCGCGGCGCGGCCTTTGAGGCCTGCCGGTGGATCATTGACACGCTAAAGAAGACCGTGCCGATCTGGAAGAAAGAATATTTTGAAGACGGAGCCGTGTGGGCGGATGGAGAGGCGTTTCCCGAAGAAATTCGGTCGCCGGGAGGCACAGCAGGGAAGCAGCCTGCATCCAAATGACTGATCTCAAATGAAGCGAATCCCAAATGTGCTGCGAGCTTCGAGCTACGAGGAGCTGCGAGCGCTCGGTGTCAGGCTTAGCTCGTGGCTCGCGGCTCGAAGCTCACAGCACACGGCCCTCCTGATCGTGAGCATCTTGATCGCCTGCGTCAACGGCCGGTTGCTCGCCCAGGAGCCGGAAACCACGCTCAAAGTGGACGTCAGGCTGGTGAACGTGTTCGTGACGGTGACGGATGCGCGCGGGACTCCGGTGACGGACCTGCAGAAAGAAAATTTTCTGTTGAAAGAAGATGGCAAAGAACAGAAGATCGCAATCTTCAGCCGGGAATCGGCGTTGCCGCTCTCGATTGTGTTGGCCGTGGATACAAGCCTGAGCACCAGAAAAGATCTTCCGCTGGAGTTGATTTCGGCGCGCAAGTTTGCGCACACGATTTTGCGTCCCGAGGACGGACTGGCCCTGTACAAGTTCAGTGAGGAAGTGAGCGAGTTGGTGCCGTTCACGTCCGATTTGAAAAAGATCGATGCCGGAATCGACCGGGTGCGTAATGGCTCGGCAACCGCGCTTTACGACGCCGTCTTTCTGGGATCGCAGGCGCTGAGCCGGCGGCAGGGAAGAAAAGTGATGGTGGCGATCACCGACGGAGGAGACACGGTGAGCCAGGTGGACTACAAAGAGGCGCTCCGCGCGGCCCAGGAGGCGGAAGCGATTATTTATAGCATCATCATCGTTCCCATCGAAGCCAGCGCGGGACGAGACACAGGCGGCGAACACGCCCTGATTCAGATATCCGCGGACACAGGCGGAAAGTATTACTACGCTACGTCGCTGCCTCAACTGGACGAGGCGTTCCGCAAAATCAGCGACGAACTGCGGACGCAATATCTGCTCGCCTACTACCCATCGCAGCACTACTCCGACTCGGAATTCCGTCAACTGCGGGTAGACCTGACGAACCCGCCCGCGGGAGGTCCTTACCAGTCGCACTATCGCGCGGGATACTACACGCGCAAGGGGACGTTCTAAGGGGCGCGGAAAGAGTCGCATGTCGATTCCCAGCCCCTAAAAAGGGACATCTGATTTCGACGAAAATACGGCGCCCCTAAAGCCTTGCCCTGATACGGAACGCGAGTTTTTGAGCAGCCTGCAAAAGGTCCCAAAAATCCCATACATCGCCCCAGCTCCCCAGCCGCATCTAGTAAACTGATCTATTCCATTTGCCGTAGACATTGCCGTAGCAACATCGCCGTAGAAAACCAAGACCCTTAGACGCGGAATCGCTTCCAGGTTCTATTTGAGGTTCTGCCCCAGGAGAGTGGCATTTTGTTCGATTGGTCTGGCTTGCGTTCTCGTCGTCCTCTGTCCATTGCCCTATTGTTCCTCATCATCGCGACCCTCACGGCTCCCCTGTGGGCGCAGGAATCGACTCCGGAAAAGCCCACAACCGGCACCATTCAAGGTACTTTGCGGGATGACGTCGGCGCCCCCGTGGAAAGCGCGCGAGTCTTTTATAGCTCGTCGGCTGCTGACACCAAGGGCGTGACCCGCTCCGGCAAAGACGGTACCTACGTTTCTGAGCCCGTGCCGCCGGGCGTTTATGTGGTGCGCGTGGAAGGCCACGACATGCTGCCGGTCGAGAGCAGCGTCACCGTCGTGGCGGGCGGAGCGGTCACGGCCGATTTTAAACTGGAATGGATCAATCCCGGGCCGGTGCGGCTGGAGAGTAAATTCAGCGGCGATGTTCCCGACTCGCTGCCCATTAACGGGCGCAACTATTTAAATGCGGGACAGCTTGAGCCCGGTTTACAGGCCGTCGATGCAAGGATTTACGATTCCGGCAAGAGTGGCTTCCAATCGCTCTCCATCAATAGCCAGATGGGACGCACGACGCACTACGACATTGACGAAGTCGAAGTAATGGATGAAACCAAGGGCGCGTCCACGCTGACCCTGCCCGCTGAGGCAGTGCGCGAAGTGATCGTCTCGCGGGTGACGCCCGAGTTGTTTCAGTCGCTGAATGCAACCGGCTCGGTGCGGGTTACAACGCGCTCCGGTGGAGATGAGTGGCACGGCAATCTGTTCGGAAATCTGCGCGACCGGTTTGCCGGCATGGCAGGCTTTCCGTCCGGGAGTCCGAAATATAGCCGCCAGCAATATGGATTCGGAGCGGGCGGCGCGCTGATCAAAGACAAGGCGTTTCTATTTGTCGGCGCGGAACGCGCCAAGCAGGACGGCGTTCTGCCGATCCAGCTCGGATTCCCATGCTCCGGTGTGTACGTTGCAGGACTATGCGGCACCAGCGCTGCCAACCAGACCAGCCTGCGCAGCGCTTATTTTCGCGAGAACATGATGACGGCGCGCCTGGATTACAACCTCAGTGAAAACATGAAGTGGTTCGTGCGGCTCAGCTACGCCAACGCGAACGAAATCGGCCCGTCGGATAGCCAGTCGAATTTTCGCAATCAGCTCAACGTACCGGCTGCGGTCGTTGGCCTCGATTGGAACCGTGGACGATTTGTGCACAGTGCGCGCTTCGGCTATCAGAAGATGGTGGACGCGATCAATCCCGACGCGAAAGATTCGGCTGCGGCGCCGTTCCACATGCAGATCGGCTCCTATCAACTGGGGCCGAGCATCGCTGGTCCGAGGCAGACCATTCAGCGTGATCTTTTCGGGCGTTACGACAGCAGCACGATTTACAACGTGAATCACACAATACGCTTCGGGGCAGCGATTCATCGCATCGACCAGGGAGATTTCTACGCGCCGGGAAATTCTGGCCCGTCGGTGACCAGTTCGAACGGAGTGGACGTCATCGCTGCCATCAATGGCAACCCGAACCTCGTGCCGCTTTTCCCAGGCGATCCGCGCGGAGCCGCCGACAATCCGCTGAATTATCCCGTGGGCACGGTCACGATTTTCAACGGCCTTGGAAATTTCAGCGAGAAGTCGGCATTCAACCGGTCGACGGGCGGACACGTCGACACCCGCGTCGAGGGCTACCTGGGCGACACCTTCAACCTGTTTCCAAATCTCAACATCAGTTTTGGCGTGAATTATGTGCGCGACAGCGGCCGCACCAACAGCGACTTGGCGGCGGTGCCATGTTCGGCCATCAATACAACCATCGTGACGACTCCACCGTGCACGACGGGGTTGATTCTCGATCAATTCGGTCTGCTCCCGAACGATGCCAATGGCGGGCATCAGTTGCTCGGCCAGAGCGTGAACCAGCCCGACTGGAATTTTGCTCCGCAATTCGGTCTCGCCTGGGATCCCGGACACAATGGACGCACCGTAGTGCGGGCGAGCGGCGGAATGTTCTATGACAATTTCCTGCTGCAGAATGCCTATCAGGATCGCATCAATCGCTTGTCCAACGGACAATACAACCGCAGCCTGACGCTTTGTCCCACGGGATCAGTTCTGTTTCCTGACGGATCCGTGGTGAGTTCCGTAAACGGAGTGGACATCGCGACAGGAATTTGTGGGGCAACGATCGGGACGGCTGCGCCATTGATTCAGACCCTCCAGTCACAGTTCCTGGCGGCACAGTCGGCTGTGACGGGCGGTCCGAACGTCTACTCACTAGCCAACAGTGTGGCGAATTTTGGAGGCATGCTGGCCCCCGGTTACAAGACGCCCCGCGTGGTCCACATGGACTTCGGCATCCAGCGTCAGATCGGCGAGCGCGGCATGTTCTCCATCGACTATGTGCGCGAGATCGGCACCCAGTTTCCGCTGGGGATTGACACCAATCACGTCGGCGACGCCGGCTTTCTGACCGATGGCCACAACGTGGATCGCTCACTCAACACCTATGCGGCGGAGCTGTCGGCGATCAATGCAACGCTCGCCGCGAATCCGGCAACGAACGGGATATGCCCGCAGGCGACGTTCGCGGGCAGCAGTTCGCAGGCCTCCGTGACTTGTTATTTAGCAGCCGTCCCCGGGGCAACCATCACAGACTTCGCGCGCCAGGGTCTCGACTCGTCAAACGCATTCTGCGGACCGTTCCCGTGCTCCGTCCTGGGCAAGCAGCAAGCGTCCTTCGGCGGGATCAATCCGCTGGTGGGCTCAAACATCATGTACTTCCCGAGCGGGAAGTCGAAGTACCAGGGCTTGCATCTGGCGTACAAGACCAGCGTAGCGAATCCAACGCGGCATGTGGGTCGACTGGACATTGCGATGGCCTACGCATGGTCGCGCTATCGCACCAACATCGCCGAGCCGAACGGCAGCGGTGGTGATTATTCGCTGATGAACGTTGCCGCAGATTACAACCGCCCGCACCGCGGACACTTCGGCGCCTCGGGCCTCGACCGCACCCACCAACTTACCTTCACTCCGACAGCGGATTTGCCGCACGGCCTGCGGCTTTCAATGATCGCGCATCTGGCGTCGCCCCTTCCTCTGAGCGCTTACCTCCCGCAGCAGGATGGAGGCGGCGTGGCGGGAGAAATCTTCCGCAGCGATCTCACCGGGGATGGCACGGTGGGCGATCTTTTGCCCGGGTTTATTGGAAGCACGGGAAAATACTCGACCGCCAAGTTGAACCAGTCCATCAAGTTTTACAACAGCACATTCGGCGGGAAGTTGACGCCGGCGGGCTCCGTGTTGGTGAACAGCGGTTTGTTCACCGGACAGCAACTGGTTTCCCTGGGCGCTGTCTCTCCGCTGATCTGCTCAAACGTCCACACTGGCATCCAGGACTGCAATGGGCTGCCCGGTCATTATGCGCAATCAACCTGGCTGAAGACGATCGATCTGCGCCTGGTCTGGCCTTTTCACGTGGGAGAGCGAGTGCAGTTCGAGCCGAACGTTTCCTTCTTCAACGTATTCAACTTCGCCAACTTCGGGGGCGCCGGAAACCAGCTGAGCGGCGTGCTGAACGGCGCTCCGGGTAGTTCGCTGAATAACGCCAGTTCAGCCGGATTCTGCGGCAACTCAACCACCTTCTGCACTTCGCGCCAGGACCGCGCTCTGGCCGGCTCCGGTACCTACGCGAACGGCGCTCCGCGGCAAATGGAGTTCGGAGTACGGATCACGTTCTGATTCCGGAGACGTTCTCAGAATTATGGCTGCGGATTCTTCGGAACCGTGGAATCCTTCTTCGGAGCCGCGCGGGAGTTTTTACGCTCGCTGGTGGTGTCAAGATACAAAGCTGGTTCTCTTCAATAAAACTTGAAAAAGTGCAACGCTTTGCAGTTATGCCGCAATGCGGCTGCAGAAGCGGTGTTTCAGCGCTTGAGTTTGCGCCATGAAGACTCAGCCATGCAGAATTTCATCCGATATTTTTCCGCAGCAGCGCAAATTCTCATCCCTCACTTTGTAAAAGTGTGTAAATTCACAATTTTTTTCGCGCGTCGCCAACTATTCACTTGACATAGTTTAGGAATGCGCTAAGCTTCGTGCGTCGGTGCAGAGCCCCTACGCTTCCCCTGTAGAGCTCACCGAGCTTGGATCGTGAAACCTTCAAATTTTTGACCAAGACTTCCAGGAGTTAAGGCCAGGAGCGGGGTTCCCTCTGTGTATCCCCCGGCATGGATGGGCACGAGCCAGGAAATCGTTCGGGAAAAACCAGTCTGCAACAGCATTGGGGTGGTCCAATTCTGTCGGACCCACAACGACAGTCTGGCCCATCCGGAAGACCGAGCCCTCCGCGAGTGCGGAGCAACATCAACGAAAAAACCAGCGTTTTTTGGGAGGCTAAAATTATGAAAAAGTTTGCATTTGTGGCGGCGCTGTCCGTGTGCGCCGTAAGTCTGATTTCCCTGGCTCCAGCCCAGGATATGAGCAAGAAAATTCTGCCGACCATGCGATTCAACGTGAAGGCGGCGGTTGAGCGCACCCCGGAACAGATGGACGCGTTCGATGCCACCTTTGTTAGCCCGGGGCAAGTGAGAGAGGCTGCTGTCCGTCCGACCATGGACGAGGCCCAGTATGCTGCGATGAAGCACGCGGCCGACCTGGCTCCCCGTATGGCGAGCCGGCCGGATGCACTTCCGGCTACTTCACCGCTGGCTGCGATCTCCACAAAGTTCGCTGGCGCGTCGGAATGCGACGCGGGCAGTGGCTGCTGGATTCCGCCGGACGTTGCCGGCTCCATTGGCAAGAGCCAGTTTGTTTCCACGAGCAATGACGTGTTCGAGGTTCGCAGCAAGGCGGGCACGCTGCTTAGCACCAAATCGCTGAATGGGCTTTTCGGCTATTCCACCCAGTCGATGTTTGATCCGAGGGTGCAATACGACGAAGAATTTCAGCGCTGGATCGTAACGGCTGACGCATTCCCGGAAAACAGCTCAGTGCAAATCTTCGGCTTGGCAGTTTCGAAGACCAGCAGTGCGACGGGCTCCTGGTACATTTACCTGTTCAACGTAACCGGTATCGGCGGCGCGGGAAGTTTCTTTGACTATCCGATGCTCGGGATTTCGCAGGATGCGCTCCTTGTGACTGCGAACATTTTCAGTCCCTTCCAGGGATCGTCTCTGTTCTCGATCGCAAAGGCCCGGGTCTACAACGGCTTCGGCTTCAGCGTGCCGGTATTCACAGGCTTACAGGCGACTCTCGAGCCTGCCCATCAACTGTTGACAGATCAGAACCCTTACTCCTGGCTGGCAGCGGCTCCGGGGAACTCTAGTGTGATCGACATGTACTATGAGGGATTCGCGGCCAATGCATTTAGTGCGTTCATTGGTGGACCCTTTTCGGTAAGTGGGGTCCCTGGGTTCTCCTTCCCACCCTCGGCGCCACAGCCGTCGGCCTGCGGAGGCGCGACCCTGGATACCCTCGACAACCGTTTCCAGAATGCGGGAACACAAAATGGCGACCTCTACTACCAGGTGCACACGGTCGCTAATGGCAGCTTCGCCGAGCCTCGGTACTACATCATCAGCGGATTGCTGTCGTTTGCACCGGCAGTAGCGGTGTGGCACGACGTCTTTGCGAATGGCAGTTCGTGGGACTTCAACCCATCCGTCGCTAGCGACCCTGCAGGCCATTTCGGCCTGAACTGGTCGACCACAACTCCAGCCGCCGGATTTCCAAATGGAAATCCAGGAATGCATTTTGCGGACAACAACGGTGGAAACCCCTCCGGTACAAGCGGGATCAACGTACTCACCAGCGCCTCGTGCTATACCTCCGGCAGCCCGCAGCGTTGGGGAGACTACTCGCAAGTCAGCATAGACCCGGGGCCGGGAACGGTCTCGAATACCAATACCAAAATATTCTGGCCCGTTAACGAAACTGTTCCCAGTGTCAACTTCTGGTCAACAGAAATCGCTAAGATAGCCTACTAAGACAACAAAAACTGTTTAGTTGGGGCCTGCTTCACGGCAGGCCCCTTTTTTAAGCTTGATTTTGGGCGGCGCAGCGGTTCACCGCTGCGAAAACAGGCTTCTTTTCAGTGCCGGCTTCGGCCGCCGAGGGCGACTGCGGCGCTCAAGCGAGTCTTTCAGCAAACTGTTCAGGCGCTGCATCACTTAGCTAATTGCGCATCATGTCACAACCCATTAAAATTTCTGGCGGTAACCATCACACGCGGTCGCACCACTTAGGCAATCGAAACTAATTTCCGAGGGAGACTCTATGAGAAATATGTGGCAGCTGTCGATCGCACTTTTTTTGGTGGCAGTAAGTTCGTATGGCATCGCGCAGAAGGTTGAGAAGCCGGGTAAGGAGGATGAGAAGAAGACTCATGAAGTTGAGGAGGTGGTTAAGCCGGAACTCAACGTCGCCAACGTCTTAAAAACTTCCATCACGCATCTGCAGCGAACTCTGCTTCCTCTTGCCATGGCGATGCCCGAGGACAAGTACAAATTCGCGCCCACCGATGGAGAGTTCAAAGGCGTGCGCACCTTCGGCCAGCAACTGAAACACGTAGCAGCCACGAATTACACCTTCGCGTCCTCCATCCTGGGAGAGAAGAAGCCACCGGTGGATGTAGGCGAAGAGGAGGATGGTCCGGCGTCGGTAAAGACCAAGGACGAGATCCTCAAATACCTGAACGAGTCGTTTGCTTATGTGCAAAAAGCGGTGCAGGCGATCAACGCGAAGAACTTAGTGAGTCCAATCAAGAATCCCTTTGGAGAGGGAGAAGCCACGCGTCTGGCCATGGCCACTCTTATCATCGGACACTGCAACGATCATTATGGCCAGATGGTGGAATACGTGCGCATGAACGGAATCGTGCCACCTGCGAGTCAGCACTAGGCCTCCTGTCGATGCCTCCGCTTCGTATCGAGGCATCGCGTCAGCGATGCCTCAACCCTCCCTTCTCCAATAAGGCGCTGGTGGAGGTGCAGGCCCTCCAAAGTGGGCAGTGTGCGCGGAGTTTCGCCCGATCAGGTCCAGAGCCGGGATCTGGTTTGGCGGAAATTCGGACAAACCATCTCACTCGCACCGATGTTTTGCGTCAACAGCGCAAAGTTTTTCTCTTCCGCAAGATTTTTTCGCGAGACTCGATTATTGTACTTGGCCTTACATTAGGAATGCGCTAATCTTCCTCAGTCGGTGAAAGCCCCTACCGCTCCCCCCTGTAGAGCCCACCCGAGTTCAAGTTCTCAACCTTCAAAATTTTGATCAAAACTCCCAGGGCGAAACTCCCTTGAACGTCCGGCTCGTACATCCGTGACGGCCTCAATTCGTAATGGAGATTTCGTCTTGGCCTAACAACGTTCCCCTGCAGGGGAAGGAGAATAACTGATGCAAACCCGGAATTGGAAATTCCTGAGCTGTATTGCGCCAACGGTAGTGACCGTATTAATCGTGAGCGTTTCAACCATCGCGGGTGCACAAAAACTGCCCGGCAGCGGACGAGCGGCGGCCGCAGCGGCTCCCGCTGGACTGCACAACTGGATCACACCTGAGAGCAGCGTTGAGCGGTCGGCCGATGCGGGTCGTTACGCCCACACGAACTGGGTCTTCGGCGGCGTGAACGGACAAATAGCCACAGCAGATACGGCTGGCGCGGGACCCCTCGCTACGACTACGCATTACGAGACGCCCAGCTCGATGGGTTGTTTGTACAAGATACCGGGTAGCACCGGCCCGTGCGTCCCTAGCATCAACAGCGCAGGCGGACCGCAAAAGGGTGGTTGGGGAGCGATCGCCATCGTCGACGCTTATGACAACCCATACGCGGCTGCTGAATTGGCAGCCTTCGACACCCACTTCGGTTTGCCGACGGCTAACTTCGTTAAGGTCTATGCCAACGGCAATGGTAGCTGCACCGTGCCTCCCTTCAATGCCGGCTGGGGTTTGGAAGAGTCCCTCGATATCGAATGGGCACATGTGATGGCGCCCCAGGCTGCCATCATCCTCGTCGAAGCGTGCTCCAACAGCTATACAGACCTCCTCTATGCCGAGTATGTAGCCGGTCAGATCGTGGCCACCAACTATGGTGGTGGCGACGTCACCAATAGCTGGGGAAGCAGCGAGTTTGCGGGTGAGACGGCCAATGACGTGTATTTCGGCTACGACTTCCCGACTAACATCGTGTATTTCGCTTCGGCCGGCGACTCAGGCTGTGGCGCAGCGTATCCCAGTTCCTCACCGTGGCTGGTTTCCGCAGGCGGCACCACCGTTCTCCGTGACTCAGTAACTCTGGGATTTAAGTCAGAGTCGTGCTGGGCAGGTTCCGGCGGTGGCACCAGCTCGCAGGAGACCTACACCACCGGCTTCACGGCAGGAAACACCGGACCGTGGGCGGACTACCAGTATCCGATCTTCGGACAGGCCAACCGGTCTACGCCCGACATGTCGTTCAATGCCGATCCTGCCAGCGGCGTAGTTGTCTATGACTGCGCTTACGCCAGCGGAACCTGCAACTACTACCGCGTCGGTGGAACCAGCGTGTCCTCGCCCGCGCTTGCCGGCATTGTCAACAATGCCGCCAATAAGTTAGGTACGGGGCATGTCAACGGGACGACTGGAACTGGGTTCTACACCGCCGAGGAAGATAACTTCCTTTACTCGCAGCTCGGAGGAGTGGCGGCGTACAAGAAGAACTTCTATGACGTGAAGACCGGCTCCAACGGCTGTTCAGTAGGCGCACAGTGGGACTACTGCACCGGTGTGGGAAGCCCGCGTACTTTGCTGGGCAAGTAGAAGGTATTTCTGCGGAACTAACCGAGGCCCTGTTCTACAGGGCCTCTTTTTTATTGTGCCGGATTGTGAGCGCGATGGCTGGTTTCCGGCAGATCACTGAGGTTTGTGATCGGGCGCTTTCTTATCCGCAGTCGGCTTAGCGGGAAGCTGACTACTCTTAGGCGCTACCTGATATGTCTTCTCCTGCGGGATGCACTTATTGGGCAGCGTGAACAACGCCGGATCGGGAGTGCCGACGACGACGTCGTGATAGGTGGCGGTCACGATTCCCCGATCGCTGTATATGTCAATTCGCAAAGGCACGCCCTTGAGATCGTCAGCTGCCCAAATCTTGGAATTGAACTTGTTGCCGTCGGGCGAGATGGTGTATCCGTCCAGGACGGTGCAGGTGTGACCATCCACAACTTCCTTGGCGGCGGTCGGGGTTCTGGTGGTATTGGGTCCGTAAACCAGCTGCAAGGGACTCCGCATCATTTGGGCTTGCGCGGTCTTCATTACGACACAGGTGGTCTTCTCGGGAAGAATGAGGAGGTTATACACCTTATCTTCCTCGGGAACCCAGATGGTAGCTCCCGCCGAACTGGGATCGACTCGCAGCTTGGAGCCGGAGCGATGGATCTTCCAACGAATGCTTCCCCTGATTTCCGTGGCTGAGAAATCCGGTAAATCGCCCGATGCGGTTCCCTTGTCATTCTGTGCGAAAACCGCCGGACCGCAGGCCAGTACGAGGCATGCGATAGCCACGGATCGTACATCTGCTGCGAACTTCATAGAGTCTCCGACGTATGAGATTGCCGAATCAACCGCGAGTCGCTCCGCACGTGCGAGCGTCAGGGGGAAGCACATACCAACGCCGATCTTCCCCAGAATTGTTGTTGAATTATAGCAGGCGCATCCGCTGCCGCTTTGTATCAGGGCATCGCTTCCGCGATGCCGCAACCTAGAGTTACTGCAACGCAATCTTGCAGCGGAGAAAGGCCGGAGCAGGTTGCTGTTCCGGCCCAATTTGTCCGGCGATCGTTTAAGCGGTCAGTGTCCTTTCGAAGTGCTCGCAGAGCGTGGTCTCCAGCGTGTAGGTCTTGCGCGCCGAGGGATTGGTCAGATAGGGCTTCAGGATTTGCTCAACCCTTGGGAACCACTCTTTCTCATCGCGCTCAAACTCCTTCTTGTCGGTCCAGAGCGTGACCGCCAGCACTTTTTCGGTCTTGACCTCGGGCACAAGGGGAAGGATTTCGAGGAAGCCTTCCTGCTTCTTCAGAATGGGAAGGACCTCTTTTTTTACGACACGAATGAATTCGTCTTTTTTCTCCATCAGCGGAACGAACTCAAGGATGCGTGCGAACATGGGAAAGTCTCCTTTCGTTCTTGGAATTGTGAATTTGGTTCCGCGAGACTTCTGTCTGGTCCAGTCTGCGGAATCTGCTCGCAGCGTATAACGGAACCAAAACCCTTGCAGTGACGGATGGACGAGTTCGGTGTGACGATCTCCGGCGAAATCGTTCCAAAATGGAGCAGAGACGCGGCAAGCCGCGTCTCTACCGGAAATTGGAAAATATGGCGGTCAAGCCGCGCGGGCCGTTGCGTCACGAAGAAGAACTGTTGGCTTGCGAAATCCTCTCACTGCCAGGATGCCAAGCACGACGAAGACCGCCATAACCACAACCTGCGTGATCTTAAACGGCGGCTCGGATTGCGTCGGTGCCAGCGCGTTGAGTGCGGGCACCTTTTCGAAGAGCTGCACGATCAATACAAAAACATTCAGGTAGAGGGCGATCACGGCGCTGATCACGTAAGTGCGACGCCATCCGCCGGCGAGGTGACGGCTGTAGCGTGCGAGGATCGCAATCGCCAGCACAACCAGCGATATTCCACCGACCACATGGGACGGCAATAACTTGTGGAACGGGAACATGTATCCGGTGAGGTTTGTCGCTACGGTCGTGACTAGAAAGAGCGCAGTCCAGCCGTCGAGCCCTTTGCCGGCAATCAGTCCGAACAAGACGACCAATCCCGATAAAATCCCGACCAGGCTGATCACGACGTGGACGAACGTGAGCGTTGTCATACCGAGAATCATGATGTGCCCTCCAGAACCGGAGGCATATTACGACATCGCGAAAAACTTTGCCAGATGCATTTGCGGCGGGAAAACTGGTGCGCCCGGAGAGATTCGAACTCCCGACCTACAGCTCCGGAGGCTGCCGCTCTATCCAGCTGAGCTACGGGCGCGCTGCGGATTGATCTAGTGTACATGCCTCGCACGAGCGTCTCAATGGCGGCGGGGAAGTCGGCATTCCCGTAGAGACGCGGCTTGCCGCGTCTCCTGTATGCAGCATCGCGGGAGACGGGGCAAGCCCGGTCTCTACTACTATTTCGAAAAGCTGCAATCAGCCTTCGACTGCGGCCATCGAACCGCGCTTGCGCTTGTTCGATTGCAGAACTTTCTTGCGCAGCCGCAGAGACTTTGGCGTTACCTCAACGAACTCGTCATCAGCAATGAACTCAATCGCCTGTTCGAGATTGAGATTCTTGTACGGCACCAGCCGAATCGCTTCGTCGGAGGTTGAAGCACGCATGTTGGTCAGCTTCTTCTCGCGGACAATATTGACGTCTAGATCCGTATCTTTCGCGTTCTCACCGATGATCATGCCTTCGTAAACGGCGATGCCTGGTCCAGCGAAGAGCGTACCGCGCTCCTGCAGATTGTAGAGAGCGTAAGAAGTTGTAACTCCGTCGCGGTCGGCGATCAGCGCGCCTGTGGGGCGATGCGGGATTTCGCCTTGCCATTCGATGTATCCATCAAACAGCGCATTCATAACGATGGTGCCGCGCGTATCGGTAAGCAGCGTGCTGCGCAGTCCGATCAGTCCGCGGCTGGGTACGCGGAATTCGACACGCACGCGCCCATAGCCGTGATTGTGCATGTTGGCGACTTCGCCTTTGCGCGAGCCGACATGTTCCATAACCACGCCGACAAACTCTTCGGGGACATCGACGGTGAGGTGTTCGACCGGTTCCATCAGCTTGCCGTCGATCCGCTTGGTGACGATCTCGGGCTTACCGACCATGAGTTCATAACCTTCGCGGCGCATCATCTCGATCAGAATCGAAAGCTGCAACTCGCCGCGCCCAAGAACCTTGAACGAGTCGGTGCTGCCTGTCTCTTCCATGCGCAGCGAGACATTGGTGAGCAGTTCTTTATCCAGGCGCTCACGCAGGTTGCGAGAAGTAACGTAGTTGCCTTCGCGTCCGCAGAACGGAGACGTGTTGATGGTGAACAGCATCGCAATCGTAGGCTCATCAATGATGATGGGCGGAAGCGGCGCGGGATTCTCTGCGCTGGTAATGGTCTCGCCGATGGTGATGCCTTCGACGCCAGCCACGGCGATGATGTCGCCGAGCGATGTTTCCGTGATGTCGGTACGCTTGAGCCCGGAGAAGCTGAAGAGCTTGGTGATTTTCGTTTTCTGAAACGACCCGTCGCGCTTGGCGATGGCTACGTCTTCTCCAGTCTTCATCGTGCCGGAAAAAACGCGGGCGATGGCGAGTCGCCCAAGGTAGTCGCTGTAATCGAGATTGGCGACTAGAATTTGCAGCGGTCCGTCCTTGTCGCCCTGCGGGGCGGGAATGTGTACGACCTCTTTATTGATCTCGATGCCAAGGAAGAGCAGCTTGATTTCCCGCCGCTCCCTGATGCACGGCAGCGGTTCCTGCCTTGGCGTTCGTATAAAGGATGGGGAAATCAAGCTGCTCTTCCTTGGCATCGAGATCAATAAAGAGGTCGTACACCTCGTTAAGAACTTCCTGCGGACGGGCATCAGGCCGGTCGATCTTATTAATGACCAGAATCGGCTTCAGGTTCGCCTCAAGGGCCTTGCTCAGTACGTAACGAGTCTGCGGCAGCGGGCCTTCGCTCGCGTCCACCAGCAGCATGACGCCGTCGACCATCTTGAGCGCGCGCTCCACCTCGCCGCCAAAATCGGAGTGGCCTGGCGTATCGACAATATTGATTTTTGTGCCGGCATAGAACACGGCCGTGTTCTTGGCAAGAATGGTGATACCGCGCTCGCGTTCCAGATCGTTCGAGTCCATGACACGCTCGGCGACGGTCTCGTTGTCGCGGAAGGTGCCGCTCTGGCGAAGCATGGCGTCAACCAGCGTGGTCTTGCCGTGGTCGACGTGGGCAATGATGGCGATGTTGCGAATACTTGGGTTCAGATGGAAAACTCCTCAGGGTTACGAATTGGGGGTTAGTACTACTTTACTATGGCGAGGGAGCTTTGGAGATTGAACGAAGAAAAGCTTGGACAGCCGAGCGTGACTTTCCGAGCGACTCCAGGATTGCAGCGCGCCCCACCGGGATTTGAATTATTTCTTATCGCGGAGAGCGGGAGACTGGGAGGGATCTCCATTGGCTATTCGCTGTTCACAAAGTTTGTTTGAATATTCGTCTGAAGAATCTGAAGAAGATGACATTATGATTGCTCCCAGTTGTCATTAAATCGGTGTTATTAAATCGTTTTTGGCAGGGGTGGAATTTGGAAGGCTTTGGTACCCCCCCCCCCCCCCCCCAATTCCCGCCAAGCTGTTCTAATTAAAGTACTTAGTTCCATCCTCTACATGAATAAGGACTTAGCTGGGGTCTCTGCGATTTGGCGTGCACTTTTCGGGGTGCGGGGTCGCCGCTTTTACTGCGTTATTGGTGTATTTGTCGTCCTTTTGTCAAAGAGCCACCGAAGATGTTTTGCGGCGGATAATGAGTCCGTCTCTGAAGACGGGCACAGTTTTCGATGCTGCACTGTCGGGGAATTATTGCGCGATTTGCGATTCGGTGTCTGTGATGGCGGTACGAGAAAAATGTGATGAAAAGGACAGGCGGCCCAGACTTTCCGGTTGACTATCATTGTTACTTATAGTAACAATTGATTTGTGTACAAGGTCGTCACTACAAAATCCTTCGCCAAAGACCTTTCCCGGCTCCCGGTGAACTGGCAGAAGCGGATTTTGGGGAAGATCAAAGCTGTCGCGGCCGATCCCTACGCCAGTCACAACAACGTGACCAAGCTTCAGGGACGCGATGGCTACCGGTTGCGAATTGGCGACTGGCGCGTGATCTACGAGTTGCATGATGACCGTCTTGAGTTATGGGCCCTGGAAGTTGGGCCGAGGGGAGGAATTTACTGATGCGCGTCGAAACTATTACCCGCAAGGGCAAGGAATTCGCCGTGATTCCGGTGAAAGCACTGCAGAAGCTGATGGAAGATGCGGAAATGCTGGCTGATGTGAAGGCGTACGATGCCGCCAAAGCGCGTCTGGACGACGGCTCGGACGAACTTATACCTCTGGAGATTACCGAGCGCAGACTTAAGGGAGAGTCCGCGCTGCGTATCTGGCGCGAGCATCGCAAGCTTACTCAGGAGCAGCTCGCGAAGAAGGCGAGAGTATCGCGCGCGCTGATTGCGGCGATTGAGACTAAGCGCAAAACCGGGTCTGTGAGCACGTGGAAGAGGCTGGGGGCGGCGCTTGATGTGGGGTGGGAACTGCTGGCTTAGGGGACACCGCGGTGTAATTTGCGTGTCGGCAGTTCGTTAGGGCCCTTCTCGAAAAGCGCGAGAAGGGGCGCACCCCGGCGGCGCGGCGACCTCTAAGAAAGCCTAAGCTCGCAGCGTTCGTGGAATCCCACCCTTCGCAAAGTGCGCGAAGGATGGGGCACCCTCTTTGTTGCTTGTGCCAGCGAGATCAAGAGCCACGCCACGTCGTCGGAGAACGCGCTTGCGCTCTTTCGGAACCTTGCTATAATCGCGCAAAGTTTTTAGGAGTGAACTTTTCGTTGTACGGTCTGATTGAAGACGATTCGAGAGGAATGAAAATGAATAGGAAGCGAGTTCTAACTGGCGCCATCGTGGTGGCCATGCTGGTTCTGCCGGCTATCGCGGCACCACCGGACGGCAAGTCCACTGCGGATCGGGATGCCGCGGTGGCGGAGAAGTGGATTGCGGGATGGAATTCCCACGACCCGGACAAGATGCTCCCACTGTTCACTGAGGATGTCTTCTATGAGGACGTGGCTTTTGGCGAGGTTAGTCACGGTCGCGCTGAAGTGCGCAAGTTTGTCGTCTCCGAACTTGAAGGCGTTCCCGATCTCGAACTCAAGCTGGTGCGCGCTGATATCCATGACGGGCATGGCACCATCGAATGGATGTTTAGTGGGACCGACAAGGACGTGTTCAAGACGGGGAAAAAGTTTTCTGTCCGCGGCGTCAGCGTGATCGAGATGCGCGATGGCAAAATATCCCGCAACGTCGATTTCTACGATGTGGCTACAGTCATGCGCCAGGTCGGGCTGTTGCCCACCCAGTAGCAACGAACGGTAAGGCTCGGAGCTCGGATTGAGTTGCGACAGAAAGCGTGAACCACAGGGTACACAGAGGTACACAGGGCTCCACAGGGGACACCTAAGGGTGAAACAGAGGTACACGGGGCTCCACAGAGGACACCAAAGGGTGAACAGATATTCCCAAGAAGACTCAAGGCTACCCAAAATTCTCGGCCTCCCGGTGTGGAAAGGATCGTGTGACAACTAAGACGACTACAGACGCGCGAGACTCGGCTCAGCTTGAAGCGCTCGGCTATGACTCCAAGTTTGATCGCTCCATGAGCTTGTGGTCGAACTTCGCTTTGGGCTTCACCTACTTGTCGCCGGTGGTTGGCGTGTACACGGTTTTCGCGTTTGCCATCGCCACGGGCGGTCCTCCGATGTTCTGGAGCTATTTGTTTGTTGGGTTGGGACAGCTATTGGTCGCGTTGGTGTTTGGAGAGATTGTTTCTCAGTTTCCTATTGCCGGCGGACTCTATCCGTGGGCGCGACGACTGGTGGGAAAACGGTGGGCATGGATGGCGGGATGGGTCTACCTGTGGGCGTTGTGCACCACGATTGCGGCGGTGGCGGTGGGAGGAGCTCCTTATTTGGCGCAGCTTTTTGGGATCCACGTCGGACAGGTTGGAGAAGTTGTGATTGCGGTGGTGATGATCGCCTTGACTACGGCTCTGAACGTCAGCGGGACCAAACTTCTGGCGCGGGTTGCGATGTTTGGATTTATTTGCGAATTGCTGGGCGCGGTCGTGGTGGGGAGTTACCTGCTCGTGGCGGCGCGGCATCAGAGTTTCCGGGTGCTGTTCCAGAGTTTCGGGCTTGGGAGCAATGGACATTACTTGCCCGCGTTTCTGGCGTCTAGTGTTGCGGCCATGTTCTGTTATTACGGCTTTGAAGCTTGCGGAGATGTTGCCGAGGAGACTCCGGACGCCGGGCGCGCTATTCCTAAGGCGATGCGCATGACTATTTACATCGGTGGCTTCGCCGCCATGCTGGTTTGTCTGGCGCTGGTGTTGGCGATCCCGGATTTGAATGCGGTGTTGTCCGGGAAGGATGCCGACCCGGTGACTACTACGTTGCGCGCGGCGGTGGGCGCGATCGGGCTGCGGGCGGTGATTGCGGTGGTTATGGTTTCATTTGTCTCCTGCCTGATCAGTCTGGAGGCGGCTACCAGCCGGCTGCTGTTCAGCTATGGGCGCGACCGCATGATCTTTGGCGGCGCTCAGCTGAGCACGCTTTCGAAACGCACTCGAGTTCCGGTCATTGGGCTGCTGGTTGCGGGTGCGGTGCCGGCGCTCATTGCGATTGCCGGTTTGTTTCTTGAGGAAATGATTAAGACCATTATCGTGTTTGGGTCGGCCGGAATCTATGTTGCCTTTCAGATGATTGTTTTGGGAGCGCTGATTGCGCGCGCTAAGGGCTGGAAGCCTAGCGGGGAGTTTCGTTTGGGCGTCTGGGCTTGGCCGGTTAACATTGCGGCGCTTACTTATGGCGTGCTGGCCATCATTAACATGGTGTGGCCGCGTACGCCTCAGGATCCGTGGTATCGCAACTATGGAATGATTGTCGGCACCGCGGCTGTGGTTGGCACTGGGCTGCTTTATGCGGTCCTGTTTCGGCCGTATGACCGGCTGGATGCGCCGGAGGGCGATGCTCACCTTGCGCATGTGGGCGTCGATTGACGGGATGGGATGACGTCAATGTGGCAAAGTTCCATCTTGCCGGTGGGCCGATATTGTTTGTTATTTTCCGCATCACTTCCTTTTCGTGGCGCTCTTATCCGCTGAGCCGGAATCCTTCCAGTTGGGCGACTGGTAGACGATTTTGCCGCCGACCATGGTGATCAGGACTTCGGTCTTGCCGATTTCCGAGGGCTCGATTTTGAACAGGTCGCGGTCGAGCAGGATGAAGTCGGCTAGCTTGCCCGGTTCGAGCGAGCCTTCGGTCTTTTCGCGGCGTCCGGCGAAGGCTGCCCCCAGGGTGTAGCCGCGAATGGTGTCTTCGAGGCTTAGGCGTTGTTGCGGAATGAATCCGCCGGGGGGATCGCCTTCCGAAGTTTGGCGGGTAAGGGCGGTTTGCACTCCGGGCCAGGGATTCAGCGTGACGACCGGCCAGTCGCTGCCGAAGGCGAGCGCTCCGCCTTTTGCCTGAATGCTGCGCCAGACCCAGGCGCGGGAGGCGCGCTCGGGTCCGATGTTGCGCGACCAGATGTTGAGCGTGTCATCGTCGGGATAGGAATGCAGCGGCTGCATGCTCGCGACGACGCCGAGCTTGCCGAAGCGGTCAATATCAGCGGCGGAGATGGTCTCGATGTGCTCGATGCGCGGGCGGGCGTCTTTGGTGTGATTCACTGCGGCGGCGTTCTGGTAGGCATCGAGCGCTAGGCGCACGGCTTTGTCTCCGATGGCGTGCGTGAAAATCTGAAGGCGGCGTGCGTCGAGATTGGCGACGGTGGCTTTGTACTTGTCGGGATCCCAGAATAGTTTGCCGCTTTGCGTCGGATCGTCGGTGTAGGGCGCGAGCATGGCGGCGGTGTGGGCCTCGACCACGCCGTCGAGCATGGTCTTCACTACGCCACCGGCGATCCAGTCGTTGTTGTATTGTTTGCGCGCGTTTTCGATCAGAGCGGTGGATTGTGGCGTCAAGCCGGGAGGGTCGAGAAAGTACGCGATGTAAAAGCGCAGCGTTAACTCGCCACGGTTGCGCAGTTCGTTGTAGAGATCGAGATACTCGAAGTCCTGGCCGGCGCTGTGCACGCGCACCAGACCTACGCGGTTCGCTTCGTGGATGCCTTTGCGGAGCGCATCGAGGCGCTCGGCGCGGGTGGGAACGGGAGCTTTCGATCCTACTAAATCGCCGGCCGCTTCTTTTAGCGCTCCGGTGGCATCGCCGTTTTCGTCGCGCACAATTTTTCCGTTCGGCGGGTCGGGTGTATTCCGATCAATGCCTGCCATGGCGAGCGCCTTGCTGTTGGCCCAGGAACTGTGGCCGTCGAAGGCAACCAGATACACGGGACGATCGGGGACGATATCGTCGAGTGTCTTCTTGTTTGGAAGCGCGGAGGGCCCGAAGGTGGGATAGGTCCAGCCCATGCCTTGTATCCACGCGTCATTGGGTCGGGCGGGATGAGTGTCGGCGTAGGCTTTGACGCGCTTCTGGATTTCGGCGACGGTGGTGGCGCCGTTCAGATCCACGCGCGTGAGACCGAGTGATCCATCCATGAAATGAATGTGGCAGTCGGTGAAGCCTGGGAGAAGGAGGCGGCCTTGCGCGTCAATCACTTTTGTCGCGGGGCCGCGCAGCGCTTCGACCTGTTTACGTTCTCCGACGGCGATGATCTTGACGCCCCGAACGGCGATCGACTCCGCCCACTTCTGTTGCGGATTGACGGTGTAGATGCGGGCGTTCGTGATGATTACGTCGGCGGGTTGCGCGGGCGCATCCGACGCCATCAGCGGCGGAATCGAGAACAGAATGGAAAACAGGGATGCGAGCAGGAGTGCGATGCCGAGACGCGGTTGGGGAAGGCGCATAATTTCGATTCTCTGTGGTGCTCAGAATGTCGGCGGAGTGTTGACCCACAACAGCCAGGTCTCGCTACGGCCGGGATTTTTCCAGTGGTGCGGTGTGGCGCTCTCAAAATAAAAACTGTCGCCGCGCTTGAGATGGTACTCCTCGCCGTCAAGAGCGATTTTCAGTTCGCCGCGCAGGACGAAGAGGAACTCCTCGCCTTCGTGGGCGTAGGACTCGCCACTGCCGGCTTGGGGCGCGATGCGAAACAGGTGGGGTTCCATGACTTTGTTGCCCCAGGCGAGCAACTCCATGCGGACGCCGGGACCGGCTTCGAGCACTTTGCGCTTGGGCGGACGCACCAATCGGGTATTTGGGTCCGTCGCATCGAAAAAATCAAGGATGTTGGTGCGGTAGTAGCGTGCTAGCCTGCGCAGTGTGCCGACAGAGGCGCTCATCTGCGAACGTTCGATGGCGCTGAGGAAGCCAATCGAAATTCCCGCTGCCGCGGCGACTTCGGCAAGGTTGACTCCGCGCTTAGCACGCAAGCGGCGCAATCGGGGACCGATCGAAGCAGCGCCATTGCCGGCGGCGGGCTTGATTACACCTTCGCGTTTCAGGGTCTGCACGATGGCGGCGGCGTTCAGTCCGCGCACTTTGCGCAGGTAGCGCGCTTTTTTCAGCAGGCGCACGTCGTCGTTGGTGTAGAGACGATACCGGCTCTCGGTGCGCTGAGGATGGGTAAGGCCGAGGGCTTCCCATCCGCGAATTGCCGACGGAGAAATTCCCACCAGACGGGCCACGTCACCGATTTTGAGATAGACCTGGGCGCCGCTCGACATGAGTTCCCCTATGACTTTTGGTAGAAGCGGGGGAAGTGCTTTTCCGCTTGACAGAAGGCTGCAGAGTCTCTAACCTTGCGCGATTATAGCAAGGTTTGTATTGTGCGCAAGCTGAATTCGGACCTAACCAATCTGTTCCCCGGGATCTGGAGGATCTGTTCCATGTCATCGTCGAAACCCTCGCGGCTGTCCTGCTGGCTCACGTGCCTGAGTTTGGTGCTGAGCTTGTGCCTGGTTTGCTCCACACTTGTGTCTGCTCAGAGCACGGGCGGACGCATCCTCGGCCGCGTGGCGGATTCCAGCGGGGCGGTGCTGGCTAATGTCAAGGTCACCGCCACCAATGACGCAACCGGGATCACTCGCGAAACCAAGACGAACGCCAGCGGAGACTATGTCTTTCCCGAAGTGCCGGTGGGGACTTACACGCTGACCTTTGATCTTTCCGGATTCAAAACCGATGTGCGTAAGAGTGTCACGCTGGACGTGAACCAGGTGATCACGCTCAATATGAGTATGCAGATCGGTGCGAGCAAGGAAGTCGTCGAGGTGACCTCGGAGGCGCCCCTGGTGGACACGACCAGCACGCAGCTCGGGGCCGTCGTAAACGACCGTACCGTCACCCAGTTGCCGCTCAATTCCCGCGACACTTACCAATTCCTTCAGTTGCAGCCCGGAGTCATGTCCACCGTGGGGTCGCCCAACTCGGTCGTCTACGGCAGCGACAAAGCGGGAGCAGTGTCGGTAAATGGGGGCCGTGGCCGTTCCAATAATTTCAGTGTCAATGGAGGAGACGCTAACGATCAGTTCGTGAATCTGCCGACCGTGCAGCCGTCACCCGATAGCATTGAGGAATTCCGCGTTCTGACCAACACCTTCGACGCCGAATACGGTCGTAATTCCGGTTCGGTCGTCAACGTGATCACCAAGTCGGGCACCAACAGTTTTCACGGAAACATGTACGAGTTCTTTCGGAACACGGTTTTGAACGCCAACAATTACTGTTTTCCGGCCACACAAGGGATTGTCTGCGACAAGCCGAAATTCAATCAAAACCAGTTCGGAGGGACATTCGGCGGACCGATCAAGAAAGACCAGACGTTCTTTTTTACCTCCTACGAAGGGCGACGCATTCGTCAGGGTATCCCGTCGCCCGCTGTAACGGTTCCTACCATAGCGGAACGTCCCAACAACGACGCCGCGCACATGGTGAATGGTCACATTGTTGCTGATTTTTTCGCAGAAACTACATTCGGCGGGATGTTAAACAACACCTATGCGTTTGAAAACGGTAACGGACCTGGCCAGCGTCCAGGATGCCAGGCAGCCATAACCGACATTGGTGGGGCGACGATTACACCTGGCGTTCCCATCGCATACTCCGCCATTTTTCCCAACAACAAAATTCCCTTGGAATGCCTGGATGCTACCGCCGTGGATCTGCTTCAGCTTGTTCCGACGCCTCCGGCAGGCACCAACCTTATTCAGACTGTACCCGTGCAGCCCGACCGCGGCGACCAGTTTACGGTCAAGCTCGATCACCGGCTCAATGCCAAACAAAACCTTAGCTTCTACTACTATTTCGATGATCACCGAGTAGTCTCACCTTTTGCGCAATTCCAGGCTGCCGGCGCGAACGTGCCCGGTTTCGGATCCATTACGAGCGAGCGATTCCAGCAGTGGAACCTCAGCCATACGTGGACCATCAACAACACCACAGTGAACGAGTTTCGTTTCAATTACAATCGCGAAGCGCAGAAAACTTTCCAACATCCGGTGCGCACTTCTGCGGTGCAGGGGTCCTGTCCCACGCCACCCTCTTGGCTGACCGACGTACTCGTTTCTGTTCCCTGTTTCTCCGACGGCACGCCCGACAATGCACTGGGTATTCATCCCAACCTAGGTCCCAAGCGCGAGGGCGTTCCTTTCGTTCAGGTGAGCGGCGGATTCACAATTGGCAATAATGGTGAGGGTGAAGTGCCTCAGGTGGGGAATTCATTCCAGTGGTCTGACAGTATCAGCAAGATTCTTGGCAAGCACTCCATCAAATTTGGTACCGACATTCGCCGCCAGCGCTTTGACCAGACTCTGTATTTCGATGTCAACGGCGAATTCTTTGTCGACGGTACTTCGACCAATACGACACTTGGCGATACAGTATTTTCCGATTACATGCTCGGATTCCCCGGTTCGTACGGGCAAGGCTCCGCCCAAGTGGAGAATGTCCGCAGTACTGGACTGTATCTATTTGCCCAGGACAGTTGGAAGATCAAGCCAAACGTCACCCTGAATTACGGCTTGCGCTGGGAACTCAACACCCCGATTGCCGATATCAGCAAGCACGTGCAAACTTTCCGCCCCGGGCAGGTGAGCACCATCTATCCGTGCGGTGATAGCGCCAATACCGACTGTAGCTCGATGACTCCGGTCGGGCTTGTGGTGCCGGGAGATAAGGGCATATCCAATGCCATGACGCAGACGTACTACAACGCCTTTGCTCCACGTATCGGGATTTCGTGGAGTCCAGGGACCTCAGGTAAGACCAGCATCAAAGCTGGTTGGGGACTCTTCTACAACCCGATTGAGCAGTTGGTGCTGGAACAGTTCAGCGCCGAGCCACCGTTCGGCGGAAGCACCTTCCCCTTCAATACGTTCTTCAACACTCCTTTTCTCGACCAGAGCGGGGGCTTTTCTTATCCCAATCCATTCGGCCTGCCCTCGCTGGCCGGTGTCAACGGCATCCTGAATCCGAAACGGGGTCAGCCGGTGGACTGGGGGATGTTCCGTCCTATTTTGCTATTCGGTCAATTTCAGCCAAAAATGCGGAGTCAGTATTCGGCGCAGTACAACCTGACGATCGAGCGTGAGCTGGCCAGGGACTTGAAGTTACAGGTCGGATATGTGGGATCGCAGGGACACCGCCTTCTGGCAACCCACGACATTAATTACGGAAATCCGCAAACTTGCTTGGATCTGAACGCCGTGCTCGGCGACGGTACGTGCGGCCAGTATTTTGCCGACAGTACCTTCTCGATTGATCCAGGAACCACGCTTCCAGTGGATTTCCACCTGCCAAACAATTCTGTGATCCCAGCTGGGACTGTTCTTGCGAACGGCCTCACTCTTGTCGGGCTACGCAAATACTCGTCTCCCCAATGCGATCCGCTGACTGGCACTGGCTGCCCCGCTGACGGAATCCCCGTCTTTAGCAGCATCTTTGCCCAGGATACGATTGCCAGTTCGGCGTACAACTCTTTGCAGGTGTCCCTTGATAAACGCTTTGCGCATGGCCTGCAGTTCACCACTGCTTACACCTTCAGCAAGTCATTCGACCAAGCCTCGAGCTTTGAGGGCATAATAAATCCGATCGACCCGCGCATCAGCCGCTCGCTCTCCAACTTTGACGCACGGCATCGCATCGTCTTCAGCTATTACTGGGAATTGCCGTTCCAACATTACAACGGCGCCAAGGGAAAACTGCTCAACGGATGGGCGGTCTCAGGGATTACTACTTTCCAGACCGGATTTCCGATTCGCATCCAGTCGGTGGCGGATAACGAGTTGATGTATAGCTTCGATTTCGAACTGCCAGGCGAACCAAACCAGATTGCTCCATTCCGGACAATGAGACCGCAGTCGCACGGCAACTACTTTTTTGATCCTAATAGCTTCACGGAGAATGCGTCGGATAAATCACAGCCTCCCTGCACTGCAGGTGCTGTATTCGGATGCTACGATCCAACTTTGTTTGGGAGCCTCGGCAATGCAAAGCGCACCATCTGCTGCGGACCTCACATCAGCAACACAGATTTTGCTATTCTGAAGACGATCGCTCTCTCCGAAACCAGGCGCATTGATTTCCGCGCCGAGTTCTTCAATATCTTCAACCATACGCAGTTCTTCACCCCGGACGGCAATACTTCGGATGGCTCGCAGTTCGGTCAAGTCGTTCAGGCCCGCGACCCGCGACTGGTACAATTTGCTTTGAAGTTCTTTTTCTAGTCCATGTCTTTTGTTCGATCCCGGGTGGCTCACTCCGCCCGGGTCTAATCTAATGGCCGATCTGGCCTGAGTCTTTACTGGAGATCACGATGTACCCCGCATTGCAAAAAGAGCTCGACACGTTCGAGCGCCGTACTCCGAAGTCCGCCGAAGCGCATAAGAAGAATTTGAAGCGTCTGCCCCTTGGCGTGGCCAGCAATTATCGCGCTTACGATCCTTATCCGATCTTTGTGTCGGAAGCGGCGGGCAGCAAGTTCCGCGATCTCGACGGCAACGAGTACCTAGACCACAATCTATGTTTTGGCGCGCTCATGGCCGGACACTCGCATCCGGCGGTGATCAAGGCGGTGGAATCGCGCCTGCACAAGGGCACCATGTACGGTATGCCACACAACATGGAGTGGGAACTGGCGGAGGAAGTGTGCACGCGGTTTCCGGTGGAGATGTGCCGCTTTGGCAACAGCGGCACGGAAGCCACCATGCATGCAATTCGTCTCGCCCGCGCCGCTACCGGACGCGACAGGATCATTAAGTTTGAAGGCGGTTATCACGGGTTGCATGATGCGGCGCTGGTTAGTGTGAAGCCGCACCCTCCGGCGGACGATTTCGGCGATATCAAGAATCCGAAAGCTGTTTCGGGCGGAGCGGGCGTGCCGAAGGCGAGTATCGCGAACGTGCTGGTGGCTACGTTCAATGATCTGGAAACGGTGGAGCGCCGGTTCAAAGAGAATCCGAATGAGGTTGCGGCGATCATCCTGGAGCCGATCATGATGAATGTTGGGCTGTGCATGCCGCAGAAGGGATTTCTGGAAGGTCTGCGGGCGCTCTGCGACAAGCACGGAGCGCTGCTGATCTTTGACGAAGTCAAGACGGGGGCGAAGCTCAGCTGGGGCGGCGCTTCGGAATATTTTGGGGTGACTCCCGACATGATCTGCCTGGCGAAGTCGATTGGCGGCGGATTTCCGCTGGCGGCTTTTGGCACGCACAAGCGGGTGATGAATTTGATTTCGGACCACAAAGTATTTCACGGCGGCACTTACAATACGAATCCGATTTCGATGGCGGCCGGGATCGCAACTTTCCGCGAAGTGCTTACTCGCGCTAACTACACGTACATTGAAAAGCTTAGTAACAAGCTGGTGGACGGTTATAAGAAGACGGTTGCGAAAGTTGGGCTACAAGGGTACATCGCGAGCGCGGGAGCGAACGGCGCGCTGATGTTGTATCCGAAGGAAATTCGCAACTACCGCGACTGGCTGCCGCTGGATGTGGATCTGTGGCGGCATTACTGGTTCGGCATGGTGAATCGCGGGGTGATGTGCCAGCCTTACTGGTGGGACGAACAGTGGACGATTTCCGTGCAGCATACCGAGGCTGACATCGAACAGCACCTGGCGGCGTTCGCAGATGTGGCCGAGTCGCTGGCCACGGCGCAGCACGAGCGGCTGGGAGCGGTGGCAACTCACTAAGAGAGATCGGGTCATCTCACTGCCGGGTGATCGGGCGATTTGAAACCGGTCACCCGATGGCACGAGAGTTCGATGATCAGGTCACCTGATCTTCAATCAATGTCCAGTACCCAATGTCCAAGACCGAACCCAGCCATCCGCCTTTAAAGCGCGTCCTTGGACGCTTTGACCTGGTGCTGCTGTTTGTTGTTGCAGTATTCAACCTCAACGTCGTGCCCAGCATTGCCGCCAACGGGGGGGTGACGGTCTGGCTTTGGATCGTTTCGCTGCTTCTGTTTTTCTGGCCGCAGGGGATTGCGGTGATCGAACTTGCGCATCGTTATCCCGGCGAAGGCGGCGTGTACTTGTGGGCGAAGGAAGTCTTTGGCGACTTCCACGGCTTTCTCTCGGGCTGGTGTTACTGGACGAATAACATGCTGTACGTGCCGACGGTGATGCTGTATTTCGTGGGGGTAACGGTGTTTGCCATGGGCCCGGGCCATGCGGCGCTCGCCGATAATAAGAATTTCGCCATGGGTGCTTCGGTGGCGCTGCTGGTGCTGCTGACGGTCGTGAACATTGTTGGGCTGGGAGTGGGGAAGTGGCTGAACAATGTGGGCGCCATCGGAACGTTTATAGCGGCGGCGGTTCTGATCGGTCTGGGATTCACTGTCTTGTCGCGTTTTGGCACTGGCGTAACGGCTGCCGATTTCCGGATTCCGGCGGATCCCAGGTTTGTTATGAATTCTTTCGGCGTGATTTGCTTCGGATTGGTCGGGCTTGAACTGGCTTCGGTGATGGGGGACGAGATACGGGATCCGCAGAAAACATTGCCGGGTGCGGTGGCGTGGGGCGGCATGATTTCCGGGCTGCTTTATATCGGCGTGACGCTGACGTTGCTGGTGGCGGTTGGGAAGAACGACATCAGCGTGCTGCAGGGCATTGTGCAGGCGGTCAGCCATATGGCCGGCAAAGTTGGCGTCGCTTGGATTGTCGCTCCGTTTGCCTTGATGCTGAGTATCTCGATTGCAGGGATTGGTTCGGCCTGGATGGGCGGTTCGGCGCGCATTCCGTTCGTCGCCGGCCTTGATTCTTACATGCCGTCGTGGCTCGGCCGAGTTCACCCTAAATATCGGACGCCGCATGCGGCTTTGATCGTGCAGGCCGTCGTCTCGCTTATATTGATCGTCATCAATTTCTATGCTTCGGGCGGCGTGCAGGAAGCATTCCAGACGATGCTTTCGCTGGCGGTAGTTCTGCAACTGGTGCCGTTCCTGTATGTGTTTGCGGCGCTGCTGAAATTTGCTTTCGGTGGCGACCTAGCGGGCGGGCGTTACGGCCGCGGCACGCTGATTGTTTCTGGATTCTGCGGCTTTGTGACTACGGCGCTCGGAATCGCGTTGGCGTTCTTTCCGGCCAAGCAGATTACCTCGGTCTGGAGGTATGAAGCGAAGATGTTCGGCTTTACGTTGTTTTTCCTGGTGCTGGCCGCGTTTTTCTTTTTCGTGTACGGGCGGCTGAAACCGCCGCAATTGGAGACTGCAAGACCCACTTAGGGACGGACGCTCCTTCGTCGGTCCACTCGTGCGCAGCTCGACTGGTAATTTGGAAACGCTGAAGCGGGAGTGGTTGCGGTCGCCTTCCTGGACGAATGCGTCCGGGGCTACGTGAGTCGTGGAGGAGTTATGGCTGGTGGAGTTACAACTGACGTTAAGACTTATTCGATGCTGATTAACGGTGAGTTTGTCGCCAGTAAGTCTGCTAAGACTTTTCCTGTATACGATCCGTCAACCGAAGAAGTGATCGCGCAAGTTCCCGACGCAAATGCGGACGATGTGAATGGCGCGGTCGCGGCTGCCAAGGCGGCGTTTGAAGAAGGTCCATGGGCGACCACCACGGCGCAGGAGCGTGGACGCGTTCTGTTTCGGCTCGCGGAGAAGGTGCGGCAGAACCTACCTATGCTTGCGGAACTGGAATGCCGTAATTCGGGCAAGCCGATTGTTGAGGCGGAGTTCGACATCAATGATGTGGCTACTTGCTTCGAATACTATGGCGGGCTGGCCACGAAGGTCGTCGGCTACGTAAACCCGGTTCCTGACAACGCGATGAGCCTGTCGCTGAAAGAACCGATGGGCGTTGCCGGGCAGATCATCCCGTGGAATTATCCGCTGATGATGGCTGCGTGGAAACTAGCTCCGGCGCTGGCGGCGGGTTGCACTTGCGTGCTTAAGCCGGCGGAGCAGACGCCGCTTACGGTGCTTGAACTGGCGAAGTGGTTTGACGAAGTCGGACTGCCTAAGGGCGTGGTAAACGTGGTCACCGGTTTCGGCGAGAGTTGCGGGTCGCCTTTGGTCAAGCATCCGGACGTGAATAAGATTGCTTTTACGGGCTCGGCGGCTGTCGGCAAGATTATCGTGAAGGAAGCCGCCGACACGGTGAAGCGCGTGACGCTTGAACTGGGCGGCAAGTCGCCCAACATCTTTTTTGCTGATGCCGACTTCGAAGCGGCTATCGATGGAGCGCTCTTTGGCGTGTTCATCAATCAGGGAGAGGTGTGCTCGGCGGGCAGCCGCATACTGGTGCAGAAATCGATTTATAGCAAGTTTGTGGAAGCCATGGCCGAGAAGGCCAAGAAGATCAAGATCGGTCCGCCGCTTGAGCGTGAAACGAAGATGGGAGCCTTGGTGTCGCAGGAGCAATACGACCGCGTCTGTTCCTATCTCGAGATTGGCAAGAAAGAAGCGAAAGTAGCTGCCGGCGGCGGGCGGGCGGATAAGTTCGCCAAGGGTTACTATGTGCAGCCGACTATCTTTTATAACGTCGATAACAATGCCCGCATCTCGCGCGAGGAAATTTTCGGGCCGGTTGCGGCCGTGATTCCGTTCGACGACGAAAAGGACGCGCTGAAGATCGCGAATGACACGCCCTACGGGCTGGCCGCCGCCGTCTGGACTCGCGATATTTTCAAAGCCATGCGCGCGGTAAAGGCGTTGCGCGCGGGCATCGTGTGGGTGAATCACATGCAGCCGACTTATGTGGAAGCGCCGTGGGGCGGCTATAAGCAGTCGGGCTTTGGCCGGGAACTCGGGCCTTGGGGCATCGAAGAATATCTTGAGACCAAGCAGGTGTATATCAATTTGAATGAGGCTCCGATCGGCTGGTACTGACAGTTGCAGGGCCCCGGCGCTTTTTGGCGCTGCGGACAGAGACGCGGCAAGCCGCGTCTCTACAGTAGGGCGTTTTAGCTGAGAACTAACTTATGGCCACCATTCAACTGCGTACAGCTATTCCCGGACCGCGGTCGCAGGCCCTGATGAAGCGGCGCAATGCTGCCGTGGTGCAGGCGTCTTATCATGCCACGCCGGTTTTCGTTGCCAAGGCGGAAGGAGCCGTGGTCGAAGATGTTGACGGTAACCGGCTGATTGATTTTGCCGGGGGCATCGGATGCCTCAACACCGGACATCGGGCTCCGGCCGTGGTCGAGGCGGTGCGCCGCCAACTGGATCGCTTCCTGCATACCAGCTTCAACGTACTGCCCTACGAAAGCTATGTTGCCGTCTGCGAGAGGCTGAACACGCTGGTGCCGGGCAAGGGGCCGAAGAAAACCATACTTGTGAATACCGGTGCGGAAGCGGTCGAGAATGCGATCAAGATCGCGCGCTGCTACACGAAGCGGCAAGGGATCATCAGCTTCGAAGACGCGTTCCACGGTCGCACTTATATGGCGATGGCCGCGACCAGCAAGACGCATCCGTACAAAGCGGGGTTTGAGCCGTTCCCGAGCGAGGTGTACCACATTCCGTATGCGTATTGCTTCCGCTGCTCTTACTCACTGACGTATCCGTCGTGCGAAGTGCACTGCGCGCGGCACATTGAAGACACGTTCAAGCGGGTCGTGGCAGCCGAAACGGTAGCCGCGGTGATCGTCGAGCCCATCCTCGGCGAAGGCGGATTTGTTACGCCGCCGGCGGAGTTCTATCCGACGCTGGGCGCGATCTGCCGCAAACACGGCATATTGCTAATCGCGGACGAAGTGCAGACTGGATTCGCGCGCACGGGCGCGATGTTTGCGTGCGAGCGCCTGGGATTGGAACCCGATCTGGTCACGATGGCCAAATCGCTGACTGGGGGCCTACCTATGGCCGCGGTTACGGGACGCGCGGACATAATGGATGCGCCCGGCGTTGGGCAGCTTGGCGGCACATTTGGAGGCAATCCCGCGGCTTGCGAAGCGGCGCTGGCGGTGCTCGACATCATCGAAAAAGAGAATCTCTGCGCGCGTGCCAATGCGTTGGGCGAGCGCTTCCGCAAGCGTGCGACGAAGTGGCAGGCGCGGTGGGAACTGGTCGGCGATGTCCGGGGACTTGGGGCTATGCAAGCGCTCGAACTGGTGCGCTCAAAGACAACCCGCGAGCCCGCTGACGAAGAGACTAAACAAGTGTCACAATACTGTTACGAGCACGGCCTGGTGTTGATCACTGCCGGGTCGTATGGCAACGTGATTCGCCTGCTTATGCCGCTGGTCGTGTCCGACGCGCAGATGGATGAAGCCATGGACGTGCTCGAAGCCGCGCTGGCTTATGTTGCGGAAAAGAAAGATGCACTGACCGAGCAGGTCATGTAGGGAGAGCCGCCCCTTCGGCTGTCCGAGCGAACCAGTTCGGTAGGTTGTAGTCCGCAGTTGATTAGTGAGCCGGGCTTCGCCCGGCTGGACAGCCGAGGGCGGCTGTCCCTACGTGGTTATTATCGCGAAAGGTAATTTATGACTATGACTGTCGCTGCACCTCCCGTTGAAAAGATTCCTCAATTCATTAACGGCCAGTGGGTCGAATCGCGCGCGTCGGAATGGCTGGACGTCGTCAATCCCGCAACCGCTGAAGTGCTTGGCCGTGTTCCGATTTCCGATGCGGCTGAGGTTACGCGTGCGATTGATGCGGCGCAGGCTGCCTATCCTGAATGGCGGCGCACTCCGGCTGAAGATCGCATCCAGCCGCTGTTCAAGCTGAAGATGCTGCTCGAAGAGCACCTCGACGAATTCGGGAGGATCATCACGCAGGAAAATGGCAAGACGTTCGCCGAGGCGAAGGCGGAAATGCGGCGCGCCATCGAGAACGTCGAAGTGGCTTGCGGGATCCCGATGATGATGCAGGGCTACAACCTGGAAGATGTGGCGCGCGGGATCGACGAGACCATGATTCGCCAGCCGCTGGGCGTGGTGGCGGCGATCACGGCGTTTAATTTTCCGGGCATGATTCCGTTCTGGTTTCTGCCTTACGCGATCGCTTGCGGAAACACGCTGATCGTCAAACCGTCGGAGCGTGTGCCGCTCACCATGAAGCTCGCCTTCGAGTTGCTGGAGAAGACGGGGCTGCCGAAGGGCGTGGCGAACCTGGTCAATGGCGGCAAGGTGGCTGCCGATACGCTGATCGATCATCCGTCGGTGCGAGCCATCAGCTTCGTTGGTTCTACGCCCGTCGCGCGATACATCTATGCTCGCGCGGGCGCGAACGGCAAGCGCGCGCAATGCCAGGGCGGCGCGAAGAATTACGTCATCGTCCTGCCTGATGCCGACATGCCGATGGCGACGCAGATTATTTCCGACAGCGCTTTCGGATGCGCGGGACAGCGATGTCTCGCTGTCTCGGTCGCGGTGACTGTGGGGGAAGCGCAAAAAACGTTTCGAGACTCGATTACTGAATCGGCGGCGAACCTGCGCGTGGGCAATGGACTCGACGAAGGCGTGCAGATGGGGCCAGTGATCACGCGGCAGAGCAAAGAACGGGTGCAGAATCTGATCGGCGCCGGCGCGCGGGATGGGGCGAAGATCGTGCTCGACGGACGCAATCCCAAGGTCGCGAAGTACGAGGCTGGAAATTTCGTGAAGCCCACAGTGCTCGACGACGTTCCCGCGAGCAGCGAGCTTACTAACACGGAAATCTTTGGTCCGGTGCTCAGCCTGGTTCATGCCAGCAACATGGACGATGCCATGGACATCGTGGCCCGCAGCCCGTTTGGCAACCAGGCATCGCTGTTTACATCGAGCGGGGCGGCGGCACGGCGTTTCCGTTATGAAACTCCGGCGGGAAATATTGGAATTAATATTGGCGTCGCCGCTCCTATGGCTTACTTTCCTTTCAGCGGATGGAAAGACAGCTTTTTCGGCATCATGCACGCACAGGGACGCGACGCGATCGAGTTCTATACGGAAAAGAAAATTGTGGTCGAGCGCTGGGCGAAGGAACACTCGCGCAAGTTCTGAGCTTCATTGAGGTGGTTGCTATGAGCGGCCTCACCACAGAGACACAGAGACACAGAGAAAACGAAGACCAGCGAGACCCTCGAACCAGTGCGATCATCGGAGCAGCCATTGAAGTGCATCGGCATCTCGGTCCTGGGCTGTTGGAGTCCGCTTATGAGGAGTGCCTCTGCTACGAACTGCATCTGTGCGGGCTGGCCTTCGAGCGTCAGGTCGACCTTCCAGTTTCTTACAAGGGCCTCAAGCTCGACTGCGGTTATCGGATCGACTTGATTGTGCGGAAGGAAGTGGTTTTGGAGCTGAAAGCAATTGAGAGAATTATGCCAATCCATCAGGCACAATTGCTTACCTACATGAAGCTGTCGGGAATGAGCGTTGGTCTCCTGATCAACTTCAACGCGCCGCTGCTGACCCAAGGAATAATAAGAAGAGTGTTGTAGGTTTTCTCTGTGTCTCTGTGACTCTGTGGTGAATACGAAGGTTGAAACGAGGCAGGAATGACGACGGCTATATCGACCCCTACCATGACCGGCCAGGAGATTGTTGATCTCACGAAGAAACACACGTTGTTTGAGTGGTCGGCGCAGTCGAAGGTCGATCCCATTCCGGTGGCGCGGGCGAAGGGCATTTATTTCTGGACTCCGGAAGGGAAGCGCTTCATCGACTTCAACAGCCAGTTGATGTCGGTAAACATTGGACACGGCGATGAGCGCGTCATCCGGGCTATTGCCGAGCAGGCGTCGGTGCTGGCCTATGCCAATCCGTTCATGGCTACGGAGGCGCGGGCGCGGCTGGGAGCGAAGCTGGCGGAGATTACTCCGGGCGATATTGATACGTTCTTTTTTACAAATGGCGGCGCGGAAGCGAACGAGAACGCCATCAAGATCGCACGCTTCTTTACCGGACGTCACAAAATCATGGCGCGCTATCGGTCGTATCACGGCGCGACGGCGGGTGCCATGAGCCTTACGGGCGATCCTCGGCGATGGGCGGCGGAGCCTGGGATTCCGGGCGTAGTGCGCGTACTTGATCCTTATCACGGCGTAGAACGCGGATGGGAGCCGGCGGAGACTTCTCTGGCCATGATCGAAGAAATTATCCAACTGGAAGGCTCGCATACGATTGCGGCGTTCATTCTGGAGACAGTCGTCGGAACGAATGGAATTCTTGTTCCGCCGGATGGATACCTCGAGGGCGTGCGGAAACTGTGCGACAAGTACGGGATTCTGATGATCGCTGACGAGGTGATGTCGGGCTTTGGCCGCACGGGTAAGTGGTTTGCTGTCGATCACTGGAAGGTTGTCCCTGACCTGATTTGCATGGCGAAGGGACTTACTTCTAGTTACATTCCTCTGGGCGCTGTCGGAATGCGGCGACATATTGCGAAGCACTTTGATGACAAAGTGTTCTATGGCGGACTCACTTACAACAGTCATCCGATGGGATGCGCGACGGCGCTGGCTACGATTCGCGTTTACGAGGAAGACAACCTGATTGAGAATTCCCGGAAGATGGGCGCGATCATGAAGACGCTGGGCGGGGAGTTACAGGCAAAACACCGGTCGGTGGGGGCGGTGCGGTCGATTGGCCTGTTTGGAATTTTCGAGCTGATTCGGGACCGCAAGACGAGGCAGCCTATGGCTCCGTTTAATGGGACTTCGGAGGAGATGGTCGCGCTGGGGAAATTCTTTCGAGAGAACGGGCTGTATACGCTTGTGCGCTGGAATACGTTCTATACCAATCCTCCGCTTTGCATTAACGAGGAGCAATTGCGGGAGGCGTTTGCGATTATCGACAAGGGGCTGGAAATTACGGATCGGGCGGTGAAGGAATAGTTCTCAGTTTCCCGGTTGTTCTCTGTCTCCTTGCGCTCAGCCAAGCTGTGCCCGTCAGGTGCGATGCCGCTCGCACCCGCCCCTTGCAACAAATCGCAAGGAGCGGGCCACCCCCAGTTGTTTTAGGAGAAGTGTCCCGAGCCATATTCGTCGGGTTTTTCTCGAAGTTGAAACCCGCTTTTCTGAGTTTTCATCATCGAGGCGGCCAGATTCAGAATCCGCTGGGTGGCTTGTTCTGTGCCTACTCCGCGCGCGTGAATGTTTGAGATCAGATTGCGATTGGCGTCGGTGTCTTGCGTTTTGGGCCGGTACGCCATGTAGGCGGAGAGGCTGTCGGCTGTGACTAGTCCCGGACGTTCCCCGATCAGGAGGACGACGACTTTGGGCTCCAGCAATTCGCCAATTTCGTTGAGAATGCCTACCCGGCAATGGCGGATCACAAATATTTCGCCGACGCTCCAGCCTTGCGTGTTTGCTCCTTCACAGATAAGGGGCAATAGTCGCGGAATTTGCCTGGTAACGGCGGTTACGGAGAGTCCATCGCCGATTACGATTTGCAGATCGTGTCCTGTGGTGCAACGCCTGGTCACCTCTGTGCGGGACGCGTCATTCAGGTGACGGCCCAGGTCGGGGCGCAAGAGATATTCATCTTTCGTGGTTGCCTGGGAACAGACCTCAAACAGATTCCACTTGCGCACGAAGTTGTCGCCGAGATTTGTGAGGAAATTCAATTCCGCGCGGACGGCATCGCGTGCGGCAGCGTGGGCTTCGCGCAGTTCCAGTTGAGTGTTTGTTCTGTAGGCTGCGCCGCTCCGGCCTGCCAACAGGCGCGCCGGAGTTTGGGCGCGTATCTTCTTTACGATTTCGGGCAGGTCGGTTTCAGGCGAATCTGGCTGTGTGAGTTTGTCATCTTCTGGAAGCATTCAAGCTGTTCCTAAGTGTGGCGTTCCGCAAATTCCGGCATGGCCGGGCGAGGACGCCCGGCGCTCCATTGTCATAAATGTCATAGAACGCTCTCCAGGGACGACTCCAAACCGTGCATGAGTTTGCGCCTTGATGACGAGTCTAAAGACGCCGGCTCGGTGCCGCGATAGATTTCCATCTTCTGCAACCATGCGAGGAATTCTGGTGCCGGACGAAGATGGAAGAGGCGGCGTGCGGCCAATGCGTCGTGATAGCTGGTGGATTGGTAATTGAGCATCACATCGTCGGAGCATGGAACGCCCATGAAGTAGTTGCAGCCCGCGGCCGACAAGAGCAGCAGCAGGTTGTCGGCGGAATTTTGGTCGGCGGCGGCGTGATTGGTGTAACAGACGTCGCAACCCATCGGCAGGCCCAGTAACTTGCCCATGAAATGGTCTTCTAGTCCGGCGCGAATGATCTGGCGCTCGTCGTAGAGATACTCGGGGCCGATGAAACCCACGACACTATTGACGAGAAATGGTTGGAAGGCGCGCGCTACTCCGTAGGCTCGCGCTTCGAGGGTTAGTTGATCGACTCCGTGATGCGCTTCGGCGGAGAGAGCGCTGCCCTGGCCGGTTTCGAAATACATGACGTCATCGCCTGCCCAGCGGACATTGCCATTGACATTCACATTGCGCTGGCGATGATGCTCGAGAACCTGTTCTCGGCCCTCGCGCAGCATGTTCAACGTGATTCCGAAGCTGCGGTTGGCCGCCTCCGTTCCCGCTACCGACTGGAAAAGAAGGTCGACCGGCGCTCCGCTCTTGAGCGCCGCAAGTTGCGTGGTGATGTGCGCGAGGCAACACACCTGTGTAGGAATTTCGTATGTGTCCACCAGGCGATTCAACGCTAGGAGAATCGCGCTGACTGTCTCCACCGAGTCGGTGGCGGGATTCACGCCGATGACGGCGTCTCCGCAGCCGTAGAGTAGGCCCTCGAAGGCGGATAGAAGAATTCCGCCGATGTCGTCGGCGGGGTGATTGGGTTGCACGCGGATGCCTAGCACTCCAGGCTCTCCCATGGTGTTGCGGCAGCGGGTGACGTTGCGGATTTTGGCGGCTGCTAGCACTAGATCCTTGTTGCTCATCAGCTTGGCTACCGCGGCGGCGATTTCGGGGATGATGGCTTGCTGCAGCGGCCTTAGCTGAGTGTCGGTGGTTGCGTCGTCGAGGAGGAAGTCGCGAAATTCGCCTACGGTCATGCTTGCGACGGTGAGGAATGACTGCTGGTCGAAGGTGTCGAGAATGAGGCGGGTGACATCGTCCTTGGAAGGGTCGATCAGGGGGCGGCGGACGATTTCATCCAGCGTCAGGTCTGCGAGTTTGCGTTTTGCCGCGACGCGTTCTCGTTCCGATCGTGCAGCGATGCCGGCCAACTGGTCGCCGGACTTCTCCTCGTTGGCTTTGGCAAAGAGTTCGCGGAGATCGGAGAAGTCGAATCGCTCGATCATGGACGTGCCCGACTGGAGACACCCATGTTACCGAAAAAATTGTGAGCGACGTGCTACGGTTTGGCGGTTTTGGGAAAAGAGACTAGCGCCAGGTGCGCTGCTGACTATCGGAAGGGGAAATTGTCATGGGCGCCGAGTGTACTTTGTGGGCGTGATCATTGATCGCGGTTGCGGCTTGAGTGCGGAGGTTGCCGGCCTTGGCATCGAAGTCCAAGGTGCTGACGCTGTGGGCACACTGGGTGCAGGTGAACTTCATGCCACTCTTGATGCGCAGGATTTTATAGGCTTTCACTGGCTGATTGTAGCGCTTCTGCACATGGGAGCCAGGACGCGTTGGTTGGGCATCGAAGGTAACTAAGAGAGTCTAGGGCTGTTTTAGTCCGCGGCAGCTGTCGAGCTTCGCTCGGCTTGGACTATTCGACTTCGCTCAGGGCAGGCTCCGCGGGACGCCCGTCCCCACACTCGTCCTGGCTCACTTCGCCAAGCGGTTGTATTTCTTCAGGACGTCGCGCAGACGGTCGTGGGGCAGGGCTATGGCTGTGTGGCCGTCTATGCCAGTCATGGTTTCGGCGGCTACCATGGCGTTAATGACGGCTTCTTCGGTGGCCTGGACCGTCGCCAGAAACAGCGGGTCCAGGCTGTCGTTGGGCATCATTTTGAGGTCGCGGACCCCATTCGAAGCGGCAGCTCGCGGATTTGCTGTTGAGAAGGCGACGAAGATGTCGCCCGAACCGTCGCCGGAGTAGCTGCCGTCGCGACCGAGACCGAGAGAGGCTTTGCGAGCGATTCGCTTCAGCTGAGTGGGAATGAGCGGCGCGTCAGTGGCGATGACGATGATGATTGAGCCGACGTCTTTGGCGTAGGCGGGGTGCTCGGGAATTTCTTTGCCCACGGGAACGCCCGCGATGCGCAACTGGTCGCGCTGTCCGTAGTTGCACTGCACCAGTACGCCGACGGTGTATCCGCCTGCTTTCGGATCGAGCACGCGTGAGGCAGTTCCGATCCCGCCCTTAAATTCGTTGCAGATCATGCCTGTGCCGCCGCCTACGCTGCCTTCTTCGACGGGGCCGCCGCGGGCGGAATCGAGCGCGTGGAAGACATGCTCGGGCTTCACGTGGAATCCGTTAATGTCGTTGAGATAACCGTCCCAGGTTTCGGCGACCACGGGCAATGACCACCAGTAGCCTTCCATGTCGGGCTCGCCGCGCTTCACTTTCCAGGTGATGACGGCATCGCGAACCACGCCTACGCTGTGGGTGTTGGTGATCATGATGGGGCCGTTGAGGAATCCGGAGTCTTCGAGCCATGTTGTGCCGGTCATCTCTCCGTTGCCGTTGAGGGTGAACCAGGCGCCGAAGACGGAGTCGTTCGCGTCCTTCCCACGCGGATGGATGGCGGTGACGCCGGTGCGGACGGGGCCTTCTCCGACTTTGAGCTTGCCGCTGCCGGAGATGAGCGTGGTGTGTCCGACTTCTACGCCGCGGACATCGGTGATGGCGTTATTCTGCCCGGGTGTGCCGTCGAAGGGGACGCCGAGATCGCGGGCTCGGGGTTTGGCTTGGGCGCGCGCGAGAACGGCGGCGCAGAGAAGAGCGCAGAAAACCGCGGCGAGAAACTCTAGCTTATGAAATCGCATCATAGGTCTGGTTTGATCGATGGAGTGTCGGCGGCAGTATAAAGCATGGGCGCTTGTTTCCAGGGAATGTGCAGCCTATTTAGAGAATCGCGTTCACCAGTGAAAAGCTGAACCACAGGGAGCACAGGGGTGGCACCGAGGACACCGGGGAAAGCGCTGCTGCTGACTTGGAGGAGTGGCATCGTTCCAGGCTATCTGGAGGGTGGACAATCTACAATATTCGTGAAAACGGGAATAGAATCCTGCTTGGAGACAGGCATGGTTCAGACCGGTGCCGGGCAATGATTTCAGGCGGCGACTTCATAAGAGCTTTTCGGTGACGGCTTCAGGAGATGACATGGAGAACTGGAAGCGGGCGGTGATTGCGGGATCGGCGGG
>Ga0209647_1000052_pt1 | contig 90722 bp, 86 predicted proteins | sample GraSoi_2013_60cm_FD_185827 | JGI IMG/M metagenome (GOLD analysis project Ga0209647, IMG submission 185827) | Grasslands soil microbial communities from the Angelo Coastal Reserve, California, USA - Sample 9_17_2013_60cm (SPAdes) (version 2) | ecosystem: Environmental > Terrestrial > Soil >...
TGCGCGAGGCCCGTGATGTTGCCGCCGGGCCGCGTGAGGCTCGCGACGTGGCCGGTGCCGACCGGATCGCCGTGGACGGCGAACACGATGGGAATCGTGGTGGTGGCCTTGCGCGCCTGCTCCACCTGCGTGGACGAGGCGGCGAAGATCACTTCGACGTTCGCGCGCACGAGTTCTGTGGCGGCGTCGGCGAGGCGATCCACGGACTGCACCTCGCGCCGCTCGATGACGAGGTTCTGACCCTCGACCCATCCGTGCTCGCGCAGTGCCTCGATCAGCGCTGCCATCAACGCTTCGCGCTGCGCGCCGCCGGCGTACAGGCTGAGGACGCCTATGCGCGCGATTCTTCGCCCCGTCTGCGGTAGCGCGCGCAGTGGCGCGAACGTGGCGAGCGCGACGGCGGCGAGAAACGGCCTGCGCTCCATGGCCTATTGACGCAAATACACGCGGCGCAGGGTGGTGCGCTTCGACTCGGCGCTGGTGCCGTCGGCTTCGGTTCTCAATATGGCCGCGCGTTTGGGCCAACCGGACGGAAGCGTCATTTCGATTTTTGCCTCGTAGGCGACGGGAAGCGGCGCGCCACCGGCCAGGCCCACGCTCTTGGGCTCGCCATCCTTTTCGTCTTCGTCTTTTGAGGCCTCCGCAGTTTCCGGCTGGACATGGGGGCTCGCCAGGGTGAGCAGGACGTCGCTTGGGCCAGTCGCGCGATAGACTCGTATCGGGTCGCTCGCCGGCGCGTTGCCGGTGTCCAATTGGAACTCGCGGCCATAAAGGCCGAGAAAGTCCTCGATCTCGGCGGCCGCTAGGCGCGCGTACCAGGCCGCGACGGCCTTGCCATTGCGCGGGGTATTCGCGTACTTCGTTGGGTCGTACCTCGCCAGCGGCTGATGGATTCCCACGGGATCCTTGGTGGGGTCACGGGCTCTCTCGTCTGGCGTCGGAACGCGGATACGACCGGCGTTCCCAATCGATTCGCTACCCAGCGACTGAAGGCGTCGCGACAATGCCGTGACAAGATCCTCTCGATTCTCGATCCGTGCGCGCTGCGTACGCAGGTTGAGTTTGACCGTCAGCGGCAGTCCATCGCGCACGGTGGAGGTCAGCAGCTTTTCATACGGTGCGTTGCCGTGAATTCCCCACGGTTCGCGCATCAATTCCAGCTCCGCGTTATCCATTCGCCGGTGCCAGGTGAAGGTAAGCGTATCCGCTGTTGACTCGACGGCGGTGATTTCGAGCGTGCCGTTGGACAGGAACTTCATTTCCTCTTTGCCGCCGGCGCGCTCCTTCACGACTTGCTGGACTTGATAGGACTGCCTTTCGCCGGGCGCCCAAGTCGCGCTGGCGCGAAATTTGTCCGGCAGGTTGTCCTGAGCGCTGGAAGCGAACGAGGCGATGGACAAGAGCAGCGCGGCGGCGCTGTTTCTGCAAGGATGGTTGAGCATGCCTCGTAGATTACCGCTGAAGGCATCCAAGCGGGAAACCTGGGGATCGCCCGTGAGCAAGCAGGTCATCGCCGCGTTGCCGATGGCTCGTGGTGCGCACGGCTAGAATAGCCGCTGGCCCGACACGCGACAGGCTCCGCCTTGTCCACGACCGCTAGCCCGGCGGCACTGATTCGCCTCATCGCCCTTTGGGAGCGCCTTCGAAGCCCGCGCGCCAAGGGCGCGCTCCTCTTGGTCGTGGTCGGAGCGCTGATCGTGGCCGCCGCGATGCTTCCGTCGCTTCACGAGTCTCCGCTCGCGGACGCCGAGCGCACCGCCTTCGATCTCGAGATGCGGCTGCTGCGTGAATACTATCCGCGGCCGATTCCCAACGACGTGGTACTGGTGGGAATTGATGAGCGCACGGAACAGACCTGGATCGAGCCGCTCGCGTTGTGGCACCGCAACTTCGCCCGCGCGCTGCACGCGCTCGCGAAATCCGCCCCGCGGGCGGTCGGCGTCGACGTCGTGCTTCCCGAGCGCTCGTTCGACAAGATCATCCCGGGGCTCGACTTGTCGATGATGCGCGGGATGCTCGACCTCAAGCGCACGACAGTCCTGGTCTACGTGCAGACGGTCAACAGCAAGGGCGAGCTTGTCCCGGTGCAGCAGAACTACGGCAATATCATCGGCCCCGAAAACCTCGGGATCGACCAGCAGCTACGCGATCCCGATACGGTCTCGCGGCGCTTCAGCGAGCGCCTGCTGTCGCAGACCTCGCGGCCGGTGCCCACCCTCGCGGGCCAGCTCCTGCGGGGCATGGGACGCACGGTCGACGAGGGGTATATCGACTACAGCGTAGGTGCCAAAGTCTCCTACGTTCCCATCCACGAGATGGTCGATTGGGACGTGCCGAAGCTGCAGGCCGCGTTTGGGGGGCGCGTGGTGTTGATCGGGCTGATCGGCAGCCAGGTGACCTCGATCGATCGCTGGACGCTCCCCGTGATCCTTCTCGCGAGGGATGCCGCCGGCGCCGGCATGGACATCGAGACCGCGGCGGGAAGGCTCGACTACGTCCACCCCGGAGTCCTCACGCACCTCCAGGTGATGCGCAGCCACCTCGCCGGAGGCCTGCTGCACCCGATTCCCGAGGCGGTGAGGTGGCTGCTCGTCGTGCTTGCGGTTCTCGCCGTGTTCGTGCGAGCGCGCCCGCTGGCGGTCGTCGCCGCCGCGCTGATCGTGCCCGTGGTCGTTCTCGCCTCGAGCCTCGCCAGCATCGTCTCGATGAAGACGATGCTTCCCCTCGCCTCGATCGTCATCGCGTTCTGGACCGCACTCATCGTCCGCGGCGTGTTCGACGCGGTGGAGGCCGTCGTCGAGCGGCTGCGACTGCAGCAATCGTTCGCCGGGCAGGTGAGCCCGGCCGTCATGAAGGAGATGCTCGGCGGGGGCCTGAGCCCCGGCGTGAGCGGCCAGCTCGCCGAGGTCTGCGTGCTCTTCAGCGATGTGCGGGACTTCACAACCCTTTCCGAGAATATGCCCCCGGCGGTCGTGACGACTGTTCTGCAGCGCTACTTCGACAAGATGGTGCAGGCTGTGCACCGCTATGACGGAACCGTGGACAAGTTCATCGGCGATGGCATGATGGTCCTCTTCGGGGCGCCCCTGAAGTCCGGGGATTCCTGCGGGGAGGCCGTGCAGTGCGCCCTGGCGATGATGGAGGAGCTCGACCAGCTGAACCTTGAGTTCGAGCGCGAGGGCTTGCCGACGCTGACCATCGGGATCGGCGTAAACTACGGCACGGTCACGGTCGGCAACATCGGTTCGTCGGAGAGGCACAATTATTCGGCGATCGGGGACGCGGTCAACGTCGCCGCTCGCGTAGAAGGGCTCACCAAGGAGCTCGGGCGCAAGATCGTCATCACCGAGGCCGTGGTGAGCAGGATCGGGGAGCGCTTCCACTTCGATCCGCTGGGCAGCCACAAGGTCAAGGGCCACAGCCCGGTCAATGTCTGGGGCATTCGCACGGCGCGCGCCGTGCCCAAGGCGGCTGAAGCGGAGGCGGTCCAATGAAAAATATCCAGCGCACGATTCTCGCGACATTGCTGCTCGCGTCATCCGTGGCCTTCGCGGCCGACGGAATCGCGTTCATCACCAACCTCAAGGGCGAGGTGGCCATCGACGGTAACCAGCGTCCCGTGCTGCTCTCGGAGGTTGCCAAGGGCCAGAAGATCTCGGTGGGCAAGGAGTCGCTGGTGTCGGTGATGTACATCGCCAGCGGCAAGGAGTACGTCCTTCGCGGGCCATCGGACTACGTGGTCCGGGACAACGAGGTGGCGGGCTCGACCGCGATGCCGCCGGTGACGCGTGATACGGCCTGGCGCACGACCAACAAGGTCCTGGTGCAGGTAGCGCAGACTTCCGCGGCAAGCGTGCGCATGCGCTCGATCGCCGTGGCCAAGCCGGGTGTCGATCCGAAGCTCCTCTTCCCGACGCAGGGAACCGTTGCCAACCTGCAGCCCACCTTCCGCTGGCGCGCGGCCGATCCCAAGGCGAACGCAGAGGTCACGCTGTTGATCGCCGGCCAGGAAAAGCCGGTGCTGCTCGCGAAGGCCACGGGCGGAGCCTACCGAGTTCCCGCGAGGTTGCTGCCAGAGACCGAATACCTCTGGACGGTGAAGTACGGCGGCGACGAGATCGGCACGGGCAAGTTCCGAACCTTGTCCACCGCGGCCCTCGCCGAAGTCGAAAAGCGCCGGCCTGGCGACAAGGCGGACTTCTCCGACCGCCTGCTGTTCGCGCTGATGCTCCACGAGATGGGCGCGATCCAGGAAGCCCGTGAATCGTGGGCCCGCCTTTCCGAAGAGCGTTCCGACCTGCCGGAGCTGGCGGCGTTCGCCAAGTGATTCGCGCCGCCGCCGCGATCGCCTTCGCCCTTTGCCTCGAGGCGCAGGCGGCCGAGCCGGTCGCGTTCGTCGCCGACCTCAAGGGCAATGCCACGATCGAAGGCGACGGCAAGCTGAATTTCCTCGCCGAGCTCGCATCCGGCACGAAACTGCTGCTGGGCACCGGCGCGCGCGTCGCCGTGACCTATGCCTCGAGCGGAACGGAATTCACGATCGTGGGGCCCGGCGAGTTCGTCGTCACGACGAGCGAGGTCCGGGCGGAAAAGGGTGCCGCGCCGACGCGCCGGACCGTCATGGCACTTCCCGATCCCGGCATCGTTTCGCGCGTATCGCGGTCCGCGACCGCCAGCGTGCGCATGCGCAGCGTATCGCCGGAGGCGGCTGGCAAGGGCCTCGTGTACCCCGTGAATACGAAGGTCGCCACCCTGCAACCCGTGCTGCGCTGGCGGGGGCCGCCGGGCGCTGCCAGCGTGGTCCTCGCCCTCTCCGGCGGCAAGGAGGTGTGGAAGGCAAGCTCGGCCTCTCCGGCCCACCCTCCGATGAAGCTGGCGCCCGGCACGCGCTACACCTGGTCCGTGGCGACTGGCGCCGGCCCCCTGGGGGAAGGCTCCTTCGAGACCCTCCCGGCGGACGCCCTGGCGAAGGCCGACCGGTCGCGCGCCGGCGCGAAAGGCTTCCCTGACCGTGTCCTGCACGCCTTCCTCCTGCAGGATCTCGGCGCGACCCAGGATGCCCGCGAGGCCTGGGCGGCCCTGTCGGGCGAGCGCCCCGACCTGCCCGAGCTAGCCCGCCTCGCGCAGTAGCCCCCGCCCCACCCCCCTTTTGAGCGATAATTTTTCGCTCATGGAAGGGACCGCCATCCGGGAAGCAATGCCTTCGAGGCGACGCGCCTATCGCGCGCTCGCCGCGGTCGCCTGCGCCTTCGCTTTCGCGGCGCTCGCTGGGGCCGATCGCGTCGCCCTGCTCATCGGCAACAACAACTACGGCTCCACCCCGCTGCGCAACGCCGCGAACGATGCGCGCGACCTGTCCGAGGCGCTCAAGGAGCTCGGCTTCCAGGTCATCGTGCGCGAGAACGCCTCGCGCAAGGACATGATCGACGCGATCCGGGAATTCGGCACCGCGATCGACGGCGCGAGCACGGCGCTCTTCTTCTATGCCGGTCACGCGATGCAGTTCAAGGACCGCAACTACCTCATCCCCATCGACGCCGCGATGGGTACGGAGGAGGACGTCACCTTCTTTTCCGTGGAGATCGGACAAGTGTTCGATCGCATGGACCGCGCACGCACGCGCTTCAACTTCATCCTTCTCGACGCCTGCCGCGACAACCCCTTCGCCTCGAGCTTCAAGGTGTCGAGCTCCGGCCTCGCCCAGATGAGCGCCCCGTCGGGAACGATGGTCGCCTACGCGACGGCCCCCGGATCGGTGGCCGCGGATGGGTACGGCCGCAACGGGATCTACACCAAGCACATCCTGCAGAACATCAAGGTCCCGGACCTCCCCGCCGAGATCATGTTCAAGCGCGTACGCGAAGGCGTGGAGCGCGAGACGCGTCGGCTGCAGACGCCCTGGGACTCCTCCTCCCTCAAGGGGGATTTCGTATTCAACGCCACGACGACCCGCACCGCCGCGGGCGCGCCCGCGGCCGGCCCGAGCGCGGACATGAACCTGCAGATCGAGCGCGAATTCTGGATCAGCGTGCGCGAGTCTTCGCGACCGGAGGACATCCGCGCGTACCTCGACAAGTATCCGAGCGGTAATTTCGCCTCGCTCGCGAAAAACCGCCTCGACTCGCTGGTGCGTCCGGCGCGCACGGCAAGCGCCGATGTCCCCCCAACGGCACGCGCGGCACAGGCTGAAGCGGCCGCGGCGCCGCAGGCTGGCGCGGAAACCGTGGCGCGAGCGCCCGAGCCTGCCGCGAAAGCGCCCGAGAAGATCGCATCCCCGAATGACATGCCTGCCCAGATCGTGAGCGACAAGGTCCCGGAAAAGGCGGTCGTAGCCGCTGCAGCGATCACCATTCCCACGGCTTCGCCGCAGGTTGCACCAAGGGCTCCGGTTCCCTCCCAAGCGCTACCCGCGCCACCAACGCCCGCCGCGCCTCCCCCGCCGAAGCCCGACCCGGCTCCCGGACGCGAAATCGCGCCGGGCGTACGCGAGCTCACGTTCGCCGACGGATCAATCTACCGCGGCGCCATGCGCGGCGCGAGCCTTCACGGCAAGGGCGAGTACGTCTCGAAGGCATTCAAATACGAAGGCGAATTCAGCGAAGGGCTCAAGCACGGCGAAGGCACCTACACGTGGGACAACGGCGATCGTTACGACGGGCACTTCGCGAACGATCGGCCCGATGGGCGCGGGAAATACCAGTTCGCCAACGGCGACACTTACGAGGGCGAGGTCCGGCTGGGCGTGATCGTGGGGCGCGGCAGCTACGCATCGAAGAATGGCGACGTCTTCGACGGTTCATTCGCCGGGGGCAAGCCCCAGGGCGTCGGAGTCTATCGATTCGCCAGCGGAGATCGCTACGAAGGCGAGATGGAACAGGGCAGGCCGCAGGGAAAGGGGCGCTACCACTCCAGGAACGGCGATCGCGTGGAAGCGCCGTTCGTCGACGGCAAGCCGCAAGGCAAGGGCGTCTATAACTTCTCCAACGGCGACCGTTACGAAGGCGACATCGTGGGCGGTGCGCTGACGGGCGCGGGGACCTACTTCTACGGATCGGGAATGAAGTATGAAGGCGATATGCGCCTCGGGCAGCCCGAGGGCAAGGGGACTTTCTGGTTCCTCGATGGCACGCGATTCGAGGGCGCATTCGAGAACGGGCTCACCAAGGCGCGCGGCGAGATCGTAAAGCCGGATGGAACGCGCACGCCGGCCGAAATCGTCGACGGCAACGCCAAGCTCCTGAACTGAGGGCACGCTCGGGTATAATCGGGCCTGGAAATGGGAGGTTTCATGGCTGAACGCAAACGAGTGCGCCGCAACACCCTTGAACGCCGCTGCCTGCCGAAGGCTTTCAAGCGGCTGTTCCTTGGCGCTCCGAAGGGCATCTTCAAGATGCTCGAGGCGATCAAGAAGAACTGAAGGTAAGGGTTACCGAGACAAGGGCCGCCATCGCGCGGCCCTTTTCATTTCTCGATACGCCTTACATTGCGTTACAAAAGGGTCGCCCGCTTCTCACAGTTCCGAGAACATCGCTCGCTAGTCTGGGTCACTTCCGTTACGCATGCGCCATTCGGCGCAGAGGCGACGAATGCCCCGGGCCGCGCCGACGATTCAGTTCGTGTTGGGCAATCACGCGACGCATTGGCGTGACATCGATACCCTCGACGAATCCGACATCGACCGCCAGCCGCAGCGCTTCGTGGGCGGGCGCAATTCGTGGATCGCGCAGACGTACCTGCGCCTTCGTCCGGCATTGCGCGATCGCGGATGGTGTGTGGCCGCGGGCGGGCATTTCGTCGCGGGCGCCATCTGCGTCGCGCATCGCGACGACGCCAACGACTTCGTCAGCGACGCGCACGCGAGCTTCCTGGTAGTGGTACGCGCCGACCGCGCCCCCGTGGTCGCGTGCGACCTGGCATTGGTGCAGAACGGACTGGCTCCCGCGCGCCACGAGCGCTTCGTTCCGCTCTGGCCCCAGCCGGGACTGTCGCCGCGCGACGGCCAACGCCGCGGCATCCGCCGCATCGCCTACCTCGGACGAACGGGCGCCGCACCGCAATGGTTTCGCAACGAGGAATTCCACCGCGCCTTGTATCGGCGCGGCGTCACATTCGACGTGAGGCACCAAGGCTGGGGCAACTACCGCGCGGTCGATGTCGCGCTCGCCTCGCGCGCCGAGGCGGCGACCGTTCTCGCGACCAAGCCCGCGACCAAGCTTTACAACGCCTGGCTCGGCCGCGTGCCCATGCTGGCAGCGCCGGAGCCGGCCTATCGCGAGGTGCGGCGCTCCCCCATTGATTTCATCGAAGTCTCCGGGGCGAACGACGTGGTGCGGGCGATCGACCTGCTGCGCGCCAATCCGCGGCTCTATGACGCGATGGTCGCGAATGGCTGCGTCCGTGGCGGCGAATTCGACATCGCGGCGATTCGCGAGCGTTGGATCGCGCTCCTGGAGGGCGAGGTCATGCCGGCCTTCGAGCGGGCGGATCTGGGTGAAGGCCGGAGGGCGTGGCATCTGCGTGCGATGCTCGCGCAGAAGGCGCTGAGCCGCTTGCATCGCGCGCGCGTCGCGATCGAGCGCTGCGCGCTGCGCAACGACGGGGCCTACTCAGCCGAGGGCTCGGCCGACCACCTCGCCCACGTTTCCGGACAGCCCTTCGGCGCCGCGGATTGACTCGAGGGCAGCGCGCGCGAGGGCCTGCCGGCCCTCGTCGTATTTCTGCCAGCGATCGAACGCCCGCGCCAGGCGTGAGGCGACCTGCGGGTTGATGCGGTCGAGCGCGATGACCTGTTCAGCAATCCAGCGGTAGCCGCTGCCGTCGGCGGCATGGAAATGAAACGGGTTTTCCATGGCGAACGAGTGCAACAGGGCGCGGGCCCGATTCGGGTTCTTGAGGTCGAAGCCGGGATGCGCGGTGAGGGCCTTCACGCGCTCGAGGGTTCCGGGCAGCCATGAGGTCGCTTGCACGCGGAACCACTTGTCGACGACCAGGGCCTCGTCCTTCCACTTGTCATGGAACATGGAAAGGGCGCGCTCGCGCTCGGCACCCGAGGAATTGGCAAGGCAGATGAGCGCCGCCAGCGCGTCCGTCATGTTCTCGGCGCGACGCAGCTCGAGGAATGCGAGCGCGCGCGAGGTCGCGTCATCGATCGTGCTCACGTACGCGAGCGCGGTGTTGCGCAGGGCCCGCCGCCCGGCGGCTGCGGCGTCCGGAGAGTACGGGCCCGTTACGGAGAAGTGGCGGAAAGCGCCTTCGAAGCGCGTGCGAAAGCGCGTCGCGAGGTCGCGAATGAGCCGGATGCGCGCGATGTGGATCGCGTCCGGGTCGGCGACCGCCATGCATTCGGCGAGGTAGCTTTCCGAGGGCAGCTGCAGGCATTCGGCGGCGAATGCGGGATCGCGCGAGGCATCGGAGATCACCCGTCCCATCGCGTCGATGAACGCCTGCGGAAACTCGGTGGCGCGCCCGGCCCGCACTTCCTCGACCGCCGCCAGCAGGACCCGCGTGGTCAGCGCCTGGCCGGCCTCCCAGCGATTGAAGGGATCGGCGTCGCTCGCCATCAAGTGTGTGAGGTCGGCGTCCGAGTAGTCGAACTTCACGTGGACCGGCGCGGAGAAGCCGCGCAGCAGCGAGGGCACCGGCCGCTCGGCCACGTTGGCGAACACGAAGCGCTGCTCGGCCGCGGTGAGCGCGAGCACCGTGGTGCGGGCGCCGTTCTCGGCGACTTCGCCGAACTTGGCGCCCTCCTCGAGGCGCGCCGGCATGTCCCTGCCGTTCGGCCCGATGAGGCCGACCGCGAAAGGAATGACGAACGGCTCCTTGTTGGCCTGCCCCGGTGTCGGCGGACACGATTGCCGGACGTGCAGCGTGTAGGTGTGCGATTGCGCGTCGTGCTCGGCGCGGCAGTCGACGACCGGCGTGCCGCCCTGCGAATACCAGCGGCCGAATTGCGCGAGGTCGGCGCCGTTGGCCTCGGCCATCGCGGCGCGGAAGTCGTCGCAGGTGACCGCCTGCCCATCGTGGCGCTTGAAATAAAGGTCCATGCCGCGGCGGAAGCCTTCCTTGCCGAGGATCGTCGCGTACATGCGCACGACCTCGGCGCCCTTGTCGTACACCGTGGCCGTGTAGAAATTGTTGATCTCGACGTAGGAATCGGGACGCACCGGATGGGCCATCGGCCCGGCGTCCTCAGGGAATTGCCGGTTGCGAAGATCGCGAACTTCCTGGATGCGCACCACGGGGCGCGAATATTCGCCGGCGCTGTACTCCTGGTCGCGGTAGACGGTGAGGCCTTCCTTGAGCGAGAGCTGAAACCAGTCGCGGCAGGTCACGCGGTTTCCGGTCCAGTTGTGGAAGTACTCGTGCGCCACCACCTTGTCCACCCCGAAATAGTCGTAATCGGTGGCGGTGTCGGCGCGCGCGAGGATGAACTTGGTGTTGAAGATGTTAAGGCCCTTGTTCTCCATCGCGCCGGCATTGAAGTCGGACACGGCCACGATCATGAAGCGCTCGAGGTCGAGCTCGAGGCCGAAGACCTCCTCGTCCCAGCGCATGCACTTCTTGAGCGCCTGCATGGCGAATCCCGCCTGGTCGGACTTGCCGGTCTCGACGTAGATCTGCAGGAGCGCCTTCTTGCCCGAGCGTGTCGTGAAGTGGTCCTCGATCATCTCGAGGTCGGCGGCGACCATGGCAAAGAGGTAGGAGGGCTTGGGAAACGGATCCTCCCACCTTGCCCAGTGGCGCTGGCCGGCCTCCGTGTCGCGATGCTCGACGAACCAATCGGCGGGCGCCGCGGTGCCGGATGCTGCCAGGTTGCCGTTGGCGAGCAGCCGGGGGAAGCGCGTGCGGTCGGCACACAGGGTGACCGCATAGGTGGCCATGACGTCGGGGCGATCGATGAAATACGTGATGCGGCGAAAGCCTTCGGCCTCGCACTGCGTCACCAGGCCGCTGCGTGTCGCGTAGAGCCCTTCGAGCTTGGTGTTCTTCCACGGATCGAAGCGCACCACGGTTTCGAGCGTGAATGCGCCGGGCACGGTCGCGATGGTGAGGTGGCCCTCGTCCACGCGATATTCGCCGGCGGCGAGCGCGCGACCGTCGAGGTCCACCGACAGCAGCTCGAGGTCCTCGCCGTCGAGAACCAGCGGCGCCGCTTCCGCGACCTGCGGGTTGCGGGCCACCTTGAGCGTCGCGTGCACATGCACCTCGCCCTCGCGAACGTCGACCTCGAGCGCGATCGCAGAGATCAGGAAAGGCGGGGGCGCGTAGTCCTTGAGCTGGATGACCTGGGGGACCGCATCGCGCATTGGGGGCGGAAGCGAAGACCCGCGGCGAATGCGCGGGTCTCGGAGGCAATAGGTATGAGGCGATATTACTCCAGGGCGAAACGGCGCGCCCTGGAGCGTGGACGGGCCCTTAGGCGGCCTTGCGCCGGAAAAGCGCCGGAACAGCCGGGGCCGATCGCTTGCCCGTCGCCGCGGTGGCTTCGGGCTGCTTCGTGGTCACCGGGGCCGCAGCGGGCTCGTAGGGCTTGTTGAAATCCATGCCGCCCGAATTCCCGGAGGTCTTGGGCAGCGGCGAGGTGGCGTAGCGCGGCGCGCGGTCGTCGCGCTTGCTGCCGCGCTCGCGCGGCGGACGCGGCTCGCCGCGCGGCTTGGCATGCGCCTCTTCGCGCCCCTTGCCCTGTCTTTGTCCCTGGCCTCGTCCTTGGCCTTGGCCCTGCCCTTGGCCTCGCCCTTGGCCGCGACCCTGGCCACGGCCCTGCGATTGCGGCTGGGAGCGCGCCTCGGGGCGCTCGGGCGTGCTCGGCATGCGATGCCCGGCTTCGAAGCCCTCGACGGCACGCACTTCGATCTTGCGGTTGATGAGCCTTTCGATCGCCGAGAGCAGCGGACGGTCCTCGGCGGCCACCAGCGAGACCGCCTCGCCGGTCGACCCGGCGCGGCCGGTGCGTCCGATGCGATGGACGTAGTCCTCGGGAATGTGCGAGAGGTCGAAATTGACCACGTGCGGCAGCTCCTCGATGTCGAGACCGCGCGCCGCGATGTCGGTGGCGACCAGGACCTTCACCTTGCCCGCCTTGAAATCCTCGAGCGCGCGGATGCGCGCGTTCTGGCTCTTGTTGCCGTGGATGGCGTCGGCGTTGATGCGGTCCTTCTGGAGCTGGGAAGCGAGACGGTTGGCGCCGTGCTTGGTCTTGCAGAACACCAGCACCTGGTCCCAGTTGTTCTTCTTCACCAGGTGCGAGAGCAGCTCGCGCTTGCGGTTGGCGTCGATGAAGTGGACGTACTGCGAGATCGCCTCGACGGGAGTGTTGCGCCGCGCGACTTCGACGGTGGCCGGATCCTTGAGGAACTGCTGCGAGAGCTTGCGGATCTCGTCGGAGAAAGTCGCCGAGAAGAGCAGCGTCTGGCGCAACGGCGGCAGCAGCGCGATGATCCGCTTGATGTCCGGGATGAAGCCCATGTCGAGCATCCGGTCGGCTTCGTCGAGCACCAGGATCTGCACCTTGCCGAGGTTCACGGCCTTCTGGCCGACGAGGTCGAGCAGGCGCCCCGGGGTGGCGACGAGGATCTCCACGCCGCGCTTGAGCTCCTCGATCTGCGGATTGATGTTGATGCCGCCGTAGACCACGAAGGAGCGCAGCGGCACGTACTTGCCGTAGGTCTTGACGCTTTCGTGCACCTGGATCGCGAGCTCGCGCGTCGGCGTGAGGATCAGGCAGCGCACCGGATGCAGCGCCGGCGAGAAGCTGCGCGTCGCGAGGGGGGCGAGCCGCTGCAGGAGCGGCAGCGTGAAGCCCGCGGTCTTGCCGGTGCCGGTCTGCGCGGCGCCGAGCAGGTCGCGTCCGGCGAGGACGACCGGGATGGCTTGCGATTGGATGGGGGTGGGTTCGGTATAACCATGCTCCGCGACGGCGCGAAGCAGCTCGGGCAGCAGCCCGAGGCTTTCGAAGGACGTACTTATGACGATCTCCTGAAAAATCGGCCCGCGAAGGATTTCGCCTTCGACACCGGTTCAGGCAGATGAAAATTCACTAAGGGATTCGAGGATCGGGACCTGGGTCCCGGCGACGCTTCGCGTCGCGGCCTGCGAATGGGTGGAGGCGCCAACCGGATGAAACGCCTTCGAACACCTGGACAGGCATTATACAGGACAGGTTACAAATTTCCCATTTAATTTCAGGGCCTTCCTCAGCCCTTCGGGTTGCGGTCGTAGCCATCCCGGAGCTCGCGCTTGAGGACCTTGCCGATCGGGCTGCGCGGCAACCCCGCGACGAGGCGCACGTCTGCAAGGCGCTGGACCTTCCCCAGGCGGGCGTTGGACCAGGCCAGCACCTCGCTCGCCTCCAGGGGCGCGCCGCCGCGAGCGACCACGAAGGCGACTGGTGTCTCGCCCCATTGGGCCGAAGGCACGCCGACAACGGAGACATCGGCCACGGCCGGGTGCTCCCTGACGACTGCCTCGAGGTCGGACGAGTAGATGTTGAATCCGCCCGAGATGATCATGTCCTTCTTGCGATCGACCAGGACCAGGAAGCCGTCCTCGTCGAAGCGGCCGAGATCGCCGGTGCGGATGTAGCGCCTGCCCTGCGCGTCGTGCCAGTGGGCCTGCGCGGTGAGCTCGGGGCGGCCGTGGTAGCCGGTCATCATGGCGCCGGAGCGGCCGACCACCTCGCCTACGCTTCCGGGCGGCAGCTCGTGGTCGTGATCGTCGAGGATGCGGATGTCGTGTCCGGGGCCAGGACGTCCCACCGTATGCAGCTTGTGGCGATCCTGGTGCGCGAGCAGCACGCATGTCCCGCCGCCTTCGGTCAACCCGTAGAACTCGGTGAGGCCGCCCGGCCAGCGAGCCAGCACGTCGCTCTTGAGCGCGACCGCGAAGGGTGCGCTGGTGGAGAACTTCGCGCGGAAGCAGCCGAGGTCGTAGCGGCCGAAGTCCTCCCTCGCCATCAGGCGTTGGTACTGCACCGGCACCAGCATCGTGTGGGTGGCGCGATGGCGCTCGGCGAGCGCGAGGAACTCACCGGCGTCGAATTTCGCCATCATCACCACCGTCCCGCCCAGTGCGAGCGTCGGAAAGACTGAAACCAGAGTCGTGTTGGAGTAGAGCGGGGTCGAGACCAGGGTGACCGACGCCGAATCGTAGTCGTGCACCGGCCCGCGCTGAACGTGCACCCAGCGCATCGCATGCGGCTGCACGATGCCCTTGGGATCTCCGGTCGTGCCCGACGAATAGATGATGTTGAAGGGCCAGTCGGGCTCGATGGCCACCGCTGAGGGCTTCGCGCCGGCCGCGCCGAGCCATTGCTCGAGCGATGGCGACCCGTCGAGCATGACCGGATTGGCCAACGCGATCCCCGCGTCATCGAACGCCTTCAGCGTCGCCGAATCGACGAATGCGCGCCGTGCGCCAGAGTCGGCTGCCATGCGAGCGATCGTCGCCGGCTGCAGCGAGGGCTGGATCACCGCAGCCGCCACGCCCGCGCGCAAACAGCCGAGGAACACCACCAGGTATTCGATGGAGCTCGTGGCGATGATTGTCACCGCCTCGCGCGGCTCGATGCCCTCGCGCTGCAGGGCCGCCGCGACGCGATCCATCGCGGCGTCGAGCCCCGCGTAGTCGAGCGAGCGCTCGCCATGCGCCAGCGCCACGTGCGCGGGCCGCGCGCGCGCGTGGTCGCCGATGAGGTCGGCGAGGCTGCCGAAAGGGGCCGCCAGCCGCTCGGGCGCCATGTCCTTGCGAATGCCGGGTCCTTACGAATGCCGGGCGAGCTCGAGGCGCCCGATCTGGTTGAGGTGCACCTCGTCGGGACCGTCGGCGAGCCGCAAGGTGCGCGCGCTCGCGTAGGCGTGCGCCAGGCCGAAGTCGTCGCAGATGCCGGCCGCGCCGTGCGCCTGGATCGCCCAGTCGAGGACCTGGCACGCCATGATCGGGGCGGCCACCTTGATCATGGCGATCTCGGCACGCGCCGCCTTGTTGCCGACGGTGTCCATCATCCACGCCGCCTTGAGCGTGAGCAGGCGCGCCTCGTCGATCATGATGCGCGAGCGGGCGATGCGATCGAGTGTCACTCCCTGGTCGGAGATTGGCCGCCCGAAGGCGACGCGGGACTTCGTGCGCCGGCACATCTTCTCGAGCGCGCGTTCGGCGACGCCGATCAAACGCATGCAATGGTGGATGCGTCCCGGCCCGAGGCGTCCTTGCGCGATCTCGAAACCGCGGCCTTCGCCGAGGAGCATGTTCGAGGCCGGCACACGCACGTCCTTGAACTCCACCTCCATGTGGCCATGCGGCGCGTCGTCGTAGCCGAACACCGGCAGGTGGCGCAGCACCTTCACTCCGGGAGTATCGCGCGGCACCAGGATCATCGACTGCTGCTTGTGCTTCTCGGCCCCGGGGTCGTTCTTGCCCATAAAGATGAACACCTTGCAGCGCCGATCGCCCGCGCCCGAGGTCCACCACTTGCGCCCGTTGAGGACGTAGTGCTCGCCGTCACGCCGGATCGAGGCCTGGATGTTGGTCGCATCCGAAGAGGCGACCGCGGGCTCGGTCATGGCGAAGCCCGAGCGGATCTCGCCGGTGAGGAGCGGCTCGAGCCAGCGCTTCTTCTGCTCGGGCGTTCCGTAACGTTCGAGCACCTCCATGTTTCCCGTGTCGGGCGCGGAGCAGTTGAACGCTTCGGGGGCCCAGCCGACGCGCCCCATGATCTCGCACAGCGGCGCGTATTCGGTGTTCGTGAGGCCAGCGCCGCGCTCGGAAGCGGGCAAAAAGAGGTTCCACAGGCCGGCAGCCTTCGCCCTGGCCTTGAGCTCCTCGACCACTTTCGTCGGCTCCCAGCGATCGCCGTCGCCGACCTCGTCGTGGAAGCGTTGCTCATTCGGATAGACGTGCTCATCCATGAAAGCGGCGAGGCGCTTGCGCAGGTCCTGCACCTTCGGCGAATAGTCAAAATCCATCGTGCCCCCCCATTCGTTTTAGCGCCTTGACTCTGAATCGTTTTAGCGTGCCTTGACTCTGAAACCTACTCTAGAGCCGCGACCTGCTTCCATCCGAGCTCGGCCATCGGCCGTGCGCGCTTTCCCGTCTCCACGGCCAGCGCGCTCGCCGCGTTGCCGGCGAGCGCTCGCGCCATCACGCCCTGGAAGATCGCCGCGGCGCGAAACATGTTGTAGGCCATGCAGAACGCCCAGTCGCGCTCGTCGAGCGCGGGAAAGCCCGTGCGCTCGAGGTATCTCGCGACATACACTTCCTCGGAGGGGATTCCCAACGCCGCGAGATCGCAGCCGCGCAGGCCGCGGAATTCCGTCGACGAGAGCCGCCAGGCCATCGCGTGATAGGAGAAGTCGGCGAGCGGATGGCCCAGGGTCGAGAGCTCCCAGTCGAGGACGGCGAGCACGCGCGGCTCGGTGGGATGGAAGATCATGTTGTCGAGGCGGTAGTCGCCATGGACGATGGTCGTCACGTCGCCCGCGGGGACGTTGCGTGGCAGCCACTCGATCAGCCGGTCCATCGCTTCGATAGGCTCGGTTTCCGAGGCTTTGTACTGGCGACCCCAGCGGTCGATCTGGCGCTGGAAGTAGTTGCCCGGCTTGCCGTAGTCGGCGAGCCCGATGGCGGCATGGTCGACGCGATGCAGCAACGCGATGACGCGGTTCATCTCGTCGAAGATCGCGCCGCGCTCGGCCGGCGACATGCCCGGAAGCTGCGGGTCCCAGAGCACGCGCCCCTCGACGCAGTCCATCACGTAGAACATCGTGCCGATCACCGCCTCATCGGTGCAGAGTGCGTACGTGCGCGCCACCGGGAACCCGGTCTTCGCGAGCGCGGTGACAACGCGGTATTCGCGATCGACCGCGTGCGCCGAGGGCAGCAGCTTGCCGGGAGGCTTGCGGCGCATGACGTAGCGCTTGCCGTCGCCCGCCGCGAGGCGATAGGTCGGATTCGACTGTCCGCCCTTGAACTGCTCGACCGTGAGCGGGCCGCGGAATCCCTCGACATGCTCGCGCATGAAGGCTTCGAGCGCTGCGACGTCGAAGCGGTGCGCTTCGGCGACCGGGCGCGTGCCGAGATAGGAGGAGAGGTCGGTCACTCGGCGGCCGGCCGCGGGGATGCGTCGTCCTGTCCGCCGCCCTGGCGACGGACCATGAAGGTGCCGCTCGCGCGCGCCACCACCCGGCCCTCGGTATCGCGCGCCTCGCCTTCGCAGAACGAGACCGACTTGCCGGAGTGCACGCAGTGTCCCTCGGCGATCAACCGGCCCTGGCAGGTGGCGATGAAACTGGTCTTCATCTCGACGGTGATCGCGCCCACGGCCTTCGGTTCGAGCGAGCGCGCGGCCATCGCCATGGCGATGTCGAGGAGCGTCATGATGACGCCGCCATGCGCCGAGCCGAAGCTGTTGGTGAGCTCCTGCACGAGGTCCACCTCGATCGTCGCGCGCCCGCCCCCGTGCGCGACGAGGCGGATGCCGAGATGGCTCGCGAAGGGAATGTGGCGCCCGAGCGCCTTGCTGATGTCGACTCCCTTCAAATCGCGGTGACTCCTCCGTCGACCGTGATCACCTGGCCGGTAATGAAGGACGAGGCGTCCGAAGAGAGCAGCACCGCGACGCCTTTCAGGTCCTCGGGCCCGCCGACGCGATTGAGCGGCGCCTTGCTCGCCACCCGGTCGCCGAGGATCTCCATCAGTCCCTTGGTCATCTTCGTCGGGAAGAATCCCGGCGCGATCGCGTTCACATTGATGTTGTATTGCGCCCACTCCGCGGCGAGCGAGCGCGTGAAGCTGATGACGCCGCCCTTGCTGGTGTTGTAGGCGATCGTGCCGGGGCGGGCCGCGTCGTTGCTGCCGACGAGCCCGAGGATCGAAGCGAGGTTGACGATCTTGCCGCCGCGCCGCGGCACCATGCAGCGGCGCCCGACTTCCTGGCTCGTGGCAAACATGGCGGTGAGGTTCAAGTCCATGACCTTGCGCCACGCCTCCATCGGATGCTCGATCGCGTTCGCGCCCCACGTCGTGCCTGCGTTGTTGACCAGGATGTCGATCGGGCCGAGCCCCGCGATCGCCTTCTTGACCATCGCGGGGATCGCGGCGGCATCGGACATGTCGCACGGGATCGCGAGCGATTCGATTCCCATCCCATGCAAGTGCGCGACGGCTTCGTCGAGCTCCGCCTGCTTGCGCGCGGTGATCGCCACGCGCGCGCCCATCTCGCCCAGCCCCTCGGCGATCTGCAGGCCAAGGCCGCGCGATCCGCCGGTGACGAGCGCGACGCGTCCGGTGAGGTCGAAGAGCTTCTTGAGGCTCATTGTTCCGCCCTCACGCCGGCCGTCTGGATCACCTTCGCCCATTTGGCGATCTCGTCGGAGAGGTATTTCGCCGTCTCCGCGGGTGTCGTGCCTGCCGGCTCGATGCCGATCTGCTCGAAGCGCTCGCGCATTGCCGGATCGGCGACGATCTTCGCGGTCTCCGCCGAAATGCGGTTCACGATCGCCGCGGGCGTGCCGGCGGGTGCGAGGAACATGACCCATGTCGAGCCCTCGACCGAAGGCCCGCCGGCCTCGACGATCGTCGGCACCTCGGGCGCGCCGGGGCTGCGCCTGGAGGCGAAGAGGAAGAGGGCGCGGAGCTTCCCGGCACGCACGTGCGGCATGAGCGAGCTCGGCACGTCGCCCAGCACCTGGATGTCGCCGGCGATGGCGGCGGTCAGCGCGGGGGCCGTTCCCTTGAAGGGAATGTGCACCATGTCGATCCCGGCGGTTTGCTTGAAGAGCTCGATGGTCAGGTGAGTCGCCGAGCCCACGCCGCTCGAGCCGAACGAGATCTTCCCGGGATTGGCCTTGGCGTAGGCGATGAGGTCCTTCGCGTCCTTCACCGGAAAGTTGGGGTTGCAGGTGAGGATGAGCGGCGCGACGGCGGCAAGCGAGACCGGCTCGAAGCTCTTCACCGGGTCGAAATCGAGCTTGCCCGCATAGAGCGTGGCGTTGGCGGCCTGGGCGGCGATGACCGTGAGCATCGTGTAGCCATCGGGGGGCGCCTTCGCCACGAGGGTGGCGCCGACGATGCTGTTGGCGCCGGGCTTGTTCTCGATCACCACCGGCTGCCCCAACCGCTCCTCGAGCTTCTGCGCGATCATGCGGGTGACCGAATCGGTGATCCCGCCCGGAGGGTAGGGGACGATCCACTTGATCGGCTTCGACGGATAGCCCGACTGGGCGTATGCACTGCCCGCGAGCAGCAGCAGGACGGCGAGGATGACGCGGCGCATCGGCATGTAATGTCCTCCTTCGGGCGAGTGAGCTTACACCGGCCGTGGTTTAGACTGGTGATTCTAGAGCCCGCCTCCGCCCCCGCCCCCATGGACCTCAACTATTCACGCGACGAGCTGACGTTCCGCGACGAGGTGCGCCAGTGGCTGCGCGCAAACCTCCCCGCGGACCTGAGCCGCAAGGTCGCCCGTTACGAAGAGCTGACCCGCGAGGACCTCCTTCGCTGGCACCGGATCCTCGCCAAGCAGGGTTGGGTCGCGCCGTGGTGGCCCAGCGAGTGGGGCGGCACCGACTGGGACGTGGTGCGCCGCTACATCTTCGAGGAGGAGTGTGGTTACGCCGGGACGCCGCCGCTCATCCCCTTCGGCATCACGATGTGCGCCGCCGTGCTCCTCAAGTTCGGCACGCAAGCCCAGAAGCAGCGCTTCCTGCCGCGCATGTACCAGGGAGAGGATTTCTGGTGCCAGGGGTATTCCGAACCCGGCTCCGGCTCCGACCTCGCCTCGCTCAAGACGCGCGCGGTTTGCGAGGGCACACATTACGTGGTGAACGGCCAGAAGACCTGGACCACGCTCGGGCATTTCGCCGACTGGATCTTCTGCCTGGTGCGCACCGATTCCGCGGCGAAGAAGCAGGAAGGCATCTCTTTCCTGCTGGTCGACATGAAGACCCCGGGCATCACGGTGCGCCCGCTCAAGCTCATGGACGGCGGCCACGAAGTGAACGAGGTGTTCTTCGACGATGTCCGCGTCCCGGTCGAGAACCTGGTGCACCAGGAAGGGCAGGGCTGGACCGTCGCCAAGTACCTGCTCGGTCACGAGCGCATGGGAACCGCGCGCATCGGCGGCTCGAAGCGCGAGCTCGAAAAGCTCAAGGAGCTCGCCGCGACCGCGCGCAAGGACGGCAAGCCCCTCATCGAGGACGCGCGCTTCCGCGACCGCCTCACGCGGGTCGAGGTGGAGCTCATGGCGCTCGAGGTCACGAACCTGCGCTTCCTCGACCAGCTGCGCGAGGGTCGCGCGCCCGGCGCGGAGGTCTCGATGCTCAAGGTCCGCGGCACCGAGATCCAGCAGGCCCTCACCGAGCTCGCGATGGACGCGCTGGGCCCGCTCGCGCAACCGGTGCGCGCGCTCGATGGCGGCGAGTTCGACACCGTCGCGGCCGCACTGGCGCCGCGCTACTGCAACTACCGCAAGACCTCGATCTACGCCGGCTCCAACGAGATCCAGCGCAACATCATCGCCAAGCTGAGCCTCGGACTCTGATGAAATTCGACTACAGCGAAGAGCAACGCCTGGTCGCCGATTCCGTGCGGCGCTTCGTGGCGCAGGACTACGCCTTCGAGGCTCGCCGCAAGATCCTCGCCTCGGGCGCGGGCTGGAGCGAGGGGGCGTGGGCGAAGCTCGCTGAGATCGGCCTCCTCGGGCTGCCGTTCGATTCCGACTATGGCGGCTTCGGCGGGCGCGCGGTCGACCTGATGAGCGTCATGGAGGCGTTCGGCGACGCACTGGTGGTCGAGCCCTATCTCGCCACGGTGCTCGGCGGGCGCTTCGTCGCGCGCGGCGCCGCGGAAACGCGCAAGCGCGAGATCCTGCCGGCGATCGCCGAGGGGCGGCTGCGCATGGCGTTCGCCCATGGCGAAGAAGACGCGCGCTACGACCTCGCGCGCGTGGCGACACGCGCCAAGAAGGTGTCCGGGGGCTACGTGATCGACGGTCGCAAGCGCGCCGTGCTGCAGGCGCCGTGCGCGAACCTCCTCGTGGTGTCGGCGCGCATGTCCGGCGCCGATGCCGAGCGCGCCGGCATCAGCCTCTTCCTGGTCGACGCCGCCGCGGTCGCGATGACCCCGTACGCCATGCTCGACGGAACGCGCGGCGCGGACGTCGACCTCAAGGGTGTGCAGGTCGCCGCCGACGCGCTCATCGGCCCCGAGGGCGGTGCCATCGACTTGATCGAGGAGGTGACCGACTTTGCACTTGCACTTCTGTGCGCCGAGGCGGTTGGCGCCATGAACGACGCGAACGAGGCCACGCTCGAATACCTCAAGACGCGCCGGCAATTCGGCGTGCCCATCGGCTCGTTCCAGGCGCTGCAGCATCGCATGGTGGACATGGTGATCGAGTGCGAGCAGGCGCGCTCCATGGCAAGCCTCGCCTGCGCGCGCGTGGATGCGGACATCGACGCCGCCGAGCGCACTCGCCTCGTATCCGCGGCGAAGATCAAGATCGCGGACGCCGCGCGCCGCATCAGCCAGGAAGCGGTGCAGCTGCACGGCGGGATGGGCATGAGCGACGAGCTCAAGGTGAGCCACACCTTCCGCCGCCTCACCGCGATCGCCCGCGAGCTCGGCGACGCCGACCATCACCTCGAACGCTTCGCGCGTGGTCAATAAGCAGATTCTCCTCGCCTCGCGCCCGCAGGGCGCGGTGACGCCGGAAAACTTCCGCATCGTCGAGACGCCGGCGCCCGTCCCCGTCGAGGGCGAAGTGCTGGTGCGCAACGAGTGGCTGTCGCTCGACCCCTACATGCGCGGGCGCATGAGCGATGCCAAGTCATACGCGGCGTCGGTCGAGGTCGGCGCCGTCATGGTGGGGCAGACCGTCGGCGAGGTCGTCGATTCGCGCCATCCCGGATTCCACAAGGGCGACAAGGTCCTCAGCGGGCTCGGCTGGCAGCTCTGCGGCGTCGCGAAGGGCAAGGAGCTTCGCCTTGTCGATACGACCCGTGTTCCGGCGTCGTATTACCTCGGCATCCTCGGCATGCCGGGCATGACGGCATGGTTTGGGTTGTTCGAGATCGGCAAGCCGAAAGCGGGGGAGACGCTGGTCGTGTCCGCGGCGTCCGGAGCCGTGGGCAGTGTTGTCGGCCAGCTCGCGAAAGGCGAGGGCCTGCGCGTGGTCGGCATCGCCGGCGGGCGCGAGAAGTGCGATCACGTCGTCCGCGAGCTCGGCTTCGACGCTTGCGTGGACTACAAGGCGGATCGGCTCGCGGATAACCTGCGCGCCGCCTGCCCCAAGGGGATCGACATCGATTTCGAGAATGTCGGCGGCGAAGTCCTCGACACGGTGCTGCGCCAGATGAACCTGAATTCGCGCGTGATCGTGTGTGGCCTCATCGCCGAGTACAGCTCGACGCAGCCTTACGGATACCGCGCGCTGCGCTCGATCCTCGTGAACCGCATCCGCATGCAGGGCATGATCGTCTTCGACTGGAAGGACCGCTACGACGAGGCTCTCGCGGGCCTCGGCGCGCGCGTGACGGCGGGGAAGCTGCGCTATAAGGAATCGATTGTCGAAGGGCTGGACAACGCTCCCCGCGGGCTCATTGACCTCCTCGCGGGGCGCAACTTCGGCAAGCAGGTCGTCAAGCTCTGACCACCGCCCGCTGCCGTCACTCCTTCGGCACGACGGCCAAGGTGCAACGCGAGGCGCAAACCAGCTTGCCGACCTCGTCGGTGACCTTCACCTCCCAGACCTGCGTGCGCCGTCCGACGTGAACCGGTGTGGCCGTCGCGGTGAGCGTGCCGTCGCGCTTGCCTCGAAGGTGATTCGCGTTGATCTCGATCCCGACCACGGTCTCCTTCTCCTGGTCGACGTTCATCCACGCGCCGGCGGAGGCAACGGTCTCGGCGAGCGCGACCGACGCGCCGCCGTGGAGAAGCCCGAACGGCTGGTAGACGGCGGGGCCGACGGGCATGCGGGCGACGACGCGCGTCTTGCTCGTCTCGACGATTTCGATGCCCAGCGTGGTGAGGAGCGTGACGGGCTCGCGGCCCGGCACGCTCATGCGATCACCTCGACCCTTGGGCCCATCAACAACCAGCCGTGCACTTGCCGGCGCCATCGAACTCCATCGTCTTGCCGGAAAGAGGGATGTGCGCGGGCACCTTCACGGCCTTCATGAATGCTTCCGTCTTGCTGCCGGGGCGCACCTTCCCGTTGACGGTGCCGACCTCGTTCGCGTGCGAGGGGATGACCGATGCGGGTTTCACGAGGTCGTTGATGACGTACGCCGCTTCTGCCGGCCCGGTGGTGAAGCCATCGCCGATGTTGATGACGGCGAGCTTGGCGCCGTAGTGGCCGCGCACGACCAGTTCCTGGTCGGCCGTGATGCCGGTATCGCCCGAGAGATAAGCCACAAGCCCGTTGCTGAACTTGAGGACGTAGCCGGTTGCGAGGCCAACGTCGCCGGCGATGCCCGCCTCCTTCATGGCCTTGCCCAGGTCGCCGCCGATGTAGTCGGGATCGAGGCCGTTGCTGTGCATCGCCGTCACCGTGGCGATGCGCACGCCGCCCACAGTAACGCTGCCTCCGAAGCGCGCAAGCATTGAATTGGCCGGATCGCCGCCGTTGGCCTTGAGCTTCGCCGCGAAGAAGGGCGGCATCTCGCTGCCGGTCACGATCTTTGCCTTCTTGGCAAGCGCGATGTTCACCGCGCTCGAATTGGGCATTGCCGAAACCGATGTGTCCGGCTTGTCGCAACTGCCCGAGTTCGGCGCCTTGGTGTGCGCGTTGCCGACGTGGTCGCCGTGCATGTGGCTCACGAGGATGACGTCGATCTTGCCGAGCCGTGGGTCGTCCGCGCCGGCGACCGTGCGGCCCGGGTCGTAGAGGACGCGCGTGCCGTTGGGGTCCTCGAAGACCAGCGCGCGATCCTGCGGGCAGAACTCTCCGTCGATGCCGCCGAGCGGCGTCACTTTCACGCTCTGCGCCAGCGCGGGAAGTGCGAGCAGCACGCCAATAGCGCCCAGGGAAGCGATCCGGGTGAAGCGACTATTCATGCTCATGGAATCCTCCTGTTGTCGATCACGCTTCAAAAGTCCGCCTAGAGTACTTCGAACAAACCGGCTGCCCCCATCCCGCCGCCGATGCACATCGTCACGACGACGAACTTCGCGCCGCGGCGCTTGCCTTCGATCAGGGCATGGCCTGTAAGCCGCGCGCCCGACACGCCGTAAGGGTGGCCGACGGCGATCGCGCCGCCGTTGACGTTGAGGCGGTCGGCGGGAATGCCGAGCTTGTCGCGACAGTAGATCACCTGCACGGCGAAGGCCTCGTTCAATTCCCACAGGCCGATGTCCTCGACCTTCTTGCCGGTCTTCGCGAGGAGCTTCGGCACCGCGAACGCCGGGCCGATGCCCATCTCGTCGGGCTCGCAGCCGGCGACCGCAAAACCGCGGAAGATTCCCAGCGGCTTCGCGCCGCGCTTGGCGACCGCCTTGTCGCTCATCACCACGCAGGCCGATGCGCCATCGGAGAACTGACTCGCGTTCCCTGCGGCGATCACACCGCCCGGGAGCGCCGGCTTGATCTTCGATACGCCCTCGTACGTGGTGTCGGCGCGAATCCCTTCGTCCGCGGAGAGCGTGACCTCCTTGGAAAAGAGTCGTCCGGAATCCTTGTCGCCGACGCCCATCGTCACGGTGATCGGCACGATCTCGTCGGAAAACTTCCCGGCCGCAGCCGCCGCTGCCGCGCGCTGCTGGCTCTGGACGCCGTACTCGTCCTGCTTGTCGCGCCCGATGCCGTAACGCTTCGAGACGTTCTCGGCGGTCTGCAGCATGGTCCAGTAGAGCTCGGGCTTGTGCTCCTCGAGCCAGGTCTCGTGGATCATGTGGCGGTTGGCCTCGTTCTGCACGCACGAGATCGCTTCGACGCCGCCGGCGACGAAGACATCGCCTTCGCCGGCGATGATCCGCTGCGATGCCATCGCGATCGTCTGCAGCCCGGACGAACAGAAGCGGTTCACCGTCGCGCCGGGAACGGTGACGGGGCAGCCGGCACGCAGCGCGATCTGGCGCGCGACATTGGCGCCGGTCGCGCCTTCGGGATAGGCGCATCCCATCAGCACGTCCTCGACTTCGCCCGCCTCGATTCCCGCGCGCTGGATGGCGTGTTTCACGACGTGCCCGCCAATCGTCGCGCCGTGGGTCATGTTGAGGGCGCCGCGCCAGGACTTGGCGAGGCCGGTGCGGGCGGTAGAAACGATGAGTGCGTCGGTCATGGCGATTACCCTCTCCCCGACCCTCTCCCAAGGGAGAGGGAGGAATTCCTCTAGTTGAACGTCTTACCCTCGGCTGCGAGCTTCGCCAGCAGCGGCGCCGGCTTCCAGAACGCGGGATCGCCGTGCGGATTCGCGGCGTAGCGCTGCATGCTCCGCGCCACGTTGTACGGGCCGATCGTGTCGGCGTAGAACATGGGGCCGCCGCGATGGAGCGGAAACCCGTAGCCAGTGAGATAGACCATGTCGACGTCGGAGGCGCGTGCGGCGATGCCCTCCTCGAGGATCTTCGCCGCCTCGTTGACGAGCGCATAGACGCAGCGCTCGACGATCTCGTCGTCGCCGATCTTGCGCGGCGTGAAGCCCTTCTCCTTGCGGTAGGCCGCGATCATTTCCTCGACCGCGGGATCGGGAATCGCGTCGCGCTTGCCGGGCTCGTAGCGGTACCAGCCCGCGCCGGTCTTCTGCCCGAAGCGGCCCATCTCGCACAGCCGGTCGGCGATGTGCGAGTAGAGGACATTCGGCTTTTCGATATAGCGGCGCTTGCGCACCGCCCAGCCGATGTCGTTGCCGGCGAGGTCGCTGACGCGAAACGGTCCCATCGCCATGCCGAATTTCTCCATCGCGCGGTCGACTTGCTGGGGCGTGGCGCCCTCCTCGAGGAGGAACATGACCTGGCGCTGATATTGCTCGAGCATGCGGTTGCCGATGAAGCCGTCGCACACGCCCGATACCACCGCGGTCTTGCGGATCTTCTTCGCGATCCCCATGACCGTGGCCAGCACGTCCTTGGCGGTCTTCTTGCCGCGGACCATCTCCAGCAGCTTCATGATGTTCGCCGGGCTGAAGAAATGCATGCCGACGACGTCTTCCGGGCGCTTGGTGAAGCCGGCGATCTTGTCCACGTCGAGCGTGGAGGTGTTCGTCGCAAGGATCGCGCCGGGCTTCATGATCTCGTCGAGCTTGCGGAACACGCCTTCCTTCACGCCCATCTCCTCGAACACCGCCTCGATCACCAGGTCCGCGGACTTGATGTCGTCGTAGGAGAGCGTGGGCTTGAGCAGGCCCATGTTGCGCTCCACCTTGTCCGCGGTGAGCTTGCCGCGCTTGACCGAGGCCTCGTAGTTCTTGCGGATCGTCGCGACTCCCCGGTCGAGCGCCTCCTGTTTCGTCTCGAGGATCGTGACCGGGATGCCCGCGTTGAGGAAATTCATCGTGATGCCGCCGCCCATGGTGCCCGCGCCGATCACCGCGACGCGCTCGACCTTGCGAGTGGGCGTGTCGGCGGGCACGTCCGGAATCTTGGCCGCGGCGCGCTCGCCGAAGAAGGCGTGGCGCAGCGCCTTCGATTCGGTCGTCTGCGCGAGCTGGATGAACAGCTCGCGCTCGTAGCGCAGCCCCTCGTCGAATGGCTTCGAGACCGATGCGGCGACCGCGTCCACGCACTTGAGCGGCGCGGGAAGATTCTTTGCCACGGCGCCCACGGAGTTGCGCGCGAACTGGAAGAAGGCGTCGGCGTTGGGGAAGTCGATCTTGATGTCGCGAATGCGCTTGAGCGGGCGCTTCTCCGCGACCACTTTGCGGGCGAACGCGAGCGCCCCCTCGGGAAAATCGCCGGCGACGATCTCGTCAAAGAGCGCTGTCGCCTTCAATTGCTCGGCGGGCACCGGATTGCCGGACACGATCATGTTGAGGGCCGTCTCGACGCCGACGACGCGCGGCAGGCGCTGCGTCCCGCCCGCGCCGGGAAGGAGGCCGAGCTTCACTTCGGGGAGCGCGATCTGCGCCGCGGGCGCAGCGACGCGGAAGTGACAGGCGAGCGAGAGCTCGAGCCCGCCACCCATGCAGGTGCCGTTGATTGCCGCGATCACGGGCTTGGCACTCGCCTCGGCCGTGCGGATCACGGTGTGCAGCGTGGGCTCGGCCATGGCCTTGGGCGTATTGAACTCGCGGATGTCCGCTCCCCCGGAGAAGAAAGCGCCCGCGCCCGTGATGACGATCGCCTTCACCGCGGAATCCGCCTGGGCTGCGTCGATGCCTGCGACGAGGCGCGTTCGCAGCTCGTGCCCCAGGCCGTTCACGGGTGGATTGTCGAGGGTGATCACGGCGACCTCGCCGTGTGCTTGGTAGTGCTTGCCGTTCATGCAGTTGCTCCTCTCAGACTTCCAGCCATTCGCGTCGTACCGCCTCGTTGGCGCGCAGCTCGTCGGGTTTCCCTTCGAACACGATGCGCCCGTGCCCCATGACATAGAGCCGGTGCGAGATCGCGAGCGCGATGGTGAGGCGCTGCTCGATCAGCAGGATAGACACGCCACGCGCCGCGATTCCCTCGAGCAGCTCGCGCACCAGCACTACGAGCTGCGGGGCGAGCCCTTCGGTCGGCTCGTCCACCATCACCAGGTCGGGATCTCCCATGAGCGTACGGCAGATCGTGAGGATCTGCTGCTCGCCTCCCGAGAGCACGCCCCCGGGCGCGTCCGCCCGCGCACGCAGGATCGGGAAGAGATCGAACATCTGCTCGATCGACCAGCGGCCGTTCGCGCGCGTCGACTTCATGCCGAGGAGCAGGTTTTCACGCACGGTGAGCGCGGGAAAGATGTCGCGGTTCTCGGGCACGTAGCCCAGGCCGCGGCGCGCGATCTCGTGGGGCTTCATCCCGTCGATGCGCGCGCCCTTGAAGCGGATCGCTCCGTGCGGCCGCACTTCGCCCATGATGGTCTTGATGGTGGTCGAGCGCCCGGCGCCATTGCGCCCGAGGAGGCTCACGATCTCGCCGGGACGAACGGCGAAGCTCACCCCCTGGAGGATGTGGCTCTTGCCGTAATAGGCGTGCAGGTCCTCGACTTCAAGCATCGGCGTGCCCGAGATAGGCGGTGCGCACCGCGGCGTTCTCGCGGATGCGCTGCGGGACGTCGGTCGCGATGATCTCGCCGTAGACCAGCACCGAGATGCGGTCGGCGAGGCCGAAGACCACGCTCATGTCGTGTTCGACCATCACGAGCGTTCGCCCCTGGCTCACGGAACGGATGAGCTCGACCGCGTTCTCGGCCTCGGCGCGGCTCATTCCAGCGGTGGGCTCGTCGAGCAGCAGGACCTTCGCGCCGCCCGCGATCGTGACGCCGATCTCGAGCGCACGTTGTTCGGCGTAGGTGAGGACGCCCGCGGGAGCGTCGCGGCGCGCGGTGAGGTGGATCTGCTCGATCACCTGGTCGGCGCGCTCGTTGGCATCCCTGCAGCGCTCGACGCGGCTCCAGAAATCGTAGCGATAGCCGAGCGACCACAGCACGCTGCAGCGTATGTTCTCGTGCACCGTGAGGCGGTGGAAGATGTTGGTGACCTGGAAGCTTCGCGCGAGGCCGCGGCGCGCGATGCGGTAGGGGCGCTCGCCGGTGATGTCCTGGCCCCCGAGGTGAATCGAGCCCTGCGAGGGCATGAGCCGGCCGCTCATCAGGTTGAAGAGCGTGGATTTGCCGGCGCCGTTGGGCCCGATGATCGCGTGGCGCTCGCCGTCGGGAATCGCTAGCGACACGCCGCGGATGATCTCCGTGGGGCCGAAGCTCTTGCGCACACCCTCGAGGGCGACGGCCGCCTCAGCCATTGGCGTCGCCTCGCGGCAAGGTGCGGTGCAGCCAGGCGATGCCGCCGGCGAGCAGCACGATCGCGACCAGCCACGGCCACGGCTTCGAAGTATCCATCTGGATCCAGAAGAGCTTCATGAGCGCGCCCGCCTCGGGCTGCGTCGAGCGCCGGTAGGCGATCTCGATCAGGACGATCGCGCCCAGCGTCGCGGCGAGCGCGGGCACCGCGACCCCTGCGTAGCCGCGCAGGAGGGGGCCGACCGCGTTCGCGCGCATCGCCTGCACGAATGCCATCACGAGCCCCGCCAGCCCGCCCGGCGCGACGAGCACCAGCGCCATGAAGAGCAGCCCGAGGTAAAGCAGCCATGCGTCCGTGTAGTCGGAGAGGCTCACCTGCAGCCAGGTGATCGCCACCGCGCCGATCACGCCGCCCATGAAATGGCCGATGCCGCCGACGTAGGCCATCAGCAGCACCGCCCCGGAGCGCGTCGCGCTCACCGCCTCGGAGGCCACGATTTCGTAGTTGATCGCGTGCAGCCCGCCCGCGAGCCCGGCGAAGGTCGCCGCGACGACGAACACCACGAAGCGCACGCGCTGCGGGTTGTAGCCGATGAATTCGGCGCGCTCCGGGTTGTCGCGCACGGCGTTGCAGAGCCTTCCCACGGGCGTGCGCAGGAACCAGTGCATGAGGAACGCCGCCACCACCAGCCAGAGCGCGGTCACGTAATAGACCTGCAGCTGCGAGCTGAAGTCGAGGCCGAAGATATGCGGCGCCTTCGTGCGACTCGCGGTCACCCCTTCCTCGCCGCCGAAGAACGACGGCAGCATCAGCGAGCCCGAGTGCACCAGCTCGCCCACGCCGAGCGAGATGAGCGCGAAGATCGAGCCGGCACGCCGCGTCGTGAGCGCGCCGAGTGCGATGCCGAAGACGCAGCCCGCGACGGCGCCCGCGAGCGGCACCAGCGGCACCGGGATCGGCAGGCCCGCATTGACCGCGCGCAGCAGGTGGATCGCCGCATAGCCGCCAAGCCCGAAATAGACCGCGTGGCCGAACGAGAGGAGTCCGGTCTGCCCGAGGAGCAGGTTGTACGACAGCGTGAACACCGCCGCGATGCCCATCTGCGTGAGGAGAGAGCGACCAGAATCCGATTGCAACCCGGGGATCCACGGCAAAGCCGCGAGCACCAGCGCCGCGGCGATCCAGTACGCCCGGCGGTTCATGTGTCGCGCGTGCCCATGAGGCCCCGCGGGCGGACGATCAGCACCACGACCAGCAGCAGGTACGGCAGGATGGGCGCCGCCTGGGCGATCTTGATCGCGAGGACCTCGTAGAAGGGCGAAGCACGCGTCACCGTGCCGCCCAACGCGCGCACCAGGTCGAGTCCGGAGTAGTTGAGCGCCACGGCGAAGGTCTGCAGGATGCCGATCAGCATCGAAGCGACGAAGGCGCCGGGAATCGAGCCCAGGCCGCCCACGACGACCACGACGAAGACGATCGGCCCGAGCGCCGCCGCCATGTTGGGCTCGGTGAGCAGCGCGAAGCCGCCGATCACCCCCGCGAGGCCCGCGAGCGCGCTGCCGACCGCGAACACGAGGACGAAGAGGCGCGGGACATCATGCCCGAGCGCGCTCACCGTCTGCGGGTGCGTGAGGGCCGCCTGGATCAGGAGCCCCACGCGCGTGCGGCGGAAGGCGATGTAGAGGAACGCGAACATGCCGATGGAGATCGCGGTCATCAGCACCTTGTAGAACGGGAACGTGGTGCCGAAGAGGTGAAAGGCGGCGAAGTCGATCACCGCGGGCACGCGATTCTCGATCGGGTTGCGCCCCCACGCCATGATCACCAGCTCGCCGATGACGTAGGCGAGCCCGAAGGTGAAGAGGATCTCGGCGACGTGGCCCGAGCGGTGAACGCGCCGCAACCCGTAGCGCTCGATCGCCGCGCCGACAAGCCCGCAGAGGAGGGGGGCCACGACCAGCGAGGGCCAGAAGCCGATCCAGCGCGACACCTGCCAGGAGAAATACGCGCCCAGCATGAAGACGCTGGCGTGGGCGAAGTTGAGCACGCCCATCATGCTGAAGATGAGCGTGAGCCCGCTCGACAGCATGAACAACAGCAGGCCGTAGACCGCGCCGTTGAGCAGCGAGAAGACGACGAGCTCGCTCACGGCGCGGACCTCGCGGCCGCCGGCTTAAGGCCGCTGCATCTTGCAGGTCGTCGGAAGTGCCGTGTCCTTCGCGTCGATCTTGCGATCGGTGACGAAGCCCAGGCCGCTGCCCTCGACGTCGTACTTGGTCTTGTCGGAAAGGGTCGAGACGAAGAGCGGCTGCAGGTACTGGTGGTTATCGGCGCGCATCTCCGTCGGACCGAGGGGCGTGTCCATCTTCAGGCCCTCGAGCGCCTTGGCGAGCTTGATCGGGTTGTTGGACCCCGCCTTCTTTGCGGCCGCCTGCAGCATGGAGAACGTGTTGCGCAGGCGCCAGTAGTAGAGCTCGTCGGACTTGTCGGTGAAGCGCTTGTGGAAGGCGATCTCGTCGGGGTCGAGGTTGGGCTGCACGTTCTTGTGATGTTCGGTCACGTGCCGCAGCGTCCCCACGCCGTCCTTGCCGATCGCAGGCACCGAACCCAGGCCGCCGCCATAGTACGTATACCAGTTCACCTGAAGGCCCGCGTCCTTGCCCGCTTTCACGAGGAGGAGCATGTCGTTGCTCCAGTTCCCCGTGATCACCGTGTCGGCGCCGGAGGCCTTGATCTTCGCCACGTACGGCGAGAAGTCGGTGACTTTCTGCAGAGGGTGAAGCTCCTCGCCCACGACCTGGACGTCGGGGCGCTTCTCCTTGAGCATTTTGTTGGCCGCAGCCGCCACCGCCTTGCCGAAGGAATAGTCCTGGTTGATCAGGTACACCTTCTTGATGAAGGGGCGTCCCTTGATGTCGTCGGTCAGTGCGGCCATCTTCATGTCCACGTCGGCGTCGAAGCGGAAGTGCCAGAAGTTGCACTTCTCGTTGGTGAGCGCCGGGTCGATCGCGGCGTAGTTGAAGTAGAGAACCTCCTTGCCGGGATTGCGCTCGTTATGCTTGAGCACGGCGTCGGTGATCGCGTGCGCGACGGAACTGCCGTTGCCCTGGAAGATGATGGTCGCGCCCTCGTCGATCGCCTTCTTCAGCTGGATCAGCGACTCCTGCGGGCTCACCTTGTTGTCGTAGGAGTTGACCTTGATCTTCTCGCCGTTGAGGCCCCCGGCGGCGTTGATCTTGTCGGTGAAGTAGGCGAGGTGCTTCTGGGCGTTCACCCCGGCGCTCGCCGCGCCGCCCGACAGGGGATCGATGTAGCCGATGACCAGGTCGGCGAGGGCCGAGGGGGCTGCAAGGGTGGCCAGGGTTGCGGCGGCCAGGGCAAAGCGACGGGCACGGTCACGCATGGGGGTCTCCTCCGGGAGATTCGGCCGCCGGTGCCATGGCCCGGCATGCTCGGGAAGCAGATTCTAGCGCGTAGCGACCTGCGCGTCCGACGGATCGATGTCGATGAACTTCCAGAAGTTGAAAGTCAGGATCGGCGAGCGCCGGTAGCCGATCACGCGCGGATACCACATGTCGGTGCGGATGCGGTGCGTGTTGATGCGCCAGGGGGCGTACGCGACGATCAGTTTCGTCATCTCCTGGTAGACCCGCGTGCGCTCGGGCGTATCCGCCATCGAGCGCGCCTTCTCATACAGCCGATCGTACTCGGGCAGCTTGAAGCGACCGAAGTTCTGCTCGGTGTTCGGCCCGTAGAGGAGAGTGAGCCACTCGTCCGCGTCCGGTGCCGCCGCAGAGTTGCCGAGCTGCCAGAACTGGATCTTGCCGACGCGCGCGGCCTTGAGGATATCGGGCCACTTGCCCTTGACGATCTCCAGCCGCACGCCGATGTCGTCCATGCCGCGCTTCCACAGCTCGTCGAATTGCTGGTCGCGAGACGTCGGCGAGGAATGGCGGTAGATGGTCAGAGGCTTGCCGTCGGGCATCTCGCGGTAGCCGTCGCCGTCACGGTCGACGTACCCGAACATGTCGAGCAGCGCCTTCGCCTTGGCGATGTCGTATTGATTCGCGGTGGTGTGGAAGTTGGGGTCGTAGCCCGCCACGCCTGGGCTGTACGGGGCATCAGCGGCAATCGCCTGGCCCTTGCGCAGGATCGCGATCTCGTCCTTGACCTTGTAGGAGAGCGAGATCGCCCGGCGCAGCGCGACCTTGTCGGGGGTATATCCGCCCACCACCGGGTCTTCCATGTTGAAGAAGCTGTAAACCGTGTCGAGCGTCGGCAGCTGCTCCATTTGGATGCCGCGCCGCTCGAGGTTCTTCGCGATCTTGTTGTTGGGGAAGGCCTGGTAGGCGAACTCCTCGGGCACGAGGAAGATGAGGTCCATCTCCTCGTTGAGGAACGAGAGCCAGCGCGGCTGCGTCTCCTCGATCACCGCGACCTCGACGCGGTCGATCATCGGCATGCGCTTGCCCTTCTGGCGCGCGGCGATCTCCTGGCCGCGCGCGTCGCCCTCCGGCGGCTGGGCGTCGAAGTAGTCCTCGCGATAGCCGGGGTTGCGCTCGAACACCATCTTCGACGTGCGCTTCCAGAACGTGAGGCGCCAGGGGCCGGTGCCGACCGGGTGCGACCCGAAATCCTCGCCGTAATGCTCAACGATCTCCCGTGCGATGGCGCAGGAGATGCGCGAGTCGGTGAACTTGTAGATGAAGACATACATCGCCTGCTTGAGCTTGACCTGGAACGTGTAGCGGTCGACGACCTTGAGGCCCTCGATCGGCGCGTCGTAGTCGAAGCGATTGGTCTTGCGCGCCTTGCTCGCCGCCTCCTCCGCGCCGACGACATAGGGCTCGATCTCCGCGAGCTGGGAGGCGCGCACCTTCGGGTCGAGCACGCGTTTCAACGTGTAGATGAAGTCCTGGGCGACGAGCTCGCGCTTCTTGCCGCCGAATACCGGGTCGTCGGCGAAATAGATGCCGGGGCGAACGCGGAAGGTGTACGTAGTCCCGTCGGCGCTGATCTCGGGCATCCCGGTCAAGTTGGGCTTGAGCTTGGCAGGCCGCGCGAGGTAATCGTAGGTGAGCGGCGTCTCGTAGATGCCGTCGATGACGATCTTCGAATAGACGTCGCTGATGCGGTTGGGATCGAAGCTGGTCTCGGCGATCTCGAAGGCGTAGCGGAAGACTTTTTCCGCCGCCGCGCCGAGTGGCGCCATGGCGGCGAGAGCAAGCGCCGCTGTCGCCGCGATCCTACTTCCCGTGACCCGCCATGAATTCACGCAATGCCCTCGCGGTATGCGTCTTCGTCCCGGCCTTGAGGAATTCCTCGGGGGGTGCGGCGAGCACCACTCGGCCGCCCGCATCTCCGCCCTCCGGACCCAGGTCGACGATCCAGTCGGCCTCAGCGATGACGTCGAGATTATGCTCTATCAGCACCACGGTGTTGCCGGCGTCCACCAAGCGGTGCAGCACGCGGATAAGCTTCTCGACGTCGGCCATGTGCAGGCCCACGGTGGGCTCGTCGAGCACGTAGAGCGTGTGCGCCGGCACGGAGGCGCGACCGGGACGCGGCGCCTGGGGCCCCCGCACCTTGGCGAGCTCGGTCACCAGCTTGATGCGCTGCGCCTCGCCGCCCGAAAGCGTTGGGCTTTGCTGGCCGAGCGTGAGGTAGCCCAGGCCCACATCCTGCAGCAGGCGCAGGCAATGGTGGATCGACGCATGGTGCGTGAAGTACTCGACCGCTTCGTCGACGCTCATCGCCAGCACTTCGCCGATATTCTTGCCGCGCATCTGCACGGCGAGGGTCTCGGCGTTGAAACGCGCGCCGCCGCAGACCTCGCAGGCGACCTTGACGTCGGGAAGGAAGCTCATCTCGATCGTCTTCACGCCCTGGCCGTCGCAACCGTCGCAGCGCCCGCCCTTGGTGTTGAAGGAGAAGCGGCTCGCCGTGTAGCCGCGGATGCGCGCCTCCTGCGTGTCGGCGAAGAGCCGGCGGATGTTGTCGAAGAAGCCGACGTAGGTCGCGGGGCAGGAACGCGGCGTCTTGCCGATCGGCGTCTGGTCGACCTCGAGCACGCGCGAGACGTGCTCCCAGCCCTTGATCGCCTTGCAGCCGGCGAGCGAGGGTGCGGACTTGCGCTTGCGCTCCTCGGCCACCAGGTGGTGCAGGTTCTCGTGCAGCACGTCGCGCGCCAGCGTGGACTTGCCCGAGCCGGAGACGCCCGTGACCACCGTCAGGCGCCCGAGCGGAAAGCGCACGGTGATGTCCTTGAGGTTGTGCAGGCGCGCGCCGGAGACCTCGATCGCGGGTGTCGAGCGCTCGATCCGGCGGCGCGGCTGCAAAGGGTGCACGAGCGGCTCGCGCAGGAATCGGCCGGTGATCGAATCGGGATTGCGCTTCAGGTCCTCCGCCGTGCCCTGGGCGACCACATGCCCACCCTGCCGGCCGGCGCCGGGGCCTAGGTCGATCACGTGCTCGGCGCGGCGGATCGTGTCCTCGTCGTGCTCGACCACGACGAGCGTATTGCCCTTCGCTCCGAGCCGCGCAAGGACGTCGAGGAGGATCTGGTTATCGCGCGGATGCAGGCCGATCGTGGGCTCGTCGAGGATGTAGCAGACGCCGCGCAGGTTGGAGCCGAGCTGCGCGGCGAGACGGATGCGCTGCGCCTCGCCACCGGAGAGCGTCGGCGCGCCGCGATCGAGCGACAGATACCCGAGACCCACCTGCTCGAGGAAGCCCAGGCGCGACACCAGCTCGGTGAGGATGTCGCGCGCGATTTCCTGCTCGCGCCCGGCGACCGCGAGCTTCTCGAAGAACGTCACCGCCTTCGAGATCGGCTGCGCGCTCATGTCGGCGATGGATTCGCCGCGGAAGCGCACCGCGAGGGCTTCCTTGTTGAGGCGCTTGCCCTCGCACTCGGGACACGCCTCGTCGAGCTCGAGCCACTCGACCCACGAATCGAGCACGTGGTCCTCGGTGCCGGTCTTGGAGCGCTCCTCGTCCCACTCCACGGCATCGATCTTGAGCCCCGTGCCGTAGCAGGCCGCGCACCAGCCGTGCTTCGAGTTGTAGGAAAAGAGGCGCGGGTCGAGCTCGGCGAAGCTGCGCCCACACGACGGGCATGCGCGTTTCACCGAATACACCTGCACGTCGCGACCGCCCCAGCCGCCGCAGCATACGTGCAGCACGCCCTTGCCCATCTCGAGGGCGGCTTCGACGCCGGCACGCAGCTCCTTCTCGTTCTCCGGCCTCACCTCGACCTCCGCCACGGGCAGCTCGAGGGTGTGCTCGCGGAAGCGATCGAGGCGCGGCCATCCCTTCGTCGGCAGGTATTCGCCGTCCACGCGCAGGTGTGATACGGCTTTCGCGAGCGCCCACTTGGCGAGATCGGTGTAGAAGCCCTTGCGGTTGGTGACGAGCGGGGCGAGGAGCGCGATGCGCTCGCCACGCCGCTCCTTCATCAGCCGCGCGACGATCGCCTCGACGCTCTGCGGCTCGATCGGTACGTCGCAATCGGGACAGTACTGCGTGCCGAGCTTCACGAACAGCAGCCGCAGGAAGTGGTGGATCTCGGTCTGCGTCGCCACGGTGCTCTTCGAGCCGCCGCGACTGGTGCGCTGCTCGATCGCGACCGTGGGCGGAATGCCGAAGATCGCGTCGACGTCGGGCTTCGAGGCGGGCTGGACGAATTGGCGCGCGTAGGCGTTGAGCGACTCGAGATAGCGCCGCTGCCCTTCGGCGAACAGGATGTCGAAGGCGAGCGTCGACTTGCCCGATCCCGAGACGCCGGTCACCACCGTGAACTTTTCGCGGGGGATCTCGACGTCGATCGCCTGCAGGTTGTGCTCGCGGGCGTGCCGTACCTGGATGCTCTTCGCTGCGCGATAGGGAATGCGCGGCTCATGTACTCCCTCTGCCTTGGGAGAGGGTGCGGTGAGGGCCTTTTCGTACTCGCGCAACGCCTTTCCCGTGTGCGATTCCGCATGCTCCATTACCTGTCCCGGCGTTCCGGCGACGACGAGCTCGCCTCCCGCGTCGCCGCCTTCGGGGCCGAGATCGACGATCCAGTCGCTGGCGCGGATCACGTCGAGGTTATGCTCGATCACCACGATCGAATGACCCGCCGCGATCAGCTTGCGGAACGCCATCAGGAGCTTCGCGACATCGTCGAAGTGCAGCCCCGTGGTGGGCTCGTCGAAGAGGAAGAGCCGCGTGCCCGGCGCCGTGGGCCGCCGCGGCAGTGCCGCGACGGGCCGGCCGGCCGCCTCGGTGAGGTGGCCCGCGAGCTTGAGGCGCTGCGCCTCGCCGCCCGAGAGCGTGGGCACCGGCTGGCCGAGCCGCAGGTAGTCGAGGCCCACGTCCACGAGCGGCGCCAGCCTGCGCACGATCTCGTCGTCGCCGGGGAACGCCGCGATCGCCTCGTGCACCGTGAGCTCGAGGACGTCGGCGATGCTGCGGCCGTCGACCTTCACTTCGAGCACCTCGTCGCGGTAGCGCTTGCCGTTGCAGTCGGGGCAGCGCAGGTAGACGTCGGAGAGGAATTGCATCTCGACGTGCTCGAAGCCGTTGCCGCTGCACGTCGGGCAGCGGCCATTACCCGAGTTGAAGCTGAAGGTGCCCGCCGTGTAGCCGCGAGCCTTCGCATCGGGCAGCGCGGCGAAGAGCTGGCGGATCGCATCGAAGGCGCCGACGTAGCTCGCCGGATTGGAGCGCGTCGTGCGTCCGATCGGCGACTGGTCGACGAAAACGACGTCGTTCACGTGCTCGGCGCCCTCGAGCGCGCGGAACGCGCCCGGCGTCTCGGTGGGCTTGCCGAGGCGCTTGCGCAGCGCCGGGTGCAGGACGTCCTGGACGAGCGTCGACTTGCCCGAGCCCGAGACGCCGGTGACGCAGACCAGGCGACGCAGCGGAATGTCGACGTCGAGGTCCTTCAAGTTGTGCTCGCTCGCGCCGCGCACGCCGAGGGAAACAGTGCCTCGGCGCGGATCGCGGGCCAGCGTGTTCGGAATCTCGGTGCCCGGCGCGCGATGCTCGTCGTCGGGCCTCAGGTCGGCGCGCTTGCGGCCCGAAAGGTACTCCGCGGTGAGCGTGTGCGCGTCCTTGAGCTCGTCGGGCGTGCCGAAGAAAACCACTTCGCCGCCGCGCTCGCCCGGCCCCGGGCCCATGTCGAGCAGGCGGTCGGCCTCGAGCATGATCTGCGGATCATGCTCGACCACCACCAGCGAATTGCCGGCGTCGCGCAGCCGCTTCATGACGCCGATCACGCGTCCCATGTCGCGCGGATGCAACCCGATGGAGGGCTCGTCCAGCACGAAGAGCGTGTTAACCAGCGAGGTTCCTAGCGCGGTCGTGAGGTTGATGCGTTGCACCTCGCCGCCGGAAAGCGTGCGCGACTGGCGATCGAGCGTGAGGTAGCCCAGGCCGACCTGGCGAAGGTAGTCGAAGCGCGAGCGGATCTCCGCCAGCAGCAACTCGGTCGCCTCATCGAGTGGCGCGGGAAGCTCGAGGCGATTGAAGAACGCGGCCGCATGGTCGGCGGCGAGCATCACCACGTCGTGGATCGACAAGCCCGGCAGCGCGTCGAGCTGCTCGCGCGTCCACTGCGCGTTCTGCGGCAGGTAGCGTGCCCTTGCGCCGAGCGCGGCGGCGGCGTTCGCCGCGGTTCCCACGCGCCACAGCAACGATTCCGGTTTCAGGCGCGCGCCGTCGCAGGCGGTGCATGGCGTGTAGGCGCGATAGCGTGAGAGCAGCACGCGGATGTGCATCTTGTACGCCTTGGTCTCGAGCCAGTCGAAGAACCGCTGCACGCCGTACCAATGGCTCTTGCCCGTCTTGCGCCAGCTCACCCAATCCTCGTCGCCGCCGATCACCCAGCGCTTCTGGGCCTCGGTGAGGTCGCGGTAGGGTTTGTCGAGCGGCACGCCGCGCTTGCGAGCGAGCTTCTCGAGGTCGTCCTGGCATTCGTCGAAGCTCTTCGACTGGAAGACCTTCACCGCGCCGGCGCCGAGCGTCTTCGATTCGTCGGGAATCACCAGGCCGAAGTCGACGCCGATCACGCGGCCGAACCCGCGGCAGGTGTCGCAGGCGCCGATCGGCGAGTTGAACGAAAAACGCGCCGGAGTCGGGTCGGAGTAGTGGATGTCGCAGTCCGGGCAGTGCAGGTCGTTCGAGAAGCGCCACGCCGGCGCCTCGGACTCTTCGTGGAATACGCTCACCTTGCCGTTGCCCACTCGCAGCGCCGCCTCGATCGCCTCGACCACGCGCGCCTGCTCGGCGCGGCCCATCCGCACGCGATCCTGCACGACTTCGAGGCGCGTCCCGGCACGCGAATGAATGCGCGTGTAGCCCTGGCCCTGGAGGAGCTTGGTGACCTCTTCCTCGGTGAAGTTCTTCGGCACGTCGATCGGGAACGCGATGACGAGGCGCGGGTCGCCTTCGGCCAGCGCACGCGCCTTGAGCTCGGCGAAGATCGTCTCGGCGCTGTCGCGGCGCACGGGCCGCGAGCACTGGCGGCAGAAGAGGTGGCCGGCGCGTGCGAAGAGCAGCTTCAGGTGATCGTTGATCTCGGTCATCGTGCCGACCGTCGAGCGCGAGGTGCGCACCGGGTTGGTCTGGTCGATGGCGATCGCAGGCGGGATGCCCTCGATGGCGTCGACCTGCGGCTTGTCCATGCGGTCGAGGAATTGCCGCGCGTAGGGCGAGAACGTCTCGACATAGCGGCGCTGGCCCTCGGCGTAGAGCGTATCGAAGACGAGCGATGACTTGCCCGAGCCCGATGGCCCCGTGACGACGATCAGCTCGCCCGTGGGGATCGTGACGTCGAGGTTCTTGAGGTTGTTCTGGCGCGCGCCGCGGATGCGGATCGCGTCGCCGGGGGCCTCGTCGGCAATGGGGGGTGTACGAGCGGGAGCGCCCGTGGAGAGATCGTTCATGGGAATCTGCAATTCTACGGGGAGATGTAGGGCAATTCCTGTCCTATTCAATAGTCGCCTAGGATTGTGGATAACTTCGAATCCCGGGAGGCGCACAGTCGCGGCAGTGAAGGTCTACCGATTCTGGGCGCGTGCGCCCGTGGAGATCCGCATCGCCGGAAAGCCGGCGACGATCTCGCCCTATGGGCGGTCCGATGTCTCGGTCGACGATGCCCGCCGGAACGCCATCGAGCGCGCGCGGTCGATCGAGCGCAAGATCGCCGGCGAGGCCGCGCTCGAGGATTACACGGTCGACATCCGCGAGGAGATCGTCCTCGAGATCGACGCCCACAACGTCGTCACGCGCAACCGCTATGGCGCCCGCGTGCTCAACAGCGACTCGGTCGCGATCATCGACGTCGATCACCACCGGGCCGGCTTCCTCGAGGCGCTGGGCCTGCGCAAGCGTGAGAACAAGGCGGTGATCTTCGAGGACCTCGAAAAGGTCGCGCGCCGCCCCGAGTACGCGGAGCTCGGGTTCCGGGTGTACGAGACGGCGCTGGGCGCGCGAGTCATCGTGACGGGCGCGTACATCGACCCAACCAGTCCCCAGGGCGCGGCGCTCTTCGACCATACGAACGCCGATCGCATGTTCGCCAGGCTGTGCGTGAAGCAGAAGTGCTATCGCGCGCGCCTCACGCCGAAGCCGCACCGCATCAAGCAGCCTCGATTCTCCTATCGCTGGCCGATGGAAGGCGAGGAGCTGGAGAACGCGAAGGCCTGGGTGGCCGAATACGAGCGACGCGCGCTCGATTTCGCGACCTGCCGCTTCGTGAAGACGCTGGGCAGGGAGCATCTCGTGGACCCGATCGTGTCGATGCACGACGAGGAGACGCGGGCGCGCTCGCGCCTGCCGCTCGCCTGACCGGCCTAGGTGGCGAGGGCGCGCAGTCGATCGGCGGTGAGCGGAAGGTCCCTCGCGCGCAGTCCGAGCGCATCGTGCACGGCGTTGGCGATTGCGGCGGCGGTCGGACCCTGCGACGCCTCGCCCACGCCGACTGCGGGGCAATCGGGACGCGAGATGACCGCGACCTCCACCGCGGGCGATTCCGAGCAGCGCAGGATCGGGTAGGTTTCCCAGCTGTCGCTCGTCACGCGCTCGCGATCGAAACGCACGGCCTCCTTGAGGGTCCAGCTGGTCGCCTGGATCGCGCCACCCTCGACCTGGTTGGCGACGCCGTCGGGATTGACGACGAGGCCCGCCTCGACGGCGATCGATAGCCGGCGCACTCGGATCTGCTCATCCGCCTCGATCTCGGCGATCACAGCGCAATACGCGCCCGCGCCCTTGTAGCGAGCGAAGGCGACGCCGTGCCCGCGACCCTCGCCCGGTTTCCACGCCGGCCAACCGGCGAGCTGCGCGGCGCGCTCGAGCACGGCGCGCGCGCGCGCGTCCTCTAGATGGCGCAGGCGCCATGCGAGCGGGTCCTCCTTCCGGAGCGAGGCGATCTCGTCGACGAAAGACTCGATCGCGAAGACGTTCGTGAAGGCGCCGAGGGAGCGCAGCGCCGAAGCCCTGAGCGGCATGGCGAGGATCCGATGGCACTCGACGCGGCGGGCGGGAAAGGCGTAGGGCGGGATCGAATTGCGCTCGGCGCCGCCGCCGCCCGCCATCGGCGGATTGATCGCGGGCAGGCGCTCGAAGGGCGCGGCGAGCTGCCAGGCGGCGAGGAGCGCTGGCGACTTGGCGCGTCCGGGGCGCGACGTGTGGCCATTGCTCCAGATCGTGTGGCGCCATGCCGCGACTTCGCCACCCGCATCGAGATCCGCCTCGATCTCGATGCGCATCGCCGGCCCGAAGGGCGACCAGCCGAGCTCGTCAGCGCGCGACCATTGCACGCGCACCGGCGCGCCATTCGCCGCGCGCGCGAGGAGCGCCGCATCGAAGGCGACGTCGTCGGCGCCGTTGTGCCCGTAGCAGCCCGCGCCCTGGCGATGCTCGACGACGATGCGCGCCTCCTCGAGCCGGAGCGCGAGCGCGAGGTCGCGTCGCAGGTTGAAGATTCCCTGGCTGTGGGTCCACACGTGCACGCCCGCATCGCTCCACTGCGCGAGTGCGCACGATGGCGCGATCGAAGCGTGCGCGAGATAAGGCCGCGAGTAGCTGGCGCGCAGCGTGCGCGCGGCGGCCCCCGGACGACCATCCTCGACGACGACGCTCGCCTCCGCCTCCTGCGCCTTGAGCCAGCCGGAGAGCGAAGCCTCGTCCGGAAGCTCGGCTCCCGATGGTTGCCAGATTGCGAGCGCCGCGAGCTTCTTCAGCGCCCGCTCGGCGGCCGGCTCGCTCGCCGCGATCACGCCGACGAACGAGCCGTCGCGCACGATCGCGACCACATCCGGAAGGGCGCGCACGCGGGATTCGTCGAGGCCGGCGAGCGTCGCGCCGGTCGCTGGCGCGCGCAGCACGCGGCCGTGGAGCATCCCCGGCAGCTCGAGATCGTGGATGAAACACGCTCGGCCGAAGACCTTGTCCGGAAGATCGAGGCGCGCGATCGACCGACCGACGACGCGATAGGTGCTTTGCGGCCGCGGCGCCACCTGGCCAGTCGCCTCGCGATCGAGGCCGTCGGATCTGGCGAGCGCCCAATAGCTCGTCCGCTTGCCGCCCGGCGCGATGATGTTGCCGTCGTCCACCGTGAGCGCGTCGGGCGTGGCCTCGAGCGACTGCGCAGCCGCGGCGAGCAGCATCGCGCGCGCCTCGGCGCATACGTGCCGAATGGCGGTCCCGGAGTCCTGCGTCGACAGGCTCCCCGAGGTGACCGCTTCGTTGGGGCTCGCCGCAGTCGACGCGTTCTTCATGCGTACGCGGGCCAGCGATATGCCGAGCTCTTCGGCTGCGACCTGCGCGAGAGCGGTCAGGATGCCCTGGCCGATCTCGACCTTGCCGCTCGAGACCTCGACGAATCCCGCCGGATCGAATCGCAACCATTGCGACAGTCGCGGATTGGCACGCAGGCTTCCCGGCAATGCGGATGCCTGGGCGCCTTCGGTCGCGGGTCGGACGGCGAGGTTCACCGGCCCTCCGAAGCGTCGGCGGCGCGCAGCACGGCGCGCACGGCACGGTGGTAGGTGCCGCAACGACAGAGGTTGCGATCGAGCGCCTCGCGCACCTCGTCTTCGGTCGGCTTCGGCGAGCGCGCGAGGAGCGCCGCGGCGCTCATCAGCATTCCCGAGGTGCAGTAGCCGCATTGCGCCGCCTGCTCGTCGAGGAATGCCTGCTGCAGCCGGTGCGGCGCCTGCTCCGTGCCGAGGCCCTCGATGGTAGTTACGGCCTTGCCGGCGACTGCCGATACGGGGAGCGTGCATGAGGCGACGGCGGCACCGTCGACGAGGACGAAGCACGCGCCACAAAGCTCGGCTCCGCACCCGAAGCGCGTGCCCTTGAGGCCGAGGTCGTTGCGCAGCACGTCGATGAGCAACGCGTCATCGTCGCCCGTAAGTGATTGCTCGCGCCCGTTGAGGCGCAGCGTAACGTGCTGTTTAGCCATGGCCCGCCCGAGCATAGCAGGGCGGGCCCAGGTCGCCGGCTAGAGCCGGACGCCGATCAATGCAGGGTCTGGTCGTGCTTTCCGCCGGGGCGTGAGATGTCCGCAACGGCCTGGCCGGCGGCCTTCGGCGCCGCGGCGCAGGCGACGTCGCCCAGCGAGATGATGCCCACGAGGCGCTTCTCGCGGTCGAGCACCGGAAGGCGGCGAATCTGCTGCTCGCCCATGTTCTCCGCCACGTGCTCGATGTCCTCGTCTTCGAAGCAGTAGAGGACTTCCTTGCTCATCACATCGCGGATCGGAGTGGTCGGAGGCAGGTTTCGTGCCACGGCGCGGATCGCGATGTCGCGATCGGTGATCACGCCGACCAGGCGATCGTTCTCCCCAACCGGAAGGGCGCCGGCGTCGGCGGCGGCCATCAATTTCGCCGCATCGCAGATCGTCTGTCGCGGATTCGCGACGGTCACGTCCTGGGTCATGGCTTCACGGACTTTCATTGGGAGCTCCTTTGCGTTGGGTCGCAAAGCGTTGGACTGGCGCACCGGCGGAGGTTCAACCGGTGCGCCCCCCAACCTCCCCCAATCGGCTTACGCGGCGAGCGATTGCGTCGGCAGCGCCGCCACCATCTCGTAGGCGGGCCCGGTGAGGAAGTCGACGAATTCGTCGGCCGCCACCAGGCGATCGAGCAGCCACGCGGCCTCGTCGTACTTCGCCGCGGCCGCGCCGGGCGACGAGGACACCTTGCGAAGCTCCTCGCCCAGCAGGCGCCGGAAAAGCTCCATCGTGACCTTGCGCCCGTCCGCGAGCTCGCCCTTGGGACTGCGGATCCACTGCCAGATCTGCGAACGCGAGATCTCGGCGGTGGCCGCGTCTTCCATGAGGTTGTTGATCGGCACGCAGCCGTTGCCCGCGAGCCACGAGCCGATGTACTGCAGGCTCACGTTGATGTTGGTCCTGAGACCCTGCTCGCTGATCGGGGCCTCGGGGCCAAAGGCGAGGAGGTCGGAAGCCTTGACGCAGACGTCCTCGCGCTTGCGCTCGATCTGGTTCGGCGCGGGCATGTGCTTGTCGAACACTTCCTTCGCCAGCGCGACCAGTCCCGGGTGCGCGACCCAGGTGCCGTCGAAGCCGTCGGTCGCCTCGCGCTCCTTGTCGGCGCGCACCTTGGCCATCGCCGCGTCGTTGGCGGCCGCGTCGTTCTTGATCGGGATCTGCGCCGCCATCCCGCCCATCGCATGGGCGTTCCTGCGGTGGCAGGTCTTCACCAGCAGCTGGCAGTAGGCGCGCAGGAACGGGCTCGTCATGGTGACCAGCGCGCGGTCGGCGAACACGAAGTCGGTGCGGCGCATCTTCTTTATGCAGCTGAAGATGTAATCCCAGCGGCCGCAGTTGAGGCCCGCCGAGTGCTCGCGCAGCTCGTAGAGGATCTCGTCCATCTCGAAGGCCGCGGGCAGCGTCTCGATCAGCACCGTCGCCTTGATCGTGCCGCGCGGCAGGTGCATGCGCGTTTCCGCCTCGTTGAACACGTGGTCCCACAGGCGCGCCTCGAGGTGGCTCTCGATCTTCGGCAGGTAGAAGTAGGGCCCGCTTCCCTGCGCGACCAGGCGCTCGGCGTTGTGGAAGAAGAAGATGCCGAAGTCGAAGAGCGAGGCCGACACGGGATCGCCGTCGACCAGCATGTGTCGCTCGAGCAGGTGCCAGCCGCGCGGGCGCACGATGAGGGTCGCGGTCTTCTCGTCGAGCTCGTAGGTGCGCCCGTCGCCGTTCTTGTAGCCGATGGTGCGGTCGACTGCTTGCCGCAGGTTGATCTGGCCGCGCACCATGTTGTCCCACGAGGGCGTCGCGGAATCCTCAAAGTCCGCCATGAAGGTCGATGCGCCCGAATTGAGGGCATTGATGACCATCTTGCGCTCCGCCGGCCCGGTGATCTCCACGCGGCGATCCCGCAGGTCGGCGGGAACGGGCGCGATCGTCCATTCGGAGTCGCGGATCGAGCGCGTCTCGGGAAGGAATTGCAGGGCTTCGCCCGCGTCGAGGCGCGCCTGGCGCTCGACGCGCGCGCGCATGAGGTCACGGCGCCGCTGCTCGTACTTGCGGTGCAGGTGGGCGACGAAGCCGAGCGCCGGCGGCGTGAGGATGCGATCGTAGAGGTTGGGCTGCTCCAGGGGCAGCTCGATTCCCGGGATGGTGAAGTTGTCGCGTTTCATGGATGCCTCCTTCAGTCGGCCGCGGCCTGCTCGTGCCGGAGCGGCGTCGGGGAAACGAAGAACTGCTCGTCCTCGGTCGAGCCGTGCAGCGCCGTGGTCGAGGACTTGCCCGCCTGGATCACCTGGGTCACGTCGTCGAAGTAGCCCGTTCCGACCTCGCGCTGGTGCTTCACCGCGGTGAAGCCGCGCTCGGCGGCGGCGAACTCCTTCTGCTGCAGCTCGACGAAGGCCGTCATGTTCTCGCGCGCGTAACGGTAGGCGAGGTCGAACATGCCGTAGTTGAGGGCGTGGAAGCCGGCGAGCGTGATGAACTGGAACTTGTAGCCCATGGCCCCCAGCTCGCGCTGGAACTTCGCGATGGTCGTGTCGTCGAGGTTCTTCTTCCAGTTGAACGACGGCGAGCAGTTGTAGGCGAGCATCTTGCCGGGGTGCGCCTTCTGCACGCCCTCGGCGAAGCGGCGCGCGAAATCGAGGTTCGGCGTGCCCGTCTCGCACCACACCAGGTCGGCATACGCCGCGTAGGCGATGCCGCGCGAAAGCGCCTGGTCGAATCCCTTGCGCGTCTTGTAGAAGCCCTCCGCAGTGCGCTCGCCGGTGAGGAACGGCTTGTCGTTCTCGTCGACGTCGGACGTGATGAGATCGGCGGCTTCCGCGTCGGTGCGGGCGAGTAGCAGCGTCGGGACGCCGAGCACATCGGCGGCGAGACGTGCCGCGATGAGCTTCTGCACCGCTTCCTGCGTCGGCACGAGCACCTTGCCGCCCATGTGGCCGCATTTCTTCACCGACGCGAGCTGGTCTTCGAAGTGCACGCCGGCCGCGCCCGCCTCGATCATCGACTTCATGAGCTCGAAGGCATTGAGCACGCCGCCGAACCCGGCTTCGGCGTCGGCCACGATGGGCGCGAACCAGTCGGTTTCGGACTTGCCCTCGGCATGGTCGATCTGGTCGCAGCGCTGCAGGGCCGAGTTGATGCGCTTCACCACCGTCGGCACGCTGGTCGTGGCGTAGAGCGATTGGTCGGGGTACATCGCGAGGCTGTCGTTGGCGTCGGCGGCGACCTGCCAGCCCGAGAGGTAGATCGCGGGAACGCCGGCTCGCACCTGCTGCATCGCCTGGTTGCCGGTGAGCGCGCCGAGAGAGTTCACGAACGGCATCTCGTGCATCAGCCGCCAGAGCTTCTCGGCGCCGCGGCGGGCGAGCGTGTGCTCGACCTGGACACTGCCGCGCAAGCGGAAGACGTCCTCCGCGCCGTAACCGCGCCTCACGCCTGCCCAGCGGGGGTATTCGGCCCAGTCCTTCCTGATTCGTGCGACTTCGATCTCGCGGGGGGTCATGGCGCTCGGGCTCCGGTCGTTTTTTCGGGGGGAAACCAGTCGTCTGACCGAATGGAATCATTCCCGTGCTGCAGCGCGGAATCCGTATTTTTGCAAGGAGGCCTTCGCAAAATGCGAAGGGTCGGCCACCCGGGTTGCAGGGCGTGCCTAGGTGGCGGCTTTTGCGGCGACGAGGTGGTCGACAAGCTGCCGCGCGGAGGCGGGAAGGGAGGCGTACTGGCGAACGCAGACGAGCATCCGGCGAGTCGCCCACGAGTCGGTGAGGGGCACGAGCCGAAGCTTCATCGGCCCGGCGAAGGAGCGCGCCGCGGCCTCGGGCAGGATGCCGATGCCGAGCCCGGCCTGGATCATCCGCGCCACGACGTCGAAGCCCTTGAGCTGGACGCGCAGCCTCAGGGGCTTGCCTTCCTCGGAGGCCCTCGAGGCCAGGGCCTGGGAGAGCACGGCGTCGCCTTCGAGGCCGACGAAGTCGTAGTCGAGAAGCTTCGCGAAGGCGACGCGCTTGCCGCGCAGCGCGTGGCGCCTGGGAAGGACGGCGACCAGCGTATCGGTGCGGTAATCGAAGCACTCGAGGTCGCCCGTCGGCGGTCCTTCCATCACGATGCCGATGTCGGTCCCGCCCGATTGCAGCGCGCGCACGATCGCCCCGCTGCGCTGCTCCTCGAGCGACACCTTCACGGCTGGATGCTTCGCCGCGAAGGCCGCGAGATCGTGGGACAGGAACTGGGCGAGGGCGGAGGTGTTGGCCTGCAGGCGCACCAGCCCCTTGCCCCCCTTCGTGTAATCCGAAAGCTCCGCGCGCAGCTGGTCGACCTGTCCCATGAGTTGCCGCGCATGGAACAGCATCGCGGTCCCCGCCGGTGTGAGCTCCACGCCCTTGGCTGTGCGGTAGAGAAGCTGCACTCCAAACTGCTCCTCGAGCACGGCGATGCGCCGGCTTGCCGCGGCGAGCGCGATGTGGCTCGCCTGCGCCGCCTTGGTGATGCTCTTCAGCTCACAGATCCGAACGAAGAGCGCGAGCGTCTGGAGGTCGGGCCGCATGAATCCTCAGGAAAGAAAGCGCTTGGGGGAGATCGCGCCTGCCAGGTCGCGCGGCAGCGGCCACGGCTCGCCCTCGAGCTGGCAGGCGAGAAGCTCCGCGCCGAGCGGGGCCCATAGTAAACCGCGCGACCCGAGGCCGGTCGCCGCATGCACGCCGGCAACGCCCGTCGGTCCGAAGATCGGCAGCCGGTCGGGCACGGTCGCGCGAAACCCCGTCCACCCGGTGAGCCCCGCGGGTTCGATTCCGGCGGTGAAGCCCGGCAGCATCGACTCGGCTCGGCGGAGATTCTCGCGATGGTCCTCGGAGCGCACGGTGACGTCGGCATCGTCGTGGTGGTAGCTCGCGCCCACGCAGTGCCCTCCGCCCGGCAGCGGCGCGACGTAGCCCGATCCGCTCACCACGATCTCGAGCTCGCGCCCGCCTGCGGGTGGCAGGTACGACACCTGCCCGCGAACCGAGCTCAGCGCGAGGCGCGCCTCGGGAAGGAGGCGCTTGGCATCGACGGCGTTGGCGAGCACCAGCACCGGGGCTTCGGCGAGGACGCGATCGTCGCTATCGAGGGCGCGCCAATCGGCGCCTTCGCGCTCGAGGCGCTCGACGCGCCGACCAGGGACGCGGCGAACAGCGGGCCCGGCGCGCGCGAGGCTCGCCACGACCAGGCTTTCGGGCGACACCAGCGCGCCGTCGGGGAACCACCAGCCCGGCCCGCGCACCTGTCGGCCGGCGATTTCGCAGGCGCGCTCACGCTCGACGTATTCGAGGAACGAGGCGGGATAGGCCTGCGAGCGCGCGATCGCGGCAAGCCGCGACGCTTCATCGTCGTCCTCGGCGAGTTGCAGCACGCCGCAGCGGTTCCAGATGAGGTGGTAGCCGTCGTGCTGCAGGGCCCGGTAGTGCTGCAGCGCGTAAAGGAAGGCGCCGCGCGAGGCCTGCGCATTGATCGCATCGCGCAGGTTGGCGATGGGACGCACCAAGCCGACAGCCGAAGTGCTCGCTTCGCCGCGAGCGTCGACCAGATCGATCTCCCAGCCGTGCGCGGCGAGCCGCTCGGCGGCGAGCGTGCCGGCGAGCCCGGCGCCGATGACCGCGGCGCGCCGCACGGGCGGCGCTGCCGCAGCTCTGTCGCCACGCCGGCCGATGAGCATCTCGCGCTTGGACCCGAAGCCGGGCCGCTTCTCGATCGCGAATCCGGCGTCGGCAAGCGCCGCGCGCACGCCGCCGGCGACCGTCCAGGTGGCGAGCGTGGCGCCGGGCGCGGCGAGGCGGGCGAGCTCGCGCACGACTTCAGGCGACCACATGTCGGGATTCTTCGCCGGCGAGAATCCGTCGAGGAAAAAGGCGTCGGCGCCGCCCACCACCTGCGGGAGCATCCGGTGCGCCTCGCCGAAGAGCAGCGTGAGGATCACGTTGCCGGCGTCGAAATGCAGGCGATGGAATCCGGCGAGCGGCGGCGGCCAGACGTTGGTGAGCGCGCGCGCGAGCGCTTCGAGCGCGGCGAAAGGGGCGAGCGCCGCCGCGAGATCGTCGCGCGCGAAGGGCCGGGCCTCGACCGAGATGAAATGCAGCCGCCGCGGGCGTCGCGGATCTTCCCGCCACGCGTTCCACGCGGCGAGGAAGCTCAATCCGAGCCCGAATCCCGTCTCGAGGATGGTGAAGCAGTCGCGGTCGCGCCAGCGTCCAGGCAAGTCGTTGCCGGCGATGAAGACGTGGCGCGCCTGCTCGAGGCCGCCTTGCGTGGAGTGGTAGATGTCCGCGAACGCGGAGGAGTACGGGGTGCCGCCCGGGTCGCGCTCGAGCTTGGCGGGCACGACGGTGACTTGGCCCTGCATGCCGCATTATCCGCCCTTCGACGCGGCTCGCTTCCCTGCGCCCCCAAAGGAGTAAGGGCGCCCCATCGAGCGGCTTCGCGGTCCGGTCGGGCCGCGTCGGGTACGGATCAGAACAGCAGGCTCGAGAGCCGGCTGCGGTATTCGGCGACGAGCTCCTGCTCCTCGGCCGCCATCTCGAAGACGGCGAGCAGCTTCAGGCGCGCGATGTCATCCCGGAATCTGCGGTCGCGGCGCACGATTTCAAGCAGCTGGTGCATCGCGGGGGCGAAGTCGCGCTTCGAGATGAGGAACTCGGCGAGTTCGAGGCGCGCCTCCAGATCGTCGCCGTCCTTGCGGATGCGGCGCGCGAGGAGCGTGATCGGCGGCAATCCCGCGGCGATCTCGGCGGCGAGCAGGCGCTCGAGCACGGTCTCGAACGCGCTTTGCTGGCGCGCGGCGCTGATGAGCGTGTCGAAGTGCGTGCGGGCGAGGGCCACCTCGTCGCGGTCGAGGAGCAGCGCGCACAGGTCGAGGCGAGCGCCCGCATGCGAGGGATCGAGGGCGATGGCGTTCTTGAGCAGTCCCTCGGCGAGGCCTCGCTGGCCCATCGCGAGCGCTTCGCGCGCCGCGCGGTGCTCCAGCTCCGCGGGGTTGGGCACCAGGCGCTCGATGAAGGCGCGCACGAAAGCCTCGGGCTGCGCGCCGCTGAACTGCGCCACCGCGTTGCCGTCGACGAAGGCGACGGCATACGGAATCGACTTCAGGTTGAACGAGGTGACGAGCTCGGGGTTGGTGTCCGAGTTGATCTTGACCAGGCGGAAGCGACCGCCGTATTGGCGCTCGAGCTTTTCGAGCACCGGCCCGAGCGCGCGGCATGGGCCGCACCAAGGCGCCCAGAAGTCCACGATCACCGGGACTTCCGCGGACGCCTCGATCACATCGCGCTCGAATGACGACAGCGTGGCATCGATCATCATCGTTCCTTCTTCGTTCTCCGATAGATGCCACGGCCATCGGCGAAGTTCGGAACGCGCCTCGGTTCTTGCGGTCGGACGCCGCTAGGCGTCTAGGCAGGATTCCTCCTACTTCGGCCCGATTGGCGGCGGCCTGAGCCTTTTGGCGCATCTTGAGGAATAATGGGTCCGCACTCCATCAGGGTCGCCACATGCCGCTCATCCTCAACCTCCGTCCCGGCCTCACGGGCACCGCCGAGCTGATCGTCGGCGAGCAGCACACGGCGCCGCGCATCGGCAGCGGGCGCATCCGCGTGCTCGCGACCCCCGTGATGATCAACCTCATCGAGGCCGCCGCGCTCGCCGCGGTCGAGCAATCGCTTCCCGAGGAGCACCAGAGCCTCGGCACGCGCCTCGACGTGACCCACATCGCGGCCACGCCTGTCGGCATGCGGGTGCGCGCGACGGCGGAAGTGGAGCGCGTCGAGGGGCGAACCATTTATTTCCGTGTTCGTGCCGAGGACGAGCACGAGCTCATCGGCCAGGGCACGCACGAGCGCGTGGTGGTCAACCTCGAGCGCTTCGACCGCCGCGTCAACGAGAAGGCTTCTCGAAAAGCTTGAGCGCCTGGTAGAGGATCGGATCGCCCGGGCCCCCGGTGGCGCGGCGAGATCGACCGGAATCGAAGGCCGCAGCGCTTCGCGCGGGGTGCGATCGGGAACGAATTCCTCGCGTGAAGCGGCCCGTGCGGCGCGAGGGCGCCAGGCCGCCGCCTGACGCCGCCACGCCGCCCGGCCCTGTTCGAGGTAGGCGTAACGCGCGTCGATCGCCTGGGTCATCGCATCGAAGTCGGCCAGCCGGTCGCTGGTGGAAGGCTCCCGCGACGCTGCCCATGGAGACGCGGCCAGGAGGATCGCGGCCGCCAGCGACTGCCAGGGGGGCGACGTCATCCCGCCACGCGACGCTCGATTTCGCCGAGGCGGCTTTCGAGGAATTCGGCCGCGATATAGCCCGCGGTTACAAGGTCGAGCCGCGGCCTGTCACCGACGGCGAGCGTCGGAAACCCTCCGACGCCGAGCGACTGCGTGGTTGCAAAATCGCGCCGCGTTGCCTCACGCAAGTCGTCGGATTCGAATCGGCGGCGGAACGCCTCGCGATCGAAGCCGTTGGCCGCGGCGATGTCGGCGAGCACGTCGGCCTGCGTGACGTCGCGGCCGTCGCGATAGAACGCGCGCTGCACTGCCTCGAGCATCCCGAACGCCTTCGCCGAATCGCTTTCGCGGACGGTGACCACCGCGCGGCAGGCGGGCTCTGTGTCGTATACGAAGCCGTCGCGATCGAGCGCGCCGCGATTGAACGGCAGGCCGCTCGCGTCGGCGACGTGGCGCCAGTGACCCAGGATGGTCTCGCGGAGCGCAGGCGTGAGGGCTTGCGTGTTGAAGGCGCGTAGCCCTCCCATGACAAGCTCGAGCCGCGCTGCCGGCCGCTGCGCGAGTGCGCGCGCGAGCGCCGGGCCGAAGCCATAGCACCAGGAGCACATCGGATCGGCGAAATAGATTAGGCGCATCACACCCCGCGGCGGCCGCGGAGGGCCGAAGCCGCATATTAAGCGGCGATCGACCTTCCGAGCGACAGTGCGACCACGCGGTTACGGCCGCGCTGCTTGGCGAGCGACAACGCCTCGTCGGCGCGCGCGAGCAAGCCCTCGATGCTTTCGGGGCCTTCGTCGAGGCGCGCGGATACGCCAACGCTCACCGTGAGCGGGACCTGCCGGCCGTCGATCTCGAGCGGCTCGGCCTCGACTGCCTTGCGGATCCGTCCGGCCACGACCACCGCGCCGGGGCCCGGAACATCCGGGAGCATCACCAGGAACTCCTCGCCGCTATAGCGCACCAGCATGTCTTCCTTGCGCAGGGCGCCGCGCGCGAGGTCGGCGACGCGTTGCAGTGCGAGGTCGCCGACACGATTGCCGTGGCGTTCGTTTACGGCGCGGAAATGGTCGATGTCGAGGACGATGATCGAGAGCGGCTGGCCGGCACGCCGCGCGCGCGACAGCTCGCGCTCGGCGATCTCGTGGAAGGTGCGGCGGTTGTAGGCGCCGGTGAGCGGATCCATCGTCGCGAGCCGGGCGGCCTCGCCCTCGGCGCGCTCCTTGTGCAGCAGCATGAAGCCGAACGTGCTCACCAGCGCCGCGGCGGCTGCGGCGACGTAGGTCGCGGACTGGAAGCCGTTGGGCGAGGTGAAGGCGAGCAGCGGCTCGGCGGAGAGCACGGCGCTGATGCCGCGCACGTAGAACAGCGCTGCGCCCAACGCGAAGGTCGCTGCAAGCACCAGGCGCCCGCGCGCGAGCGCGTTCGGCGTGGCCGGCGAGTGCAAGGCGATCATCGTGAGGGTCGCGAGCAGCGAGCCGAAGAAAAGGCCACCGAAGAGAACTGCGTTGGCGGGGTCGGCGCCGAGCAGCGCGAGCGGCATCGCGACCGCCGCCATCGCCGCCGTGTGTACCCAGGTGGGCAGGTGCTTGCCCTGGTGGGCGAGAACGGCGTTGCCCTGGAGGGTCATCGAAAGCGCAAGCAGGCTCGCTGCGACCGCGATCGCGGCGACCTGGGGCTCGATGCGTGCAGCGATGATGGTCACGGCGAGCACCCGCGCCAGGAGGGCAGCGATCCACGAGGTAGCGCCGTGCCGCATGCGCCTGTTGCCGGCGCTCATCCAGAGCACCGCAGCGGCCATCGCGTCGGCGACGGCGACGAGGAGGAGGAGGGTGCGAAGGTCGATCACACTGCGCAGGGTATGCGCAGGGAGGCAAGCGCGCAATGCAGCCCATCACACCCAAAAGACCGCACATCGCCTTTCGAGTCGGAATCGTCCTACATCCGTAACTATCGCTTGGCCGCGCGCTCGCTCGCGATCCACTCGTCGATACGCGCCTCGAGCACGGTGAGCGGTAGCGCACCATCATCGAGCACGGCATTGTGGAAGCGCCTCAGGTCGAACTTGTCGCCCAGGGCATCCTTCGCCTTGGCGCGCAGGGCCTTGATCTTGAGCTCGCCGATCTTGTACCCGAGGGCCTGGCCAGGCCAGACGATGTAGCGGTCGATCTCGGCGGTGGCGTAGTCCTGGTGCACCCCGGCGTTCTCGGCCAGGTAGCGGATCGACTGGTCGCGCGTCCAGTTGAAGGAATGCAGTCCCGTGTCGATCACCAGGCGGCATGCGCGCAGCATCTCGCCCGCGAGCGCGCCGAAGCGCGAATAGGGGTCCTTGTAGAGGCCCATCTCGTAGCCCAGGCTCTCGGCGTAAAGCGCCCACCCCTCGCCATAAGCCACGTACCACCCGGTGCGGCGGAAGACGGGTAACCCTTCGATCTCCTGGGCGCGAGCGATCTGCAGGTGATGGCCCGGTACCGTCTCGTGCAGCAGCGTCGATTCCATCTCGTGCGAAGGCCGCTTCTCGAGGTTGTTGACGTTCGCCTCGAAGAACCCGGCGCGGCTGCCGTCGATGGCCCCGGGCGAGTAGTGATCGGAGTTGTCCCCCTCATAGGCTTCCATCGCGCGGATGCCGTACGGCAAGCGGGGCAGGGTCGCGAAGAGCTTCGGCAGCTCGGCGTCGGCGCGCTTGCCGATGTCGCGGTAAGCCATGAGGCGCGACTCGGGCGTCTTGAAGAAGAAGCGCGGATCGATCTTGAGGAATTCGAGGAACTCCGGGAACGTGCCCTTGAAACCGGTCGACGCGATCACCTCGTTCATCGCCGCACGGATGCGTGCCACTTCGCGCTTGCCGGTCTCGTGGATCTCGGCGGGCGTGAGCGTGGTGGTCGTCATGCGGTTCACCCGCAGGGCGTAGTACGCGGGGCCGGCGGGGAGCGAGGAGGCGGCGAGGCTGCGGCTGCACGCGGGCAGGTATTTTTCCTCGATGAAGCGCTTCAAGCGCGCGAACGCGGGATGGACCTGCTCGGAGAGCACGCGCTTGCCGGCGGCGGCGAGGCGTTCCCGGTCGGCCGCGGGGATATCGCCCGGGAAATTCTCGAATGGCCGCCACTCGGGAGAGGCCGCGATGTCGGCGCCCGCGAACACGGCGAGCATTCCCGGCACGCGCTCCATCGCCGCGCGCGGCGGCACCCAGCCCGAGCGGATCCCGGCTTCGAGCATCGCCTGTTGCTGTTCGATCGACTTGGGGATCAGGGCGAGGCGCTTGAGGTAATCCTCGTAGTCGGCGACGCGGCGAAAGCGGGTCGCGCGTGCAAGCCCGGCGAGGTTGTCCTGCGGGCCATTCATTGACGTCACTCGCGCCCAGCCATCGCCGGAGCTGAAAGGCAGGTCGCCATACATGGCGTCCTCGCGCTGCGAGAGCAGCACCTCGTCCAGCATCACGTCGCGCGAGATGCGATCCTGCGTGGAGAGGTCCTTCGGGTCGAAGCGACGCAGGTCCGCGGCCACGGTGGCGAGGTGCTCGCGGCGGCGGCGCACCGACTGGGGCGAGTAGTCCGTCAAGCGGTCGCCGTAGCCGTCGATGCCGAGAAATGTGGCGAATTCCGGATGCTCGTCGAGCGCCCACTTGAATTCGCGCTCGAAGAGCGCGGCGAGCTCCTTGTTGGCGGTGGGCGCGGCGATCGCCGCGGTGGCGATCGCGAGGACTACAATCGCGCCGGCGCGGCGCGCGAGGCGAAGCGCGCTCACTCGACCCTCCCGATCCGTTTCACGACTTCCGCGAGTTTCTTCGCGTCGGCATCCCAGAAGGCCTGGAACTGGGGCTGGTCGAGATACTGGATCGGCGTCTCGACCTTGGCGAGCGACGCCTGGAAGGTGGCGTCGTTGACCGCGGCCTTGGCCGCCTCGCGCAGCTTCGTCACCACCGCATCCGGCGTCCCGGCGGGCACGAACAGCCCGGTCCACTGCGAGAACTGCGCGTCATATCCGAGCTCTCGCAGGGTAGGCACGTCGGGCAGCGCCGGGTGCCGGCTGTCGCCCCAGGTCGCGAGCACGCGAATCTTGCCGCCCTTGAGGTGCCCCATGATCGTCGAGGGGCCGGTGGAAAGCGCGTCCACCTGGCCGCCGAGCAGCGCCACGACCGCGGGGCCCGCGCCGGTGAAGGGAACGTGCAGCATCTTCACGCCGGCGACCCCGCCGAGCATTTCCATCGGCACGTGCATCGTGCCGTAGTTGCCCGAGGAGCCGTAGGTAATCGCCCCGGGCGCCTTCTTCGCCGCGTCGACAAAGTCCTTCGCGCTTTTCCACGGGCTGTCCGCGCGCACCGCGAGCACCGTGGGATCGGCGGTGAAGCGTGCGATCGGCACCAGCTCGTTCAAGCGGAACATCTGATCGCGCCCGAGCACTTTGTCGGCCTCGGGGATGATGGAGATCGACGAGAGCGCCATGAGCACCGTGTATCCATCGGCCTTGGCGTGCGCCACGTATTGCATTCCCACGCCTCCGCCGGCCCCGGCCTTGTTCTCGACCACGATCACCTGCTTGAGCTGTCGCCCCATCGCCTCGGCGAGCGGCCGCGCGGTGATGTCGGCGACGCCCCCGGGCGGAAAGGGAACGATCATGGTGACCGGCTTGGCGGGATAGTCGGACTGCGCGAACGCCACGAGCGGCGCGAACGCGGCGACGAAGGCCGCGGCGAAGCGGACAAGGATGCTGCGGATCATGGCTTTCCTCTCGATCCCGGGTCGGAGCTGGGAGCGGATGATATACGGCCCTGAACGTAGGCGCCCGCGATCATGCCCGCGAGCGCGATGGCGACCGGCCAGTTGCCCACGCCGAGCCCGGCGATCGCCGGACCGGGGCAGACGCCCGAGAGCCCCCAGCCCACGCCGAAGATCGCCGCGCCGACGATCGTGCGTGGCGCCATCTGCGAAGGATGCGTGCCGAAGGCTTCGGCGAGGAGCGGCTTTTTCATGACGCGCGGCGCGAGGCGATAGGCGACGAAGGTCACCGCGACCGCCCCGCCCAGCACCAGCAGCAACCCCATGTCGCGCCAGAGCAGGAAGCCGATCACGACCTCGGGCTTCACCATCGTCGAAAGCGCGAGGCCGAAGCCGAAGAGCACTCCGCTCGCGAGGACGGCGGCGAGGGCGGCTGGCCTCATGCGAGAGCGCGTACCAGGCGCGCGGTGATCATCGCGGTGGCGAGGAAGGTCGCCACCGACAGCATCGAGGCGGGCTGCAGCGAGGCGATGCCGCAGATGCCGTGACCCGCGGTGCAGCCATTGGAGAGCCGCGCGCCGTAGCCGGCGAGAAAGCCGCCAAGCGCGAGCTGCCACGCCGGCACCTGCGTCGCGAAGGGCTCGCCCATCGCGACAAGCCACGCGAGGGCTCCCGCGATGAGTCCCGCGGCATACACGAGCCGCCACACGCGGCTCGAGATGAAGCGTTCCTCGCGGAAGTACGGCGCGCGTGAGAAGAACGACCAGACGGTCGTGAAGACCGTGCTCATCCCGCCGATCAACCCGGTGAAGACGAACAGCAGGCTGATGCCCGCTCCGAGGAGCAGCCCGCCGGCGAGGTAATGACTCCAGCCGAGGGGAAAGAGGCTATCCAGAGCTCTTTTCCCGATACATCGCCGCGTCGGCGGAGGCGAGCAGCGCCGCCGGGTCGCGCGCATGGTCGGGATAAAGGCTCACGCCGACGCTCGCCCCGCAGCTCACCCCGAGTCCCTTCCAGTCGAACGGCGAGCCGAACGCCGCGCGCACGCGCTCGCCGATGATCCCGGGCGTGTCGGGCCGCACGTCGGTCTCCAGCAGCACGACGAACTCGTCGCCGCCCAGGCGCGCGACCGTATCCACCTCGCGCACGCAGGCGCGGATTCGCGCCGCCGCCTGGCGCAGCACCTCGTCGCCCGCGGCGTGGCCGAGCGTGTCGTTCACGCGCTTGAAGCGGTCGAGGTCGATGAAGAGCAGCGCCAGCCGATCGCCGCTGCGGTTGACGCGCACGATCGCGTGCTCGAGCCGCGCGGCGAGCGAGTTGCGGTTCGGTAGCCCCGTGAGCGCGTCGTTCACCGCGGCCTGCTGCAGCTGCTCCTCGGCGTCCACGCGCGCGGTGACGTCTTCGACGAGCGACAGGATCGAGGCGAGCTTGCCGCTTTCGTCGAAGAAGGCGGAGTTGTACCACTGGCACCAGATGGTGCGGCCGTCCTTGGTGATGTTGCGCGCCAGCATGCGGTTGCGCCGCGCGCCGGCCTCGACGAGCTCGCGCGTGAGGCTCTTCACATTCTCAAGCGAATCGGGGTGCACCAGGCCGATCTCGCTCGAGCGCTTGCCGAGCACTTCTTCGACCCGGTAGCCGAAGATCGTCTCGGCCTGCGGAGACCAGCGCCGCACGCGGATATCCGAGGACCACTCGACCACGCCGAGGGGCGTGTTCTCAATATGCGAGGCGAGCTCCTCGAGCGCGCGGCCGAGGGCGTCGTGCGTGCGCTTGAGCTCCTCCACGTAGAGCGCGCAGGAGAACAGCCCGACCACGCGGCCGGAAGCATCGCGGTGGGGGCGCAGGTTCACCGCGATCCACACGGGCGGGCCTCCCGGATGGCGGGCGAGGCGCTCGTAGTGGACGTCCTCGCCGGCGAGGGCCTGCTTCACGCGCGCCCCGAACTCCGCATACACCTCCGCGCCGTATAGCTCCTTGAGCGACTTGCCGATGATGTCCTCGGGAGCCTTGCCGAACCAATCGCCGAGCGCGCGCGATGCGTACTGGATCCGCTCCTCGGCGTCGCAATAGGAGATGAGCCCCCCGACGTCGCGCGCGAACGCCTCCATGAACTCCCCGGCGGTTGCGAAGTCGGGCGGAACGGGGGTTGCGGATGGTGGCTTCATCGGGCACCAATTATCCGCGCCGCGGCGGCCCTTGTGCAGCCTGCCCCGACGGGCGAGACCCTAGGGCTGACTGGCGGCGGTTGGTTCGAGGTCGAGCTCGTCGACGAGGGGCGGGGCGGGTACGTGGAAGCGCACGGGCCCGTCGGGCTCGGCGTGCAGGAACTGGTGCACGAACGGATCGGCGGAAGCGACCATCTCGGCGGTCGGCCCGTGCGCGGCAATCACGCCGTCGTTGATGAGATAGAGGTAGTCGGCGAGGAGCAGGGCCTCGTGGACGTCGTAGGTCACGACCACCGACGTGGCGCCAAGCGCGTCGTTGAGGGTGCGAATGAGGTTGCACACCACGTTGAGCGTGATGGGATCGAGCCCGGCGAACGGCTCGTCGTAGATGATGAGGTCGGGATCGAGCGCGATCGCGCGCGCGAGCGCCACGCGCCGCGACATCCCGCCCGAGAGCTCCGCGGGCATGAGGCGGTGCGCGCCCCTCAGCCCGACAGCGTTGAGCTTCATGACCACCAGGTCGTGGATCACGTCCTCCGGCAAGCGCGTGTGCTCGCGGATCGGGAAGGCGACGTTCTCGAACACCGAGAGGTCGGTGAAGAGGCCGCCCTTCTGGAACATCATTCCCATCTGGCGCCGAAGAAGGCGCAGCTCGCCGGTGTCAAGGCGTTGCACGTCGCGGCCGCACACCATGACGCTTCCCGCCGCGGGCCGGATCAATCCGCCGATGAGCTGCAGCAGCGTCGACTTGCCCGAGCCGCTGGCGCCGAGGATGGCGGACACCTTGCCGCGCTCGATGTCGAGGTCAATGCCGCGGAGCACCTGACGATTGCCGTAGGAGAAGCGTAGGTCGCGGACCTCGATGATGTGGTTGGCGTCGTTCATCGGCTCAGGGAAGTATGGCGCGGCGCGCGGCGAGGGTCGCGGCGAAGCGCCTGGCGGAGGCGGGCGGCAGGTTCGTTGCCTCGGCGCCCGCGGCCAAGGCCGGCGCGACGAAGGACTTGAGCGTGGCGCCCTCGGCGCCGATCCGCGTGAAGAACACGTCGGTGCGGTTGGTGAGGCTTCCGGTCGTGCGCGTATAGAAGGCGAGGAACGTGGTGCCGCTGCTCACGAGGCCCATGTAGTCGCCGAGGAAGTAGCCGCCCTCGGCGATCGGCGCCGTATTGATGTTGAAGGAATCGGCGATCCGCGCCTCGGTGAACGTCACGCCGTCGGTGGAGCGCGCGATCCAGTAGTCGGTGAGGAGAGTCGCGATGTCGCTGGTGTTGGAGCGCAGGTCGAAGAAAGTGATGCCGATCGTGCCGTCGGCGCGCACGTGCACCTGCGGAGTGAAGGCGGCCACGCCTGCCGAGGAGTTCACGCGTGCCGGCACCGACCAGGTTAGGCCGCCGTCCGTGGAACGCGATAGCGCGATGCCATCGTGATTGCCGCTCGAGAAGCGCGAATCCTGCCAGACCACGTAGAGCGCGCCATTGGGTGCCACGGCCATTTGCGGCACGATCGCGCCGTCGCGGATCTGCTCGTGCGTGACTGGATCCACGGCGCCGTGCGGGAAGAAGCTGGCGACGCGAATCGGCGCGGACCAGGTCGCGCCGCGATCCGTCGAGCGGATCACCTCGAGGAAAGCCGCGGAGAGGTTCTCGTCGCTGCCGATGAGGTGCGCGAACAGGTTCACCACCGTGCCATCGGACAGCACGCGAATGAGGTTGCCTATCGTCTGCTCAGTGGATCCGGGATCGTAGATCGCGCGTGCCGGCTCCCAGCTCACGCCGCCGTTGATGCTGCGGGCGAAGGTCGCCGGGCCGCCTCCCGAGGGGAGGATGCGGTCCCACGCGGCATAGACGAAGCGGGCGTCGTTGGGATCGGCAGTGATCGTTTCCTTGTCGTTGAACGCGCTCGGGCCGTCGCGGATCAGCGCGGTCGGCGCGCCCCACGTGCGCCCGCCATCCGTGGAGCGGGCGACGAGCACCGCATTGGAGGAGCCGTCGGCGAACACGCCGCCGGTGCTCGCGACGGCGATCTGGTGCACGGTGCCGTCGGGGCCGATCGTCACCCACGGATCGGTGGAGCGCAGGAACTCGCCGCCCTCGCAGACCGAGAACGCGGGCTGGGTGATGGTCCACGACGCCCCGCCGTCGAAAGACACGCCTGAGACGTTCCCGCGCGCCGCGCCGCTCGACCATCGGTCCTGCTGCCAGACGCCGACGAGGTGCGTGGAATCACGCGGATCCACGGCGACGTGCGGCTCGGCCTCGGCGTTGACGTAAAGATTTCCGCCGCTGCCTCCGCATGCGGCGGAGAAAGGCGATGCGCCCGATACGGTCGTGGTGGTCGCCGGACTCGAAGGCGCCGGAGTCGATGAGCCGCCGCCTCCGCCGGAGCAGGCGCACGCAAGGAGCAGGACGGCAAGGATGCGCATGCGGCGATGTTATACGTGAAGTAAACTCGCTGCTCACACTGGCAAAACCGGGAGCCGCGAGCATGAACCTCATTCAGCGTGCCAAGAACATCATCATCACCCCGAAGACCGAATGGGTCGTGATCGCGGGCGAGACGACGTCCGCCCAGGAACTGATCGTGAGCTACGTCCTGCCGCTCGCGGCCGTAGCGGCGATCGCGAGTTTCATCGGAACCGCGCTCTTCGTCGGCCTGCTCGGAAGCATCGTCGGCGCGCGAGTCGGCATCGGCGGTGCCCTCATCGGCGCGCTCATTCACGTCGTCATGGCAGTGGTGAGCGTATTCGTGATCGGCTTCATCGTCGACGCGCTCGCGCCCACGTTCGGCGGGCAGAAGAGCATGCCGCAAGCGCTCAAGCTCATGGCGTACTCATATACGCCGGGCTGGGTTTTCGGGATCGCGGCGATCATTCCCTTCCTCGGATGGATCGCCGCGGTGATCGGGGGCCTCTACGGGATCTACGTGATGTACCTCGGCATTCCGAAGCTGATGAAGTCCCCCGAGGAGAAGTCGATCCCCTACCTCGTGGTGGTGATCCTCTGCGCCATCGTGCTCTACGTGGTGATCGGCTTCATCACATCGATCGGCATGATGGGCGGGATGATGGGCGCGGGCGTGCTTGGCAGTCGATCGAGCGCGCCGGAGGTCACCTACGACCGCGATAGCCGCCTGGGCAAGCTGCAGGAGTTCGGCAAGAAGATGGAGGAGGCGGGCAAGAAGATGGACGCGGCGCAGAAGAGCGGCGACCCCAACAAGCAGATGGAAGCGGCGATGGCCACGCTCGGAACCGCGTTGTCCGGCGGCAAGGGCGTCGAGCCACTGTCGATCGACCAGATCAAGCCCTTCGTCCCCGAGACGTTCGCGGGGCTGCCGCGCACTGCCCAGAAGGCGGAGCGCTCCGGCGTCGCCGGCTTGATGGTGGCGAAGGCCGAGGCCACCTACGACGATTCGGCGGGCAAGCGCGTCCACCTCGAGGTGGTCGACACCGGCGGGGCGGCGGGGCTGATGGGCCTCGCCTCGTGGATGAACGTGCAGAGCGAGCGCGAGGACGAGAACCGCAGCGAGCGCACGCGCAAGGAAGGCGACCGCATGGTCCACGAGGAAGTCGACAAGCGCGGCGGGCGCAACAAGTACGGCGTCGTGGTCGGCAATCGTTTCATGGTGTCGGCCGAAGGCAACGGCGTCGACATCGGAGCACTCAAGTCCGGCGTCAACTCGGTCGACCTCCGCAAGCTCGAGTCGACGAAGTAGTTCTCCCTCTCCCTTGGGAGAGGGCCGGGGAGAGGTTCACCCCTTCACGCACACCACTTGCTTGAGCGTGTGCGCGACTTCCACGAGGTCCGACTGGTTCGCCATCACCTCGTCGATCGGCTTGTAGGCTCCCGGAATCTCGTCGATCACGGCCGCGTCCTTGCGGCATTCGACGCCCTCGGTCTGGCGCTCCAGGTCGGCGCGCGAAAAATGGCTCTTCGCCTGCGTGCGGCTCATTCGCCTCCCGGCGCCGTGCGCGCTCGAGCAGAGGGAATCGGCATTGCCCTTGCCGCGCACGATGAATGAGCGCGCGCCCATGCTGCCGGGGATGATGCCCATCTCGCCCAGGCCCGCGCGGATGGCGCCCTTGCGCGTGATGAGCAGCTCCTCCCCGAAGTGCGTTTCGCGCGCGACGTAGTTGTGGTGGCATTCGACCGCCTCGCCCACCACCTCGAACGGCGGCACGTGCGATGCGATGGCGCCGAGGACCGCGCGCATCATCTCGCGGCGGTTGGCGAGCGCGTAGTCCTGCGCCCAGCCCACGGCCTCGATGTATTCGTCGAAGGCGGGCGTGCCTTCGTCGAGCCACGCGAGGTCGCGGTCGGGAAGGTGCACGTCGCGCCGCTCCATCTCGCGTCGCGCGCGCTCTATGAAGTGCCGGCCAATGACGTTGCCGATGCCGCGCGAGCCCGAATGCAGCATCACCCACACGGCCTGCGACTCGTCGAGGCATACCTCGATGAAATGGTTGCCACCGCCGAGGGTGCCGAGTTGCCGCACCCAGGTTTCGCCGAAGTCCTTCTGCATCGTCGCGATGCGCGGATTGCCCTCGACGATCCGTGCCAGGCCCCTCTGGAATCGATGCGCCGCCTTCTCGCGGCGGCCCCCGCGGCCTTTCGAGGGCGAGTGCATTTGGAAGCCGACGGGCACCGCGGCTTCGATCGAGGTGCGGATTTGCCGAAGCGAAGCCGGCAGGTCGCTAGCGGTTAGTGACAGGTGGGCCGCGGACATCCCGCAGCCTAGATCCAACCCGACTGCGGCCGGAATGACAGCGCGTCGCGTCGGGATCACGCTGCCGACGGTCGCGCCAATGCCGAAGTGAGCGTCGGGCATGGCGGCGACGTGGCCGTGAACGATCGGCAATCGCGACACGTTCTCGAGCTGCCGCAGTGTCTGTGCGTCGAGGTCTCGCGTCCAGACCTTGACCGGGACGCGGCCGTCATTCAGCTCGAGGGCGATGGGCAATGGTTTTCCTACCTCTGCAGGTGGGTCATTAGGGAGGATTGTAGGCGGACAATACGAGGAGGTGATGGGTTCGCGAGACTCTTTTGCAACTTGAATCCTCGAAACCCTTTGTCCTTCAATCGCTTTCAGTTTCCTTTTGATTTTTTGACGGACAGAAGTTCTACAATTACGTCACTTCATCCATCCATATCTTGTTAGCCGTCATGAGAATCCTCGGCGACATCGCCGGCATTGCAAGCATGGGACTGGCGTTAGTTGCTGTCGCCTACTTCGTGCCGGAGAGTGAAGCCACGCGGCCCATGCTCTTCTTTGTGTTCGTAGTACTCGCCGTATGCGGCGAGTACTACTGGCGCCGCGAGCCGCCCCAGTCATCGCGCGATTGGCTCTTACTCTTTGCGGTTGCTCTAGTCGCCTCGTTGATCGTCGCCGCGGGAGGAACTGTCGTCGCGCACATCCAAGGTCAGCGTGGTGAGCCGCTGGAGCTGTTGCACGCTAGCGGCACCTTTGCCATCGTGATGATGATTGCCGTACCCGTGCTCCTTGTGGCCCTGGGCGGAGCGGCGCGAGCCATCGTCGTCGAGAAGGCAGCCAATGACGGCTAACAACGCGTTGGAGCGGACCGTGTGGCATCGTGGGCCGCGTCTTCCCGCGGCACGGTCATCGTGGCCTGCCGCTCAACACGGTCGTTAGATCGCATGAGAATCCGAGCATGGCTAGCGATCGCGTTGATCATTGGATGGGCTCTTCAAACGCTCAATCTCTGGCCGCTTCCCTCCGATGTCGCGGCGAAAATGCTGGCGACAACCACCCCAGACAATGCAAGCGTCGTCGCGGCGTACGAAACCAACCTGTGGATCGGTTGGGTCGTGCGAGCCTTCTTGATCCCGCTAGGAATCGTGTCAGGGGTCCTCGCACTCAGAAATCACGCGAAGTGGCCAATCGCCGCAATTGTCGTGGCTATCGCCACGCTTATCCTGTTTCGTGCGTGGCAATGGTGGGCACCAATATATGCGCCACTCTTTGGGTCTTTTGCCCTGGATCGCGCGGCTTGGCTAGCCCGACAGCCTTTCTTACTGTTCAATACGCTGATTTTCCCGATCATCCTGGTAGCGTCGGCCATCTACGGAATCAGAGGGATGCGTGCCAAGAGTAGTCATGCGATCTAACAGCGCGTTGGAGCGGACCGTGGGACAGCGTGGCCGCACCGTGCGCGCGTTTGCACCTGGTGCGCGGGCCGGTGCGCAATGGCGCCGGCGTGCGGCCGCTCAACTCGATCGTTAGAACGCAACGATGTCGAAACTGCATCCACTGATCATGCTCGTCGCGGCGGTGTTCCTTTGCACGTTCCTCGATGCAGCATATTGGCCGGAACACGGAAATCGGACTCTTCGTTGGGCGGAATCTGTACTCATCGCAATTGGCGCCTACTGGTGGTACCACCTGGACAAATCGGAGCGGGGATTTCGCGCTGGGATCGTTCAAAACGCGGGCGTTGCCGTGATAACCATCGTTGCTCTGCCCGTCTATCTTGTTCGTTCGCGCGGGTGGAGAAAGGGCATCGTGGCCATTTCCCGCGCCGCCGCGTTCACCCTTGTCTTGTTCCTCTTCGTATTGAGCGGCTACCTCATTGGGAGGCACGTTGCGTTCTAACAACGCGTTGGAGCGGACCGTGAGGCATTGTGGGCCGCGTCTTTCCGCGGCACAGGCATCGTGGCCGGCCGCTCAACTCCATCGTTAGACGTCATTCGACCGTGACCAAGCGAAAGCTACCTCAATCGAAAGGCGAGGTTGACGCCCTCAAAGACACTTTCCTTGAAGGCTTGCGAGGAGAATCTGACCGAGGTTGCGTGTTGGTTGCGGTCGCCTTCTTAGATGAAAGTCTGGAGGTCTTGCTTCGCGCAAAAATGCTCACTAAGCCCGAGGACTCGAAGCGCGTTGACTCGTTATTCGCTGTCCTCGCACCACTACATCCGTTTTGGGCGAAAGTGCAATTGACGCGTGCGCTTGGGTTCTTGGAAGAGTGGGAGTACAAAGACCTCGAAAGAATTCGTGTGCTGAGAAACAAAGTCGCGCACACCTATGAAGACGCCTCGTTTGCTGATCCAAAGGTGATTGAGTTGGCGAACCAACTCGAGGCGGCTCAGCGCTATCTAAAGAAGGCAGAGAGCCGGCGCACCGCCCTGAAAACGGCGACGGGCTCGCCGTCTGAACCTGGCCAGCTCGAAAGGGTGCGAAAGTCCCGCTATCTGTTTACTTTGGCGGCGTCGAACCTTGCCGGCCGGATTCACGGTGCGGCAGAAACGTTCCGGAACGAGGAGAAGGAATGACGTCTAACAACGCGTTCGAGCGGACCGTGGGGCATAGTGGGCCGCGTCTTTCCGCGGTACGGGCATCGTGGCCGGCCGCTCAACTCGGTCGTTAGATTGCACCCAACGGCGATGTCTCACACCTGCCCCAAGTGTTCAGCACCCGTGACCTATCAACCCAGCACATCCCAATTCTTGGTGGCGTGGTTTATTGGCGATCTTTCGGGAACTGTCATCACGCTATTGGTCTTCGGGGCCTTTGCGTGCGTGGGAGCCGACCGATCCGACGTCGCGATGGTTTTGGGCGCTGTCGCGTCACCAATCATCTTCTTCAAGCTCTGGCGTCGGAGCGCGCGCGAGCAACGTAGTCGCGGCATCTTCCACTGTTCGACTTGTGGCTACCAACACCACGCGGAAGGGGAAGCGGGTGCAATCTAACAACGCGTTCGAGCGGACCGTGAGGCATGGTGGCCGCACCGTGCGCGCGTTTGCAGTTTGTGCGCGGGCCGGTGCGCAATGGCGGTCGCGCGCGGCCGCTCAACTTGATCGTTAGAGCGCATGTCGAGCAAGGACCGAGAAGCTATGGACGCCGCGCTCAAAGAGCTCGTTATTCCCGTTTTGCGCGCAAACGGCTTCAAGGGCAGTCTCCCGCATTTCAGGCGGGTGACGCCCCAAGCAATAGACCTACTCACGTTTCAATTCGACAAATGGGGCGGCGGCTTTGTCGTCGAGATATCGAAGTGTTCCCCCGGCGGGTACACGATGCACTGGGGCGAACACATCGCCCCGAGCAAAGTTACCGCCCATCACCTACATCCCGATCAACGGAAACGGATCCAACCTCGCGAAGGTAGCGGCACCGACTCGTGGTTCCGCTTCGATGGTTGGATCCCGACGTCAACGTCACGGGCGAAGCGCGCAGCAAGCCAGTTTCTCGAATGTCTGCCGCAAGCTGAAGCGTGGTGGCAACATGCGCCCTAACAACGCGTTGGAGCGGACCGTGAGGCATCGTGGGCCGCGTCTGTCCGCGGCACGGTCATCGTGGCCGGCCGCTCAACTCGATCGTTAGACAGCCGCCCGAGGCCGCATATGAAATGGGAGCCACTATCGATCTTTATCCGGCTTTGCTGTGCGCTTCTCGCCTTGTTTTTCATCCTTGGCGGCGCGGTCATGTATCGGATGTTTTCTGAAACGAACCATCTCATGGAATTTCTGCCCGTCCTGGTCGGCGCCTTTGGGATGGGCGGAGTGTTTGGAGCCGCGGCGGTCTATGGCCGCTCGCCCAATCTCCGCGAGATTTCGAGGGTGAGCGAACGTGATCTGTAGCGGCGCCTGTCTAACAATGCGTTGGAGCGGACCGTGAGGCATAGTGGGCCGCGTCTATCCGCGGCACGGTCATCGTGGCCGGCCGCTCAACTTAATCGTTAGATGGCAGCCGAAGAATTAACCGGTCGAGGTGTTTGGTCCATCATCCTCGGAGTCGTCTTGATAATTGCGTCGATTTCGAGCATCTTCGACCAAGCCTTTTGCGAACGGGGATGTGGCTGGATGAGCCGCCCCTTTTTCGACTTAGCCTATTCGATGTTTGGCCATTGGGGCACGGGCGCACTCACCCTAATCGGCGGTGCACTCTGCATTTTCGGAGGTATGAAAGATACGCGCCCGTCCGAATCGAACATACGTAGTGCCTCCGATAGAGATGCCATCTAACAACGCGTTGGAGCGGACCGTGAGCCACTGTGGGCCGCGTCTCGCGCGGCAAAGCGGTCGGCGTGCGGCCGCTCAACTCGGTCGTTAGGCAGCACCGCGCGGGAGGGTGTGTGAAGATTGTCGAGAGAATTGAGTCCTACGTCATCTATGCTCTGATAGGGATGCTCTTGCTTTCGGTCGTCCTCGGTACGATTCAGCTGGGGCGCGCTTTGGTCGACATGGTTGTTCAACCCCCGTTCCTCCTCATAGAGCCTGCAGCCCTGTTCCAATCGTTCGGGCTATTTCTCATAATTCTGATCGGCCTCGAATTGCTCAAACTCTTGAAGCTGCACATCCTTCATCACAACCTTCGTCCGGAGATCGTGATCGAGGTGGCAATCATCGCCCTTTGCAACAAGGTCGTGACGCTTGATCTGAAGACGTTGAATCCGGACACTACGATCGGACTCGCTGGCCTGCTACTTGCACTCTCAATCGGGTACTACGTATTCACAAAGACGCCGAAGGGTGATGCCTAACAACGCGTTGGAGCGGACCGTGAGGCACCGTGCCCGCACCGTGCGCGCCGTTGCACTGTGTGCGCGGGCCGGTGCGCAAAGGCGGCGGTGTACGGCCGCTCAACTCGATCGTTAGCTGGCATGAATAGCATCGTGGCCGCTCTGCCCTTTCGTCAACGGCTGTGGTTCGCTTGGGCCGTTCCAGTTGTGGCATTTTGGGTGTTCTTGTTCGTCGCAACGAGAAGCGCCGACCCAATGGCATTTCCCATCACCTTCGCCGCAGCAGTCCTCGTGCCCCTTGCAAACGGCTGGTCGCTCGTCCCACAATTTCGAACAAAGGTCATCGCCACACTCGCGGGCTTCGTCGTGCCAGTCGTGGCGGCGGTGGCGTGGCTTTGGCGCTGAGGAGAGTCATGCCAGCTAACAACGCGTTGGAGCGGACCGTGGGGCACAGCGGGCCGCGTCCTGGCCGCGGCACAGGCATCATGGCCGGCCGCTCAACTCGATCGTTAGAGGGCAGCACACGAGAATCGAGACACCGCCTCAATGTGGACAGCTCCCGGCTCATTGTTATGGCTGCCGACCGCGGTGAACGCGTTCATCGCCGCGGAAATCTTTCAGATCTTCTGGGAGCGATACGGCCCGCGGGGCCACTTGAGTGCCGGCACCGCTCAGGCCGAACTCGATCCGTTCATGCACATCATCCTAATCAGCGGCCCCATTTCACTTATGCTTCTCGTGGGTTGGGCCATTGTCGCCGTAGTGCAAATGAAGGTGCCTCCATCTGGTGACTCACCGAAGGACCGCGGTGCCAGGGCTCTCTTGCTCGCGAATGTTCTAGCACCTATAGCTCTATGGTTCGCACTTCGGTTAACGTGAGTGGCATGTTGCCCTCTAACAACGCGTTCGAGCGGACCGTGAGGCATCGTGGCCGCACCGTGCGCGCCGTGGCACTGTGTGCGCGGGCCGGTGCGCAGAGGCGGCGCTGTGCGGCCGCTCAACTTGATCGTTAGGCATCACCATGCGCAATAGAGGCCTTTGATGATTGCTCGGCATTGGCGCGGTTTGATCAAATCAGATCGTGCGGCCGACTACGAGGAACATCTTCGCAGCGAAACGTTCCCGGCGCTCGAGAGGATTCACGGCTTCCTCGGCGCCGACATACTCAAACGCGCTGTCGAAAATGGCATAGAGTTTCTCGTTATCACGCGGTGGAAGTCGATCGAATCAATCGAGCAGTTTGCCGGCGCTGATTCTGAGGCGGCCGTTGTTCCACCGAAGGCGCAAGCGATGATGATCGATTACGATCGGCGTGCGCGGCATTACGAGCTCGCCGAATTCAAAGGCAGGTGATGCCTAACAACGCGTTGGAGCGGACCGTGAGGCGTAGTGGCCCTTTCCGCGGCACGGGCATCGTGGCCGGCCGCTCAACTTGATCGTTAGGCGTCACTCGAATGTCCGCAGTCTCACCAAGCAGCGATACATTGACGGTCATCAACGTGTTTACCGTCGCTCCAGAGAACCAGGCGCGGCTCATCGATCTGCTTACGCGCGCGACTGAGTCCACTGTTCGCTACGTTCCCGGCTTCATCTCCGCAGCACTGCACCAAAGCCTGGACGGAGCGAAAGTGACCATGTACGCCCAGTGAACGGATGAAGGACGCCCTATCTGGAAGCCGCAAGGCAAGCGCTAAAGGAGGCCAAAGATGCCTAACAATGCGTTCGAGCGGACCGCGAGGCATGGTGGGTCAACGAGAGGTCGCTGGCCAGAAATGAGAAGGAGGCGCCGCGCGCCTCCCCACTATGAATATATACAACACTGGGGGGCTTGCGGCAAGACCCTGCGCGTAATTTAGCATCGCCGGTCTTTCGAAAATGGCAGGAAAAACCGGAGCGACGCGATGACTGATTCGCAAACGTACTACCACGGGACAAAGGCCGACCTGAGGGTGGGTGACCTGATCGAAGCGGGCTACGCCTCCAACTATGGCAAAAGGAAAGAGGCGGCTTTCGTCTACCTGTCCGCCACGCTGGATGCGGCGATCTGGGGAGCCGAGCTGGCCGTAGGCGCAGGGCATGGCAGGATCTACATCGTGGAACCCACAGGATCCATTGAAGACGATCCAAACCTGACGAACAAGAGATTTCCCGGGAATCCCACAAAGTCATACCGTTCCCGAGACGCATTTCGCGTCATCGGCGAGGTTACGGATTGGAAGGGTCACTCCCAAGAGCGGCTCAAGGAAATGCACGATCACCTCGAGAGCCTCAAGCAACGTGGTGTCGAGGCAATTGAAGAATGAGCACGGGGCGCCTGGCGGTATCATTGGCGTGACACCTTGGGGACCCGCGATGAATGAAGAAGCCCTGCCTTCCCTGAAGCGATTGCTTGCCAACGGGCCTCTGACCGCCGTGCCCAAGCGGCCATCGGACCAGCAGTTGCTGGTGACTTTGGCGGCGGCGCAATTCGAGCCGCAGAAGAGTTACCGCGAGGCCGAGGTGAACGAAACCCTCAAGGCCTGGATCGCTACGTTTTGCGAGCCGTATGGAATCGACCATGTGACGCTTCGCCGGCTATTGGTCGACTCGCGGCTGCTGTCGCGGACGACTTCCGGATCGACCTACCGAGTCAATCGGGAGCGGCTCGCCGAAACGCAAGCCGTTGCGTCAATCCAACCTGCGGAGGTGTTGGCGGAAATCCGCAGCGAGCGCGAATCCCGCAAACGCCGCCGCGCGGCCTGACGGTACTCCGTGAAGCAGTCCCTGGGTCTCGTATCGCTCGTGGTACGGGAGTATGACGAGGCCATCGCCTTCTTCGTGGGGACTCTCGGCTTCAGCTTGATCGAAGACACGCCCATTCCCGAGCAGGACAAGCGGTGGGTCGTCGTCGCGCCGCCGGGCTCGACGGGATCCCGCCTCCTGCTTGCACGCGCGACCAATGCCGAGCAGGCAGGGCGCGTCGGTAACCAAACGGGCGGGCGCGTGTTCCTGTTTCTCTACACCGACGACTTTGCGCGTGACTACAAGGCGTACAAAGCCAGGGGAGTGGTGTTCGTGCGCGAACCGAAAGAAGAGCCTTACGGGACAGTAGCCGTGTTCAAGGACCTCTACGGCAACTTGTGGGATCTCGTTCAACTGAGGTAAGGGTCTGCGTTGCGCCATTTCAGCATCACCGTCGACATCGCCGCCAGCCCGCAACGCCTCTGGGAAGTGATGACGGATTTCACGCGTTGGCCCGAGTGGACGGATTCGGTCACCAGCATCAAGCAACTGGGCGAGGGCGAGATGATTCCCGGAGCACGCATCGTCATTCGCCAGCCGGGATTTCCGCCCGCGGTCTGGGTCATGCAGTCGCTCGATCCCGGTGCGGGCTTCACATGGAAGTCGGGACTTCCAGGCCTGTGGGTCATCGCGCGCCATTCGATCGCTGCCACGCGAGAGGGTAGCCGAGTCACGCTGGCGATCGAGTTCGCCGGGCTGTTTGGCGGCCTCGTCGCGTATCTGACACGCAACGTGAACGAGCGCTACCTGGGGATGGAGGCGAGCGGTCTCAAGCGGCGCTGCGAGGCGGGATCCGCGGCGAATTGACCGGCCTTACTCCGACGGTTCGAAGTCCGCGAGCAGCCCGCGACCGCCGGGCGACTTCTGGCGCGCCTCGTCGACCTTCGCCTTGGTGGCCTCCGCGCGCTTGAAGAAATCGTCGGCGCTCGCGAGCGGCACGGCGCGGAAGACGGGCGGGCGAAGGTCGCCCAGCGAGGCGCGCTGGCCGACGAGCTTGCGCGTCTCGGACTTGCCGAAATACTGCAGCAGCGCGCCCGCCGCGATCAGCACGATCACCAAACCCATCGCGGCTCGCATGTGGCGCGGGCCGATCGCGTGCAGGTGGCCGTAGCAGGCCGCGGCGAGCACGGCCCACGCGCCCAGCCCCGCATACTCAGCGATGTCGCGCCACGCGAGCGCGAAGGACGCCGATTCGGCGAACTGGTCCCAGAGCACGAGGGCGACGCACGCCGTCGCCGCGATGCGAAGCTGCAGCGCGAAGCGCGCCTGTCCGAAGAAGATTCGCGAGAGCACGGCCCACACGCCCGTCCACAGCACGAGCACGGTCGCGAGCCCGAGCAGCGGCAGGAGCAATACGTTCGCGCTCGGCTCGGCGGTGAGGTTCATCCACTGCAGCCCAAGGAGCATGAGGAAGAGCGCGGCGACGAGCCCGCCCGCCCAGGCCGCGTGGGCGCGGGGAGGAGTCAGCAACTTCTCCGGAGCCACCGCGTGCGCGGCGTCGTGCACACGCAGCGTGGTGCGGCCGATGCGGATTCCGGGCTCGCCGGCCAGCGGCAGGCGCGTCACGCGCCGCGCGCCATGCTCGGCGTACAGCCCGTTCAGCGAGCCGAGGTCCTCGGCGACGAGCTCGCCGTCCTCGCCGCGGAAGATGCGCAGGTGGTGGGGAGCGACGTGCGGATCGTCGACCACGACGTCGTTGTCGAACGCGCGTCCGATGCGCGCCTCGGGCGCCTCGATGCGATTGCGCACGGCGACCTCGCCGTGGCGGGACAGCACCTCGATCCACATCACTGCGCCCATTCGATCGCCTCGAGGAAGCGGCGGCCGAGAGCGACCGCGTTGGCGTGCGAGACGCCCTGCATCGTGAGCTGCGCGAGCAACGCCTCGCGGCTGCGATCCTGGGTGAGGACCAGGAGCGTCACGTTGTAGAGCCCTTCGAACTCGCGATAGGCACGCATGCACCAGGTCGCGCGCAGCGGCGGGCGCCGCGCGCCTGCGGTGCTGACGAAATCGTCGCGGCACTCCTGCTCCGTGAGGCGCTTGCCGCCGCGCGATTCGTACGAAGGACCGGCCGAGCGCTGCGAGAGCTCCTTGGCGAACTGGAACGCATTGAGGTCGATTGCCTTGTAGTACGCGTAGCTCAGGTCCACGCGTCCGGTGAGGATGCGATCGGAAACGAAGATCCCGGTCGCGCTCGAGCAGCGCGTGGTATTCACCGCCGTGCGCGGCTTCGGGATCTGGTCGGAGTTGGTCGAAGCCCAGCAGGTCACCCAAGGCGCCGCGCTCTCGAGGCCGCGATACGGCCCGTACGACGACGTGCGGAAACCCTCTTTCTTGAGCGCCTCGTAGAAGGCAGCCTGCCAGCCGTCGAGCTGGCGCCCGACCTCTTCCCTCGCCTTGTCGACCGCGAGCGCCGGACCCTTGCGCGCGCGCTCGACCAGCTCGGCGGCGAAGCGCGCAGGCACGAGGAAGCCAACCTGCTCGCCATCGAGGCGCTTGGCGACGTTGATGCCGACGATCCGCCCGTCGCTTCCCGCAACGGGGCCGCCGCTCATCCCGGCGTTGATCGCCCCCGAGAAATGGATGCGCTCGTCATAGCTCTTGTCGACCAGCCCGTTGTACGTTCCTTCGATGATCGTGAAGCCGAGGTCCAACGGATTGCCCATCGCATAGATGCGCTCGCCCTTCGGCAGCCGGCCGGAGAGCGCGCGCGGATCGAACTCGAAGAAAGGCAGGCCCGAGCGCTCGACGCGCACCACGGCGAGGTCATGCGGCACGTCGATCGCAAGGAGCTTGAGCGAGCCCTTCTCGCCATCCGGGGCGAGGTACTCGAGGCGGTAGGTCTTGGGATCGAGCGCGTACTGCGAGACGACGTGATAGTTGGTGACCGCGAGCCCGTCGGCGGCGACGAGGAAGCCGGATCCGAGCGAGGATTGCCGGCCCGCGGACTGCAGCAGCGTGCGGATCTGCAGGATGCGCGGCTTGGCGAGGTCGTAGACGCGCTCGGCGGTGGAGGAAAGCGCGACGGGCGGATTGCTCGCGGGCGTCGCGGGCGCCGGGGGTTGTGCTTGCGAGAGGAACGCCGCGGCAAGACCCGCGAGGCAGAGCCGGGTACGAAAAAACGCCATGGAGATATTTGTCCGCTAGAGGTCGAGCGCGTAAGCCTGGTCGCAGCGCGAAGCGAGGTGGGCGCGTTTGATCGGCTGGAAGCCTGCGCCCGCGTAGAGCGCGATCGCTTCCTTGAGGACGGAGGCGGTCTCGAGCTCCATGCGCCTGGAGCCGCGCCCGCGCGCGAAGGCGAGCGCGCGCCGCAGCAAGCGCCCGCCGACGCCTTGTCCGCGCGCGTCCTTGCGCAGGTACATCTTGCGTAGCTCGCACGTTGCCGCATCGAGCACGAACACGCCGCAGCATCCGGCCAGGCGCCCGTCGACGCCGACCGCGACCTCGAAAGTGCCGCCGCTAGCGAAATAGCCTGACTCGATGTCCTGGAGATCGGTGTCCGTTCCCGACGGATCGAGGGTGAGACCGTATTCGGCGAGCACCTCTTTCACCAGCGCGCGGATCGCGTCAAGATCGCCCGCCTCGGCGCGGCGAATGGAAAACCCGCGGAAGCCCGCGCGCACGCGCGCCGCGCGCCCTGCTTCGCCGGTGAGCCGGGCAATGAAGGCCGCGCTTTCGCCCGGATGCGCAGCCTTGGTGCTGACCGCCGCGGTGTAGACGGTGTCGAGGTCGAAGCCGTGCGGCAGCGGCTGCACCAATCGAACTCCGGGCGTGGCGAGGATCTCGGTCGCCTGCGTGCAGCCGATCGAGGACGCCGGCGCCTGCGCCAGCGCGCGCATCGCCTCCGAGCCGCTCGCCGCGGGCCGCAGGCGCGAGGCGATCTCGTTGCGAATGCCCAGGCGCTCGATCACCTTGTCGAAATGCTTGCCCGCGGTGGCGACACCGGGATCGGGAAAATGCACGCTGGCTGCGGCGAGGAGCGTGGAGCGCAGACCCTGCTCATTGGAGACGTCGGGCAGCGGGTCGTCCGCGCGCACCGCGATCGCGGTCGGCACCGACCCGAGGTCGGTGCAGGTGGTCGCGACCACGCGCCCCTGGGCAGCGAGGTCGGCGATCTGCGCGTGCGTGAGGATCACGATATCGCACGGCTCGCCGGCGAGGAACTTCGCGATCATCGCGCCGACGGGGCCGAAGCTTCCGCCCGCCTCGATGCCCGCGTCCTTCGCGATCGCCTCGGCGAGCCCGTGCGCCGCGCCCGCGCTGATGAAGTCGAGTCGCAAGGGATTCGCGCCTATTGGTCGGGCCGCGCGCCCGAGATCTTCACGATGCGCGCCCATTTCTCGATGTCCTCGCGCATGAAGCGGCCGAACTCTTCGGGTGTCATCGACATCGCGACCGCTCCCTGTTTTGCCCATGCCGCCTTCATCTCGGGCGCGTTGGCGATGCGCGTGATTTCGACATTGAGTTTTTCAACAATTGCCTTGGGCGTTCCCGTGGGCGCCATGATGCCGAGCCAGATCACCGCCTCGTAGCCGGGAACGCCGGCCTCCGAGACGGTCGGCACCTCGGGTAACACGCTCGAGCGCTCGCGCCCCGAAGTGGCGAGCCCCTTGAGCTTGCCCGCCTGGACGTTCGGGGCCATGGTGGTGATCGCGTCGAACATCATCTGCACCTGGCCGCCGAGGATGTCGGTGCGCGCGCCCGAGCTTCCCTTGTAAGGCACGTGCACGATGTCGACGCCCGCCATCGATTTGAAAAGCTCGCCCGCCATATGGTACGGCGTGCCCGGCCCCGAAGAGGCGTAGTTGAGCTTGCCCGGGCTCGCCTTGGCGAGCGCGATGAACTCCTTGAGGCTATTCGCCTGCACCGACGGATGCACCACCAGCAGCAGGTCGGAGTAGTTCACCGGCGCCACCGGAATGAAGTCGCGCATGAGCGCGAACGGCCTCACCGGAATCAGCGACTCGTTCACGGTATGCGTGTTGGACATCATCAGCAGCGTGTAGCCGTCGGGCGCGCTCTTGGCGACCGCGTCGGTGCCGACGATCGAGCCGCCGCCGGGCTTGTCCTCGACCACGACCGCTTGGCCGAGGGAAGCCTGCAGCTTCTCGCCGAGGACGCGCGCGTACAGATCGGCGGGACCGCCGGCGGCGAACGGCACGATGATGTGCACGGGGCGCGACGGATAGCCCTGCGCATGCGCCGGTGCGGCGGCGATGGCCGCGAGCGCCGCGATCAACGCAACGATTGCCTGGGGCATGTACTTCCTCCTCGGATTTCTTCGCTCGACCCCAATTCTAGCGACAACGGGGTCGGACGTATCCCACGCGGAGCAAGCGCGCGCGGACGCGATTAAGGGACCAAGCCGATGCCGCGGGGTTCTGGGCCGTCCCATGCTGGTTCATGCGGGCTCGAAATACGCCCGGAAACCACACGAGGAGGCATCATGAATCGCATCCGAATTTCGATGGCCACCGTGGTCCTTGCGCTGGCAACGGCCGGCTGTGCCGGCATGACGCACCAGGAGAAGAGCACCGTCGCCGGCGCCGCGATCGGCGGCGTGGCCGGATCGGTGCTCTCGAACGGCAGCGCCGCGGGCACGGTCGGCGGCGCGGTGGTTGGCGGCGTGGTCGGCCACGAAGTGGGCCGCCGTCAGTAGTCGCCAGTCCGAGCGGCTCTCAGCCGCGCGAAGTTGAGCCCGACGGGCACCACCGCCACCGCCACTGCGGCGAGCACGGCGGTGGTGCCGAAATGTTCCGCGATCCCGCCGGCGATCGCCACGCCGATCGCCTGGCCGAGAAAGAACAGCGAAGCGAACATCGCCACCGCGGCTCCGCGCCGCTCGGGGGCCATTTGCGTGGCATTGGTCTGCAGCGTGTTGTGCAGGCAGTAGAAGCCGAGCCCGGCCACCAGGCAGCCCATCGCTGCGAGCGCGGCGCTCGGCGCCAACGCAACAACGGCAAACCCGCAGGCAAGCGCTGCCGTTCCGGCCTGCGCGAGGCGAACTTCCCCTAGCGAGCGCACCAGGGTGCGCGCAAAGGCGGCGAACAGGATGCCGCCGCTCGCGAAGGCGAGCAGGGCAAGGCCGGCGCGCGAAAGCGGCACTCCTCGCGCGAAGTGCAGGTGCGTCGGAACGAAGGCGAGGGCGCCGAACACCAGCATTCCCTCCACCGACACGGTGCCGATCACGATTCGCGCCCAACGCGATTCGAGAATGCTCTTCACATCGGTGGCGGGGCCGCCTTGCGCAGGACGCGCCGGCCGCGGGGAGACCCGTGCCTCCAGTGCGATCAGGACCGAGGCCACGGCGAACCACGCGGCGAGCGCGGCGAACGGCCAGCGCCACGCAGGATCCTCTGCGGCGAATCCGCCGACCGCCGCGCCGGCCCCGATTCCGAGGATCTGGCCCAGCAGGAAGCGCGCCAGCACCGGCTGGCGATCGCGATAGTCGACGGTGTCGCCGATCCACGCCATCGCGAGAGGGATAATACATGCGCAGAATCCGCCGGCGATCGCGCGGGCGGCCACCAGGGCCGTGAATTCTCCGACGGAGAAGCACGCCGCCGATGCCACCGCCGCTGCGCCGCTCGCTGAAGCGATCACGCGCAGCTTCCCATAGCGGTCGCCGAGCGGGCCGAACACCATCTGCATCACCCCGTAGGCGATCGCGAACACGGTGATCACGGCGGCGGCGCCGGCGATGCCGACATCGAAATCGGCTGCGATGCGGGGCAGCATCGCGTCGGTCACGCGCATCGAGGCGGCGCTCGCGAAGGCGGCGAGCGCCAGCAGGAAGATCGTGCGTCTCAAGGAACGGCGGCCCAGCAGGGGAACAACCCGCAGTCTGTGGCCAGACCGCGATCAACTCAAGGAGGCGTCCTTCGGGCGCACCTGCGCAATCAGGCGCACTTGCGCGGGCGCTCGGCGGCGGGAGGTTGCGGCGGGGAGAAGAGGGGATTCAGCCAGGCGAGCAGCGCCGCGTGGCCGCACGAGCCGGTATCGCGGGGGCGCCATCCGCGCGCGATGCCGCAATACTGGAAGCCGAGCGCGAGCGGGACGCGCAGGGCGGCTTCGGCGATGTCGCCCCACACGACGCGGCCCGCGTAGTCTTCCGGCGACAACTCGTCCTCGAACGCTGAATAACCCGGGATCCGGGCGGCAAGGATGATGCGTCGCAGGTTGAGGGCGCGGCAGACGCGGCGCTCGGCCTGCAGCAGGCGTCGCAGCGCCGCATCGCCCGATGTCTCCGGGTCGAAGGCGATGTCGTCGAGGAGGAGGGTGTGCCCGGCGGGATCGTGCGTGTCGAACATGGATGGCGCGGGATCGTCCCAACGCACGATCAGCGCGCTTGCGCACGCGAGCAACTCTCCGCCGCACTCGACCACGAGCTGGCCCTCGGGAAACGCGCGCCGGCGCGTTTCGAATTGCCGCAGCGCCACCGAGGGTGCCGATGGCTGGACCGCGTGCTGCAGCGCGCGAATCGACGCAAGGTCGTCGAGGCGCGCGAGCCGGGATCGCGGCGGCTCCACGGCACGGGCGCTCGCGGAGCGCCATGTCCGCGCCTGCGGCACGAGGTTGGCGCCGTGCGGAAAGACCTCGATGATCGATCCCATCCGCCCTCAGGGAATCTTGCGGAACGCCGTCTCCGAGCAATGCGGGCACGGCGGGAGCACCGTAGTCCGGTCGGAGACGATGGTCCAGCCGCACCCGGCGCAGGCGAGGGTACCGGCGCTGGTGATGTCGCCGGTGCGGAAGGTGAGGGTCGGGTTATCGCGCTGCAGCAGATCGCGGCGAAGGAATTGCCGCAGCTTCTCGCCGTTCTCGGCGGTGAACTCGCCCGCGGCGACGAGGGTGTCGCAAGCCGCGTCGAGGGCGCGGTCGAACGTGGCGAGCGTCTTCTCGCCGGCCTCGGAGAACAACCCCTCGAAACGGCGCTGCAGGCGGTCGAAGAGGTCTTCCTGGTGGTGGCGTTGCGTTCCGGCGACAGCGCTGATGCGCTCGAGCGTCGAATCCTTGAGCCGCGAGCGGGGTCCCGCGCGCTTGCGGCCGAGGTGCGTGCGGATGGCGCCGCGTGACCGGGCCTTCGTATTCCCGTTACCCGTGGGAGCGGACGGTGGCCTCATGCGGACTCCTTTTCGCGTGGCTCGTGGGCACCACGCGTGTAGGACGACCTTCGCGCGGCATCAACCATGCGACCGCGCGGCGGCGTCCGGAGTTCCTAGGTCGAGCGAGATCCCGTGTAGGTGCACCCTTGGCCGCACGAATCGCGACGAACTGTAACGCTGGCCAAGTTAGGAAATCGGCCATGGAGCGCGTTCCAGATCCACACGCAGAGATTTTCGAGGCTGGGCTTCGAGAGCCCGGCGATGTCGTTCAACACGCGATGGTCGAGCGCCTGGCGGACCTCGCTCGCCGCACTCTCGATGCGAGCGAAGTCGGTAACGAATCCCGTTGCCGGGTCGGGCTCGCCGCCGAGCGCGATCTCGACCTGGAACGAATGGCCGTGGACGCCGCGATAGGGATGGCCTTCGGGATAGGCGTCGAAGTGGTGCGCGGCGTCGAAACCGAAGCGGTACGTGAGTTGCATGGCCTAGCGGATGCCGATGATCTTGTGGGATTGCAGCGACAGTCGCCAGCGCGGGTGCGCGAGGCAATAGTCGATGGCGGCTCGCGTATGCGCTTCGCGCCGGGGTCCATCCATCGGCTGCAGGAAGAAATGCCGGAAGGTGAGTGACTCGAAGCGCTCCGGGCGGGCGTCGGCCTGCGGGAAAACGAGCTTCAGTTCGTCGCCCGCCGTGAGCGCCAGCTCCGCCCCCGCTTTCGGGCTCACGCAGACCCAGTCGACTCCGGGCGGCGCGGCGAGCGTGCCGTTGGTCTCGATCGCGACGCGGAAGCCGCGCGCGTGCAGCGCCTCGACCGCCGGCGTATCGAGCTGCAGCAACGGCTCGCCGCCGGTGCACACGACGAGGCGATGGCGGCCTTCGCCCGCCGGCCAGGCCCGCTCCACCGCCTTTGCGAGGGCGCCCGCGTCGGCGAACCTTCCTCCGCCTTCACCGTCGGTACCGACGAAATCGGTATCGCAGAACGTACAGGCCGCGCTCTCCCGGTCATCCTCGCGACCCGACCATAGGTTGCAGCCGGCGAATCGGCAGAAGACAGCCGGCGTGCCGGCGTTGGCGCCCTCGCCTTGCAGCGTGTAGAAGATTTCCTTGACGGAGTACAAGCTCAGTCGGCCTGCATCTTCGCCGCCTTGGCGATCTTGCCCAGGCGCTCGCGCTCGGCGGTGATGAACGCCAGGTAGGCGGGCAGCGTGTACGGGGCGGGCTCGATGCCTTGCGGCACGAGCTTGTCGTGGAAGTCCTTGCTCTTCACCACCGCGAGAAGCTCGACGTTCATGCGCTCGAGGATCGGCTGCGGCGTCCCCTTGGGCGCGAAGAGGCCCGCCCAGTGGCCGATCTTCACGCCGGGATAGCCGGCTTCCTTCGTAGTGGGAATCTCCTTCGCCGCGGTGATGCGCGTCTCGTAAGTCGTCGCGATCGCCTTGAGCTTGCCCGCCTTGATCTGCGGCAGCACCACGATGCTCGCCTCCGAGGTCGCCGGGACATTGTTCGAGATGACGGCGGTGACGCTCTCGCTGCCGCTCTTGTACGGAATGATGCTCAGGTTGTTCACGCCCGCTTCCTTCAGCATCTCGGCGACGAAGTGCGGCGTGCTCGCGGAGCCCGCGGTGGACCAGTTGACGCCGTTCGCGCCCTGGTTCTTCGCCCACGCGACGAATTCCTTCATGTTGTTCGCCGGAATGCTTGGGTGGACGACGATGACCGACGGCGCGACCGCGATCATGCCCACCGGCACCAGGTCGCTGTCGGCGTAGGGCATGTCCTTGCGGACCATGCTGTTGGTGATCGTGCCCGCCGCGCCAATAAGGAAGGTGTAGCCGTCGGGCTTGGCCTTGGCGACGTAGTCGGCGCCGAGCGACGCCCCGGCGCCCGGCTTGTTCTCGATGATGATGGGCTGGTTGAGCCGCTTGGAGACGCCCTCGGCAGCTGCGCGCGCGATGAGATCGTTCGCGCCGCCGGCGGAGAACGGCACGACCCACTTGATCGTGTGATCGGGCCAATCGGCCCGGGCGCAGAGCGCGAGCGCAATCAGGCAGGGCGCGGCGAGGGCCGCGAGCATGCGGGCACGAGTCGACATGGATGCCTCCGGGGGAGCGTGAGATTCCATTATAAGAGGGGTTGACGCGTTCCATGCTGCATGGCAGCATCGGGGCATGACGAGATTTTCCATGCAACGACCGAACACGGCGCGCGCCGGGACCTGCCATTGGCTGGTTTCGCGCACGGCCTCCGGGGGGACGACGGAATAGCGCCTGCCAACAGGCGGTTTTTCCGCGAAGCCCGGAGAGAACCTCCGGGCTTCGTGCTTTTTGGAAACTTGAATCGTGAGAGTTCGGCCCCGCCAAGGGGCCGTCCGGCGACTTCGTGGGCTGTGCGCGGCCCGCCTAACGAGGATTTCGGGTCGCCGCCCGCGATGGCCCATCCGGAGGGACGCCTCCAGGCCTTGCGCGGGTTCGATGGCGAAGCGGCCGGCCCTCCCGGGCCGGCCGCAATCGTCAGCGGAATTTAGCCGCGAGCTTCTCCGACTCGCGCGCGAGCACCATCGCGTCGAGGCCGACCGCGGTGAACACCGTGCCCCATTCGATATAGCGGCGTGTCGTGGCTTCGTCGGTGGCGAGGATTCCCGCGGGCTTGCCGCAGGCACGGATGCGCGCGATCGAGTCCTTGATGGCCGATTGCACCTCGGCGTTCCCGGGTTCGCCGAGGTGTCCGAGACCGGCGGCAAGGTCGGATGGCCCTATGAAGACGCCATCGACCCCGTCGACGCGCGCGATCGCCTCGAGGTGGTCGAGTCCTCGGCGAGTCTCGATCTGCACCAGCAGGCAGAGCTCGGACTCGGCGCGCTTCACGTAGGCGTCGATGCGCCCGTAGCGCGAGGCGCGAGTCATGCCGGCCACTCCGCGCACGCCACGTGGGGGATAGCGGATCGCCGCGACAGCCGCCGCGGCCTCGTTCGCGTCCTGCACGTACGGAACCAGCAACGACCGCGCGCCGATGTCGAGGTAGCGCTTGATGAGCACGGTGTCGTTCCAGGCCGGCCGCACGACCGGCTCGGACGGATAGGGCGCTACTGCTTGGAGCTGCGGCAGCACGCTGGGCGGATCGTTGGGCGAATGCTCGCCGTCGATCACCAGCCAGTCGAAGCCCGAACCGGCGACGATCTCGGCCGAGTAGGTATTGGCTAGCGACACCCACAGGCCGATCTGCTGGCGGCCGGCGAGGATGGCGCGCTTGAAGTCGTTGACGGGAAGGTCCATGGCGCGCGAGTTTACAGCTTCTCTAGGGGCGCACCACCGCGCGCTCCGCCGCCGCGCTCTTCGGCAGCGCGGCGAGCGCGGCGACCGTGATCGGTTTCACCGGGGGCCGAATGCGGAAGTAGCCCACCTTCTGCGGATCCACCCCGCGCGCCTGGGCGATGAGCTCGGTCACCGTGAGACCGCACGAGCGCCCCTGGCACGGGCCCATGCCGCAGCGCGTGAAGGCCTTGAGCTGGTTGGGGCCGTCGCATCCGAGGGCGGCCGCCTCGATGACTTCGCGCGCGCTCACCGCCTCGCAGCGGCACACGATGGTCTCGCCGATCGGGCGGCGCCACGCGTCGGCGGGGCGGTAGAGCGCGTCGAGGAATGCGCGCCCGCGCATGAATTGCGCCAGCGCGGTGCGCGCGAGCTTCTCGACCGGAAGCTTGCGTTCCGGGCGCAGCGCATGCACGACGGCGCCGGCCGCGAGCACGCCGCGCCACGCCGCCGCCTGCGCCCCGCCGATGCCGGCGCCGTCGCCGGCGACGAGGATTCCCGCGGCGCTGGTGCCACCGTTGCGATCGACGACCGGCGACCAGCACAGCTGGCGCGCGTCCCAGCGGTGCTCGACTCCCGCCGACATCGCGAGGTTCACGTTCGGCGCCACCCCTTGATGCAGGAGCAATGTGTCGACGGACAGCGTGCGCCCGAGGCCGTCGGCAGTCCGGTAGGTCACGCTCTCGACGCGCTGGGCGCCGTCGGCGCGCAGCTCGGTGACGCCGGGAACGATGGGAACGCGACCGCGAACGGCGGTGAGGATGCGCATCGCGCGGCGCAAGTAGGTGGAGACGACGAAGCCGGGCAGGTGGCGCAGCGCCCGCGATCGGTTCTCGTGCGGCGTGGTGTCGAGGATGGCGTCGATCCTCACGCCCGCGTTGAGGTACTGCCATGCGACCAGCCACATCAGCGGCCCCGTGCCCGCGAGGACGATGCGCCCCTCGGGAACGAGTCCGGACGACTTGAGCAGGGCCTGCGCCGCGCCCGCCGTCATGACGCCGGGCAGCGTCCATCCGGCGACCGGGAAGGGACGCTCGATCGCTCCGGTGGCGAGGATCACGCTCGCCGCCTCGGTGAGCGCCGCGACGCCCGCGACCGATACGCCGAGCTCGAGCCCGGGCGTGATGCTCCACACGCCGGCGCCCGGAACGTATTGCGCGCCGCTCGCGAGGAACTCCTCGACCAGCTTCATCCCGCTCCAATAGTCCGGACCGAGGATCGCGGGATTCTTCAGCGGCGTGGTGGTGATACCGCGATAGACCTGGCCGCCGGGCGCGGGCTGGTCGTCGAAGAGCACGGTCGCGAGGCCGGCGCGCGCGCAAAGGCTCGCCGCGGCGAGCCCCGCCGGGCCGGCGCCGACCACCGCCACTTCGTACTCGGAGGCGATGGCGCTCATCGTGGCAGCTCGCGTGGCCCGCGCTGCGTGGCGATCTGCATGCCGTCGCGCACGCTCACCAGGCAGCCTTGCACGCTGCCCACGCCGTCGATGGTGACCAGGCATTCGAAGCACGCGCCCGCCATGCAGTAGGGACCGCGCGGGGCGCCGGAGGCGGTGTTGGCGCCGCTCGAGTCGAATCCGGCCGCGAGCAGCGCGGCGGCGACGCTGTCGCCCTCGCGCACCTCGTAGGAGCGCCCGTCGATCGCGACGCTGACGGTGCGCGCTGTGACCTCAGGCAGCCTGCGGAACACCGAACCTCCTGGTCGCGAACGGGCCGAAGTTCTCCGCAGGAAGCCCGCCGGCGGCGATGAGGGGGGCCAGCACCAGCGCGTGGCTCGCCGCGAGAGTGACGCCGCTGTGGCAGGCGGCGACGAATGCGCCGCGGCATGTGCTCGATTCGTCGTAGGCGGGGAAACCATCGGGAGTCATCACGCGCAGCGCGGCCCAGGCGCGCACCACGTTGAGCGCGCCCAGCCGCGGAAACATGCGCACGGCGCGCTCGGCGATCAATGCGATCACCGCGCGGTCGACCCGCGATTCCGGCGCGCCTTCCTCCTGCGAGCCGCCGAGGAGAACGCTGCCCTCGTCGGTCTGGCGGACCGTCGCAACGGGGTAATGCAGGAAGCGCTCGGCTCTCTCGGTGGCAACGAGCTGTCCGCGCTGCGCCCGCAGCGGAACGTCGAGGCCGACCATTGCGGCAAGACGAGTCGTTCCCAGGCCTGCCGCGATCACGAGCTTCGCCGCGCGCGCCTCGGCGCCGCGAGAGACGATGCGGAAACCGCCGGCCACGCTCGCGACCGACTCCACGGGAGTCCCGGCGCGATGTGCCACGCCCTGCATTCGCATCCCGGCGTGAAGCGCGCGCAGCAGCTTGAGGGAGTTGCATTGCCCGTCGAGGCGCGTATAGGTGCCCCCCGCGACTTGCGGACCGGCTTCGGGCAGCAGCTCCTTCACCGCCCTGTGGTCGAGGACCTGGCAGTCGTAGCGCGCCATTCCCGGTTGCTCCTGCAGGCGCGCGAGGTCCGCCACGCGTTGCTCGAGCTCTTTCTCGGAGAGCGCGAGGTGGAATCCGCCCGGACGCTCGTACTTCACGTCGATGCTCGTCTGCTCGTGCAGGAGTCCCGCGAAGCGCCCCCAGCTTTCCGCCGAGATCAGGGTCCATAAGCCGTAGGGGGACATTCCGAGGCCCTTGCCCTGGACCCAGACCAGCCCGAAGTTGCCCCGCGAGGCGCGCGGGGCGAGATCGCCCTCGTCGAACAGGATGACGCGCTCGCGCGCCTGGGCAAGGCCCCAGGCGAGCGCCGAGCCGACAAGGCCGCCGCCGACGACCGCCACGTCGTACTCGGTCGAGCTCGCGGCGGAGCCGGGGGTCCAGTCGCGCATTTCGGGGAAAACGCCCCTTGTCGTCGCGGTGCGACGCGGTGGGCGCGCACTCGAGCGCAATGAAACCATTTTTTTGGGCCGCGTAGGACGATTCTGATAGCGGGCTTCCGCGCCGGTGACGCAGACTCTTCATGTCGATCACCTGGAGGCCCCCCATGACCTACGAGTACGACTTCGAGATGGTGAAGCGCGCCTACGCCGAGATGGCGCGTCGTGCCCGGGAGAAGGATGAGGTTCGGCGCCTGCCGCGCGACGGCATGCCGGTCGCCGCATCGGCCTTGATGGACTCCGAGACGCGCGAACACCGGGCGCAGGCTGCTTGAGCGTAGTTCATTCCGACGCAAGCCCGCGCCAGCGGGCTTTTCTTTTTCAAGAACCCGGCGGCGCGCGGCGAGTCCATCGTCAATGATTCGCTCGGCAATCCACTCGCTGCTCGCGGGAGCCGCCCTCGTCGCATGTCTTGCGCACGCCGAGCCGCCGGCGCGCAATCCCGCTGCGGACCTGCGCGCCAAGTACGAGGAATATCGCGGCGCGCTCACGCGCAACGATTTCGGCAAGCCGCTGCACGTGCTGTCGACCGAGGACTCGCGCAGCAACACGGGCGAGGTCTACGCGGTGGTCGAGATGCCCTTCGCCACCGTCGCGGCGGGCTTCGCCAAGGCGGCCCAGTGGTGCGACGTTCTGATCCTGCCGTTCAACACCAAGCACTGCCGCGCCGCAGCAGAGGGCGGCAATACGCTGCTGCTGGTGCGCATCGGGCGCAAGTCCTCGCAGCCGGCCGAGGAGGCCTACCGACTCGATTTCCGTTATCGGGAGCAGGCGCGCTCGGCCGATTACTTCCGCAGCACGCTCGCGGCGCCCAAGGGACCGGTGGGCACGCATGACTACAACATCGCCCTGGAGGCGATCGCGCTCGATGCGCAGCGGACCTTCATGCACCTTTCCTATTCATACGGCTTCGGCACGATGTCGCGCCTCGCGATGCTGGCCTATCTCGGCACGGCGGGAAGCGGCAAAGTCGGCTTCACCGTCACCGGCAAGGACGGCGCCGGCAAGCCGGTCTACATCGGCGGGATGCGCGGCGCCACGGAGCGCAACGCCATGCGCTATTTTCTCGCGATCGAGGCCTATCTCGCTTCGCTCTCGGCTCCCGAGCGGGAGCGGATCACCCGGCGCCTCGCCGACTGGTTCGCGGCCACCGAGCGCTACCCGCGCCAGCTGCACGAGATGAACCTCGGCGAATACCTGGCGATGAAGGAACCGGAGACGAGACGGGTCGGCGTGGCGATCTAACGGACCGGCCCGGAACTACCCGCGCCCGATGAACGGCATCTTCGTGGCCATGATGGTCATGAACTGCACGTTCGAGTCGAGCGGCAGGCGCGCCATGAACACCACCGCTTCCGCGACATGGTTCACGTCCATGCGCGGCTCGACCATGACCTCGCCGTTGGGCTGCGGCACGCCCTTCGTCATGCGCTCGGTCATCGGCGTGGCGGCGTTGCCGATGTCGATCTGCGAGCAGGCGATGTCGTGCTTGCGCCCGTCGAGGGAGGTCGACTTCGTAAGGCCGGTGATCGCGTGCTTGGTGGCGGTGTAGGCGACCGAGTAGGGACGCGGCGCGTGCGCCGAGATCGAGCCGTTGTTGATGATGCGCCCGCCCTTCGGGTCCTGGGCCTTCATCATCCGGATCGCCTCCTGCGTGCAGAGGAATGACCCGGTGAGGTTTGCGTTCACCACGGCGATCCATTGCTCGTAGGTGAGGTCTTCCATCGGGATCGCCGGGGCGCCGGTGCCGGCGTTGTTGAACAGCACGTCGAGCCGGCCGCCGAAAGTCGTCTTCACCTTCGCGAACAGCGCCTTCACCGACGCGGGATCGCCCACGTCCGTCGCGACCGCGATGGCGAGCGCGCCCGGCCCGGCCTCGGCGATCGCCTGTTCCAGCGGCTGGAGCCTGCGTCCGGCGAACGCGACGCCGTATCCCTCCTTGAGCAGCGCGAGCGCCGCGGCCTTGCCGATGCCCGTGCCTGCTCCCGTCACGACCGCGATCCTCGATGCATTCATGTCCGTTCTCCCTTTTCGCCAATTTACCGCAGGTTTCGATTTGCCGTGTCGGACCCCGCCGACTCCGGAATAGGCGATCTGCGGGCAGAGGGGTCGGGCCGCCCCTTTGTATCGTGGAGGCACTTCCATGGTTGAGGAGGAGCCTGTATGTGGAAACGTAAACTAATTGCCGCCGCCATTGCCGCCTCGTCGATCGGATTCGCGATTCCCGCGTCGGCCGAGGTCGGCATCTACGTCGACGTGGCGCCGCCCGCGCCGCGCTACGAGGTGGTTCCGGCGCCGCGTTCCGGCTACGTCTGGCAACCGGGCGTGTGGGCGTGGCGCGACGGCCGCCATCACTGGGTCGGCGGGCACTGGGTGCGCGAACGCCACGGGATGTATTGGCATCCGGACCGCTGGGAACAGCGCGAAGGACGCTGGGCATTCGAGCGCGGCCGCTGGGATCGCGAGCGCTACTCGCTGCGTGACAGCGACGGCGATGGAGTGCCCAATCGCTACGACCGCGCGCCCAACAACCCGTACCGCCAATAACAACCTGACTGCTCCTGTTTGGGGCCGTCTCCTTGCAGGGGGGCGGCCCTTTTTACGTCTGTCATCCCCACGCCGGGCGCGTGCGTTGATGCAATCACGGAGGTGATGCCATGAGAAAGCTGATGCTTGCAGGCCTGGTCGCGGCCACGCTCGGAAGCTTCGCGGTTCCGGCAGACGCTCGTACCGATGTCGACGTCGTCGTTAACGTCGGCCCGCCGCCGGTGCGCTACGAAGTGGTGCCCGCGCCGCGCGTGGGTTACGTGTGGACTCCCGGTTATTGGGACTGGCGTGGCCACCGCCACATGTGGATCGCCGGCCACTGGGTCCGCGCGCGCCACGGCTATTACTACACGCCGGCCCGATGGGTGGAGCGTGATGGCGGTTGGGTGTTCTATCGCGGCGTATGGCTTCGCGACCGCGACCGCGACGGGGTGCCCGATCGTTTCGATCGCGCGCCGAACAACCCATATCGCCAGTGAGAGGGCGTAGGACGGCGCCCGACGCATCCGGCCGGTCGGCTCCCACGCCCGCTTGGGGGGCCGACCGGCAGTGTCACCACGCAGCGACGGCTAACGTGGAGGCATATCCAGCTTCACCGGAGGAGCCGAGCATGTGGACGCGAAGATTGCTGCTGGCGACACTGGTCGCCGCGTGCGCGATGTCGCTTCCGCGCCATGCGCCGTCGACGTGGAATGTCGGCTTGGGACCCACCCCGGTCGCCGTGACATCGCGCTAGGACTCCGCTGTCGGCCTCGGCCGACCGCAAAAACCGAGAATCACCGGCATCGCCGGTGCGATGCACCTGCAGTGCCGGTCGAATTCCCCGCGTAACGTTGAATCGTGTCTCGCGCGCCGCACGCGCGAAACGCCTCGTCAACATTCCGGAGGATCGACCATGAGGATGCCGCAACTGGTTTCCACAGTCTTCGCGACCGCCGCGCTCGCCACGGCTTCGTTCCCGGCCCTGTCGTGGACGGTCTGGCCCGACGTCGACTTCGAGTGGTACGCCAACGTCGGCAAGCCGCTCACCACCACGATCGTCATGTACCCCGCGCCGCGCGAGGGTTTGATCTGGTCGCCGGCGCACTACGAGGTGCGTGCCAACCGTCATGTCCACGTGGCGGGCCATTGGATCCGCGACGACTACGCCGAGCGCCTCTCCGAATACACCGACGGCAACGTCACCTATCTCGCCAGCATGACGCCGCGCGACCGCTACGGCTACCTGATCGCCACGCGTCCCGAGGGCTATCCGCTCGGCACGACTGTGCGCTAGACCGCTTACGCCCCGCCAACGCCGACGGCGTCGCCGTCGGCGTTTTCATTTCGGGTCCCGATTTACGGTATTCTCCGGCCTGCTTCGCAACCCGCATCGCGTTTTTTCGCCGCGCATTCCCCGATGGCTCAGTACGTCTACTCGATGATCCGCGTGGGCAAGGTAGTCCCGCCCAAGCGCCAGATCCTCAAGAACATCTCGATCGCTTTCTATCCCGGCGCGAAGATCGGCTTGCTGGGACTCAACGGCGCGGGCAAGTCGACGGTGCTGAAGATCATGGCGGGCCTCGACACGGAGTTCGAGGGCCAGGCGATCCCCATGCCCGGAATCCGCGTCGGCTACCTTCCCCAGGAGCCGCAGCTCGAGCCCGGCCACACGGTGCGCGAGGCGGTCGAGGAAGGCCTCGGCGAGGTGTTCGATGCGAAGAAGCGCCTCGACGCGGTCTACGCCGCGTACGCCGAGCCGGGCGCCGACTTCGACAAGCTCGCCTCCGAGCAGGAGCGCCTCGAAAAGCTGCTCGCTTCGGCCGATTCCAGCACGCTCGAGACGCAGCTCGAGGTGGCCGCGGACGCGCTGCGCCTGCCGCCATGGGACGCCAAGGTCGACAAGCTCTCCGGCGGCGAGAAGCGCCGCGTCGCCCTGTGCCGCCTGCTGCTCTCGAAGCCCGACATGCTGCTGCTCGACGAGCCGACCAACCACCTCGACGCCGAGAGCGTCGAATGGCTCGAGCAGTACCTGGCGCGCTTTCCCGGGACGGTGGTGGCGGTCACGCACGACCGCTACTTCCTCGACAACGCCGCCGAGTGGATCCTCGAGCTCGACCGCGGCACCGGCATCCCCTACAAGGGCAACTACACCGAGTGGCTCGAGCAGAAGCGCGACCGGCTGCAGAAGGAGGAGTCGAGCGAGTCGGCGCGCCAGAAGGCGATCAAGAAGGAGCTCGAGTGGGTGCGCAAGACCGCCAAGGGCCAGCAGACCAAGAACATCGCGCGCCTCAAGCGCTTCGAGGAGCTCAACTCGTACGAGTACCAGAAGCGCAACGAGACCGCGGAGATCTTCATCCCGGTGGCCGAGCGCCTCGGCAACGACGTCATCGAATTCAAGGACGTCTCCAAGGGCTACGGTGACCGCCTGCTGCTCGACGACGTCTCCTTCACCATCCCGGCGGGCGCGATCGTCGGCATCATCGGCCCCAACGGCGCGGGCAAGTCGACGATCTTCCGCATGATCATGGGCAAGGAAAAGCCCGACAAGGGCGAGATCAAGGTCGGGCACACGGTGCAGCTGTCGTTCGTCGACCAGACGCGCAAGCTCCCCGACAAGAAGAACGTATGGGAGGCGATCTCCGACGGCCAGGACATCCTCACCGTGGGCAAGTTCGAGATCCAGTCACGCGCCTACCTCGGACGCTTCAACTTCAGGGGCCAGGACCAGCAGAAGCTGGTGGGCAACCTCTCCGGCGGCGAGCGCGGGAGGCTGCACCTCGCCAAGACGCTGCTCGCCGGCGGCAACGTGCTGCTCCTCGACGAGCCGTCCAACGACCTCGACGTGGAGACGCTGCGCGCGCTCGAGGATGCCCTCACCGAGTTCGCCGGGACCGTGATGGTGATCTCGCACGACCGCTGGTTCCTCGACCGCATCGCGACGCACATTCTCGCGGCCGAGGGGGATTCGCAGTGGGTCTTCTATCCCGGCAACTACCACGAGTACGAGGAAGACAAGCGCGAGCGGCTCGGCGAAGAGGCTGCAGCGCCGCACCGGCTGCGTTTCAAGGCGCTCAAGTAGCGCCGCCGATTCCTACATCGCGGACCGCGCCTTGCCGACTTCGGCGAGCGCGCATCGCAGCTACATTCATGTCGTCGGGCGCTCCCGGACACGGCATGAAAGACAATCACTTCTT
>Ga0209647_1000054_pt1 | contig 89711 bp, 73 predicted proteins | sample GraSoi_2013_60cm_FD_185827 | JGI IMG/M metagenome (GOLD analysis project Ga0209647, IMG submission 185827) | Grasslands soil microbial communities from the Angelo Coastal Reserve, California, USA - Sample 9_17_2013_60cm (SPAdes) (version 2) | ecosystem: Environmental > Terrestrial > Soil >...
CTCCAACGGCTCTCCGCGCTCTTGCAAGCACCTGCTAACCTCTCTTTCGATAAGCTAACTTCCCTATCGGCTTAAAAGTCCAACCGCCAGCTCGTCAAAAAGTTGCACTTACCGGGCAACAGCCCCTTAAACCTTAAACACACGATCTTAGCAAGTGTTGAAGATTTAAGATGTGACCTTCACTGGCTCACTGGCCGATTCGACGGCTCGACCACGCCTCACCAACGACCACAGTGCCGCTCCCAGCAATATCACGTCTTTCAACAGAAACTGTCCGGGAAACGCCGAGAGCGACGGAAACCCACCGAGGCTCGGCTCCCACCCTGGTGTCTAAAATAAGAACGAGAGGGTGGTTAGAAACATGATCACAGCGCCCGCACTACCTAGCGCTGCGGCTTTTGCTGGCCAGTGTCGCAGCCCAATCAAAATTGCGATTGTAACCTCGACTACACCCAGCACGTCTGAAAACGTCCGCCCGCTCAGAAAGTCATACATCCAACTCATAAACGGGCTATCCGCGACCAAGGGCTCTATCCCTTTTGCTTCATACCCCGTGAACTTCATCAGGCCAATCCAGCCAATTACTAACACATTCATTTTCTTATTATCACTTATCCGATTAGCAGCTTTTTCACCTGCTCCGCTACCACGGTCCAGCTTTGAACCGAACCGTGGTAGATTTCTATATAGTTAACTAACCTTCTTTGGCCTCACCGGAAATCAATAGAACCACTTATTGTTAGTAACTCCTTTTGACGCCAATTTAGATAAGAATCCTTTTGGCCTCCAGGCCTATTATCCAACGATTTGCGCCACAAGGAATTTCTGCCTACCTTGACGCAAACTGAATCGGAGAACTAATGCATGAACGGCAGAAAACAGACCGCTGAGAGCCGGCGATTACATGAGATCACCCGGCGAATTGTCATATTGGCAGCCCCTCCGTTTGACGAACTTAATCTGGTCGGCGTATTCCAAGTCTTTGGAACCGCCAACCAACTTTCGCCCGGATACGCTCGCCCGTACCGGATTCAAGTGGCGTCAGCCGGTCCTGAATCATTGATGACCGGTTACTCAGGGCTCTCCATCTCTCCTCATCTGTACTATAGAGATGTTCGGGACAAGGTCGACACGCTCTTGCTCGTCAGCGGACCGGTGAGACATAAGGATGTAGACATGGACCTGCTGCAGTGGGTCATTCGGTTGTCATCGAGGGTGCGGCGGTTAGCATCAATCTGTTCGGGAGCCTTTTTGTTAGCAGAAACCGGCCTGCTGGACGGTAGAAGGGCAACTACTCATTGGGCTCACGTCAAAGAATTCGCCGCTCGTTTTCCCAAGGTCTTGCTTGACCCGGACCCAATCTGGCTGCGAGACGGTAATATTTACACTTCGGCCGGCGTGACCTCCGGGATGGATCTAGCTCTGGCATTAGTCGAAGAAGACTTGGGCAGCAAAGTGGCGCTGGCGGTCGCCCGCCAACTCGTTCTCTTTTTGAGGCGGCCTGGCGGCCAGTCGCAGTTTAGCCGGTTGCTGGAGGCTCAAGCGTCAACCCGAGGACCTTTGCGGGATGTTCTGGTCTGGGCCGTAGAGAATCTCGATAAAGATCTCTCGGTGGAAAACCTGGCGCTGCACGCCGCGATGAGCCGCAGGAATTTCACTCGGGTCTTCACTGCTGAATTGGGCACATCACCGGCCCATTATATCGAGCAACTTAGAATTGAAGCTGCCCGCCAGCTGCTTGAAGATTCACGGGAGAACCTAGAACAGATCGCTTCCGCCTGCGGCTTTAGCAGCGCTGAATTGATGCGCCGGGCTTTTCTTCGATCGGTAGGGATTACCCCCAGCGAATACCGCGAACGCTTCCGCTCAGCGGGGAATGCTCCGGTCCAATCGCCGGTTCAGTTTAGCGTCCTTACCACAGGGGCTGGAAAAGCGGCTTAGCACTACGATTGATTTTCGTGGGTCCACCAAGCTCCCTGCCAATTTTGGTTTGCTTTCTTAATATTCTCTTCCTCATGAGAACGGAATTGCTTTTCTGAGGCTGGCGATGAACAGAGGTACAGCTTTTCGTTTACGATAAAGAATACCCCAGGATCGCTATCCACCAGTTGCTTTTGCCTCACGTGGTTCGCGCAGTAGCCGCCATATTGTGGGACATATTTGGCGGGATTCTGCTTGAAAACGGCGAGATCGCTAGCCGAACTGAAGTAATAATTCGCCCCTTGATAGGTCGTCTGATACTTGGCCGTTCCCTTGATTGCTTTGTGTTGCGTAAAATAAGCAACTACGTCATAACCCTTCAGGATTACTCCGTTGCGGTCCACATTCACTTTTTGCTGAAGCTGCTCTTGCCATACCCGGGCACTTGGATAGTACGCATGCAGACTTGCATTTGCGCGATCTAATGTCATTTGCGATGGCGCTCCACCAGCGACATGTGCTGCGAGCGCAGATAGGATCAGAAGTACAGGATTATTTTTCATTTGAGTTGACGGGCGTTACTACCTTGTTTTGACCCCAATTTAGGCACAGGTCCATGTGGCCTCCAGGCCTATTCCACAACGATTTGGGCCACCTCAAATTTCTGCCTGCATTGACGCCAACGGAAATGGAGAACTAATGCATGAACGCCAGACCCGTTAGCTCGGGCCGGGTGAAATAGCCTCCCTTAGGCTTGATGGTTGGCGCGATAGTGAACACCAGCTGAAAATACTTATAGCCGTATACGATCATGACAATCTAATCATACGATTTTATTTATTTCCATTAACGCCGCAGCTATTCGGAAGACAGCAAACCAAACCAGATACTAAAAAACACAAACAACCCAAAAAGTCTGTGAACACGAAAGCTCCAACGAAAGTAGCAGTCCCAATTGGCGACAACGGTGACTACGCTTCGATAATAGACTTGGAAGAATCCAACTTTGATCAGACAATCACCGGTTCTCCAGTACCGATCTTAGTCGATTTTTTCGCTTCTTGGTGCGGCCCTTGTCGTATGATCGCCCCACTATTGGATGAGATCGCGAAGGAACAGGGCGGGAAGCTCAAAATCGCGAGAGTCGATGTGGACAACAGTCCGAGGTTTATCCTCCGGTTTGGGATCCGCAATATTCCGACTCTCGTTTTCTTTAAGGATGGCGAAGTAAAGGATCAGGTGGTCGGTCTCACTACTAAGGCCGAGTTGATTTCCCGTCTGAAAACTCTTAGCTGATCGCGACGTCGCCGGCGATGGCGACGACCAGGGCGTTTATGAAACTGACCCGACATGAAAAATCAGACGATCAATGAGTTAGCTCAGGCCCGCAAATATTATTTGAAGTAGCAACCGATTGGCTTATCCATCGGGTCCATGAAGATCTTCGGGTGCGTATGAAACGCGAAGGGGCCGCAGAGTGTCGATGAGAAGTTCCGTGACCGTCTTGTCGATGGCCGTTCTCTGGCTGGCTCTTTGTGATCTCTCTGGAGCAAGAATTGGTGAGACCCTAGACCAAGTACTCAAGCGTTACGGTCGTTGTTTAAGAACGGTTACAACAGATAACGGAATGTCCTACAAACTATTCAGTAAGAGTGGGTTTAAGATCCTTGTCCATTTCTATGAAGGCAAAGTGGACGAAATTAGTTACGGCAAAGACACCGATATCTTTGATGACGACCTGAAGACACTGATGCAGGACAATGCTCCGGGCCAATGGGTTGGATCTGGCTGGCCTGCCTACAGTTGGCACAACGCGTCGGGAATCACCGCACACTATTCCTTTGAGCATCGGTTACTAATGATAATGACCGACGCAGCACTGGAGCGCGAAAAGAGGGGAAGCAAGGACGCTCTAAATGGACTTTAGCTGATGGGCCTTACAGGTTGAGGGCGGATTGTAGTCCAAAAATCGCCTGGGAAAACCGGGCAGGAAAGCCCGATTACATTCGTAAGTAGCACTTTTTTCCTAGTAGACGTTAGGACTGAAAATCCTCGTGTCGGCGGTTCGATTCCGCCCCTAGCCATTCTTTGGTTCGCCGCTGGCGGTTCTCGGTTCGCAGTTTGCGGCCCTTACGCGCGTTATTCTGTCGGTTGGAGCGACACACCCCACTTGAGTGCATCTACTAAGGTTCTATTCCAACACGCGTAGTCGTGATCTCCGTCAAACTCATGGTACCTCACGGCATGGCCCCGAGCGAGCAATGCGTCTCTGAAACGCCGGACGCCTTCAATCTGGGATACAACCTGAACGACATCTTCCCGATGATGGACATTTTCATTAATTTCCTGCCTGCCAACGTCCAAGTAAAACTCTACCGGAATCTTTTGCCCCAGCCGCCGGAATTGTTCGACTAACCAACAGTCGTTCCACCAAAATGAACCGGACTGACTAATGATCCTCTGAAAGGAACCGGGATACTCTTTTGCTACAAATGCCGCTGCTAACCCCGTGTAGCTCACGCCAGCAAGCACTCGCCGCTTAATTCTGCTAAAATCGATATAGCCACTCGCAAGCCAAGTGAGCAACTCTTCTCCAATAAATCCAGCAAATGGCGGATAACACGGGCACTCGCGCCAACGGGTTTCCCAACTCTGGTGTGATACGAAGACATACCACGAGTCAGCGACTTGGCCACGCAGCTCTTCGATCACAGAGAGCGCATCCATGCGATCTCGATAAGGCTCGGCATCCAGAAATACCACAAGGTCGCTTGCACCGGAAACACTCTCCGGCTCACAAATCCATATAGAACGCTCGTTCTCCAAATAGGAGCTATTGAGCTGTAAGACGGTCTCCCTCATCACACACGCCTTGGTCAGAGTCACAACAAGGGGGTCAGACCTAAAACTTTCAACAGATGATCTGGCATATGATGAAAATTTTGATGCGACCAAGTTTCACCTTCGCGTTCACAACCGAAGCTTTTCGCGAAACAGCTTAGCCGTGATCTTCCGGGTAATGGAAGTGTAGAATCCTGCGATGGAGTTGTTCAGGTCTCCACCCGCTCCAGCGACGCATACCCTGGCTCATCTCGTTAAATGACGGCCGCTAGTCGAAGCCGGGCAAACCGGTTCGGATCCGATCAGAAAAATCGGGAGCCTGATCCGCAGCTTGAGCTTTGGCGTCGATGAGCGAAAGCTGTTTGAGTTCAGTAAAAGGGAGGCGACTGGCGAAACCCCCATTCTCGTACACCAGTTGGTCTACAGTTCCGTTCAATAACATTCGCCAGTCCCAGGGAGCGGGTTTTGCCGTCGTCGCTGCGGTATGCATTCTCACATTGGTCGTGCAGTTGTCTGTTACAGCGTTGTAGAACTGCGGTTGCAAATGGATCGCATCAACGCTTTGCAGGTAATTGAGGAATATCCTTCGGGCTCGGTCAGGTCCGATGCTGGTCCGATAAAGGTAAAGTTGTTCACTACGGTAATTCGTTCGCACCCGAATAACGTCGCGCTCATCGGCAACGATGTAGATCAGCTCGAACTGTTTAAAGAAACCGCGAATAGTGGAGTAGGTCTGGCCCTCGGCCATCCTGGTCTCAACCGAGATCGCAACGTGATCGGTCGGCCCGAATTGGAAACTTACAATCGGATGGCAAATCAGAGTTGAACCCCAAAAGTTAATAAAGAGATCCATCCCCCGGAGTTGGCTGAGATCAACGACCTTTGTCTCCCACCTGGGCTTGGACAGTTGCCCCGGCTCGTAATCAAAGTTTCGTAGATTGTGAATGGTGATCTTGTCTCCGTCTCTTTCTGTCCAGGCGGTTTCAGCAACATCAGGCTGCCAGTCGCGCTTGCCAGTTGCTTGGATTGAGCACCACCAACAAGCAATTCCGGCGAATAAGGCGAAGCAAATCCCCAGCGAAGCCCAACTGAACCTGAAAAAAATTAAAACCGCCACTACAGAGATTAGGTAAAGGATGGCAGCCGGCAGACTCAGGTTCGTTACCGGGAAATCGAAGGATATGGCTGCGGCTGCCCAAACGGTCACGAAACAGAGCGTCACAAAGGCGAGCACCCACATAGCTCGACCGAGCAGTCGCGTCGATCCTCGAAGGAAGTTGGTCATCAGATGAAGTTGATTGCCGCAAGTGCCGGGGATGGGATTTCGTTCACCTAGTCGGCCGCGATCGGGATCGAGCCAGCATATTCTGAGTCGATGTCGAATAAGCGGCAGTATTACCGCCCTCGCAATTGGCTGGGCGTGTATCGGATTTATCACGAACCGGTCATAAAGACTTAGCCTAGGAGCCTGTCGATCCCAGAATCCCGAACCCACATTCTCCTCTCCAGAATCTACTCGACATACTCGATAAATTCCGTCAAACTGCTTTTTAGCGTTTCCCCCAGCCGACAGGTCGACAACGGAGCGGCTCGGAGACAGCGTTATAAGGAAGTTGCTCTTATGAAAAGATTAGCCTTAACCATAGCGGTCCTTGGGTCTCAAGCAGTCATGTCTTTTGCAGGTCCCCCTGAGCCGAAGGAAGTCGTGGCGCCACCAGCACCGCCACCGCTTTCGTACTTCAGAGGGAACGAATTCGATATCGGCATCTTCGCGACATATTTCACCGGGACGAACGGAGGACAAACCAGGACAACCGATTTTGCCGACGGCGATGTCGTCACCATCTCCAGCAGCGGTAACCCTCACGGTTGGGGTGGAGGCATGGATTTTACTTATTTCCTGCCTTGGAAATATTTAGGTTTCAGGTTCCAAGGTACGGGTGTGGACCTCGAAAGCTCGAAACTGACAGGCAGCATCACCGGTCCTAATAACTCATTCCATTTCAGTCGATCTAACTCATTCAGTGGGGAGGGGGTGGGTATATTGACGGGAGACATCATCCTGCGACTCCCGTTGGATGACTTCTGGCCAAATATTCATTTGGCGCCATACGTAATTGGCGGCGGCGGCGGTGTTTTCACGGGCTCGGGAGGAAGCACGATCCACACGAGCTTTCCAGAGCTAAATCAGCGGTTCAATAATGCATCTTCGAACGTAGAGAGCGATCGCGGACTCGGGCACCTTGGGGGTGGGTTCGAGTACCGGTTTAGTCCTCATTGGGGAATCTTTGGCGAGGCCACCTATAACTGGGTCGGTGGCGGCCAGCATAATTTCAATGGGTCAGTAAAAGACTTTGTACAGGCCAATTTCGGACTCAGATTCGCCTTCTGAAATAGCCAAATAGCGGCAGCCGCGCCGAATCGCCAGATTTTTCTGTGCGGTTCGGTCGCGTTTTGAGCAGTGTATTTCTCCCTACCTGGCGCGCGTGGGGTAGCTGCCCATGCGCGCCAACATAAGGTTCTCGCAACGCCTTTGATTGGGAGGGCGCCCCGCGGCCGCGGGACGCCGCGAATGCGTTCCCGAACCCAACAGCGTATTTTCGTCCTCGATCAGGAAGGCTATGGGCTGCGAGAACGACGGATCGCGAGGCCGCCGCCGCTACGCTATGGCGCGCCCTGTCCTGAGTTTCAGCAAAGCCATTAGACGTCGCCGCGACGTAGGCCTTGCGAAGTCGGGATCCGCCGTCGCACACCAGGCTCGGCGCAGAGGAAGACTGAAGAAGCGATGGCGGACAGGCAGCGATCCCTCCCGGCGCTGGGTCCGGCGGCCGCCAGGCAGCTGCCGGATTTCCTACTTATGAACCGATAGATTAGGGACCGGCCCGGGTACTCGCCGGATCAGATACAGCCGCCTGCCAATTATTTGCTGAGATCACGCAGCGAAATCCAACGTTGTTGTTACCGGTGTCAATGTCCCCTTTGCCGCGCGTCCCCATCATGTAACGCGTGCAATACTGGTCCGTGCAGAGAAACGATCCGCCGCGCTGAACGTGTTGGGGCTGATCATCGCCGGGATTGTAGCTCGAATCAGGCCCTAATGGATTACGCGCCACGACCACACCCGCCACCTTAATTCTCGCATAGTAGTCGGCCCGATACCAGTCGCTACACCATTGCCAGACGTTGCCCGCCATGTCGTAAAGTCCGTAACCGTTCGGTGGAAATTGCGCAACCGGCGCGAGGCCTGCGAAACCATCATCGCCCATGTCCTTTACCGGAAATTGGCCTTGGTAAGTGTTCGCCATCCATTTACCGTCGGGTTTGAATTCATCGCCCCAGGCATATGTTTTACCGGAGAGCCCCCCGCGCGCGGCGAATTCCCATTCCGCTTCCGTAGGTAACCGCTTGCCGGCCCACTTCGCGTAGGCAACGGCATCGGTATAGCAAACCTGTACCACCGGATACTTTTCTTTTCCCTGCAGATCGCTATCCGGTCCGGTAGGATGACGCCAGTTAGCACCCTTAACATAACGCCACCATTGACTGTAATCATTCAGTGGAACCGGTTGCGCCGTGGGCGTGAAAACCACAGAACCAGCCACCAAGTTTTCCGGTGGCGCCGTGGGAAACTGTTCTTTCGTCGGCGCAATCTCCGCCACGGTCACGTAGCCCGTGGCATTAACGAATTTTGCAAACTCCTCGTTAGTCACGTCGGTTTTATCCATCCAGAATCCGTCTACATAAACCCGGTGGATGGGTTGGGCATCGTTTACGGCGTTCATCGTGGCCGCGGTGCAGTAACCGGTAGATGGTAGTTTACAGCCCATCGAGAATTCACCACCCGGTATCCAGACCATCCCATTGGGCGCGTTATTGGGTACGGGAAGTTTGTTGGGAACCGTCGGGGCGAACGCCGATCCGCCGATCGCTGGTGCACCTTCTTCGGCGGAGATGGCCGGTGAAAGCCATACCACGCTCAAGACGACTAGCGTGAACGTCCCGAACAAAAAGGGGGCAGTTATGTGGGCCTTTGTCAAAGGTTTCGATAGTGAAGCCGCGAAACCGCACCAGCCTGACGACCGGTGCGGCTCCCGTGGCTTAAATTTTGGGTTCACTCAGCACGTCGACGGCCAACCTTGCGAATGCAGTGTAGGCGTTCAGTTCTCACCCGGCTATTGGACCTTGGTCCTATATTGCTGGCGCGGAATGACGGAGAAGGTTTCCGTGATGTTAGGACGAGGCGCGAAGCGCCGCCGAGATCTAAGCCTGGGCTGATAGGCCCAGGAATCGGTCCCACCAAGCGTTGAGCGCTGTAAGCGCGGCGGACACACGAGCGTTACTTAGGCTGCGGATACGGTTCACCGAAAAAGGGCCCGGGCTGACTCCCAATTCCGCATTACTAGGCTAGGTCGCACGATTTATTTTCTCGCCGCGCTTACAGCGCTCTACGCCCCATGGGCAGGTCCTGGGCCTAGCAGCCGGAGGAATACTACTGATGGTACGCCGATGCGTTCGGGAAAGGATCATAGAGGCCCGGGCTATTCCGCACCGGGGCGTAAACAAACCCGTAGAGATCTTTCTTGATATCGATCGGCTCGAGGAGCAGGCCTTTGTTACTAACCTCGTTCGTGTATTCGATCAGAACTCGCGCGGTGCCATTGATGCCCCAGATCCTAAATCCCGTCCCCAGAAGTCCGCCGTCAGAGTAAAGGCCGTCCGGCCCCTCCATCGCGTGCAAACAATTGATCGCGACTCGATCCTTGCGATAAAGGCGGTCATCGGCTCGATAACCGATCGTTCCTCGGTCGAGCAACTGCTTCCGTTTCACGGCAAGATTAAACGCCTCTTTCTTGATCTCGTAGGGTCCCCACATGCCGACGGCATTTTTGTCATTCATCGCGAGCTTCAGTGTCTGATCCAGCCTGAAATTTCTTCCGGGAGAGATAGGACATTGGTTCCATCCCGGAACAACCAGGCTGCCAACGCCTTCGAAAACGCGCAGGCGCGGATTAGTATCAAAATCGTGAGGCAGCCAGCTGATGGTAGATGCTTTAAAATCTAGGTTCTTGAATCTCCCTCGTTTGAATCCCGATGTAGGGCTGGGCTGCTTGCCGTGGGCGAGGACGCGTATTACTGAGATGAACGAGTGCGCAAACTCGGGGTCATTCGTACTGTTTTGGTAAGCGAAAGGAACAAGAAAATAGCGGTCCTGTGTATTTACGCCCGCTCCCAAACGGGCGGCGAGCTTGGCCTTGATGCGGTTGACGATCTGCTGGACTAACGGCGCATTATAGTTCGAGAAGTCGACATCACTTTTTAGCAATCCTGCGTGAACCGGAACGCACGGGCTGAAAAGCAAAGCGCAGGTTGCGACCCAGCTAGCAAGAGGTTTGACTTGCCGGCCGATTTTCCGCTGCACTCCGCAGCCGCTGGGGAGCAGCCACTCGGCTTCATTATTCACGAGCCCATCGGTGAGCCGGGCGTGGCTCGCCGCGCCCGCGTCAGGGCTATTGATGCGACTCATTTCCGCTGAGTTCCGAACAGGCTATTTCACGGCTTCGCCGCTAACAGACCACCTTGCGTTCTTATTTTGACGACGGCCGCGTCTGGGACTGATTGCCCCGGCTCAACTGAAGGCCTTACCGATTTGAGCCACCTTTCTAACATTTGCTTCTCGTAATAGAGAAGCTCAGAGCCGCTTCGCTGGCGGGCTAACGCGTTATGGTTCGAAGTGTCGGTAATTCTGGTTGAACCGCTGGCCAACGTCCCACCGTTCCTATCCTGCAGTAAAAAAACGACCAACATCCGCTCGGGCGCTATCGGGTTGCGGACGACTCTGACGCCTCGCTCTCCCCGGCCGGAGACTCGATAGTTGTAGGCCAGATTGATGTCGGTAAAGCGGAGTGTGAGTTTACTACCCGGAAATTTTTTGTTCAGCGTTGGCTTAAGATCGTCACTGATCTGCCTGGCGAAGAACGAAGCCGACCATTGGACGTCGAGTCCGTAAATGCGGAAGTCGGTGAATTTCTCGGGGCTAACAAATTGGATGGACACGTCACCAGGCTGTGAGCTGAGGGCAGCCTTTGCATCCAGCGCGAATAACATCGCGGCGGTTAAGAATAGAATTGTGCGCCTTTTCATACTTCAGTTTTTTGGACAACACGCGCAACGGAGACTAAACAAAAGTTAACACACTGACATTGATGCGATATTGCACCTTAGTGGCATAGCCCTGGCGCCGATCGGGCAGACTCGCTCCTGGGTCCTATCCGACATCGTCAGGCGCGAACCGCAGATGAGATCTAAGCCTGGCTGACAGACCAAGGAATTCTTCAATCATGCCAGTTCTCGACCATGAAATGGTCGAAGAGAATAGCCCTGGGCTGTTCTGTTGGACCATTTCATGGTCAAGAACTGACCAGATCAGTATGCTGCCTCTCATAACCGCAAACGCTATGCTTGCCCATCCCACACTAAACCCGGAAGAACCATCATCACGCGATGGCGATCTTTTCCCGAGCTAAGGCATCATTCACCGCGACCCCAAGATCACTTCGCAGCTGGGCCCACCCCTGATACCGATCTGTCCAAGCTCGAAGTTGAAAGGTGACGGCACCGGCGGTGAAGTTGATTACATAAACTTGCGGGGACGGCTCTTTGGCTACACCAGGGTGACCGGCAGCCGTGCTCTTCAACAATTCGACTACACGTTGGGACTCCACGCCGCCAACCACGTTAACGGAGAGTTCGACCACGCGCTGTTGATCCGAAAACGTCCAGTTAGTCACCTGACTCGAGATGAGCGACCCGTTCGGCACGATGACTTCAGAGCCGTCGGCGGTACGAATAACGCTGGCCCGGATCCCAATGCGGCGAACCTCTCCGACAATGCCGCTTACCTCAATGACGTCGCCAATCTTGATCGGACGTTCAAAAAGCAGAATCAAGCCGGACACAAAATTATTGATCACGTTTTGTAGTCCAAATCCGATCCCCACGCTAAATGCTCCGGCCAGGATAGTGATCTTGCCGAGATCAATGCCAAGCGCTCCCAAGCCGATAACGAATCCCAAGAGCAGGATTGCATAATGAAGCATGGTTGAGATTGCATACGGAGTGCCGGGTGCCAGCCGCAAATGATGATAGACGTCTTCTTCCAGCACAAAACGCAGGAATTTCGACACCAGAAAGGATGCCCAAACCGCGATCAGGAATGCTAAAATGCGACCCGCGGAGATGTCGATAGACCCTATCGCAAGGTTTGCGTTCAGCGCCGCCTTTGCGGTGGCGGTCAGCGGAGTTAAAAACCCAAAAAAGTTCAGTATCAGATACAACCAGAATAAGAAGGCAAAAAACTCCAGTAAGTGGCAAGTCCGCCGCTGAACCATCGGGCGATGCAGGGTAATAACCCGCAATGCGCCTAATGGCCGGACCTGCAAGGCAACAATGACCAATCCTTCGACGATCCGAATAGCAGCGTAGAGCACGGTTGCGATGTAGACGCTTCTGAGAAAAGTGACTCCCACCAGGTTGCCTAAGTCGACGTATCCGAAAAAATTGGCGAGAAACGACGCCGGCAAAAGAATCAGCCCGATTTTTACAATCCATCGCACCGCTCTTAAAAAACGTTCTTCGGTATGGGCAGCCGTTGTCTTTAGATGCCGGCTGCGAAGGAGCCAGACAAGAAAGAAAGACGCGCCCAGCATTTGCCCGAGAAATATGAGCCTGGCCAACTCCGATATAGGCGCCACGAGTACTCGGAGCTGACCCACAAAGTACAGGATGACGAGCGCATTGAGGATAGGATAGAAAGGCCGTTCCAGGAGCCGTCGTAGAACGGTTATCGTTGGAACTAGCGCTACGGTTACAATGATTGCCTGGATCAAGCTCGGAGCTAGCGCAAGGATCGACGGGCTGACGACGAAGGAAAGCACGAAAGCGGTTGAAACAGGGAGATCAAGGATTGGCATCGCACGCTGCAGATCCGGCTTTTCATCTGCTAATTTGCGTACTCCGCGCCGCATCCAAAAAAGCGCGAAGGCAATCACTAGAATCAGGACAGCATGGAACAGGAACGCAGAAGGGACCCGTTTGCTGAATGCGCTTGATGCTTTCAGTTGCGAAGAAAACGACTCGCCACTTTGGTGCATCATCTCGCTCCCCAGGCCGGTCTCAGCGCTCCAAATGGGTGGACTATCTCTGACGAGCAGACTTTCCAATGCTTGGTTTTGTACCTGGATGACCGAAGCCAGAGCTCTCCGCACCCGGGCTTCCTCCTCGGAAACGCGGCTCTCCAGGGTCAAAACCTGAGCGCGGTCGGATTCGGTCGCCTGTCGGGTCCGTTCAATAGAGTCGACTACGTTTTGGACGCTCTGTAGTACTGCCGGAGGCGTATCGGGCTGTTTCGCTGATTGGAGCGTTGCCTGCCAGGTCTGGGTCATTTCATCCAGGCGGGCGCGTTCCTCTTCCAGCCTTGTGGCGCGCTGTCCCAGCTTCCCGGCTAGCGCCGAAAGATCATCGGTAAAACTTTGCCACGTGCTTCTTAACCGATGAAGCATGTCGAGGGACGGACTCGCCGTCAGAAGCCTCATCTCGTCCGCGATCCTGGCATCGATTTCATTCGTCAGATCCGACAGACTCCCGGCGATGAGACCCGCGCTTGATTGGCTCTGTGTCAAACTTGTATCGATCTGCTGCAAAGAAGCCATCGCGGACTGCGCGTCTATAGCAACAGTGGTTAGCGGGATTGCTGTGGGCGACGGCTTCGGTTTCTCCGGCGAAGGAGAGACTTGCTCACCTGGTGCCGCGGCGCTACTCGCAATCAAAGCTAGGATCAGAAGCAAAGCGAGTCGGTTTACTCGGTATGTCACGGGTTTATAAAGTAGAATTGTTTCTGCTCGCCTGGCCAAGCAGAAATCAAGCGGTCCTAAAATAGTTCCGCGGATCGCGATTGTCGCCGTAATCTCGCCACTATCCCTATTGGGGCTTGGACAGCTGGGGACCCAGATCGACCGGTATAAAAGGTGGATCGGCACGCTAGCGACCAGTGACCCGCGAGGTCACCGAATTCGGTAGGGACCGCTCCCGCCGGTCCGTCGACGCGTGGCCCAACGCTAAAAAGCGAATTTCTGCGACAATGGTCTCGGACCGGCAGAAGCCGGTCGCTATGGTCCGCGGGAAATGAACCAAGCGAGAGAACGGCTAAATTAGTCCCCGCGGCTCTCACCAAGCACGACGATAAACGCCCGCTGCGTAGGCCGCGCCATACGGTCCGCTGACCGCAGCCGCATGAAATCCGCCGCCACCATAGCATCCGCCATAGTGGTAACCGCCGTAGCCTCCGGTCGAATAGGCGCCGTGGTAGCTGCCTCCGCCATAACCATAGCTGCCGGAACCGGAGCGGCTGCCGGAGTACGTGTTTCCGTAGCGTCCGGTAGCCGTGGTGGAACCAGAATGCGAGTAGTTACCCCCGCCTCCCGAGGTGGAGCCGGAATGCGAGAAGCTGCGGCCGTTACTACCACTGAACGAGCCCGAACGGGAGCAACCCCAGGCACGGGCATCGCTGGTCATAACGGACAACGCCACGGCAGTGGTAACGCTGAGAATGAGGGCTTTTAATAACATAGTAGGTTTCCTAGCTAAGAATGAGTTGAATGGCGTGCACTGGAAGTTACATGGCGCGTTTCATTTTGGTTGCTGTGGGATCCGGGATCGCCTTTCCGTCCACCGTTTGCTCCTTAGACTGCACAGAGATCGTATCGGCATCGATAGGACTGACGATGTTCGTCGCGGTGACCTTGCTGCCGTCGGCGACGACAGAGGTCGTTTTCACGATCCAATTGTCGCCGTCCTTGGTCCACGCACCTTCACCAAATCCTCCGTCGGCCTCGAAGTTCCATGAACGAATTTGTTTGTTTACAGGATCCCAGCCGATCCATTGGGTCCCGCGATCGAGCGTGCCGTCCTTCGTCTCGACCGTGCGGGTGGAAATTATGAAGTTTTGATCAGGCGACCAGGCGAACGAGACGCGCGCGAGTTCGCCGCCCGGGTTTTCATCTACCCACTCGCCGATGACCCACTCCAGCTCGCGCAAATTCTCATAGTTGCCTGGTTGGACATACGCCGCCTCGCGCACGCTGGCGAGCAACCACTGCCCATTCTTCTTCGTAAAGAAATTGGTGTAACGGGCGCGGCTCGGGATCGTGCCATCGGGTGCGAGGACCCCGGTAGTCCCATCCTCCACGGCCGTGTCCGGGGTTGGGAATCTCAGGGAAGCGACCTCGATGCGCAGCTTCAGGCCCTTGTTCTCGGCGAAGAGGTTCTGGAATTCTTTCTCGATGGCCGGGCGTCCTTGGAGCACGCGCCCAGTAGGATCGACATAATCACCGTCCGGTGTCCAGAACGCCGCTACGGCTTTGGCGTCGCCTTTCTGGAAAGCTTCCACGAAGGCCTCCGCCATCTTGGTGATGGCCGCCTCCTCCTGAGGATTGGATTCCGCGGCGCGGGCCAGTGAAGTGGCGCCGCCCATGGCGCCGGCCAGAGCGAGCGGGAGAAGCGAACGGATCAGAGTGGTTCTTTTCATGGTGATTGGTAGCGAGTTAAAGATTGCAGATTCATATGCAAGACCGCTCAGGAGAGGTAAAAGACGGGGCTTCATTGTTAATCTGATTCAGCTGCTCATGGTATTGTCTGGAGGTTTTTGTCCTCGCAGAACTCTCCATCAGCGCGTAGTTCATCAAGATGGGAAGGCCGCAGATGAAACCCGTCCTCGGGATACGTTGAAATTCGTCCATGGCTTCGGAGCTTCTGCCAACAGCATCGGAAGCTACGACTGAACGACGCACGAACAATTTCATTCGGCCAAAAAACTACAAATTTTCCTGAGATCCGTCTATTGCACCTTAGTTATAGATATCCGGGGAAGCTCTAATACAGCCGAGGAAGCAGAGAGAATTTTGAAACAGAAGTTAGCAAAGTTCTAAGGAAGATTTCTAAGTTTAGCTGAGGGAGCGCAACAGGCGCCAATTGGTCACGATCAGCAAATCCCGTTTCTTGCTAAAGAGCGCCTCTGCCTTTGCTAACTTTGCTTCCTTCTGTTCCAACCTCTTGCATCGAAAGCCCTTTCCGCCGAGCAGCTACGGCGGACAGACTGTGAATTAAGTTCTTTTGTGTGCGTCCGTTGGCAGCCTGTCCGCCATAGCTCGGGGACGGCACGTTATATCATTTGCGACGATTAGCGAAGGCGGATCCATTCGCGGTTGTTCCATCGTCTTTGGCTGCGGCTCCGCTGCTTAGTGGTCCTCTTCTCGGGTTTGATTGTTTTCGCTAGCGACTATCCAGCGTGAGATTCAGGGGACTGCGCCACAGCCACGCGACACACCAGACAGTCATCACCGCGTGGAGAACCACCGCCGGCCACAACGCCACGCCGTGAAGTCCAAAGCCGAGTCCGGCGAAAGCCAGGACGCCGGCAGCGGCAATGTTATAAAGCAACATCGCGGCGATCAATCCTTTCGCGGCGCGGCTTTGGGTGTCACCTCGCGACAGCCAACAGGCGACACCCAGCGCAAGCAGCCCGGCCCCGCCGACGCGCGCCACGGTCAAGGCGGGGGCGGTCTCCAGCGGCGCACCCACCAGGAGCGCCACCGTTGCCGACGGGAAACACAGCAGGGCCAAACCGGCTCCCAGTTCAATCACCGCGGTTGCGGTGTGCAGAGTTTTCATGGACGAGCAACTGTTGAACTGCTGGTGCGAAAAGGCCTGGATGACCTCGTCTGGTTAGTCATGTGCATGGGCCAGCAATTCCGCCGCCTTTTTCTGGTCATCCGCCGTCAACTGCGACGGCCCGAGATTAAAGGTCAGCTTGTCGATGGTCCCAGTGAAATTGAACGGCAACTGGTAACTGTCGTCCACCGCCGTACGCGTATCGCTACCAATGTCGAAGCTCTCGTCGATGGACATGAGGAGCGGAATCGTGGGATCGTCTTGCGAGCGTACTCCTTGCCATCCACCGACAATACGCCCGTGCCACCTTTGCCAGGCCCAGGGCCGTCGTATTTGAAGTCAAAGACAATGGTGTGCTTGCCCGGATTGACCGCGGAGCCCAACCAATCGCGGGCTCCCACGCCGCCCTCCCAGCGAAACTGCTCGAGTGCCAGGAAGTTATAATCGAAAACCGGCTTCCCATTGAGTAGGTAGAGTCCATAGCCGCCGAAACGCCCCCCCATAGTCACAATCATTCCCGATGCGCCGCCCTCAGGAATAGTCACATCGGCAGTGATGGTAAAGTCTTTGTCCAAAATGTTCGGAGCATTGCCAACCGGAATACCGACATTCTCACCCGTGTAGGTGAAAACCGTTTTCCCGGCGATCGCACTCGGACGCGGTGTTTGGAGGCGTATGAAGCCCGAGTTATCCAGGGGCAGAACTTGATATTTTGCAGCTTCCGTCGTGAACAAAGCCTGCATTTCCTTGAGCTTATCCGGCATCTTCGCTGCGAGGTCGTTGCTCTCGGAATAATCATCCCCGATGTTATAGAGTTCCCAGTTATAATTGTTGACGTCGGGCAACGTGCCCGTTGCCAGGAGCCAGGGGGCAGCAGGCGGCGTCGTGGCAGCAATCCAACCGTCGTGGTAAATGGCTCGATTTGCCACCATCTCGAAATATTGCGTATCGCGCTTCGACGGCGCATTGGCATTCGCTTTGTCAAACGTGTAAGCCATGCTCACACCCTCAATTGGCTTCTGCTTGATCCTATTGACCATGTCGGGAGCCGGGATGCCAGCGGCTTCTAGAATCGTCGGAACGATGTCAATTACGTGGTGGAACTGGGTGCGGATACCACCGACATCCGAAATATGGCCCGGCCACGAAATGGCCATGCCCTGCCGGGTCCCACCGAAATGGGACGCCACCTGCTTGGTCCACTTGAAGGGCGTGTCAAATGCCCACGACCACGCGACCGACATGTGCGGGTAGGTCTTGTCTGATCCCCAGTTTTCGTAATGCAACAACTGCAGAGCCTCCGGGAGGGTCAGGATGCCGTTGTAGGCTGTCATTTGGTTAAATGTTCCTTCCAGAGTGCCTTCGGCGCTCGTACCGTTGTCGCCGCTAATGTAGATAATGAGCGTGTTGTCGAGCTTACCCTCATCCTGAACTTCTTGAATGACCCGGCCAATCTCATGGTCGGTATAGGCGACATAAGCAGCGAAAACCTCAGCCTCGCGCGAGTAGAGTTTCTTTTGGAGCAGCGAGAGCGAATCCCACCTTGGCAGCTTTGCGCCACCATACTCAGTCTGCCCGTCCGGCCAATCGGTCAGCTGGGTACCCGGCGGGATCATGCCGAGGCGCTTCTGGTTCGCGAAAATCTGCTCGCGTAACTTCTCGTAGCCCATGTCAAACTTACCCTTGAACTTCTCAATCCATTCCCTCGTCGGTTGGTGCGGCGAATGGGTGCCTCCGGGCACGTAATAGAGGAAAAATGGCTTATCCGGCGCAGCCGCGTTCAGACTTCTCATATACTTGATCGCCTCGTCCGCCAGATCTGTGGTGAGGTTATAGCCGGGCTTTCCGATCCACGGAAATATCGGGGTGTGATCGCGATAAAGGTAGGGTGTCCACTGATCGGTCTCGCCACCCATAAAGCCGTAGAAATACTCAAAGCCCATCCCCGACGGCCACTGGTCGAACGGACCGGCGGTACTGTACTGGTAGGTTGGGGTATTGTGATTCTTGCCAAACCAGGAGGTCGCGTAACCGTTATCCTTCAGGATTTCGCCGATGGTGGCGCTATCCTCGCCTATCACGGAATCGTAACCAGGGAAGCCGGTGGATAGCTCGCCGATCACGCCAAAGCCGACTGAGTGATGGTTGCGGCCGGTAATGAGCGCGGCACGCGTGGGTGAGCAGAGCGCAGTAGAGTGGAACTGGGTGTAGCGCAAGCCCGCCGCAGCGACACGATCCATTGCGGGCGTCGGGATGACGCCGCCAAAGGTGCCCGAAACGCCGTACCCCTGATCGTCGGTCATGATGAGCAGCACGCTCGGTGCACCCTTGGGTGGCACGATGGTCGCAGGCCAAAACGGGGTGGAATCTTTGGCGGTTTCCTTAATGACACCGCCGAACGGCTCGGGTGGAGCGGGCAGTTGATTGCCGGGGATGGTGGTCGTGGCACTCGGAGAACCGGGCGTGCCGGTCGTTTGTACTTGTGCCTGCGCAACCGGCGTGACCGCAAAAACAGCGGCGGCTAACATTCTATAAAGAAGATCGATGTTTTTTTTCATAGTTAGCTTTTTTGAGGGGGCGGCCGGCTGAATTCGGCATCAATCAAATTACCCCGTGGTTAGTTCGATCCGGGTTCCCAACAGGACCGGAGACTACTACTGAGCGAAGACCGAATCGTCTCATTCAACTAGAAAATACGCATGCTCCTGAGTTCCGTATATTGCACCTTGGTAATAGAGTTATGTTTTCAGCATCTTTGCAAGATTACCCCATCTTACCAATACTCTTTTGAAAGAGCTAACCGTCATAAAGAATATGGCACACTCTGACCAGGATTAGGCGTGGTACCCTTCAACGAGGCCGGAATCGAGACCTTCGCGGACCGACCAGAAATGGGAATCTCTTGGTATCGACTCCATGACCTGCAACTTAATTTACCACCACAAAGACATGACTGCCGCCGGTGACCTTCCAGTAGCCACGCTGTCCGTTCCAGTAGCCATACTGGTGATTGCCCCAATAAGCGGAGTTCCAATTGCTATTAGTGTGGGCAACAGTAGCGCCGTTCGCATGTATAGTAGTCCCATTGGTCCCACCGGCATGATAAGCACCATTGGTACTACGAACGATAGAACTACCTTTGGCGTGCACCGCCGTGCCATTATTGGTTTGAACTGCCGTGCCAGCCCCATTATGGGCTACTTTACCGTTTTTCCCTTGATAAGTATTAGCGTGAAGACTGGTGGCTGAGAAGGCGAGGAAGATTAGGAAATATTTCATGTTTTATTCTATTAGAAGGCGGTCCGGTCGGGTATTGCACCTTAGTAACATAGCCCGCGTCGCCTGAACCGCAGAGCACGCCACTTACCGAGATGCGCAAGGGCGGTGCGCAGAGGAGCACTGGAGATCTGGATCAGCCCCTGGAAAGGCGCATACATCTCTAGGATCAAAAAGATGGCAGCTGCAACCGCCAACGAACACAGGAATAAAGATCGATCGCCATATTTAATGCCTGGGCTTGGAGTGAGCGTTGAGTGTCGTTCTTGGGCGATAGTTCGTGAATTTTATCAAGAATAATTTCGCCCCCCTCGCCGAAATCCATCGATGCCTCCTGCCTCATCTCCGCGGTTTTCAAGATCTTCGTTACTCAATTGATTTATCCGCCTTAATCGACGGCGCTATTGCACCTTAGTCTAATACCGGATGCCAATTTCTTCGATTAGTTATCAAAAAAACTGCGTTCTCTGTCGGGAATTGCGATTCCACCCGATATCGGCGTTCACATCAATATTTAAAGATAATATTGATCCACTAACCAAAGAGTGAAATAGACCACATCGAGCACCACAAAGAAATGAAGAACGAACAGACAACAAAAGGAACCAGCGCGACCGACGCCGGCTACCAAGACTGGCTAAGCTATTGCAAAAACATCGCCACAGACGCAAAATTTCGAGGTTTGTTAAACGCTTACTTCGCTGGGCATCCTTCCGAGAATTACACCGCTTTAGCCGTTGGGGCGCATGAGATCCTTCGTCAGGTAATGGAAGGCCTTTTGGAGAAGAATCAAGACGAGGACGCGAGGGGGGACTGCCGCTTAAAGAACCTAATCTATGCATCGGAGCCAACCGAATGAAGGTAGAAGAGTTGTAACTTTGTGTAACCACCGACAGCACCGGAGGCGGCCGCTGGGTCAAGACCAAATCGTGTCATTCAACCAGAAAATACGAATAGTCCCGGGCTGCGTAAATTGCACCTTAGTGATAGCCTACTAACACCAGATCGCAGACATTATATAGGCAGAGGTATCAGTTCGGGGAAAACCTGCCTATGGGACCTTAGTCCCATAGGCAGGGAGTGATTCCTCCAAAAGCAATAATAGACAGCAAACGGCTTTGCTCGGTGCACTGGCAACTAACTTCCGGCCTATTGATCGATGTAATCCGGTGGCAGTCCCCCGGTTCTAATCCTTCTATTGAGAACTTCCTTCTCCACAGAGAGTGAGACCCATTCTTCCCGGGGATTTGGATCGGTCCGCAGCCTACGCAGCTGATCGATCACCTCTTTCTCGTTCTTTGTCATCCGCTCGCGTTGGAGTAGGTGCTGCTTCCAGGAGGGTGCCACTATTTCCATGCGAAATTTGTTCGGCTGGTTCAGGTCCTCGTACAAATGCCATCTGTACGCACCGTTTCGCAAAAAGATCAGCCGCGCGTCACGCATCAATTCAATGCAGTCGTTTCGGTGAGCCGGATCGATACTGAACTCTGCTGTAATTGATACAGGGCCGTCTTGCGGAGCAGGTGACCGGCTCGGGTCAAGGCTCTGAGAAAAGATCGAGACCGGCGCCGATTCAAAACTCAAGCTTTTGGTGAAGTCGATCGAGATCCGCAGGCCGGGAACAACCCGGACGATAATCATAATCAATAGGCCGAATACGGCAGCCCCCAGAAAAGTAGGAACGACTCCAGCGTTATGTGCTGCTAATCCCCAGAGTACCCCGCCAAGAGCAGTCGCCGCCTGCGCAACCATGGTCATCGTCGCGTTCATGCGTCCCCGCGCCCAATCCGGCATCGCGCGTTGACTTGCTACCCACAACTCGGAAGCAGAAAGGGTCCAGCCCATGCCAGCGAGCGCAGCCACCACCAAGAACACATACGGTCGATGCACAAAAGCCATCAGACAGCAATTTAGCAGCAGCAGGAAATTCGCGGTTGTCGTGATGCGTTCCGGCGAATACTTGGAGCGCGCCCACGGAATGATGAATGAGCCGCTGATGACTGAGCCAACGGCCATACTCGTGAAAAGATATCCCAGGTTGGAAGCCTCAAGATGTAATTCCTTCAAGCCAACAACCGGCATCAGCGACGGAATAATAGAAATAAAGAACGAAAACAACGCGTGCCGGGCCAGAAGAATCTTGATCCCGGGAGTGTAGCGCACGTACCGGATTGCCGTAGCTAACGACTCGAAGAAGTTCTCCAGCGGAAGCTTTGATTGCACCCGTACGCGCTTCCACTGTAGGACCGCCAAGAACATGAGCAGGAACCCCAGCCCGTTGGCACCAAAGATAAAGCTTACTCCGGCCAACGGAAGCAACAACGCTGAAAGCAGCGGCCCGATAATCCCCGAGATATCCATCTGTAGCCCGGCGAGAGTATAGGCAGAGGCCAATTCTTCATGGGAAGCCATCTCACCGATGACCGAAGAGTGGGCCGGGGAGCCAAACGCGAAACCCACGCTAAAGAGGAACGCACTGACCAAAATGAGGTAAGGATTAAGCAGATGTGCCAGCCATAGGATCGCCAGGGCGATCGCGATGAAGGTCTGCCAGAGTTGGACCGCTAACAAAATCTTTTTGCGGTCTACCATATCGGCGATAGCACCTGCCGGTAAGGTGAACAATGTGTACGGAAGCGCCGAAACCGTGGCCATTAGTGAGATAATGACGGTCGATGCACCTAGCGAGTTCAGCGCCCAATAGACAGCGGTGTTGTGAGCCGCGATGCTACTCCCCGAGACGACCATTGCCAACCAGAGTTTTCTGAAGACCGGGTTTCGCAGCGCCAGCCAAGTCGAGGTCTTTTCCGAGGCCTTTTCCACGGGGGGATCGTCGGCTCAATATTCGGGCCGTCTCTACCTAAAGACCAACCTATCTCCGTCCTATAAATCCTACTCCACCCCAGCCGCCCCATGCGCCCAAATTCATCTCTGCGTCCTGCCTCATCTCCGCCGCTTGAAGATTTTCGTTACTCAATTGATTCGCTAAACGAAGCTGCTTGTAAGTTTGGTACTGGTTTGGACCACCCACGTAGGCCTGGCTGTTAGCTGCGTCCGGGAAAACGTAGTAGATCTGCCCGTTTTTCTGAACCAAGCTCACTTTACCAGCCGGGAGTGTTTGGAGCTTTTGTTGCTGGGCGGCAGTCTTTGGAATGATAACTTTGAAGCCCGCGGCGATCAGCAGGTTCTCTTTGTTCTGCGTTTGAGTGGTGTGGTGCAGCCCACCGCCATGGCTAAAAGCGTGATAACGCCGAAAATATTTCTTTTGTTGAATACATGTGTCATTGCTGTTTCCCTTTTACCGGTTAGTTATTTGTTAGCTTTCATCTCCTTCTATCACGTATCGGGCATAGCGCTCGCAGCCACGGTCTTCCTGCGCCACTCGGGGACGAGCCGCAGGTCGATCGGGAGGCGAGCGCTTGATGACTCGGCACGATGAGTATCGCCTGGTCGTTATTTGTCTTAGAAGGCAAATCTGAGGCCGAAATTGACCTGTATAAAATCTTTCACAGACGAATTGAACGAATGCTGCCCGCCGCCGACCCAGTTATAGCCGGCCTCACCAAAGACTCCGATATGAGGAGTAAACCGATACTCCAGCCCGCCGCCGATGTTCCCGAGAAAGCGGTCGTTAGATACGTTCGAAGACGCATGATTGAACCTCTGATTTACTTCCGGAAATGGAGTGTTAATTGTGTTATTTCCCGCGCCGGTGAAAACACCGCCGAAGCCGCCGAATGTGTACGGCGCCAAGTGAACACCCGGCCAGAAATCATCCAAGGGGAGGCGCAAGACGACGTCTCCGGTGAGCACACCTGCCGCCGTACTGGCTGATGAATTAGACCTCCTGAAACCGTTGCTGCCGGTGACGGTCAAAGTTTGGGCGTTGAGTTCTACACCCGCACCTTGGAACCTGAAACCTAAATATTTCCAGGGTAAGAAATAAGTGAAATCCATGCCTCCACCCCAACCATTGGGGCTGCCGCTAGAGGAGAGTGTGAAGGTGGTACCGTCATCAAACGCGGTTTGCCTTGTTCCGCCTCCGTTCGTCCCGGTTACATAGGTCGCGAAGGCTCCAATATCGAATTCGTTCCCTCTAAAAAACGATTCCGGCGGTGGAGCCGGCGTGATGACTTGTTTCGACGATACTTCCGGTCCTCCTGCGAAGGAGATCCCTGCCTGTGAAGCGAGGGCCACAACGGCTAAGGCGACTACTACTTTTTTCATAGAGTTAGTTTTTCGTTTTCAACTGACGGATCCGCGATGACTCAATCATCTTCGGCGCTCGACACGCAGAGGGACCAACACCAGATCGTGGACCTCATATAGGTGGAGGTATCATTTCGGGTAGGAGGTGCCTATGGGACCTTAGTCGCATAGCGAGCGCACCACCAAAAACGCACGCGAACACAATCTAGCCGATGGCGGTGGAATTTATCCACCAGTCGTTAAGGCATCTTCCCGTGAGGTCGACTCGCGGACGATTCTTCCGAATTAGAGACGGTAGCAGTCGGACTATCCTTTGTTTCGCATGAAACCAGTAGTTTCGAGGCAATGCCAATAATTCCGCAAAGCAACAATGCGAATTGAACACTTTTCGCAGTCGTAGGTTTTATGCTACGAGTAAAACTCCGTATGTCTATTGGCCAGAAATGCAAAGGTGATTCCCCGCGACCGCAATAATAACCGCGACGGCTTGATCGGTATATTACACCTTCGTGTAATGCAGCGCCTTGAAGAGCAAATACGACAGTTAATGCCTGAAAGAACATGGATTGTCCTCAGGCGAGAACCTGCTCCAACACCTATCACCGCTCGGGTGGGAACACGTCAACCTCATCGGAGACTACGTTTGGCGCCAAAACAAGCGTGTTGAACATGGCAAATTCAGACCTCTGCGACCACTCGCGGGGGCTTAGCGTACGAATTTTTCCGTTTCGTGAGCGGATCCGCTACTGGTCGCTTGCAATCCATAAGCGAAATTCCCGTCGCTTAGAATTCGTCCGACGCGCCGGCAAGCGCTGCGCCAATTTTTCAATCGTAGTTTAGGCTCCACACCTGGTCGATCTTTTTTAGATAGTTGCTATAGGAAGCCTCGAGCTCCTTTTGAGCGATCGACTGCTGGATTCCAAGTTGCTTGTAGCGTTGATACGCTTTATCCCCGCCGATATACACAACTCCCTTTTGTTTGTCGGCGTAGGTGTAGAGCGCCTTGCCATTGAACGTGTTGCGTTCGAGCTTGTAGGGAGTCATTAGCTTGTACGTGGCCCATTGCGTCTGCGTTGACGGGGTCCGCGTGTAGAATCCGGCTGAGGACAGCAGCGATTCCTTATTTTGTGCTTGCGTACCTGCGCAGCCAGAAAAGCCGGCCACAGCAATTATCAGAAAGAGGCTCAGATAGATGCCTAATGATTCTCTTTTGTTCATGCTGGAACTGATTTGTTAAACAAGGTTTGATTACAAAAGTCAAGCAACGTAACTCTGTTTCGGAAGTTAGGTTAGGGCCTGGGTTTGATTCACTTAGGTATTGGTAGTTCGACTGGTTGTTGTTGGCTGTTGGTTTTGCATATTTAAAAACATTCGCCCAAAATCGTTCCAGAAAACGACAGGCGGCTGTTTCCATTCAGTCTCCTGCCAGGCTCATGATAGCGACACCGGTGATCTTGCCTTCGGCGTCGAAGCCGAACAGAAGGCTGGTCGCATCGCCGCGCGGGAATACCAGCTTCACTTGGTAGAGCGTTTGGTTGTCTACTGAATGCTTTTGCATGATCTCGGCACGGATCGGCGACGCCCCGTACTCGTTGAGGTGATGCGACATGACCTGCACTGCGGCATCGGTCAATTGGGCGCTATAGGCAGTTGTGTATTGAGCGCGGTCGATCTTACCCGCCTGCATCTGCGTAAACCATTGAAGCGCCAAAGCCCTCATGGCCTCCTCCGTCGGCACGCCAGCCGGCGTCGTCGCGCCGGCAACACTGCCTGTCAACAGCGCGGCGACCAGCATGGTCCCACCGAAGCGCCTCATCTGCGTTCTTCCTCGTTCGAGCTCTTGATTGAAACCCTTCACCGTGCACCGCCATTTGGCTAGAAGCGCGATCGCGCCCATAAGACTGAATCCGGTGCGATTAGCCGCCGCCGCCGCCGATATGCAGCCGCTCGATCTGGTCCTTCAGCAAGGGAACCGGGTTATCCGGGTGTTGCAAGTTCGGAACCAAGTCGGTCGACGCACCACCAACAAAGCGCGTGATGCTCGGATACTTGATGATCGACTTGTCGAAATCGATAATGACAGGGTAGATCAACGACAGTACCCAGGCATTGTCCTCACCCGTGTATTTCCCAGGTGAAGAGCTCAGCACGCGGTACGGCGCAGCCCCATTGAAGACCATATCGTACTTCTCATAGGGATCCATGGTCAGGTTGTACAGGGCTCCAATTGAGCCAAGGTCGGCAGTTACGCCAAGCCAGGAGTCCTTCGCCGTAAAGAGGTATTTCCACGCTATGTGCACCCAGGGTTCCTTTGGATCCCCGCCGATGTCGGCACGTGCTCCATTGAAGTTCTCGCCATCGATATAGATCCACCCGTTGCGCGCCGAGTGTTGTGCCTGCCCCAGGATGTAGGCGCTATTGTCGATGCTGTCGAAGTAGATCCCCTTGCCGTCGTTACCGACCCACTCGTGGGGCGGCGGCCTCAGACCCACCATCGCGGCAAGCGTCGCCCAGCAGTCGATGTGGGACATCATTTCGTTGTACGTCACGCCAGCCGGGATGTGATTCGGCCACCACATAACGCCTGGAACGCGCCAGCCTCCTTCAAATGGGGATCCCTTTTCACCGCGGAACGGTATGGTTCCGGCATCGGGATAGGCGTCCAGCCAGGCGCCGTTGTCGGCCGTCACGATGACGATCGTATCGGGCGCCTCGGCACGGATGACATCCATGATCTTACCAATGTCGGCATCCATTTCCATGAGGGAGTCCGAGTAGTCGCCTAGGTGCGATCTACCTCTGAATTCCGGCGCCGCATTGGTCGGGTTGTGCATCTTAATAAAGTTGATGTCCAGGAAGAAGGGCTTAGCGCTCTTCGCGTGGTCTTTGATATAGGCGACAGCCGAGTCAGTCTGCCGAATGTCAAACATCGCTAGCGTGTCGTAGCTGATTGTGCCAACCATCTTGGCAGGCTGGCCGGCGACCCCTTCCCACTCACCGAGGTTCACGATGTCGTCGAACATCTTTTCGAATTCCGGGTTGTACGACGGGAACCAGGGATGAAACCACTTTGAGGTATCGTTGTAGGCATAGACGCCCGCATAGTACGCGGCGAAATGTTTCATCTCGTCGAAGCCATGCTCAATCGGATAGGCATCGGGCTTGTCCCCCAGATGCCACTTGCCAGAGAAGTAGGTCGTGTACCCGTTTTTCTGGAAGAATTCGGCGATCGTCGGCGTCTCCTTCCGAAGGCGGTTTTCGTCTCCCGGGGCAACCACGATCGAGAGCGCCGAGCGGATCGGAATACGCCCGGTCATGAAGGAAGCACGGCCGGCAGTGCAGCTCGCCTGGCCGTACCAGCAGGTGAAGACGGCCCCCTCCTTGGCAATGCGATCGACGTTCGGTGTCGGATGGCCGAGACCCGCGCCTCCTCCCGAATAGCAGCCGAAATCGTTCCAACCGGTGTCGTCGGTCATAAGCATGACGATGTTGGGTTTCTTTTCCTGCGCTCGCAGTTGTCCGGCTGCGCCGATGAGCGCAGCCGTAGCTGTCAGTAAGGACAGACCGTAACCGACTAATTTGGGCTTATATTTCATTAGCTTTTCTGGTTGTCAGCGCCACAAGACGCTTATTTAGCTATAGAAGGTTCGCTAATAACGGAGTAGGTAACCGGCCATGTCCTCGCCGTCTCTACCTTAGGACGATCCTATCTCCGCCCGATAAATCCCGCTCCACCCCAGCCGCCCCACGCGCCCAAATTCATCTCTGCATCCTGCCTCATCTCCGCCGCTTCAAGATTTTCGTTACTCAATTGATTCGCTAAACGAAGCTGCTTGTAAGTTTGGTACTGGCCCGGGCCACCCACGTAGGCCTGGTTGTTAGCTGCGTCCGGGAACACGTAGTAGATCTGCCCGTTTTTCTGAACCAAGCTAACTCTACCAGCCGGAAGTGTTTGGAGCTTTTGTTGCTGGGCGGCAGTCTTTGGGATGATCACTTTGAAACCCGCGGCGATCAGCAGGTTCTCTTTGTTCTGGGTTTGAGTGGTGGTGGTGCAGCCGACTACCATGGCTAAAAGCATGATAACGCCGAAAATATTAACTTTGTTGAATACATGTTTCATTGCTGGCCTCTCTTTCTGGCGAGCGCCGACTTGAGGCGCTCGCGGCAACGAGTCATTTCTGTTACTGGCTGGGTCCTTTGCTTGCCGCCTCTGCTTGTTCCATCTTTTTCGCCATCTCCGCTTTCACTGCATCGAGGTTGAAGCTGGCGCCCCTTTGCATTGGCGGGTAATCCAGGAAGGTTTGGAGTTCCTTGCCCACCACCTGCTGGACGAACACAAAGCGCCAGAATTGATACTTGAACCAATCGAAGTATTGCTGCGCCCCTTCTTTCGTCCCCTCGTTTGGCCAACCCGTGCGCTCGAACGGATCCAGCCGAAGGTTGGTGATATAGGGCACGTCAGGTTTGGTCTTTTCACCCAGCCATCCGGCGGGTTGGTCAATGAAGCGGAACTTGTAATCGTCAATGCGCACCGCGCCGACGGTGCTTTCACCGAGGTAGAAGATTTCGTGACGCGCGGACGGGCCTTTGCCAGTGATGGCAGCCATCTGGTCGTAGCCGTCGAGGTGGTTCTTGTAAGTCCGGTCGCCGAGTTTCACACCCTCGAGCAACTGGGCGGTGATATTAGGGTTGCCAGCGGCATCGATGAAGGTTGGGAACCAATCCATACCGGAGAAGATCCCGTTCTGAACAGAGTCCGCCGGCACATGCCCGGGCCAGCGCAGGAGGCACGGCACGCGGAAGCCGCCCTCCATGACCGTCCCTTTAGACTGCGCGAACGGTGTCTGTCCGCCATCCGGCCAAGTGAAGACTTCGGTGCCGTTGTCGGTGGTGAAAACGACGATCGTGTTGTCGTCTACTCCCATGTCCTTGAGCTTCTGCATCACCAAACCGACGTCGTCATCGAGTTGGGCCATGCCAGCTTCTTCTTCCGACCAGCCATTCTCGGCGTTGCGCATCTTTTCATACTTGTCCGAGAGGTGCGTGACGATGTGCATGCGCGTCGGGTTGAGCCAAACGAAGAACGGCTTGCCGTCCTTTTGGGCTTTGTCCATAAACTTCAAGGCAAGGTCGCGAATCTCGTTATCCACGGTTTTCATCCGTTCGGGATAAAGTGTACCGGCGTCCTCGATCTTCTGTTTGCCGATCTTGCCCCAACGCGGCATCTCGGTGGGATCGTCGGTATCGGTGGCCCAGCTATGGACCATGTTACGCGGACCGACGACGTTCAACAGATTTTGCGGGTAGTTGGGATGCGCCGGGTCTTCCATCGCGTCCAAGTGATAGAGGTAACCGAAGAATTCATCAAACCCGTGGACGGTAGGCAGGAACTCATTCTTGTCGCCAAGATGATTCTTACCGAACTGTCCGGTGGCATAGCCCAGCGCTTTGAGAGCCGTGGCAATTGTGCAAGCTTCGGCAGGCAATCCTGTCGGCGCTCCAGCCTGTCCGACAGTGGTCATGCCGGTGCGGATCGGCAGCTCGCCGGTGATGAAATTCGCGCGACCCGCCGTGCAGCTAGCCTCGGCGTAGTAATCGGTGAATAACATGCCTTCCTTAGCCAGCTTGTCGAGGTTGGGCGTCTTCCCGGCCATCATGCCCCGGTGATAGGCACCGATGTTCCACATGCCAATGTCGTCGCCCATGATCACGAGGATATTGGGTTTCTTTTCCTGTGCTTGCAGCGATCCGCCTGCGCCTATGAGCACAGCCATAGTTGTCAGAAAGGACACACCGTATCTGACGACTTTTGTTTTATATTTCATTATTCTTGGGGGTTGTTTGCGTCAAAGACAGCTCTGACGAGTCACGACCGCGGATTCGTCTTTTTAGCCAGAGATGCATGCGTAGTTCTGCTAACTTGACGTGCCAGGAATGATGGGAGGTAATAGGCAGGGCCAACTTCCCTAGCGTACAAAAAGCAAAATTTTACGTTCGTAAGCGACCGTGTCGTAGAAAGGGAATATGTCAGCTCGATCAACTTACCGCTATTAGACCTTAGTCCTATGCGCGAGCCGATTTACTTTTACGACTATGTGCAGATGCTCTGATTGCAGATCTCTAAGCCGCTATTACATCAAGGTGCAATAAAGGACGCCAATTGGGTCTCGCCAGCATCGGGTTCATGCACGTTCAGCTCTCCAAGGCCATGGCTTGATACACGGCAGCGAGAAAGGCGTCGTCGTCAAAGGGTTTAACAAAATAGGCGATCGCGCCGGCCTCTATCGCCGCTTTTCGCACCGAGTCATGGTCGTTCGCCGTACTTATGATGACACGCGTGTTGGGTGAAACGACTTGGAGCTTCGTCTGGACTTCGAGACCGCTCATACCTAACATCCACAGATCAAGGACCGCGACCGCCACGGAATTGTGGATAACGAACGAAAGAAAATCGAGCGGCTCACTAAACAACCGCGCCTGTAAGCCGGCGGATGAGAGTAAACGATCGAGCGCTTTCAGCATCGACGGGTCGTCGTCAAGGAGGCAGATCGTGCCGGCAACGTGAGGCGAGACAGAAGATATGTGAACGTCCATGTTTTCAGGGTCCAAGTTCTCAGGGTCAAAAAACAAGGCGAGTGTTCATTGAAATTAGGAACCCTACCGCGGCCAGAAAGCCGGTGATCAACGCAAAATCGAGGATCAGTTCGATTAACACCATCAGATCAATTTTCTTTCGGCGTTTCAGGTCGGATTGGGGAAAAAATCGCTTGAGCATCGCGTGCCCAAAGGTAGTCGCTCGGATCGCGCATGTATATTGGACGTTAGTAGCATCCCTAGCCTTCAATTTATATGCGTTCCTTTATCGAGCTTGTGATTCTTGCGCGCCGATCTCCCTTGACGCCGGGAGTCGGCCCCAGCGCTTGTAGCGCGCAGCCGTGAACCGAGTTACTTCGACGCCGGTCTCAGACGGTGATGAGTCAGGTTAAACTGCTCTGTATAGAAGCGGAATGGTTCCTCGATCGTACGCGCGTCTAGACCGAAGGTCGCCGCCGAGTAGAGGTGGCGCCCCCATTTTGCTTGGGGGTTTTCACGGAGGAATTTCACCATCCTCGATTCGGCCTCCAATGTCAGCTGTTCGCCTAGGTAGGTATAAATCTCGTGAACCACCGAAAGAGGATCCCGGACCAGGTCGGTGTAGGCAACATCAGTGCAACAATTCGCCGCAAGCCGGTCGCGGCCAGCAAAGAATCTCCGCAGATTTCTCAAGCAATACTGTAAAACGCTTGGTCCGGTTTCCAGCGGATCTACGTTAGGACTAAATGCGCTTTTCAGAACAAAAGTCAGGTTCGCCAAAGAAGGAATGACCTGTAAGCAGAAAGCGATTCCATCGGATAGGATTCCTGAGACTAGCACAATCCGGTGTGCCGAAACGGTTGGACCAAAGTCCAATAGACACATCGAACGATTCGATGTAATCCAAAGGTGGAGCCGCGCCCGCCCTGTGCATTCCCGTTTCGGCTTAGGCCCGGCCAAGGATGTTAGTTAGGGTTGTTTGTGCGAGAAGATCTCTGTCTTGTGACAGAAGGTTCGCTTCCAACCGAGCGGCTGGCTTGCACATCATCTGTGGAGATTACGGATTGGGAACCGGTTTGGAACGAGCCGGAGAGCTCTTGCGGATTTGAGCCATGGCCAGTTGGGTGCGCCATCGTTCCGCTTGAAAAAATCAGCTTCATAGCAACCCCAACAATTCCGCAGAGCAGCAAAGCGAATTGAGCGCGTTTTACGATGCTGGTGTTTCCGCCATGAACAAAATTCGGTTCTTTAGTTCGCGAGGGATGCATAAGGATGTGCAACGGGCGAAGTGAACAGCAAATACCTGTTGAATCAGCGAGAGCTATTCTTGACCGAATTCCAAAGAAAAAGTAACCAAGCCTTTTTCTTGCCCCTCCCGGTTAAAAAGTAGGGGTTTTGTTCTCTCGGGATTCTTGGGGTTTTCGGTTGCACCCGGAGCGTATTCTGACTCGACACCTGAAGGACTTTACTTAATGCTCTGCCTTAACTTGCCGATCCTGAAAAAGGCGGCCCAACGTTGCCGACGAATCTCGCTCAACTCGGCTTGGCGAATCAGTTTGTCTATCAAAGGTGGGTAATCACAAATTGCCTTTGTTTTCATAAGATAGCTCAATCCTTTGTCTATTGATGGCGAGTGGATTTTGCACGCTGGAATGAACGGGCAGAGACGATGTCGAGGTTAGTTGTCGACAGATAATCTTTAAACTGTAAATCGGATCTTCTTCATAAACGACCTACGCTGAGCTCTTTTTTCCAAGCGACGGTCGCTTCGACGTAAGATCTCTCCGATCAGCAGTGGAAAGTCGCTTAAGGTAGGGGTGGTCGAAAAGCGGTAGGAGTCATTACCGTGCCCTGGATGAATTTTGGAAGACATAATATTAGTCATTTCTAATTTTACTGCCGCGCTTAGACCTGAAAGCAGTCCAGCTCAGAACCGAAATCTATCGCCTGAATCGAAAGCCGCTATTACACCTTAGTACAATACGGCGGCGCCACGAAAACTCGTGACTTCCATCAACGCCGACCGCCTTGAGCAAGCGTCCAGCGCGCCGGACGGCTCATCACGTAAGAAACCGTTTGCGATATCGGCATGGCCTTGCGGACACGGGTCAGATTGTTCGTGCTACCGATAACCGTGACTGGCGTTCCGATTTGGACCCGTTGAAAAAACTGGACAGCGAGATCTCGCGGCATCCGCACGCATCCGTGAGACGCGGGGTATCCTGGAAGGTATCCGGCATGCATCCCGACCGCCGTGCTGAATTCCATAAAGTACGGCATCGGCGCGGGTTCATAATGGTCACCTCTAGGTACCCGAGTGCCGGGAGTCGCACTGGGGTTGACCACTCTTCCGGAAGTGTCGACGACTAATCCGAAGCTCTGAGACCGGTGATCAACGTCCTTGTTGAAAATGGTGAAATTACCCGTCGGCGTCTGCCAACCGGGTTTACCTGAAGCAATGGGAGAAACCAGTGTGATTCTATCACGCTCTACCAGAGAGGCACTCTGATCAGACAAATTGATAATCACCCTGGTAGCAGCAGCCGTGCGCGCGTTCCCCACCATGAATGCTGACAGGATAATTACGACATTTATAAATGTTCTCATCTTGATTCTTGGTTGTTCGCGGTAAGGAAATCTAATTGGCGTCGATGCTGATCTCGCGCGGATTTGCGAGATCGGGCAGTAAGCGCAGTTATTCTTCTAATTACTCGAAGAAATCCGCCTTCCGCTATTGGACTAAGGTGTAATAGTGGAAGCCAACTGATTGCGGACTCACTAACATGACATTCAGCTCTCCAAAGCCAGAGCTTGATGTACGGTCGCGAGGAAGGCGTCTTCGTCGAACGGTTTGACGAAATAGGCGATCGCTCCGGCCTTTATGGCGGCGTCTCGCACCGAGTCGTGGTTGTCCGCTGTACTAATGATGACGCGGGTTTCGGGAGAAAGGCCGTGGAGCTTTGTCTGGACGTCGAGGCCGCTAATCCCTGTTGCCAACCAGATATCAATGACCGCCACGGGCACAGAATTCCGGATAACGTACGAAAGGAAACCGAGCGGCTCGCTAAACAACTGCGTTTGTAAGCCAGCGGATGCGAGCAAGCGATCGAGCGCCTTCAGCATCGACAGGTCGTCGTCAAGGAGGCAGATTTTGCTGTCGACGCGAGGCAAGACAGAAGAGTTGACTTGCATGTTCCGGACTCAAAGCGCAAGGCGAAGGGCCATTGAAACCAGGAGTCCAGCCGCCGCAAAAGAGCCGGTGATCAACGCTAAATCGAGTATCGCTTCGATTAACACCCTGAAATCGGTTTTCTTTCGGCGTTTTAGAGCGGACACGGTAAAAAAACTTTTGAACATCGCATCACAAAGCTACTGGCTCGGACGGTGTGTGGATATTAGACCTTAGTAGTATCCTAGCGATGGGTCTGAAACAGTTTGGCATGAATGTCTCCCTTACAAACCAGTCGTCAAACGGACGAGAAGGCGTCCATTTGACGGCCATCCAGCCCGCAATACCCGCATCGCTTCATCGAGCTTGTGGTTCTTGCGGGCTAGCCGTTGGTGCGAGCCCTGCCCTCTGCGCGAGGACCACGAGCTCCGCTACCGATGTCGCACCCATTTTCTCCATAACCCGCCCTCGATGGACCTTGACCGTCCCCTCGGTCGTGCCGAATTGAGCAGCGATTTGTTTGTTGAGCATGCCGGCGACTACGCCCTTGAGCACATCAAACTCACGGGGTGTCAGCGTGGCTAGTCGATCGCGCACATCCTTGCGCTGCAAGCGTTGGAGCCACTTCTCCGAAGACCGCTTGAGAGCCCGTTCGACGCAGCTCAGAAGATCCTCGTCCCGGAAGGGCTTCTGCAGGTAATCGACTGCCCCGGCTTTCATCGCCTGCACGCAAGTCGGAACGCTCGCGCCGCCCGTAATGAAAATGACCTGCTCTGCGCGCCCCATTTGCGCGAGCGTCTCCTGGAGTTCGAGCCCGTTTAATCCCGGCATGTTCAAATCCAGAATGACGCAGGAGGGGCCTGTGTGGGGAACTCGAGCAAGAAACTCCCGCGCCCCCGTAAATATCTCGACAGCGTAGTCCTCCGATTCCAAAAGCCTTCCGACAGCCTTCCGCATCGATAGGTCATCGTCAACAACGCAAACAAGCCTGTGAGCGGGCGTCATACGCCAATCTCCTTCGCGGCAGGGAGTCGCAAGCAGAACTCGGCTCCACCCCCCTCCGCATTCTCCGCGAAGAGCGTGCCGCCGTGCGCGGCAACGATTGACCGCGCAATGAACAACCCGATACCCATGCCCTCGCGCTTCGTCGAAAAAAATCGATCGAAAACCCGTTCCGGTTGATCTGCCGGCAACCCGGTGCCAAAGTCGCGCACACTCGCCCGGACCGCGCTGTCGCCGTCAGGCTCTGTCCGAACAATGACGCGGCGTTGGGCTCTGGGCACGTCTTGCGAGGCTTCAAAGGCGTTCAGGATCAGGTTGAGAAACACCTCCTGAAGTTGCACCGAATTCGCTTCAACCTTTGGTGATGCCGGATGAAGCTCGGTCAAGACTGTGCAATCGTGGGCGAGCGCGTCGGAGCGCACCAGCCTGAGCACCTCCGCAATCACTTCGTTAAGCTGCAGGAGCCGCCGGGCACCCGCCTCCTTACGCCCGATTCCTTTAACCGTGCGGATCACGTCACCCGCTCGCTTGCCATCTGCGGCGATATCCTGAAGGAGTTCGCGTAATTTCTCGCCGCTAAGGTTACCGCGTTCCAGGAAACGCAGGGCAGCGCCAACGTTGGTCACAATTGCACCAAGTGGCTGGTTCAACTCGTGCGCGAGCGACCCGGCCATTTCTCCCATAATCGCGAGGCGGCTGAGGTGTGCGATTTCTTCGCGCTGCTGCCGTGCTTCCGCTTCCGCCTGTCTGCGCTCGGTGATGTCCACGATCACGCTCAAAACCAGCGTGCCTTCCGGGCTTTGGATGGGGCTGATCCCGATCTCGACGGGGAACTCCGTCCCATCCTTCCGCCGGGCGAACAACTCCCGGCCGGCGCCCATGGCCCGCGCCACAGGAGCGGCATGAAAGCCCGCCCGATGAGCCACGTGTTCACCGCGAAGGCGTTCGGGCACGAGGAGTTCGACGGCCTGCCCGATGAGCTCCTGACGTTGATAGCCGAACAGTCTCTCGACGCAGACGTTCGCCAGCACGATGTGGCCCTCCGCGTTGACCAGGACGATGCCGTTGGGCGAAGCTTCCACGGCGAGCCGGAACCGTTCCTGCGCCTGCTTGCGTTCGGTGATGTCAAGGCAAGAACCGATGTACCCCAGGAACCTGCCATCGGACGCAAAGCGCGGCGTTCCGTTATCCAGAACCCAGCGATATTCACCGTCACTCCGTCTTAAGCGGTATTCCATCGTGAACGGTTGCCGGGCTTCGAAAGACTTAGTATAGACATCAAGGCAGTGGTCGAAATCTTCGTGGTGAACGCCCTCTGCCCAACCGTTGCCAAGCTCTTGCTGCAGCGATCGGCCGGTAAAGTCGAGCCAACCCTTGTTGAAAAAGGTGCACAGTTTGTCGGTGCCCGACATCCAGATCATCACAGGAGCTGCGTCGGCCATCCCGCGAAAACGAGCCTCGCTTTCCCGCAGCGCATCCTGCGCCTGCTTTTGCGCGGTGACATCCATCGAAACACCAACGAGCCGCCGGTGTCCGTTATCCTCGCCGTTCAGGCACTGGCCTCGCGCGGCGATCCAACGCAGCCTCCCATCCGGTAACAGCACGCGATACTCCATGGCGTATTCACCGCGGTTCTCGACCGCGCGCCGCACCTCAGCATTACGGATTGCGCGATCCTCGGGATGCACGCGCGAAACCAGTGTCGCGTCGTCCAGGTGGGTCCCCGGCTCAATGCCAAACAACTCGCGTCCTTTATCCGACATCCAAAGCTCGCCGCTAGCCACATCCAACACCCACAAACCCAGGTTGGCCGCCTCCGCCGCGAGGCTCATGCGTTCTTCGCTTTCGCGCAACGATCGCACCAAGCGTTTCCGTTGCGAGCGCCGAACCAGCAACCACATGATGAGCAGTGCCTGCAGACTAAGTATCGAAGCCGTCGAGATGATCAGGCGGCGGTGTCGCTCCCAGAAGCCTGGGCCTCGATATCGCACGGTAGCAGCCCCGGGAATTCGCCCCGCGGAGACATGCCATTTCTTGAGTGCCTGCCAGTTAATGATTAGTTGATTGGTAGCCAGGTCCGGCGGTGTGAGTGCCGGCAGCGTCTCCCCAGCCAGCACGCGGAAGGCGAGTGCAGCGGTCTTCTCGCCCATCTCCGAAAAATCCAGCAAAGCTCCACCAATGATTCCTTCTTCAAGTTCGGATCGAGAAAGACCGTAAACCGGCACTCTAGACACTTCAGCGAGCTGCCGGGCCACCTCAAAAGGCGAGACCGATTTTCCCTCTCCGTCTCGGCGCATTGGCACATAAAGCACGGCTGAATCAAGCGGCAATCGAGCAACTTCATGCAGCACGGCTGGCAACGACAACTTATCTAACCAACGGGTGCGAACCCGGGTTGCAAAGTGTTCCAGGACCTTACGCGCTTCCTGGTTCCATTGTTGCTCTAGGGGTCCAGTGCCACCGACGCAAACGATCTCTTGAGTTTCGGGTTGTAGTTGGAGCGCCAACTCAATGGTTCGCTGAAAGTCCCAAGCCATCAAAAGCCCCGTGACATTGTGTGGAATTTTCTGGGCGTCGATCTCGCGAAGATCTACATTCGCGAAGACAATCGGCACGCCTGGAAAGAGCTCGTCTCGGTGTACAACCGCGAGCTCCAGCGCGGAATTTCCGACCGCGATCACTACGTCCGGCTTTCGCCCTGAGTAGCGGGCGCGTAAATACCGCACGAGATCCTCCTCATACCGAACCGACGGGAAACGCGTGAGGTCGAGGTATTCAGAGAGAATTTCCAGGTCTTCCAGCCGCCCACGCGACAGGACAGCCGTCAACCCCTGCTCTGTCGATTTCATAGCCGGGATCGACAATCGGTCCCCATAGAGGATGAGTACGGTTTTTTTCTGGGTGCTGATGGCTTCGAGCCGCCCACAGAAGGCAGCACACCACGCAAGCCAGAACAGCGTGACGTAGGCGAACGATCGGGGTCGGCTCAGAAGGAAAAGGAGTCTGGCGGGATATAATGCTCTTTTATTGCAACGCCGCATGATCGGGCATGATGACAAAGTGCCCTTGGCCCACAACCCTATCAGGCCGAATCATGCACCTCTATGGGACCTTAGTCCAACTAATGCTCTAGCCGGGTCTCGGTTGCAGAGCTGCCGGGAGCGAAAGAAGCTGCGTTCCAAATTGCGGCGTTTCCGGCTCACCGAATGCCATGGCTTGCCGAATGGCGTCGAGGAAGGTGTCGTCCTCAAAAGGCTTAGCGAAAAACGCTGTCGCACCATTCCGCATGGCCGCGCTTCGGACGGAGTCCTCGTCGTCTGCAGTGACCACGATGACGCGCGTCTCGGGAGAAACGGCGCGGAGTTCCTTCATGAGTTCGAGACCGCTCATGCGGGGGATCCAGATATCGATTAGCGCCACCCTGACAGGATTATTCGTAGCGTACCTAAGAAAACCTACGGGCTCGCGAAAGAACCGTGCTGACAAGCCAGCCGATAAGAGCAAGCGCTCCAGCGCCTTTAACATCGAAGGGTCATCGTCGACAACGCAGATGGTGGCGGCGACGCCACCCAAAACAACAGAGGAGTTCACGTTCATTTTTTTGCGGAGCAACATTGGCTCGCGCCTCCAAGCGACATGATCAACATAGTCGCTGGAGCACGCAGCGATATTAGACCTTAGTGGCATCTGCGGCGTGAAAGCCCCCATCAGCATCCCTACCCGCTACGCGGGTGCAATTCGGACTTGGCGCAGTTCTCCAATACTCCCGCCCGCAACGCTTCGCGTAGCGATGCGGGCGGGCCATCACTCCGTGCGGCCGGATTCGAGGACAGCGGCTCGACTGAGCTCGCCGAAGTCCTGTCCGCCGTAGCTTGTGGTTTGTAGGCTTCAAACTCCGATGGCTAGCGAAGTCGGGAGAACGAAGCGCCTTGTGAGCACAAGGCGCTGGCAACAAAATCCGGTCGTTGTGCCCCTCTAAACCAGAAAATGCTCCTCGTGCCCAGCCCTACGAATCCAGTCGCGTTTGCTTGGTGACAGGAACCACACCGGACTGCTGCGGTGCCGCTGGGGACCTGGTGAAGAACAGCTTCACGAGCTGGCCCTTACCCAACCGCGCATTCAAGTCGGCAACCGAAGTGTAAATCAGGAACAGAACGAAGATCCAAATCTGGATAGCGGCAAATCGGTGCCAGGTAAAATGATTCGCGATGTAGTCCGGGATCCCGCCGACGGTTCCACCACTGAACCAGTATTCGACAAGTTTCTCCAGAAAGCGCACCAGAAAAACGACACTCCAATAGACAATGGTCTTAAATAGGATCGATTGAATCATTGGGGCTGTATCGAAGCGGCGGAAGAAGGGCAGTGCATCTGCTAACAGTACGGATTTGCCCGCCACCAGCGCACTGGTGGTTGCTACTAGAAAACTCAAGAAATGGATCAGGTAATCAGCGAGAATGAGCTGAGTAGTTAATAGAATCAGATTGAAACTGATCGCGAAAAACACCGTTGGCGGCAGGAGTTCCTTGAGCTCTTTTCCGAGAAATGCGAGGAGGCGGGATTTCAGCATCGATAGCCTTGGTTGAAAACGAGCGGCTTTGATTTGCAGATTGAATTTTGGTGTAATCGCCTGGGGGACGTACTTTACTCTATTGCGTCGTCAACGTTGGGAGCTCTTGAACCTTCATAACCGGTGGCGGGTTCCATTTCCCCGTCATTGCTTCGGACTTCGGGGCATAAAGACGCATGCACAGGTTGAAGGATCCTTTCGGAGCAGGTAGCCAGTTGGTTTCCTTTTCCCCGCTGGGGCTCTGGTTCTGAAAATAAAGGTCAAGCGAGCCATCCGAGTTGTACTGGAATGGCATCCAGCTACTAACGGCGAAACGGTTCAGGCTGTTACCGACTTGAAAGCCGTCCTGGTCGTATAGTGTAATAGACCAGAAAGCGTTCGCCGGCGGCGCGGCTCCTTTGTCGAAGTGATTCGTGTACTTGTTAGAACCGTCGAGCGGTTTGCCTGACTCGTCACCGAGGTTCAATGGGTAAATCGCATCTTCGGGCAGGTTCGCCCCGAGCCCTAACTGCGCGATTAACGCGCGTTTAAGGTAGTAGTTACCATAGACGCCCATGGTGTCGGTGTTCATCGACCAGCCATTCACTACCCTGGCGAGCGTCGCGACCTTCCACTTCATTAGCTCCTGTGCGCCCTTCGGCGCGCGCTCGAGGGCCTTCTTTACGGCGGGATCGACCTTGTCGAAGTCGAAGCTCTTGCCTGGCTCGATGCCGATGCGCTTCATCTGTGCAATAATCGGTTCATCCGTGATGTGCGGCGGCTGCAACTTCATGAGTTCTGCTGCGTAGGCGAAGTATTTACCGGCAGGCATGGTATCGACCTGGATCTTAGGCGGAGTCTTCATGTCAATGGTCGGGTCGACCTTGACCGGTAGCGTGTCTGGCGCCTTTCCCCATTGGGAAAGCGGCGTGATCTTATAGCCCGCCTGGATCTTGTGAACTGCGTCGTAGTCCTGCGGGCCATCCGTCTTCGTACGGCCGATGATCCAAACGTAAGGAGTCGGAGCATCGATGCGTTGGGTGTCTTTCGGGAGTTTGAATTCCTCGATCAGCCGATCTCTCAAATCGGGTCGCCAACCGGGCGGGACGATAACGAAATCGGCAGCTTGTGTGCCGGTCGTGCGCCAACCTGGCGAGGCGAACACATCCGTCCACATGTCGAGCATCGGCAGCAGGTAATAACGGCCGCCCGTATCGGGGACTGACACGATCACCGGCTCCTTGGTCAGTTCAAGCCATCCAGAGGAGTAGAGCGTGTCGAAATTCGGCCGAACAACGGCTTTCATGTCCGCTGAGGGATACTCAGATACATTTGCGAACGAGTTCATTGGACCGCCGAGTCCTTTCCCAGGCTCGACATTGGTGAGTTGTTTGCGCGTTATGTCCATGGTGACAAGCGAGTAGAAATAGAGGTATGCATCGACTCCGATCGCATAAGCTTCGTCTTCAGTGACGGATGGTTGGGCCTGGGCCGTCTCCACGGGGATCGGCGTTAACACAAATGCTAACATCAGGGTAGTAGCCCCGAAAAACGGCGAAACCGTCCTGAGCAGGGCGAAGCTCTTTTTCATTGGTGAGTATAAGATCGTCCGGCGTGTCGAGCTATCGGACCAAAGTCGTATGGGCGGCATCGTAGGTGGTAATGATTGGAAAGGCGCGAAGCATAGACAGGATCTAAGCCTGGGAGCCCGTCGGGTTTTGTCCCGTAGGGACCTGTGATCGTAGCCAGGCATGAAAATGCCTGGAACCCGTAAGAGAGATGATCCGTCCCAGAGGGACGGTTGAAATGCGGTCAGGCTCACCGGCATAGTCAGTGCAATTTCGCGCTCGCCCCGAATCATGCGTCCCTCCGGGACGCGACGGGCTTTGTACATTGTCCAGGCAATGAAATTGCCTGGCTACTATCGTTCTGTCCCTACGGGACAAATCCGACGGACACCTGGGCCTATCAGCCCAGGCTTAGATCTGAGCTTCGCGCCTACTGACTATGGCGGTCTCGACGGCTAATTAACTTGGCCGCAATATTCCCCCACGGCCATACTACGCTGCCGCAGAACTTCCTGCCCATGCGCTTCTGCGCGCGCGAACACGACCTTATAGACCTCGCAATAAGGATCCTTGGCTAACAGGGTTCCCTTCGCGCTATAGGTTCGTACGGGACAACCACCGTGGCAGATCGAGAGATAGCGGCAAGCCAGGCAGTCTTCGTGTTCCATCAGGTGCTTCGGCCGGTCGACGAAATCCCGTCGTGCTCTGCTGGTTTTCAGCATCCGCGTAAGGTCGGGTTCGCGGAACATATTACCAAAGAAGTATTCCGGATAACTGGTGACCCAGCAATCGCACTGAGCCACGGTCCCTCTAGCGTCCACCGAGATAAACTGATTGGAGCAGTTCTCCTTCCAGATGCAGGGTAAACGCGCCGGTCGACCGATGAAGTGATCAATCAACGCATCGAACGGACCAAGCGATACACCGGAGCCGTAGCCGTTCCGTATCCAGATATCAAAGAGCTCACCGAGAAACCGGGCCAGTTCACTGGAATCAAGGTGAAAGCCGCCTTCCACATCCTTTGCCGGGCCACCGGCAAACGGCGTATTCACTTGGAAATCATCGAGGCCAAGCTCCTCCGTGAAGTAGCGGTAGAACCTTTCCGCACCGGCTTCCAGACTGGCTTGATGCAGCACCGCAATAACCCCGATTTTGATTCCAGCTTCTCGCGCCTCCTGCAGCCTTTTAGTCCAAAGTTTAGTGTAAGCCTCGGAGCCACCCTTGAAAAGTTTCCGATGGACGTTTGGATAATCCATCGACGTTCCAACGGATCCGTTAAACATCCCATGGATCACTCTATTCCACGATGGTGAGTAACTGATAAGATTCGTCTGCAGATAGTGAACGAACTTCCTGCCTCTCTCGGCCGCGGCGCGCGCCATAAGATTTCCAGCGTCTGCAAACCACTCGGGGCCCATGATCATCGCTTCTCCGCCCTGCCAGTAGATCTCGCAAACTTCGATATTCTCATGTTCCAGGTGGTCAAGCAGGCGCCGAGTTAACAGCGGCAGCAACGCCGGCGAAAGCCGATGCTGTTCCTTGTGCTCGAAGCAGTAGTCGCAGGCGACGTTGCACTCTGACGTCGGCAGGAGGATCACGCTAAAGACTCGTCCGTTCATCTAGCTGGGCTCCTGTTCTCTACGAGGTTGCTATGGACCCCAGTTTCCCAAGCTCTTTTTCCGGACCGGTATGATCTCGGCCTGCGAGTTCACGGCCCATCTCATTTGCAACTGCTTCGATGGCGGAAAACAGCCGTTTGACGCCCCCGCAATCATAAGTGGGATCCGGCCACTTGAAATATCCTTGGCAAATCTGTTGCCAAGGACAGGTGGCGCACTCGGCATTTTGCTCGAGCAGACGTTTGAACCAGGTGTCTACAAACGTCGCGGAAAAGAGATCCGGTGAAGTAGAACTAGAGATGCCGCGTATTTTAGAGCCACCCTCGACTCCTCGATGCAGAAATAAAGACGGGTCTTCTTCAAGAATCATCCAGAGAGAACCGTCGCCGGAGCCGCACATGGAAGCCAATACCGAATGGAAGAACTCAACCGGCGTATCCACCATGGGATCACGGAGATAGAAGTTAACCGCTTCGATCAATTCAATCAGCACCTCAGGAGAGGGTTGCCCCGGTAAAAGCCGCACTGGCAGCCGCAATGCGACAGCCACCTTCAAGGCTCTGAGAAACCCGGGCGAGGCCGGCATACTCACCCTGACATCACGGACTGCAAAGACGTCGACCAATCGGTATAAATCAGAAAACTGTGAACCGGGACTCGCAATGACGACGTCCAGTGGAACATTCGATGTGCTTTGCGTCGTCGGGATCCAAGCATCCTGATCTTCGAGCAACTCCTCGACTTGGAGCCATTGTAAGCCGGCAGGGGGATTAATGAGCCATCGGCTAAGTTCGGCCCGACTCCGAACGACGGCGACAAATGGGCTCCCACTGTGGCCGGACGCTGAATCAGACGGCAGCAATAGAATGGGCCAATCAGGTTCCAGCGGTGCGCTAACCCGGCCGGAGCCCTCGTTTACCAACGGTTTACCCATGCGCCTCCACCGCCATAGCCCCGGCGATTAATCCAGCCACCACCCCCGCCACCGCCTCCGTTATGCCAGGCGCCACCTCCGCCACCTCCACGGCCATTGATCCAGCCGCCGACGCCCCCGCCAGCTCGCCGGTTCACCCACGCCCCAGCCTGAGCCGCCGGTGGAGATGCCAGCCAGGCGCCCCCGACTATCGCGGCCGCAATCGCCGCCCCTGACCATTTGCCCATGCTTTGGAGAAACCACCGTCGTCCCAGCAGCTCCTGATCTTCACCCGGACCGGTTGTTTCAGAAGAGTGTTCGCTACTCATAAAAGCAAAATCGATCGTTTTGTTACGTGCCTTCGGTCCCGGATGCGCCGGTCAAAGTCGAGAAATGCATAGCAGCGATCAGCCATTTACCCGCGTTTTTTGCTACCGTGAGGGATAGATTGATGGGATACGCGAACTCTTTTCCGGCCTTCTTCCCAGTTATATTTCCGGACGTCATCAGCCAACCCATCTCGGAGGTCACTCCAGCAATTTTGAACTGGTATTCGTACTTTTGTTGTCCCTCGTCGAAACCCCGGAAGAAGTGCTCATAAGCAACTTTAATTTCGTCCGGACCAGACCAGATCTCTCCGGGACCGGTTCCCATGATAGCGGCCTTTTCCGTCAGGCATGCCATAACTCCGTCGAGATTATGGTTAGTGAAAGCTTCATCGTGTGCCTTTAACAAAGCACGAATCGGCTCCACCTCTGGATTTTCAGATGCCTGCGCATTCACGACGGCGGGCAGAGTGGCAGCAATGCTAACCACCCCTGCAATAATTGCTTCTCTTCGGTTCATAGACTGATTCCTTGGCGGCACACGACCCTGCAGTTTATCTTGGTCAGGAGGGGCGGTCGCTAAAACAAAACCGACCGTAACATCCGGTTTCGGAGATCGCTATAGGACTAAGGTCTCATAGCCGCGGCTACACGACGAATCCCCAGAGACGATGCGCTAACTGCTCCTTCGCCTCGCGGGGACGGCATATCGCCTTCGCGGGCGCTCACAGTCGCTGTTACTTTCTCTTCAAAAGTCTGTCTCTCCGATCTTTGCGCCTTGGCGCCGCGCCCGCATCGCTACGCGAAGCGTTGCGGGCAGGTCTTGGCGTGAGATTTTGCTACTCATTATAACTTAGACGCTGCAAGTTCTGGATCGCCGACTGGCCTTGAAGATCAAAAACGACACTTAACGACGGCTGAAAAAGATATTGCTGGGGAACAACACCCGCCTCCAAATAGTAAATCGCACCGGCCTGTAGTTCGAAATTCTGGGTCGCAGCTGTATCCGTCGTAGAAGTGAGGGCGTGTTGCCCCGGATTTGTATGCCAAACGAAATAGGTACCATCCTGCAGCGTGCCAATGTCTAGGCCGTTGTCTTTGAGGTCGACTCCCACAACCGAACCAGGCGAGTTATTTGCGCGATAGAAATAGACAGTCGCCAGGTTGGAGCTGAGGCCGGAAACAGCCGAGGACTGCTGCTGGCCAGTTTGCACGGAGCTGCAAGCGGTTAGGATGATCAGCAAGCATATCGTAAGGGATCTGAACTTCTGGAGGAGCGCGAACATTGTCGAGTTATATTTAAAATGGAGCTTTTTCTTCGACCATCGTTGCGCTGGTATCCAGTCGCCGATAGGCGATCGTCAAAGCTCCTAACTCAAAAAACCGTATCAATTTTCACCGGATATTCCTATTGGACCTTAGTCCTATAAAGCGTCTCCCTTGGCTGTCTGATTTGGTTCGGCCGTCGGCTTGGAGAGTGAGTTGCCGGAGATGTCCGGCTTGGCGCTTGACGTCTCGATGGGCGATTGGTCTCTAACTAAAGTCGAACCACCGTTAGTTGGCCGGTGCCGAGCTTGGTTTCGAATTTTCAACCGTTCGGGCCAAGGAAAAACGGTCAAGTGAGACTAAGGTCCTATAGGAGAGTCCGCTCAGGGTTGATACACCAATGCTTCGTATAGACCATGCGCTAACTGCTGCCTTCACAGCAGCGATGTGTGATGCGCGCGAGTTTGCTGGTAAACCCAGGAACATCTTGGTATGAAAACGTGTGGTGTTAGTCGATTTCAAAAAAGGAGAGAAATAGATGCGCCTCCCGACACGCGAATTATCCGCATTGATTCTGGCTGCCCTCTTTCTTTTCCCTGGAACACAGGGCATCGTTCGAGGGCAGAATACCTTGGATGCCAGAGCCGTCGACGGCGGCCCGGTAATCCTCGATAGCAGGACTGTCAATGACTTCGGCACAATACCCGTCTCCATAACAGGGATTGATTCGCGCGAGGTTGCAGCGAGCGGAATAGGTTCATTCAATCTAAATCTCAACACCACGATCGCGACCTCGGGTCTCTTGTCTCTGTCCGGGTTCAGCGTTGATGGAGCGGCAGCGCTGGATAGGACCAGCACCCTGGAGAGTCCGGGCATCACGGACCTACTTCGACGGGACAACCGATTGGAGGCTGGCGCAGGGCAGAATCTAACATCCATCGGCCAGCGGTACTCAATCAGGACGGCACTGCCGGCCATGCTGGCTATCAATGGTGGGACTATCCTATCGATCAACGATCAGGTCACGGTTCTGCCTCCCAGAGGTCTTATTGGTGTGGAGGCTGAGGGGAGTGGCAGCCGAATTACCGCAGAGAATATCACCATCCAGGCCTTGGGGCTCCGGCAAACCGGCATATCGGGCGTTGAAGCCCTGGACGGCGGCTTGGTAACCCTTGAAGGTGGGAAGATTGAAATCGTGGGTAACCAGAGTGTCGGTTTATTCGCCAATAGCGGAACTATCAGTGGCAGTGGCGCTCTAACCGTTACTATGGCAGGCGCTGATTCGCGCGGGGTTGAAGCCAGCGGAACAGGTCTGGTTCAGCTTGGTCCCAAGACCACCATCACGGACGGAGGAGCAGGTGGTATCGGGATCTTCGTTTCGAATGGGGGCACCGTGATTGGCAATGGGATCTCGATCACGACCACGGGTATCTTGTCGTCGCTGACCGGGTTTGACGCCGATGGAGCAGCGGCGCAGGACGGAACCATCAACCTGCAGAATTCGACGATCAAGACCATCGGTGCAAACGCGAACGGGTTGCATGCATTGGACGCTAACGGCAAAATATTTGGAACGAACCTGACCGTTACCACACTCGGGGCGGCGGCATCGGGCGCAGAGGCTGACAACGGCGGCCGGATCGAGTTGAGCGGCGGAACCATCACCACGCGTGGCGCCGGGGCCTTCGGCTTATCAGGGACGAATGGCGGAAAGGTTACGGCCACAAGTACGAGCGTTATAACGTTCGGTGCTGACTCCCATGGCTTCTTCGCTTTAAACGGGGGCAGTATCAACGGCAACGGGGTCAAGGTAACAACCAGCGGTCGCGATGCCGAAGACCTGTTTGTATCTGGTGCCGGGAGCAGCATCACCCTGACCAACAGCACCATCCTGAGTTTGTTAGGCAATGGCGCTTTCGTCGGAAATAGCGGGACTCTCAACCTCTATGGTTCAAGTGTTACTGCGCTAAACCACGGAATCGTTGCCTCCGGCGGCACCTTGGGCGCCCCTAATTCCATTACTGTCAGCGGCGGGAATCTCATTACGGTTCTTGGCGACGCTTTCCAAGTGCAGAATGGGGCGACTAACATCACTGTTAGCAGCGGAGCAACCGTTAGAGGCAACAGCGCATTATTGCGGGTTCTCGATCCGACGACAGAAACAGCGGCCAATTTCACGGCGAGCCATGCCAGCCTCTTCGGTGATATCTTTGCCGACCCGGCAAGTCAGACCACGGTGAATCTGACAAATGGCACTGTGTTCACAGGCAGAGTGAATCCGCCGCCGCAAGGTTTAGGCGGCGACATGACCATCGACGGCACCAGCCAATGGGTCATGACCGGGAGTTCTGATCTCAAATCGCTGAGCGTCAGCCCAGGGGCCAACGCCTTCTTCAATCCACCGTCAAACGGCATCTACAATACGCTGACGACCGGCAGCCTGTCGGGCACGGGCGGCACCTTCGGTCTCAACATCGATCTTCGGCATGTAGTTGGTGATCTTATTGATATTACTGGCAAAAGTGCAGGCTCACACCTCTTGACCTTTTTCGATTTCGGCCATGGAACGGACCTGCCGCGGAATTCAGCGCTACTGGTGGTAAAAACTCCCGACGGCATTGCCGGCTTTTCCGGAATGACTGATAAGGCGGTATACAAGTATTTTGTTGTGCACGGTAACGGCTCCAGCGTTACGCCGGTTCCGAACGATTGGTATCTGGTGCGCGCGGACGAGATCGTGGCAGATCAGGTTACCCGGCCTGCCGGCGCGTTTCCAGGGTCTATTAACACGCCGTTAGGGCTTTCATCGGTTGATGCTCTGACTAACACGGCCAATGCCGCAATCGGAACCTACGCGGCGAGTACTCCTTTGTTCTACGCGGATATGGATACCTTGATTCAGCGGCTCGGTGAGTTGCGTTTTCTTGCTGGCGACGGCCGCTCTTCCGTTGATTCCTATGGCAAGGAGATCATCCCACCGGTGTCTCCTGAAGAAACTCCCGCAACCATTGGAACGTGGGTTCGTGGATTTGGCAACGGAATGCACATCAATGATCAGGCGAGCCGCGCTTTCGATCAAAATACAGGAGGCTTTCAGCTTGGAGCTGATAAGCGTTTTGCTGCTTTTCAAGGTGATCTCTATCTAGGCGGTTTTCTGAGCTACTTCGATGCTTCTCGTAATTTTCTGGATGGCGGCGAGGGCTCGACCAATGCGCTCAGCGTCGGGGTGTATGCAACCTGGTTTAATCCCAAAGGCTGGTACGCTGATCTGGTTGTCAAATATAGCCAGCTCTGGAACTATTTTGATACGCCTTTAACTGGTGGAGGCATCTCCACCGGATTTTACAGCATTCCGTCCCTAGGCGGTTCGCTGGAAGTGGGAAAACGCTTCAATCTTGGTAAATTTTTTGTAGAACCAGAGGCGCAGTTGGCTGGACTTTGGGCAGCCGGATACAATTACCAGGCAACGAACGGTCTGATGATTGGGGGATCTGATCAGTACTCACTTCGAGGACAGTTGGGTCTGAGGGCCGGGATGCATTTTATGCTCAGCAACGGTATTGAGATCGAACCGTACTTGAAGATTGCGGTCCTTCATGAGTTCCTTACCGGTGACCGGATCACTCTAGATGAGACCAACTTCTACCCGACGCTCAGCGGGACCCTGGTGGACGCCGCTGCCGGGATATCGGCCAAGCTAAGTCAGTCAATCTACTTGTACGGCGAGTACGACTACGCCAACGGCGACAACATCCGCGAACCGTGGGCCGTCAATGCCGGTGTCCGCTGGCAATGGGGTGGTCAACCAAACGTGCCATCAGCGTTTGGACAACCGTCGTTAAACCAATCGACTGGCAAAGAAGTAGAGGCAAAAGCAGTTCAAGCACCTTCAGTCAAAACCACGGAACCTTGGATAGTGACTGTTGGCGGACCCGGTTGGCTGGCCAACGTGAGCGGTATCACTGGTTTTCACGGTTTTAACTCGCGTGTAAGTGTGGACGTTGGACAAATTCTCGGGCACATCAACGTGATTTATGCGTTCAACGGCGAGGTCAGAAAAGGGCGATTCGGTGTCTTTGGTGGCCTTCTCTACTTGAATGCTCAAGCCGGCACCGACCTATCGGGTCCGGTGTCAAAGGTGGATCTGGGGTTGCAGGAGTTCGGCGGCCAAATGTTTGGTTCCTACCGATTCATCGACGGATCCCGCGGCTGGCTGGATTTGCTAGCGGGGTTTAGATATACCTATGTCGGCCAACAGGTGGGTTTACAAGCCAACAATGTGTCAATCGCCACAGCGAGCACCCAGTTGGTGGATAATGTCGCTCAACGACTCACCACGGGTGCCGCGGATTTGGGAAGTCTCATCAAGGCAGACATCACCAATAAGTTAACAGCGCTTGATAACCGCAACCCAGTATTGCCGGTAGCCCCGGTTGCCGAAGGGGTAAAGGCCAAGATATCAGCCGCGGTCCAACAGCTGGTTCAAAGTCAGGAACCTCAGCTGGTAGCGGCAATCCAAACGCAAGCTCAAGCCAGAGCGAATCAGCTGAAAACCCAGCTCGCAAGCCAGATCGCGAATACTGTAACCAGCAAACTGAATCGAAGCTTTTCCTTTTACGACAGTTGGTTCGATCCATTGATCGGTTTACGGGGGCGATATAATCTGAACAAGGCATTCTATCTCACTGGCGAATTCGACGTTGGCGGCTTCGGAGTTGGATCCGACATTGCGGTGGAGGCTTATGCCGCGTTAGGATGCAACGTCACCCGTAACATCTATAGCGAGGTTGGTTATCGGTATCTTTATGACGATTTCCGCGATGAAGGCGCTAACGACTTCCTTTATCAGCTGTCATTGCACGGCGTACAGATCAGCGCTGGGCTTACCTTTTAGCGTCGTGTCCATTTGAAATTGACCCGCGTTCTTCAAGGCATCTCAACAAGCAGTCTTTGCGGGAGAAATAAGATTCTATAATTCCCAGCAGTACTAACCTTCTGGCAACCCGCTATCGTTGCTGCGCCGCGCCCAGCGGGGACAAGCAGCACGCTGAGGCTAGTTCCGGCCTGCTTCAGCTATTGGACTAAGGTCCAATATTCGTCCTGAACGCAGATGTATACCATCACGGCTGTTAGCTTGGTGCGAGCAACGCACCGGGACGCTATCCCCTGAAACCGAAATGAAAACACGCTCGAATGCTTTGAACTACCTCGGTCAGGAGGCCAGCGAATAGGTGATTGATCCGAAGAGGATGTTGCCTGTCAGCCTACTTACTCTTGGTTCAGCGTTTGCACATCCGGTGCTTTCGGAGCGCGGAGCGATGGTGGTGGAAGCAGCTCGCCGGTCGCTGTCAATGGAAACTGTATGCGAACGAGAGCGGCTAACATTGCGACGGAGTTGTCGCTCCATAGTCCGCCGTGACCCCAGATTATGTCCTTCGGCACACGCACGACCCAAACAGGAACGCGAGCGTTGCCGGTATACACAAATTGCCAGCGCCGCCAAAGCTCTCGACCCGTTGGTGGACGGATTTCGTCCGGATTATAGTTACCGTTGCGGCAAAACTGATTTTCGTGGCCGTCGTTATGCTCGCTCGTATAAAAAGAATAGTCGGGATGATTCCGTGTGATATTGGCTTCGAATGCCCTATTCTCCGTCGCCCTGAGGCCAGGGGGCGGGCTGGTTTCCCCAAGCGGAACCACGTGGTAATTGACCAGGTACGGGTCGTTGCCGGGCGTATGGGTATAAAATTCCTGTTCAGACACTTTTTCTCCGTGGTGGCCGGGCACCGGTACATTTTCCCAGTGGTACCGCAGACTTACCGTGTTATAGAGCCCGGTACCAATGGGGAAGAATGTCCCGGTAGCCATATCGTTCTCCGATTGAAGGAAGACCAGAAATGGCCGGTTTTCAGGAACGGACGTGCCCTGTTCCTCGCCGGGAGATCTGCCGACGTAAGCATGTCGGGTTGAATCATATTGATAAAGGTAATCGAGTTCCTTCATCAACTGCCGGGTGCCAATGGAACTATCTGCCGAATTAAACGCTACTGCCATATCCCACGGGCTGGTGTTGCGCCCACCGGTACCGCTCGCATCGAGAATTGAATGCGCGATCGTATTCCCAAGCAACAATGCACCGAAGGAATGGCCGATCAGGATGCAGCGATGCATTTTTTTGCTCGGCTCCCGAGCCGCCAAGGCGAGTTCGTTAATCGTTGCCAGGCAGCTGTTTTGCGAGGCGATCTGTCCGCCTACTGCCTTGCGGCTGTAGAAAGTCAGTAAGTCCAGACCAGGTATCGTGAGGTCCTTGCCGCGCCATGCGATGTAGACACCAATCACGTTTTTTCCGGCGACCTCAGGAAAACTCGATATCGTATCGAGGAAGTGTTCAAATTTGCAGACGTCGCCTGAGTTCGCATTATTTTGCCAACCGTGGATATAGACGACAAGCAGCGGACTTGCCGCCCGGTGGATCACTTCAAGAGCGGCCTTTCGTTGTGAGTTATCTAAGGGCGAGCCTTGATCCCCAAATTCGATGAATGCCAAACGGTAGCGCCCATCCGTGGGGCCTCGTACCGAGTTAAATGGGTGATCTGGACTATCCGCGTGATACGGCCCGAATGAGGCGCACCCGGCGATGAGGACCGCGACAACAGCTATCGGAATGAATTGCCCAAGAACACGTACCCTCCGATTATAGTGCCCGTCGTATGGAGTATTAGGCATTTAGACCGAATGTTAGAGGGACGCCTATCGAGCCGTCTATGGGACTAAAGTCCAATAGGAAGTAGGACTTCGGCGAGCTCAGCCGAGCCGGTGAGGCTCGGGCTCCGGCCCAACGTTGCTACACGATTAGTTCCTAGCAGGGAAATGGCCCACCCTGGGCAACTCCAGGCCTTTATTTCCCCCAAAGTCTGTGTGCGTGCACTAGTACCCGCGCGTTATTCCAAGTGAGACCAGAAGCGATGGATCCAGAAGCGGTATCACACGGATGCAGTGATCTATCTGAAAGTTTTGTATCGCGATCCCCGTACTTTCACCGAGATATCCATCGAGGAGGCCATGGTAGTAGCCGCGGTTTCGCAGGGCGATCTGGACTTTTCGGACGATCGCAGGTTCAAAGTTATACGCGGCTGGTCGCCCTGTTGGTGGTACCTGTCCATCGGTACACAGGGCCAGAGAAAGCGCTACTCCGATCAGAAATAGGTTTGTCTTCATAGGAGAAGGTATGGTCGTCATTTGGCGCCTCGGGATCCTTGGTAGTCGCTGCTAAGCTATAGTGTACCAAAGGGCCCTTGACCAAACCCTACTATATCAACTGGCAGATAGCGTGGCTATTGGACCTAAGTCTGATACGAACGGTAATAAATGGTGCTCATGTCACTCCACCTCCGGAAGCGCCCGAAGAATGGTTTCCAAAAAGGCAACATCGCTAAACGGCTTGGCAAAAAACGCGACGGCGCCTTGAGCAAACGCGATGCGATCCATCCCAGGATCGTCCCGTGCGGTCATGATGATGACCGGCGTAGCTGGCGCGATCGTCCGGAGTAATCGCTGAACTTCCAAACCGCTCAGCTCCGGCATCCAAACGTCGAGAATCACCAGCGCAACCTGGTGATCCTTTGCGTGTTCGAGAAACAGTCGCGGATCACTGAAGCCCGTCATGCGCAGTCCGGCTGAGGAAAGGAGGCGGCCCAACGCTTTCAAAACGGAGGTGTCGTCGTCGACCACACAGATGGTCTCTTGCTGATCCGGCACTAGGTACGTTCCTTCATAACTTCAAAAAAGATGCTGCCGTCGCTTTAGTCCAAACAATCCGGGCACAACGACAGATTTTGGGTAGCTGCCAGTGCTGCCGAAGTATACTAAGCGAGACGCTAGAGAAACGGTATTAGACCTTAGTCCCATCCCTGGGCAATTCCGAGAGCGTTCCCACGTTTTCCGCCTTCGCAGGGCCTACGGCGCGACAAGTTCTGTAAGTCTCACCAATTCTGCAACAGAGAATACCTGCATTTTTTGCATCACCCGGCCTCGATGCACCTTAATCGTTTTTTCGCTCGCGCCTAATTTGGCGGCGATTTGTTTGTTGAGTTTCCCGAGGACGACTAATTCCAAGACCTCACGCTCTCGTGGCGTTAGGTCGTCTACGAGAGCCTGAATCCTTGTTCTTTCAGCATGTTCACGCAACAGGCCCTGAGCTACCCGAAGGGAGCGAGCGATGGCCTCAAGCAAATCTTCGTCTCGAAAAGGCTTGGGGAGGAAGTCAATAGCGCCGGCTTTCATCGCGTTAGCACAGGTCGGTATGTCGCCGTGACCGGTGATGAAGATGATTGATTCCTTGCGGCCGGCCGCAATGAGCGCGTTCTGCAGCTCCAAGCCGTTCAATCCGGGCATCCGATAATCGAGAACCACGCAGGAAGGAACGGGGGCCGTTGCTCGAGCTAGAAAAGCGCTAGCCGCCGGAAAGCATTCATAGGAATACCCGACCGATCGCAGAAGACGAGCCAGCGCCCTTCGGACCGACGAATCGTCGTCGATGACGAAGACCATACCGTCACTCTGAGCGTTCATTTGGTTTGGTCAGTATAAGGCGGGCAGGGTAAAATGGAAGATTGCACCTCCATCGATTGCATTGGCAGCATCAAGGACTCCACCGAACGATTCTACGATCGAACGGGCGATAGCCAGGCCCATACCCAACCCATCTCGCTTCGTCGAAAAGAAATGCTCGAAAATCCGTTGGCGAACCTTTTCAGAGAACCCGGTCCCGAAATCGCGCACTGTCGTACGGACAGCACCGGTCGCTTCAGAGGTTCGCCCTAGAGAAGTAGTGGAAAGTACCACTCGGCGGAGATGGAGAGGTGTCGCCTCCATCGCGTCGAAAGCATTCAAAATCAGATTGAGCAGCACTTGCTGAAGTTGAACTGGGTCCGCCTCGACGGGTGGGAGCTGGGAATCAAGCTCTGTAACCAGGACGCAGCCATTTCTGACCGCGTCCGAGTTAGTTAACCGGACCACATCCTTTACGACTTGGTTCATATCCACCGGTTCCCGGTTGATATTGCCTTTTCTCACCATTTCTCGAATCCCGCGGATGATCTTACCGGCCCGTTCGCCGTCTAAAGCGATATCGAGTAGAAGTTCCTGCAGTTCTCGAGGGTCGATTACACCGCGATCAAGGAACCGCTGACCGGCTGCCGCATTAGTGACGATCGCGGTCAACGGCTGGTTCAGTTCATGCGCCAAAGAACCGGCCATTTCTCCCATCAATGCGACCCGGCCGAGATGAGCGAGTTCCTGTCGATGCCCCTCTGTTTCAAGTGCACGTTGCCGGCGCTCCGTGATATCAAAGGAAGCGCCCATCATTTTTAGAGGTTGTCCCGTCGCGCTGTAGATAGCCCGTCCTCGGGCGGCGATCCAGCGTGCTGTCCCGTCCGCTCGAATGACTCGATGGACGATGTTGTAGTCGCAATGGTCTGCCACAGCTCCGGCAATCGACTTCTCAGTCGCTGGGCGATCGTCCGGATGCAGTGACTCCAAGAATTGGCCAAAAGTCACTTCTGCCTCCGCAGAGAAATCGTACAGAGTCCGGGTCCGCTCCGTCGCCCAGATCTTATCAGTTGGCATGTCTCGCGACCAGAGACCAAGGCTCGCTGATTGCGCCGCTAGACTGATGGTTGCTTCACTTTCTCGCCGCGATTCGTCTGCTTTCTTCCGGGCGAGAGCCGAAGCGAAAATTTGGCCGATTGAATGCAAATCATGGACTATTTCATCCGGCCATTTCCGCTGCCGGCTCGCTGACGCATATAAAATCGCCAGGGCTGTGCCGCCGGCTTGGACGAAGGGAAATGCCAACGCCGAATTGATCCCGAAGTTTCGGAAGAATTCTTTCTCAGCATTCGCCTCTGCTGGTAAGCCCTGCGCGACGTCCGGGAGAATGACGACCTTTCCGAGCGAGGTTTGTTCGAAAAGCCAGGGCAACTGCTGTTTGCATAGCGGGAAGGGAACCGCATCAGCCCCCACCTTCTTATTGGTAATGCGCAGGTCGCCGGTATCGTTGGCCAGCTCAAAAAGTGCGCAACGATCAAGCTTCATCGTTTCGACGACCTCGTCTAAGCCCTTTTCAACCTCTTGATCGACTTTTTCGGGCGGAACATTGACAAGCTTCGTCGAAAGCATCGCGATCAGGCGTTCGAACCGAAGGCGATCGTTTAACTCCCTGCGCATCCGACGAAGTCGAGCCAGGCCCCGGAGCAGAAGTAGAATGAGCCCAGCAGCGATGACGCCGAGAAGGATAACGCCAAGCGCAAGCATTCGATGTTCTTCCCACAGCTGAACCGCTCCAACGGTCGGTAGCTCCAGCCTCTCACCGTAGAGTATCCGTACGGACTTCGCTGCATCCTGATCTGCGGCCGAGGGGATGGTTAGGAGGAAAAAGGCAAAAAAAAACAGATCGACCCCAGCATGCGGACCGAAGGATAGCCGTCGCTGGAAGAGACAGTGCGTCACAGGAGGGGGCAACCGATACCGAATTATCCTAGGCAAGTCAATCCTAATGAAACGCTATCGAATCCGGCTATCCACTTTCCGCAATTTTTGTAGGAATATGGCGAGGAACAACCGCGAATGGACACGAAGGAACGCGAATAGAAGACCTTCTCCTCTCACTTCTCAGTTTTCACCTTCTTCCCTTTGCGTCTCTCGATCCCCATTCGCCGGAGTTCGCGGTAAATGGTATGGCGCGACACTCCCAGTTCGCGGGCGGTGCGGATCACATTTTCGTTACAGGACCGATAGGTCTCGACAATCCTATCTGCCCGACTTTTTTTTAGGTCGCCCGGAGGTAGAGGTGGCGGTTTCGTACTCGGATCTCCACCCATTAGGCTGAGCACGCGGGAGACATCGTGGGGGAGCAGAACCGATGAACTTGCCACGAGAATCATGCGGAGGAGCGCATTCTTTAGTTCGCGGAAATTGCCTGGCCACCGGCACTGCTGGATTAGCTCGATCGCATCGTCTGAAATCGCCCAGGCTGGCCCGTGCTCGGCCAAAAGCGCTTGCACGATCTCAGCGAAATCCGAACGCTCGCGTAAAGGTGGCAAGGTCACCTCGACGCCGCGAAGGCGATAAAGCAGGTCGGAGCGAAACTGTCGTTGCTCGACCGCTTGTTCGAGGCTGCTATTAGTCGCTGATACAACCTGGACATTAACGACTTCTTCGCTGGTCGATCCAACGGCTCGTACCGTCCATTGGTCGAGGAAACGCAGCAGTTTAGCCTGTAAAGGCATTGGCATATCGCCGATTTCGTCCAGAAATAGCGTCCCTTGATCTGCCTCAAGGATCAGCCCGCGAGCTCCGCCTCGCCGGCCTCCAGTGAAGGCGCCGTCCTGGTACCCGAAGAACTCAGCCTCGATCAAGTTCTCTGGTAGAGCCGTGCAGTTAACGGCGACAAATTTTCCTGCCCGACCACTCACCGCATGAACGTGGCGAGCAAGCAGTTCTTTGCCCGTCCCCGTCTCGCCACGTATGAGGATGGGTACGCGACGTTGGGTGGCCTGCTCAGCAACTTCCATTGCTTGGCGAACCGAGGGATCGTCACAGACAAAATTCGGTTGACTGCCGATCTCGCTGCCGCTCGTGCCGTTCTTGCGTTGGAGAGTGATTCCGGCCAGCACCTGGTTCGGAAGCCCCAGATTCGAAGTGAGAAAGTAATAGGTACTACCGCGTCGATCGGTTATCTGACCTGAGTCATTAATTCTGGCCTGAGCCACAAATCGTTGGTAAGAGGTGCGAAAGACAGCGTCAAACGACTGCCCGGGCCCGACCGGCAGATCCTGTAGAAAAAAACGCGCCTGCCGGTTAGATGCGACGATCGTTCCTTCAGGACTGAATGCGATCAATCCGGCATCGAGGGTATGAACAAACTCTTGCCGGTTATGGAACTGCAGAATGGCATTCGCGCGAAAAGTGTCCCGGAAAAGCTCCGCTTCGATGTGCAGAGCTGACATGCGGATGAGTGCCACCGTATGCATCTGGCGAGAATGGCAATCAGATGAGGCGTCGATAACCCCAACTAAATGATCCTCGTGATCCAGGACGGGACTGGCCACGCAGGTTAGATCCCCGTTGCCGGTAAAGAAATGTTCAGCACCGTGAATCGCCGCCGGCATCAAAGTCTCCGCCGCGCAACCGAGAGCATTAGTCCCACGGACGCTTTCCTGCCATTGTGAACCGAGAACAATTCCGGCTTCTTGAGCCAATTGGTAGAACGACGAATCCGCCATTACCTCCAAAATGGTGGCGTCCTTGGTAGCAAAGGCGACTACAAAATGGGAACCCGCAATTTGTGAATACAGGTTTCGCACTTCCATGCGGGCGATCTCATAGATTCTAGCCGAGGCCGCGCGGAGTTCCCGCAGTTGCTTAGCAGAAATAGGTTCAAGACTAGGCGGCCAACGGGGATCCAGCTTAGCCTCCAGGCAACGCTGCCAGGAATCTCGGATCTCTAGCGGGATCCAGTGAGGCTCGACTTCAGATAGCCTCCCGGTCACTAGACATTCCCGCGCTTGAGTAACGCCTTCTGTATTAAGAGGCAAGGCAGGGCCTCCACGTCCTAGGGGGATAGTACGCATAGACAAATCGACTTCGCTAAATCGTGCTCAGCATTAACAATGCCGCGTCCAACTTTTGATTGGGGCGGTCCCGTTATCACCCTCTAACTTTCCTGTAGGTCCCCCATCCTTGAGCTAGCTAAGCGTTAGGCATAGTCCCGGGTGTCTCCTTTTGCGACATAGCGGTGCGACAAATTTGTCTCATTCTGCGACGGCAGGGGTGCTGGTTGAATCATCGCCTGCCGCCAAGTTCGCTCGGTTCCCGACGGTGACAGTGTAACCAAACTCCCGAAACCATCCGCTGGCATAATCCGTGCTTAGGCCGAGTTGCAGTGATGACGCCTTGGTTTTTGGTGGGCGTTGTATCTATCCCCCCAACAATGCCCGGAACTTTATATTCCTTGAGTGACCAAGTCGCTGTCTGCTTTCCCATTTAACTGGATCACCCTAACTTATGAACGCTGCCGTACTGCATCAATATGATACGACACTAACTAACTCTGACTTTGTCACCCTGGAACAAGTGCCTGAGCCGGAGTTAGAAAAAAGTACTGACGTTATCGTCCGAATAGGCGGCGCCGGTGTCTGCCGGACGGACCTTCATGTGATCGAGGGAATTTGGCGCCAGAAGGTTAGCGTGAAGTTACCCTACGTGATGGGCCACGAGAATGCCGGCTGGATAGAACGAATAGGAAAAGGGGTCGAGGGCTTTAAAGTCGGGGATCCGGTCATCTGCCATCCCTTGATTTCTAACTGCCACGCACTGGCCGCCCGGCGCGGGCATGATATGCATGTCGAAGGCAGCGAGTTCCCCGGTATCGACACCAATGGCGGTTACGCCGAACTTCTACGGACTGGCGCCAGCTCTTTGATCAAGTTGCCGCAAACCTTGGCGCCGAAAGACGTGGCGCCGCATGCAGACGCGGGTTTAACCGCTTATCACGTGGCCAAGAAAGCCGCCGGCCATCTGCTTCCCGGAGAACGCGTAATAGTAATCGGCGTCGGGGGACTAGGCCACATTGGAATCCAAGTCCTGGCGGCTCTTTGTAGCGCGGACATCATCGCCTTGGATCGCTCGGATACTGCGCTGGCATTGGCCAAAGAGTGCGGAGCTCACCACACGGTTAAGGCCGATGAGAACCAAGTAGAGGCGATCAAAGCGTTAACGGATGGGAAAGGCGCAGAGGCAGTAATCGATTTCGTCGGTGAAGGCAACTCCATTAATAACGGGTTAGACATGACCCGGCGAAACGGCACTTATTATATCGTCGGTTACGGCGGAGAGATCAGGATCTCTGCACTCGACATGATCACTACGGAAAGAAGCATCATCGGCAACCTGGTAGGGAACTATACGGAGTTAGTGGAACTAATGGAATTGGCTGATCGAGGAAAAGTTCACCTCGCCACCAACTATTACAAGCTGCATCAGGCCAACCAAGCGCTGCACGACTTAAATGCAGGCAAAGTAAAGGGTCGAGCCGTGCTATTGCCTTAGTCGACCGTGCTAGTGCCTTAGTCGAGTAATTCGAGTAATTCAAACCTTAAAACAAGTTACCTAAACTACCCATATGTTTACGACCAAATCCGGAGAAAAGATCTTTGTTATCGATGCCCATGTTCATCTGTGGGACGGGAGTACGGAGAATCAGAAGAATATTCACGGGAAACAGTTCATCGATTGCTTTTACGACTACCATAAGTTGAGCCCCAAGGAATACATCTGGCCGTTCGAGAAGTATCAAAAATATACAGATGCTGATTTCGAGAAAGATGTCTTCGGGGAGGGGTACGCGGACATGGCGATCTTCAATCCACAGTATCTGGGTGACTTTTACTACCATGGTTTCTCGAATGTGGAGCGGAACGAGAAATTCAGACAGAAGCATCCCGACCGCATCATTGCCAATGGGTGGTGGGATCCGCGCAATGGTGAACCAGGTCTGGATCAGTTGGAGAAGGATGTGGAGAAATACAAATGGAAAGGCGTTAAGCTTTATACCGCAGAATGGAAAGGGGAATCCAAGGGATGGAAATTAAGCGATCCGTGGGCCTATCGATACCTGGAGAAATCGAGAGAGCTGGGCCTCAAGAATATCCATGTGCACAAAGGCCCTACGATCACACCGCTAAACAAAGATGCTTTCGATGTAGGCGACATTGATGACGCCGCCTCGTCCTTTCCCGACCTCAATTTTATCGTGGAGCATGTCGGCTTGCCTCGTTTAAGCGATTTTACCTTCATCGCGGCGCAGGAAAAGAACGTCTTCGCCGGGCTTTCCGTGGCGATCGCTTTGATTCATTCCCGCCCTCGCTATTTCACCGAGATTATTAGTGAGCTGCTCTTCTGGCTTGGCCCGGATCGGATTCTCTTCGGCAGTGACTATGCTTTGTGGGTGCCGAAATGGATTATCGAGAAATTTATGGCCCTCGAGCTACCGGAGGATGTGGCTGCCGAGATTGGGCAGCAGCTAACCTTGGAGACCAAGCGAAAGATTCTGGGTGAGAATGCGGCCAGACTGTACAACATCGATATCGCTGAACGCAGCCAGAAGCTCGGTCTGGTAGCTCCCACCAAGAGCAAAACGTCGGGCGAGCGACTGGTGGTTGCCTAGCCTCCCGCCGAAAGAAACTGGCATGACTCGCGACGATCGGACAGACGAGGTATGGGCGGCTCTGGGACGGGTGACAGACCCGGAAATTGATGAGTCGATAACGAGCCTGGAATTCGTGACTCGAGTGGAGGTGGGAGCCGCCAACCACGTCAGCATCGAGTTCAGACTGCCGACCTACTGGTGTGCACCTAACTTCGCGTTCCTTATGGCGAGTGACATGCGGGACGCGGTCGAGGAGGTGCCGTGGGTGGCAAAGGTCTCGGTCGAGCTCCTCGATCATTTCAGCGCGGCCCTTATCAATCGCAGTGTCGCGCTTAAACAGGATTTTAGAGACGCTTTTCCAGGTGAGACCGATGGCGACCTGACTCAAATTCGCCGAACATTCCTAGGCAAGTCTTATCAGCGGCGGCAGGAGTTGCTAATTCGCCATCTACTCAGGATGAGTGTTGACGCCTCTTGGCTCATACGAGCAACCTGGCGGGACCTCAAACAACTGTCACTGGATAACGAAGGCGTTTCTCTTCGGGACCTTTACCTGTTCGCCTGGCGCCGAATTCATAGTAGTTCTGATCAGGATCAGTTAGCGTTTACGACCGTCGACCTCAGACCGCTCAACTTCGATGAACTAAAGGACTATCTGCGTTTGATCACCGGCGTCCGTCGCACGGCGGAATTCAATGGTTTGCTCTGCCGCAGTCTGCTTGTAGCTCGGAAGGGAAATTTTCCGGTCCCTGAGAATACCGTCTAACAAAGCACCTCGACAGTCCGATATTTGCTAGCTTCGAATGAAGACCTTATGCGCCAAGGCCGGTAAATTAGTTGAAACCATTGTCCGGGTCTGCACTGGCTGCGTGGCGGCCTTTCTGTTTCCTCGGAATCCATATGACTTCCGGCGGTGTCTCGTTTTGCGACGAGCCGGCAACGAGATTCTGTGTAAATCTGCGACAATTGCCCAGGCGTCTGGTGTTATCAATCTTCGGAGTACACTCTTTTTCTCGAGAGCAGAACGCCAGTCAACCGTAGGTGGCTACATCCTGGCATGCCGCCTGCTTTGTTAGTTAACTAATAGCAGGAAGTTAGTTTTTTGCCGGGCCGCATGGCCACCCCCATAACACAGTTCGGAGAATAACCATCGCTCCGAAATACCCATATCGGAGTCAACTCCATGCAATTACCTCGAATGTAATTAGAATGTTAGTCAATTGACGGAGAAAGAACGCAATGTCTACAGCCACCACGTTACCGAAAATTACCTCCCAACCTGGTATCAGCATCGCTGAGGCCGCGCGTCGGCTGTCGGATTTAGGCTGGGCCCCAGCCTACGTCCAACAGAAGATAAAGTATCCTACCGACTACAAGATCACGCGGGCCCCGAAGGACCCCATGAAGCAGGTGCTTCGTTCCTACTTTCCTATGCAGGAAGAAAAGGACAACCGCGTCTACGGAGCGCTCGATGCCGCCCTCCGTGGTGACATGTTCCGAAACGTGCAACCACGTTGGATCGAGTGGATGAAACTGTTTCTAGCCATCATTCCATTCCCGGAAATTTCGGCGGCGCGGTCGATGGCTATCGAAGCGCGCATTGCTCCTGGCGATGAATTGAGAACGGGGTTCACCATGCAGATGATCGATGAAATGCGTCATTCGACCATCCAGATGAACCTGAAGAAATGGTACATGGAGAACTACATTGATCCTTCGGGCTTCGACATTACCGAAGCAGCGTTTGCGAAATGTTATGCCGGTACCATCGGGCGTCAGTTTGCCGAGGGATTCATCACCGGTGACGCGGTGACCGCGACGAACATTTATCTCCAGGTTGTGGCCGAGACGGCTTTTACCAATACCCTCTTTGTGGCGATGCCTTCTGAAGCCGCGCGCAATGGGGACTATGCGTTACCCACGGTATTCTTGAGTGTTCAATCTGACGAGTCGCGCCACATCGGTAACGGCCACTCGATGTTGATGTCCATCATCAACAATCCCGAGAACCACGACCTCTTGGAGCGGGATATCCGGTACGCGTTTTGGCAGAACCACGCCATCGTCGACGCCGCTATCGGCACCTTCATTGAGTACGGCACCAAAGATCGCAATAAGAATCGCGAATCCTATGCCGAACTCTGGCAACGCTGGATTTTTGATGACTACTACCGAACCTACCTGCTCCCGCTCGAAAAGTACGGCATCAAGATTCACCACGACGATGTTCAGGCGGCTTGGGACCGTATCGTCAAACATAACTACCAACATAAGGTCGCCCAATTCTTCTCCATGGGTTGGCCGGTTAACTTCTGGCGAATCGATCCATTGGATGAACGCGATTTTGAATGGTTCGAGGCGAAGTATCCGGGCTGGTACAACGAATTTGGTGCCCACTGGGAGAATTACCGGGAGCTAAGCAAAGCGGGTAGTAAACCGATCGTTTTCGCTGATACGGGTTACGTCTATCCGCATCGCTGCTGGAGCTGCATGGTCCCCTGCGTAGTGCGTGACCAGTTCTGCGTCGACGAAGTAGACGGCCACCTTTACACCTACTGCTCCGAGCAATGCCGGTGGACTCACAAGGTAGCATTCTCCGGCCAGTACAATGGGCGGCCGACACCGGCCATGGGCCGATTCAGCGGGCATCGGCAATGGGAGACCCTCTATCACGAGTGGGATTTGGCTGACGTGGTAAAAGATCTGGGCTTCGTCCGAAAAGATGGCAAGACCTTGGTGCCGCAACCGCACCTGCACTTCGATAGTGATAAGATGTGGACCCTCGATCATGTGAAAGGATATGAGTTCAGAAGTCCGCTGGCAGACTTCCGCAAGCTGACCCCCGAGCAACGCGAAAAGCATATCGCCGAGTACCGCAGCGGATTCACTATCCACCGGGTCTGAAGCAATCGTCGTCCTATCTGACTCAATTCCGGGGAGCTTAAAGTTTCAGCTCCCCGGTCTGAAATCAAAATTATCCGAAAGCAAGGCCATGGCAGAGAAGCTGACGCATATTGTGCGGTTCGAACCAGTCGGTATCGAAATTGATGTTGAGGAAGGCGAGACCGTGCTGGAAGCAGCCTTCCGACAGGGTGTAAGTCTGATGCATGGCTGTAAAGAGGGCCAATGCGCCAGTTGTAAATCGGTACTCTGTAGCGGAGACATAGAGTTACTCAAGTATTCGACGTTTGCGCTATCTGATGCCGAGCGTGAACAAGATCGGGTCTTGCTCTGCCGGACCCTGGCTTACAGCGATCTGGTGGTGGAGTTACTCAACTTTGACGAAGGCCTTCTTTCCCGTTCGATCCCGGTGCGCTCATTCGCCGCCAGGATTACGGCGATCGAGTCGCTCACCCATGACATTCGGCGGCTTACCATCTTGACGGACGAACCCCTTCGATTCTGGGCCGGCCAGTATGTGGATATTACGGTGCCACGAACCGGTGTGACCCGCTCTTTCTCGATGGGGAATCCGCCGAGTGAAAAGAATGCGCTCGAATTCATCATTAAGATTTATCCGCAGGGAGCATTTTCATCTTTGCTGAAGGACCAGCTTAAGCAGGGTGACCCGATTGAGATTAAAGGGCCCTATGGCAGTTGTCTGCGACATGAAAATCGGCCCGGATCCATGATTCTGGTGGGTGGCGGGTCAGGCATGGCGCCCTTGTTATCGATTCTAACCGACCTGGTTGAAAGCGGCGAACAGCGGCCGGTTCGTTTTTTTTACGGCGCCAGAACTAAGCGTGATCTCTTTATGCTGGATCGTATCGAGAAGCTTGGTTCACTGCTTTCCGATTTCCGTTTCATCCCTGCACTCTCCGGACCGGGAATCGAACCGGATTGGACCGGCGAGACCGGATTCATTCACGAGGTGCTCGGACGCCACCTTCAAGGTCAAGCCCTCGATGGCGAAGCCGACGCTTATTCGTGCGGCCCTCCGCCGATGATTGACGCCGTGCTGCCAGTTCTCCAAATGAGCGGCGTGGAGCCGGAAAATATTCATTTCGACAAATTCACGCCTGCAGTCCGGTGAGATCGATCTTCTGAACTCAAGCTAACTAACAAATTAACCAAACCAAACCGAAGGAAACGTTAAAATATGCCCCCCATAACCCAGGAAGCTGTCGACCAACCAGACTCGGCCAAGGCTGGCGCTAAGACCTTTGTCGGTTCTGACAGCCGAAAATATAACTATTTTGAACCAAAGGGACGAAAAGCGACCTTGTATGAGGATGTAACAGTGGACGTTCAACCCGATCCTCAACGTTACCTGATTCAGGATTGGATCCTTTCATTTGCTGACGGTACCCCGACTTACTCAGCGACCCGGACGGCGATCAAGAGCTCGGATTGGCATAAGTACCGGGCGCCCGATCAAGAGTGGGAACGAAACCATTACCAACGACAGAGTGAAGCGGAGGCTACTGTAAAGTTAGTTGTCGATAACAGCCGCAAGAACGGGACAGTCAAGCGGTTCGATAAGAGCTGGCTCCAGGTCTTGCAAAATCATGTTGGGGCCCTGAAACACGCAGAATACGGCCTGGGTATCACTTATATGGATGGGCAGCGCGATGGAATGACTCAGATGATCAACAATTCCATTCTGACGAACTCCTCTTATAAATTGCGTTTCGCCCAGAATCTAACCATCTACCTGGGCGAGATTGCTCTGGACACGGAAAAGCTAGACCTGGAAGCGGGAAAATCACATTGGTTGGACGATCCGATTTGGCAAGGCGCTCGCCGGGCAATTGAAACCGTGCTGGGGGCAGAGGATTACCTCGAACAATATTTTGCCGGCAATGTCCTTTTCGAGCCGCTCGTAACCGAACTGGTTCGAAGTGGTCTGGTCATGCAGTTCGCGGCTGCTCATGGTGACTTCCTCACACCGGCTATCGTCTCGGTAGCGGAGGGCGACTATGAGCGCAATCTCAGTAATACGGTCGAACTCTTCCAAATCCTGCTGAGCGATCCGAAAGAGAGCGAGCACAATCGTGAAATTGCCGGAGGTTGGTTGAAGAAATACGTTCCGCTGGCCGTAGAAGCCGCTAACCAACTCCAACCAATCTGGTCTCAGCCGCGGGTCAAAGTAGGATCATTTTCTGATTCCTATGCGGCAGCGGAGAACCGGATCAACACTATACTCGCTCAAATTGGTCTATCCCTGCCGAAAGGAGTACAACTGTGAGCAACCTAACCGATCAAACCATTCGGGGCGCGCAAGACATCAAGCTGGATTCCACGTTGTCTGAAATGTGCGGTGTTACCATGAACGACAGCGTAGAGGGCAGGATCGTTGCCCAAGTGATGGAAACTAAGCCAGGCGTGACCATCAAATATTACCCGGCAATGATTCGGATAGATGGTCAGGGCAAACTCGAGTTTGACATGGCGGAGATCAGTGAAGCTCTCGGTCGCCAAATGGACCCGTATACGTTTCAGGTCGAAATGTCGACGCACTATGGACGCATGGTTCTGTTTGAAGATCGGATCGTGTTGTTTGGCAAACTCGAGGACGCACTCGCGTACGAATAAATCTCTGTGAAAACCCTTCGCGTGATGAGGCGATGAGCCACTCAGATCACGCGAAGCTCTGCCTGGATCCGGAGCTTTGTCTCGCTCCTTGAAGCTCCGGTTCCGCCCGACCGAAGAAACGGCTCCCTACCCCAGACTAACCCGCACCGCTAACTACTAACCGCTAACCGCTAACCGCTAACCGCCAACGGCCAACGGCTAACCGCAAACCCGACAGGAAACGACCATGCCCAAACTCATTCGCTACGGCGAACAAGCGCGAATTACTTTAGCTAAAGGTGTAGAAAAACTCGCCAAAGCAGTTGAAACCACTCTAGGACCCCGCGGCGGAAATGCCGTCATCGATCGCCCTATCGGAACACCATTGGTTTCTCGCGATGGAGTTAGCATCGCAGACGAGATCGAATTGGAGGATCGATTCGAAAACATGGGGGCGCAGATCGCTCGCGAAGTTGCCAAGCAAACGAATAAAGTCGCTGGGGATGGCACCACGACAGCCATCATTCTAGCCAACGCGTTGATCCAAGAAGGACTCTCCGTCTTTGGCGGCGACACTAATACGATCGCCGTCATGGACGGAATCGATCAAGCTGTAGAGGCGACTCTCCAGCGGCTGAAAGAACTAGCCAGGCCGGTTAACACCAATGAGCAACTCTTGTCCGTAGCGGCTAACTCTTCTAATGACCCGGAGATCGGAGCGGTAGTAAGCGAAGCATTACGCAGAGTCGGCAACGAAGGGATCGTTGAGGTCGAGCCGAGTTTGTCCGCTAAAACCGCTCTGGAAATTGTCGACGGATTTTCTTTCGATCGCGGCTACCTCTCAGCCCACATGGCTAACCAAATCGATCGCATGGAAGCGGTGTTAGATTCTGCGTTAATCCTTCTCACCGATCATGCGCTGATCGATTCCCAACCAGTTGAGATTATTAAAAAGATTTCGACTGAGGCAAAGAAGCCGGTGCTTCTGATCGCAGAGCAACTCTCCGGCGCCGCATTGGGTGCATTGCTTAGCGCTCGGGATAGCGGGCAATGGATTTTGGCAGTGCATCCACCTGAATTCGGACATTGGCGAAAGGCCGTCTTTGAAGATCTAGCGACTCTGACCGGCGCACGATTTATCTCTAAGGATTTAGGGGCTCGTCTGGAAGATGTGCGCTTGGAAGACCTCGGAACCGCACTTCAGGTTCGGGCTTCTCAGGAGGCAACCACCATCACCGGTGGAGGCGGTGACCCGGCCAAAATACGAGGCCGCCGGGCTCAAATTCAGAAGCAGCTCGAAATAATGGAGCAGCCGGTCGAACGGGACAAACTACAAGAACGTCTTGGGCGCATGTCCGGGGCGATTGCCATCATCAGGGCAGGCGGGGCAACGCCGGTGGAACAAAAGAGAAGCGCGCAAATGATCGAAGATGCGCTGAACGCCGCTCGTGCCGCAACGGAGGAAGGAGTGCTCGCGGGCGGAGGCACAACTTTTGCCCAGGTAGCCGAGGGCCTCGAAGCACTCTGTCGACCTGCCAACGACGACATTCGAAAGGGAACGAGAATCGTGCAGAGAGCTCTACTAGAACCGCTCCGCTGTATAGCCCGCAACAGCGGCCTTGATCCAGGCAAGGTGACCGATCGCGTCATTCATTCAAACTATGGCCACGGTTTCGATGCCCGGACCGGCAAGTTCTGTGATTTGGTCAGTGAAGGAGTGCTCGACCCGTTAAAAGTATCGAGCGCGGCGTTAACCAATGCTGCCTCTGTCGCAAAACTGGTGCTCGCGGCCCAAACACTGATAGTTGACAAACCGGAGTCTGTCGACCCGACCAGCGAACCCTGTCGCGGAGGTGGAGCGGAACGCTACGGAATGGACTACTCGATGCAGGAGGTCAACTAGGAGCAGCGACTTTCCCCCCGCGAATTGCGGCCATGCCTTCGTCGTATAAAAGTAAACCAAACCAACAGAGGAATTAACCATGAAAGCACTTGTTTATCGAGGCCCTGGATCTATTTCGGTTGAAGAACGGCCTAGGCCGAAGGTAGAGCAGCCGAATGACGCGGTGGTCAAGATGGTCAAGACGACGATCTGCGGCACAGATCTTCACATTCTCAAGGGGGACGTTCCGACCTGTACTCCTGGTCGGATCCTCGGGCACGAAGGTATCGGGGTAATTGAGGAAATCGGGAATGGGGTTTCCCAGTTCAAAAAGGGAGATCGGGTAATCGTCTCCTGCATCACGTCGTGTGGTAAATGCGATTACTGCAAGAAGGGTATGTACTCACATTGCACGTCCGGAGGCTGGATCCTGGGGCACACCATTGACGGAACCCAAGCCGAGTACGTGCGTATTCCCCATGCGGACACGAGTCTTTATCAATTACCGTCGGAACAGGATCCAGAATCTTATGTCATGCTAAGTGACATTTTCCCGACCGGGTTTGAGTGCGGTGTAATCAACTCTAACGTTAAACCGGGTGACACACTCGCGATTATTGGTGCTGGTCCGGTGGGCTTGGCCGCGCTGTTGACGGCGCAGTTTTATTCTCCGGCTAGAATCATTTCAGTCGATTTAGACGATAACCGGTTAGCCACCGCGCGAAAGCTGGGGGCGACCGAAACCGTCAACGCGACTTCTGGTGACGCGGTGGAACGGATTATGGCTCTAACCGGCGGTCGCGGGGTGGATTGTGCGATCGAGGCCGTTGGAGTGCCCTCCTCTTTCGCGATCGCTGCAGAGATCATCACCGCTGGCGGAACCGTGGCCGTGCTTGGAGTCCACGGAGTGAAAGTCGACTTGCATCTGGAGAAATTGTGGTGTCACAACATCACCTTGAGGACGAGGCTGGTTGATACTGTGACCACACCCATGCTGCTCAAGACAGTTGGCGCGCGAAAGATAGAACCTGGTCGCTTGATCACGCATCACTTCAAGTTTGCAGAGATTCTCGATGCGTATCGGACCTTCGGAAGTGCTGCGCAAAACCAAGCGCTAAAAGTCATCATTGACGCGTAAAGACCCGGTGGAGCGGCCTGGCTTCCGCCTTCGCAAAGCCTACGGCGCGACAAGTTGCGAGGCCGATGGCGGATACGGGATTTTCTTACGCCTCGAAGGGCAGAAGAGAATAGCCACGGAGGCTGGCGGATTTGTCCCGTAGGGACAGAATGATAGTAGCGACTCGACTGAGCTCGCCGAAGTCCAGGCATCCCGTGGCAGCCGGATTGCCTGGAATAGGCGCGTGAGAGGATCCGTCCCGGAGGGACTGAATGATCGTAGCCAGGCAATTTATTGCCTGGCATCCGTGCAAAAAGGCGAACCGTCCCGTAGGGCACGGTATGATTAGGTCCGATAGGTGAGCTACGATCAGGACGATTAATCAGCCGTGGGTAAGGATCAGACCGTGCCCTACGGGACGGACTCTCGATTGAACCTGTTCCAGGCAATAAATTGCCTGGCTACGATCATTCTGTCCCTACGGGACAAAGTCGCGAGCTTCCCAGAGTTAAGCCCTGGGCTATTTTCTTTTGCCCCTTCAGCATCCCTACCCGCTACGCGGGTGCAATTCGGACTTGGCGCAGTACTCCAATACTCCCGCCCGCAACGCTTCGCGTAGCGATGCGGGCGGGCCAACACTCCATCACTCCGCGCGGCCGGATTCGAGGACAGCTTGCCGCGCCGTAGGCTTGGCGAAGGCGGGAGGACGAGAACGAAGCGCCTTGTGAGGGCGGAAAAGACGGCCTCCTAAGTCGACGGGCATGGCCGTTTGCCTGTTCCCTCCAAATCGCTCCTTGTCGCGATCTCCAACCTATGCGTAAGGTAACCTGAGATCAGTCGGTTCAGTCCCCCAAATTTCGCGTACATCGCTCGCGTTATCGGTGCCTGTTCTAGCTGATATCCTTGGTAGACCGGACGCGAGGAAGAGCTTTCTGCCTCGGCTGTTCGCCTCCGCCTGGTAAAGTTGATGATGAAGGACCAGGAGATCCGAAAGGGCTGGGAAGGGTTTATCGAAAAAGGCACTGTGTCGGAAGCGCTCAGACCAGTCGTGGTTGCTTCCTGGCAGCGCTCTCAGAGCCATGGAATCCCAGTCAGCCGCAACGAAGCGCCGCTCGCACCTGAAGTAGAACTTACGCACTGTCGCTCTGCGCATAGCGACCTGCTGGAAGCAGCTCGGCCGGTGCTGAATCAGGCGCGCCTCTTCCTAGCGGATGCGAACTCGATGATCATTCTGACCGATTCATCAGGTGTTGTCCTCGAGACAGCAGGAGACCCCCGCGCCATCGATTTCGGTCAACTGATCCACCTCGAGCAAGGTGGACGTTGGCAGGAAGCTGACATTGGAACCAACGCCATCGGCACTGCGATCGCCGAGGCGAAACCGGTACAAATCCATGGTCTAGAGCATTTCTGTAGTGACGTTAAGCGCTGGACCTGCGCGGCCACACCAATTTGGCATCCACAGGAAGGCGAGCTCTTGGGTGTGGTCGATATCTCCGGACCCGTGCAAACGTTTAATCCGCAGAGTTTAGCGTTTGCGGTCGCATTGGGTGGACAGATCGAAGGCCGGCTTGCCCAGTCGATCGAATACGATCACGAGCGGCTGTTGCATCATGTCATGATGAAGCGGTCGCTCTGGTCAAACGCAGACTTGGTTGCGATCGATCAACATGGCAGAATTGTTTTCGGCCCTGAAAGCGTGTTACAAAATCTTGAGCGGGAGCGGCCCGGCTTGATCGCGCAGGGGCGCTTCTCTCTTCTAAAAAATGTGATGCCGTCGGCCTGGTCCGTTCGATTGAACGAGCTGCTGCCAAACAGCACCACCGAGTTGGTGGTCGACCATGATCGTCAGCTTGGCGCCATTCTTGTCCTGCACAAACGACGACAACGCTCGGTCTCACTTCAACCGTGGGCAATGAGAGAGCGGCTCGTTCCATTCGAGGAAATCCTTGGCGAAAGCGCGGTAATGAAGCTCGCCCGGCACCGTGCACGCAAAATGGCGATGTTCAGCACTCCGATCCTGATCGAAGGCGAGACCGGCGTCGGGAAGGAGCTTTTTGCCCGCGCTATTTATGGCGCGAGCCAAGCAGCTTGCGGCCCGTTTGTCCCTGTCAATTGCGGCGGCATCCCACGAGATCTGGTTGGGAGCGAGCTCTTCGGATATGCCGAGGGCGCCTTTACCGGAGCGAAGCACCAGGGGCACGCCGGCAAGATCGAGGCGGCAGACGGAGGTGTTCTCTGTCTTGATGAGATTGGCGACATGCCGCTTGATCTTCAGCCATTTTTGCTCCGGGTTCTAGAGGACGGTGTGATTTATCGGGTCGGCAGTAACGATGGGCGACCCGTGCGCATTCGGCTGCTAGCCATGACCCATCGAGATCTATTGGCCGAAGTTAGCGTCGGACGGTTCCGACGCGATCTCTACTACCGAATCGCCGCGATGCGCCTATCGATTCCTCCTTTGCGGGACCGAGGGGAGGATGTCGTTTTGCTCGCCCACCATTTCGCTCGCTTAGCTGCTGCCGGTTTGGGTCAAGCTGAACCTCGATTTGATAATAAAGTGTTGGCCTTGTTCCGGGCTTATTCTTGGCCTGGCAATGTGCGTGAGCTCCGCAGCGTCATCGAAAACATGGTTTTGCTCGGTGACTCCAATGAGCTTCGAATCGAAGATGTGCCGGTCGAGGTTCGCCGACACATGAACCCGGCGGCCGCAGCTCCGACGTTGGAACCAAGTTCGTCCGTATCGCCAAAGCTCAAACAGAATGAGCGCGCAGCGATTGAGTCAGCGTTGACGACGACTGGCGGGCAGCTCAGCGCTGCTGCGAAACTACTCGGTATTTCTCGTTCGACGCTTTACCGGAAGCTGGACCACTACGGTATCGCCCGTTCCGTCGACGAATGAGTGCCTGCATCAGGCCTCTGCATTCGCCGCTTGCAGATGACCCTGACGCGAATAGGCCAGGATTTTTCTATCGCCGACTGGCGTACTCACAGGCGCTAGTGTACCTGCCAGTTCAGCGAACGCGTCCCTCGCCTCCGTTTTCCCAATGCCAGCCCAACGACCGAATGACGCGACCGTAGATGGACCGAAGATGTGTAGGTATCGGCGCGCGACGATTCCATAGGGTTCTTCCTCCCACGTTTCAACGTTTCGGGGCGTCGGGCGGCAACCCGGGGGTCTCAACGTCGAACTGCTGGGCGTACTCCGCGTTCAGCCGCTGCCAGCCGAACTTCATCGCCTCACCACCAACGATGCGGCCGATGGGAGTTCCATTGAGAAGATGATCCAGTACATCGAGACAAATGTGCCAACCGGCAGCACCCATTGAGATGAAGCGACGATCGATGTTGTGCCACAGCGTCAGGCGCGTGCCGGCACCAAGGGCTTCGAGTTCCCATCGGATATCCTGGGCGCCCCAGTTGTATTCAAGCACTTTGGGAGCGTCGGCTCGCTTCACGGTGGTTTCGGAAACCTGCGGTGTGGGCGCTCCCACCACGGTCAGGTTCACCTTGGTTCCAACCGTACCCAGGGTTCCATCGGCTTCGAAGGGCGCCCACTCGCGAAGATGCGCTGGGTCGGTTAGCGCCTCCCAGACTTTTTCCGGCGGGTGGCGCAGTTCTTTGACGAGAATGAGCGTCCAGTTCTCTCCATCCTTTCGTACCTGTGCCCCGCTGGCGGGGCCCGGTGTGTACTGCTCGCGATCGGTCATTTCGTTTCTCCTCGTTTTCTTTTCGTTCGTGTTGATTGATCCATCCGGTCGAGGTGGCGTTCGAGAGCATCTACGTGAGCGGACCAGAACCGACGGAACGGTGCCAGCCAGGCATCTACCTCCTGAAGGGGTTCAGGTTTCAATCGGTAGAGACGGCGCTGTGCGTCCACCGTAGATTCTACGAAACCGGCCTCTCGCAGCACTCGCAAGTGCTTCGACACGGTCGGCTGCGGCATACGAAGTCGACGCTCGATCTCTCCCACCGATTGTTGTGACGAGACCAGGACGCTCAGTATGGCGCGGCGGTTCGGCTCCGCGATGATTTCGAACACAGATTCCACTCGCTTCGTATACTCTGCGGAGCATATACGTGTCAAGGTATATACAAAACGGGAGCTGGCAACGGGCGCATGCCCGTCAGAAGGAGCTAGGAGCTAGGAGGCGCATAGACCGCGCGGATCGGGGTGCTCGAAGCTCCCGTCCTCGACCGCTTTGTAGCTGAGGATGTATTCAGTGCAACTAGAACGGCGCGTGCCAGGTCTGCTGATTAATCGTCCTCGTCCTCGTCGTCGTCCTCGTCCTCGATTATGAGCGCGGATTAGGTCTTGCGAGTACCGAAATACCTCCAGAGCTTCAATCGAAGGTTCTCCTGGCGTGCTGGGTGAAACAGCTTTCGAGGACGAGGACGAGGACGATTTTGTGCTGGGAGCTTGCCGCACGCCGATAGGCCGCTTAGTACGCCCCAACCCATATATATTCCGTTAGATCGGGGCTTATAAGAATACTGACTCCTTCGCCTGCGAATTATTCCCGCGAGAACCGCACTTTTTTTGCTTTTTGTGTAGCGGTAGTTCGTTATCGCTTCTCAAAAATAACTATCTCGACCAAGATCATGAGTCCGTCGGGAATAAAGTTACGAACTCGTAGTCTTCGTCGGTGAGCACAGCGGCTGAAAACCTCACGCTAACATCATGTGCCGCCGGCTCAGTTTTACCCTGCCAGGACGTTACTATGAGAACACCAATCAATCCAAATCAGACCTCGACCGAGCCTTCATCATCAGCAGGGCCGGTCTCTGAATCAATCGTAACCAAGCGCCTCCGGCGTCGGTCGTTTATCAAAGGGCTCGGCGCCACCAGCGCCCTATTGCTGCCCGGCGCAGCCTTGATCAACAAGGCACAAGCTAGCGCCGACGACGGTGGTGGGCAGTTGAGCCAAGGCGATGCCTCGATTTTGCGCTTCCTGTGCGCCGCTGAGATCCTGGAAAGCGATCTCTGGGAGCAATACTGGGAACTTGCTAACGGGACCCTTGATTTCGCAGCGCCTAATCCAAGTGGCCAGAAGCTAACTGTGACCAACGGGAACACGCCCTATATCAATGCTTTGCTGATACTGGATGGCGACATGCCCACGTATATTCTAGACAACACCGATGATGAATTCAGTCACGCGAACTTCCTGCTTGCTTACTTGAAAGCCAAGGGAGCCAACACATCGGATCTCGACATGCTAGCTGGGTCTCATTTTCGCACATTGGTGAAGCAATCGAATGGAACACCGATCAGTAGCACGGCGGCGGGGTCAACCAAAAAACCACGGCTCACTAACCTCACCCAACTCACGATCGATACCAGCTTTTGGGGTCGTTACCGGACTGACAACTCGAATCCGGATCTTGGGGGCTCCAATTTCGATCAAGCGGTGCCGAGTCTAAGTACTGGAAAGCACACTGCCATCCCCCGAACGGATGCCGACGCCGCCAACGCAGACCTTATTAAGGCGATCGCGTTCACCGCGGGATTCCACTTTGCTTTCATTGAGATAGGAGGCACCAGCTTGTATCCTTCGCTGGCTCAACGGGTTCACGACCCAGAGGTTCTGCGGATCGTGCTCAGTATCGGTCCAACCGAAACGATGCACTTTCAGACTTGGCAGGACAAGGCAGGGAACGCAACTCCGCTGACGGTTTCCGATCCGGTAAACAACTCAACGGTGACGTTTACCGACCTCCACGCAAGCACGGCTGAGCATTTGCAGGCGAATCTGATCATGCCGGAACCAACGCCGTTCCTTCAGCAGCATGGCCTCCCGCTCTGCTCGATCATTCGTCCAACCCAAACCATGGGGGCAGCGATGGGTGCTGTCATGGCTCTTACGAATGACGGACTGTTCATGGGCCAAACGCAGGAGTTTTCCGACCTGCTAAAGGACTTGGCTACCGATGCGGACCAAGCCCAGCGCTAAGTAACAGTCGTACAGCTGCACTAGATATCTTCCTTTGACTTGAGTTCAATCCCCTTCGCCGGTCCACGACGGCGGAGGGGATTTCTTAATGAAAGGTTTGCAGCAGGAGCAGGCGAGCCAACAGAGATCCTCTGTTTTGTCCTTCGCCTTCGTGTTCCATCCTCTCCGGCCCACAGGTGAGAGCCCCCTCGCTTATCGTCCTCGTCCTCGACAGTTTCGGCCTCACCCAGCGTGTTTTCCCCCTCCGTGACGCGATACAAGTCCGGATCAAACCGTTGGATGGGTTCTTCTTGGCAATACCGGGGGCAAGGCCGCGAATGGGCGCGCCGGCGAATGGGCGCAAAATCAGAATAGCCGCAAAAAACGCAAAAAAAAAGACGGAGAATAAACTTGTCTTCTCGTACCAAGGGTTCGCGGCGAACGTGGCGCTGTTGCGGGTAAGGCGAAGAACGCTTCTGCCATGAAATGGCAGATGCGCTTCACGCCCAATCGCCCATCCGCCGTGTCGCCCTATTGCGGCATCCGCCGCGCAACCGAGAACGCTTTCCACGAGACGAATTTTATCTTTCGCCTTTTTTGCGTTTTTTGCGCCTTTTTGCGGCTATTCTGACTTCCTTCGCCTTTGATATGTCCCCTACCGCTTGACGATCTTCACCGCAGCGGATTTGTAAGCCGGTTGGCGCGACCACGGGTCGAATGCCGGGAATGTCAATTCGTTGGTCGCAACGTAATGCATGGGGATAAAAACTTGACCCGAAGCCACGGTTCCAGTCACGAACGCCACCGCTTCTAGCTGACCACGCCGGGAACTGACCTCGACTAGTTCACCTGTTTCTATGCCTAACCGTTTGGCGTCATCGGGATTGATCTCCACGTAGATCTGATCCGGATAAAGTTTGCGCAGAACCGCTGATTTAGCCGTTCGCGACTGAGTATGCCATTGCGCCGAGGTCCCGCGCCCGGTTAATAGGAAGAAAGGATATTCCGTATCCGGTAACTCCGGCGCGCGGGTTGGTGGATCGAACCGGAATTGTGCTCGTCCGTTCCGGTGAAAAAAACGGCCATCTTCGAACAAGCGGCGTTGAGTGGGGATTGCGGCACGGCAGTTAGAACTGCTGGACGCTGGGTCATTTCCGGGAGTCGCCAGACTTCGCCTCGTCGTCTCAGACTCCGGGAGCTTCGTCGGACCAGCCTGTTTGGCCCAGTTAGTGGTCGGGCCAGCGCTGGAGCTAGTTTCGTGAGGTCCTAAGGTACGCGCCGAAGCGGCCCCCCTCCAGGCACGCTCGCCTTCGTTCCCGCTCGTTCCCGCTCGATCCCGCTCGTTGCTTTGATCGGGGTAAGGCCATTGGATGCCGCCGGCATCTTCGATCATCTGATAGCTCTCAATCCCGGTGATATCGCACGGTTGGCCACGGGTGACTTCCCTGATGATTTGGAACACCGCTTCCGGCGACGTCCAACGCCGAAACAAATCACCGCAGCCCCAGTATTGGGCGATCAATTTAAAAATGTGGAAATCCGCTAGCGCTTCACCCGGTGCACGCGAGAGCTTTTTAACCAGCCCAATCCGTCGTTCCGAGTTGATAAAGGTTCCTTCTTTCTCTCCCCAAGCGGCTGCCGGCAAAACCAAATGCGCCACCCGGGCCGTCTCGGTGGTGTAATACATGTCCTGTACCACGCAGAAATCGAGTTGCTTGGCGGCCTCATGGAAACTCTTTTGATGAATCCAGGAGTGGCCCGGGTTCGTAGCAATAATCCAGAGTCCCTTAATCTTCCCGTCCGCGACACCCTGCAGAATTTGATCGTAGGCCAGGCTGTTCCGAGTCGGGATCGATTCGGGTTTGATCTTCAAAATGCGTGCAATTTTTTCCCGATGAATCGGATCAGTGAAGTTGTGTCCACCCAGCAAGTTCGTGGTGTTGCTGAATAGGCGTGACCCCATGGCATTACATTGACCGGTTATAGAGTTCGCGCCCGTCCCGGGCCGCCCGATATTGCCGGTCATTAGCGCCAGGTTGATGATCGCTTGCGCCGTGCGAGTTGCTTCGTGTCCCTGATTCACACCCATGGTCCACCAGAACGAGACCCGGCGACCTCGATGAATGGTTTCGGCTAGCCGATCGAACTCAGCGATGGTCAAGCCCAGCTTGGGCAATACCCGTTCCGGAGGGAATTGCGTAACGTGCTCCACAAATTCGGTGAACCCTTCCGTATGCGCATCAACGAACTCCTTCTGTATCCATCCCCTCTTAATGAATCGATGCGCTATTGCATAAAAAAGCAAAAGATCGGACTTCGGTTTGATGGGGTAATGCTGAGTTGCAGCGAGCGCAGTTTCCGTGGTTCGGGGATCAATCACGATGATCTCCGGTTCATGACGGTTCCGGCAAATTCGTTGCCAGAGGATGGGATGGGCGATGCAAAGATTGGAGCCAACCAGAACAATGACATCCGATTCTTCGAAGTCTTGGTAAGTGTACGGAGGAGCATCGAAGCCGAAGGACTCTTTATAGGCGGTAACGGCCGTCGCCATGCATTGACGAGTGTTGCCATCCCCGTGAATCATGCCCATCCCGAACTTGGCCAATGCGCCTAAGAGCGCCATTTCTTCACACACGATCTGACCAGTGCTGATAAAAGCCACTGACTCCGGCCCGTGTTGTTCCATGATGGCTTTGAATCTGAGCGTGAAAATCTGAAGAGCAGTGTCCCAATCAATTGGCTCCAGGTTTCCTTGGCTTCCCCGGAGCAACGGCGTGGTGGCTCGATCCCGTGCGCTTAACGGTGTCAATGCCTCCCAACCCTTGGGGCAAGCCATTCCGAGGTTAACCGGATAATCTTTGTTCGGCGTCAAGTTGACGGCTTGTCCGTTCTTCAAATGGACATTGAGAGAGCAGCCTGTGGAACAAAAGCCACAGATCATTGAAGTAACATCGTCCGGCTTTAACCGAGCGGGTACCTTGCCCAGCCCGAATTGCGCCGGATGCAACACCAACTCCTGCGTCAATCGTCCGTCCCAGCGACGCAAAAATTTAGCTGCGCGATCTAATAAAGGTCTCACTTTCATCCCGTTTGGCGAGTACACACGTCCAACTGACTAGTCAGCAGGACGCATACCGGCGCGCTACGCGCGAATAGCCAATAGCCGAGGAGTGAGAAGTGATTGGTGAGAAGTGAAAGGTGAAAGGTGATTGGTGGAGGGCGTCCGCCGTCCCCAATCTGTCATCTGTCATCTGTCATGCGCTTCGCCTTGGCTATTGGCTATTGGCTATTTGCGAAGCGCAATGCCCGGCATGCGCTCAGGAGTGACTGCTTCGAAAAACAGAGCTCGCTCCAAAATTTCTCCAACCAGACAGAGACCGAGAGCTATCACTTTGACACTGAGCGGCAAGGCAAATCCCAACGCCAGAACCGGAATTATGATGCCACCGACGACGCAGAAGATGAACCGCAAGGCCAAAGTCCGGCTACACGCCCGAGTCATCACTAACGCGCTCCGTTTATTCGGACTCCGATCGTTGTTCCGGGCGTGAACCAACAAGAATCCGGCTTCTAAAGCGAGTTTGAGCAGAGAAACCATTAGCAACGCAACAGTAACAATTTGATCTCGGTCTGAGAACAGGAACCCGGTGCCGAGCCCGAGCAATAACGTGGTCCCGGCAAACTTTGGAGCTGTTAACGACCAACGCCAGAAAGCCCGCCGGGTATCGACGTATACCATAATCGAACAATAGAGAGCCCCTATTCCCAAAAGGACCAAAGCCGCCAAAGCGAACCCTCTCAATGGTGGCAGAAAAGGCGTTAAATCAGCCGGCAAAAGCCAAATGCTCCAAGCCACGCACGCAAATGCGTACGCGCCGAACACCACAATCTCCCGGCTTAGCCAGGAAGTGCGAAAACCAAGAAACGCTTTCCAGGCATGAAGCGGTCTACCCAAATGAAGCAGACTGGCGCCGAGCCCGGCGAGAACCGTCAGCAAGCCGGTAACAAAAAACGGTAGGACTTCGACAAGCTCAGTCGAGCGAACTTCGACAAGCTCAGTCGGGCGAACTTCGGCGAGGTGAGTCGAGCCGGACGAGCTCCCGTTTGTCCACAGGCCCCATAGGCTCCGCATCAACAGAACAACGAAACATCCCACAGACCATTGCGTGAGAGACAACATCGCGACTAATGGCCAATGCACATGTTCCCGTTTAATCGCGCGTTCCGGAGGTGTCTCTAGATTCGACGGCAGAGGCGTTTCTCGCAAGTAACGGGTAGTCGGCTTCGTATATCCAGAGTCAGCAGCGCCAGGCACTAACGGATTCAATGATTGAGTCTCGACCTCGGCTCGACTGACCTTCGTGATTCGAATCGCATGGGTTGGACACGCTTGCACACAGGCCGGCGCTTCGCCTACCGCCAGCCGTTGATGGCACATGTCACACTTCCGGACAATGCCGCGGGTCGGCGAATATTGCGGGACATCGTACGGGCATTTGAAGATGCAGTATTGGCATCCGATACATTGATCATCCAGGTGCCGAACGATGCCAGTATTCGGGTCCTTATGATAGGCGTTTACCGGGCAACCGAGTTGACAGGCCGGGTCTAAACAATGATGGCAAGCCGTGGTGATGGTCTGAATGACCGGGCCTTCCGTAGTTGAGCCGAAGAGCAGCCCGACTTCGCGCCAGGTCTCTTCGTCATCCAATCCGTTCAGGCTGTGACACGCGCTCACACAAGCTTTGCAGCCAGAACACGCGTCAAGATCCACGGTGAAGGCGTATTGTTCACCCGGGCCAGGCTGAGACAGCGGAATCAAGTCCTCGTACAAATGCGCCGGCGGTGAGAAGCGGGGCTCGCTTCCGCCTTCGTCCGGCTGACGCCTGACTTCGGCACGATCCGGCAGCGGCCGGACCGGGCCGAGGTGTTCCCGGCGTCCAAACTCTGCAACTGGAGTGAACAGCTGTTGCTCAGCGAGCGCTTCAGCAATTAGGGCTTTGGCAGAGACAGAAGATTTTACTGAGTCCGACATTACTCCGTTACTCCGTTACTCCAACCGCCTCAACACCCTCTCGAGGACGAGGACGACGACGAGGACGAGGACGAGCCCGCCGCGCCGTAGGCTCGGCGGAGGCGGGAGAGCGATTATATTCGCGCATTAGCCACCGATCCCCAGGTGTTGCGCCAACGACTCTTTACCAATCCCAGCGCGCCCAACGCGACCAAACAGAGAGCTGCGAAAATCAAAAAGCCGAGCGTGAACGAGCCGGTCGCCACCTTCGAATAACCTAGCGAACTCGCCAGGTAAAAACCGCCGATTCCGCCGCCGGCGCCAACGAGGCCGGTCATCAACCCAATCTCTTTGCTGAACCGTTGAGGCAGCAGCTGGAATACCGCGCCGTTTGCCATGCCAAGAGCGCCGGATGCGGCGGCGAAAAAGAGCAGTTTCGTCGCTATTTGATTGCAGAAAATACTCGCTATCAAGAACAGCGCCGCTCCGAAATAAAACCAATGTAGAACTCGGATGCCACCAAACCTGTCCGCTGCTCCCCCGCCGATCGGCCGTAATACGGCGCCGACAAAGGTGCACACCGCCGCCAGATCGCCGGCGTTGATGGGCGAAATCGAGAATTGATCTTTAAAGATCAGGACGTAAGAGCTCGCTAACCCGACAAAGCCACCAAAGCTCACGGTGTAATAAAAGCAGAACCAATGGGCATCCTGATCGCGTAAAAGCGCTAGATAGTCACTTAGTCTTTTGGGTGGGGCTCCGGTTCGCGGGCTCTCCCGCGAGACCAATACATAAATCACGAGCACAACCACTGCCGGTATAACGGCCAAACCAAAGACGTTGCGCCAGCCGTACACGGTCGCTAATCGGGGCGCGAACAAACTATCTAGCACCACCCCGATATTACCGGCTCCAGCCAAGCCCAGCACCATCCCTTGAAGATTCGGCGGGTACCAACGTCCGGCTTGCGGTAACGCCACGGCGAAACTTGCACCGGCAAACCCTAAGATCGCGCCGAGGGCAAGAGTCGCTGCGAATGAATTTAGCCCGATGAACCACGCTACGAGCAGTCCGGTGATGACGACCAGCTGAGCCAAAATTCCCGTGTTTTTGGCGCCGATGCGATCAACCAACAACCCGAGCGCAATCCGCAGAATAGCGCCGGACAGGATTGGAATCGCGACCATCAGACCTTTTTGGTCTGGCGACAACTTAAGGCTTTCTCCGATCTGCGCCGCTAACGGCCCCAGTACCGTCCAAACCATGAAACTGAGGTCAAAATAAAGGAAAGCTGATAACAGTGTGGGCCAATGTCCGGTTCGTCGTAAGTCGGCTAAATTCATAGAAACTGCGAAACCGAGACGTACAGCCGGAAACGTACCAATTGGCGAATGGGCGAAACGGCGTGGGGAGCAGCTTGTGGACGTGGTCGCTGTCGCGTTTTGTATCCGTGCTGTGCAAAAGCCGACAATTGCGAAACGGCGAGTGGGCGATACGGAATAGCCGCAAAAAGGCGCAAAAATCGCAAAAAAATGGAGAAAGGTAAAAATTTCGTCTTGTGCAGAGCGTTGGGGGTTGCACGGCGAATTCGGCGTTGCTGCGACAGGCCGAAAAACGCTTCTGCCACTTCGCGGCACGGGCCTTCCCCCCTTTCGCCCTCCGCATCGCCGCATTAGCCGCGCAACCAAGAGCGCTTTGCACGAGACGAATTTTATCTTTCGCCTTTTTTTTGCGATCGTTGCGCCTTTTTGCGGCTATTATGCCTTCGTCTCAGCGCCGCGCCAAGAACTGCCCCTTCAGCACGGTCACGGCTTGTCCTTGTAGAACCGTTCGTTCACCTTGGACGGATAACCGCAATTCACCGCCGCGTTCGGAACATTGGAATGCGTGGAGGTTATTTTTTCCTAGCTTTTTCGCCCAATAAGGCGCGAGTACGCAATGCGCAGAACCCGTTACCGGGTCTTCGTTGATACCGGCATCCGGCGCGAAAAACCGCGAATAGAAATCGTATTCATCAGCCGCGTCAGCCCGGCTGGTAACGATGACTCGGCCACAACCGCTTTCTACCAACAAACCGAAATTTGGTTTGATCCCGAGTAAAACTTCTTTATCAGCAACCTCCACCAGGAAGGTAAAATCGGTCTTAGCCACGAACAGCGGTTCAACCGACAAGGCTTGGCGCAGTTCGGGCGGACAAACCGATTCCGTAGCGAACTGAGAAGGAAAATCCAAGGCGATCCATCCCTCTTCTTTTCGCTCTGCCGTGAGCCGGCCGCTCAACGTGTCGAACTGAAGCGGCTTCGCCTCGGATGCGTGTCCTTCCTCCCATAACACATGAGCAGACGCTAACGTGGCGTGACCGCACAGTTTCACTTCCACCGTGGGTGTAAACCAGCGGAGCCGATAAACGTTTTCGCCTTTAGGCAGAAGAAAAGCCGTCTCTGAAAGATTCATTTCGTTAGCAACCGATTGCATCCAAGCAGCGGCTTGGTCCTGTTTCAGAACACAAACTGCAGCCGGATTTCCGGCAAACGGGACACTAGTAAACGCGTCGACAACAGTGATCGGTTGAAGCTCCATAAACGTTTCAAAGCATTGAAGTCGGCACCGGAAAAAGCAAGCCACGGAGGGACCGGGAACCACACAGTTGCGATGTTTTTAGCAAAACGCCTGTTTTGCTGACTCGCTTTCAGCTCGTCGGAGGAGCCAGGAGAGCGAACGGGCGAATGGGCGAACCGGCGAAAGGGCGACAGGCGCTGGGTGAGGCCACGAATGGGATCTATGGGACAGATGTGACTTATGCGACATGGTCATATAGGTCGCATCGGTCCCACGCCCCTTCGCCGGTGCGCCCTTTCGCCCATTCGCTCTCCAGCTCCCGGGACGAGCTGAAAGCGAGTCCCTTAATTTCCTTGTTTCGGACCAAACCCCGCATAGACAGAGACAATGCCTTACCTGACCCTCAAAGTTCTCCATCTCGTTGCCATCGCCTTAACCTTTATGGGGCTGGCAGGAGCGCTTGCTTCTAATGCTGTTTCACCCGGCCCTTCTATTACCCGCCGAATCTTTGCTATTTCGCACGGGCTCGGACTGCTTTTACTTTTGATCACCGGATTCCTACTGTTGATCCAGCTCGGGATCGGTAAAAACCTGCCGGGTTGGGTCTGGGGCAAAGTGATCATCTGGCTGCTCGCCGGTGTTTCCGCCACGCTCGTCCGCCGGTTTGCCCGGTTTCAGGTTCCCCTACTCGTGTACCTGGCCGTCCTGGTTGGACTAGGAGCATGGCTGGCGTTGTACAAGCCGTTCTAGCGCTGCGCGAATAGGAACGGATTAATAGCCGCGAAAAGGCGCAAAAAACGCAAAAAAAGAAGAAGAAAAACTCACGCAAAGACGCGACGCCCGGGACCCAGCGCATATGCTCAACGGGCTCAGGCAATAACATCGACCGATCATGCCCGGCGCTTTTACGTCTTCGCGTGAGATTTCTGCTTCTTTTTTTTGCGTTTTTTGCGCCTTTTCGCGGCTATTAATCCGTTCCTCCTAGCGCGCAGCACGTGAGCCGTCCGGACACTCGCCCGGACGGCCCTATTTTCCTCCGCGAAGAAGTTCGAGAGTCACCCACTCAGCAACCCCCCACATTGAAAAACTCTAAACCCACTCCGTACTAATCGATTTAGAGCCTCAAGTTTCACGAGGGGTTCGCAGTTAACGGTTCGCAGTTCACCGTTCGCAGCTCGCGGTTCGCCGTTGAGGCCTGACGGCCTCTGGACAACTGCGATAGGTGCACCTCCATACGACCGTGGGCCTATTCCGACCGCTTATACCAACTGGGAACGGTGAACCGTGAACCGTGAACTGTGAACCCAACAAGACAGGGCCGCTCAGGCGGTATCTTGCCTGAGCGGCCTGCGTTTCCCGTTGGCTACGTTTTTGCGGGTCATCCCCGCGCTGGCTCGCTATGTTGTGGAGCCTCCGCACCGAGTGGATTGGAGGTGGTTCCGAGGCGTACTAATGATTTTTTAAGGCGCGGTTTCAGAAAAGTGAGCCCGGTTTCCGGAATTTTCGATTTCTGTTTACCTAGCAACCTTGAATCGGACCCCACCAGCACGCAATCGCCTGACGCTATGCGCTCTTTCCAGCAAGATACTCCGCTAAAGCATCTGCAATCACCGGCCGAGTGAGTGATTCGTAAAATGGAAACGCCGGAGAAGTATTGACTTCGAAGCAATGATACTGCCCTGCTGGCGTTTCTTTAAGATCGATTCCGGACATAGCTAGCCCAAATTCTTTCGTCAGTCTGAGGCAGTTGGTTGCAACGTCTCCAGGAAGCGTCTCGGGAACCATCGTTCGTGCGTATCCTTCGGCGCCGGCATACCGGTAGTCCACAGCTTCACACTGGATCCGGACGGCAAACACCCGTTCGCCAATGACGTGCACCCTAATATTGTCTCCGGGGAGATATTCTTGGAGCTGAATCGGCCTATCTGCCCAGAGATCGAAGTTGCCCAAATCCTCTTTGTTCACACGTCGAACGATTGAGCGTACACCGCTCATTGATTTGCAAATCAGTTTCCCTTCGCATTCGTCGTAGAAGTGCCGAGCTGCGTCTGGATCGTTCGAGATTAGGGTCTTCGGAATCGCGAAACCAAATTGGCGAATAATCAGTGCCTGGTACGGCTTGCTGCGATTCGAGTCTGTTGATTCGGGACGATTGACCACTCGGCAAGGTACGCTATTGAGTAAGCCAGCAAGTCGCGGATCAGTCCGAGGGTAAATCTGAACAGTTTCTTCCGACTTCTCTGCTTCATCGTCCGGTTCATCGGGCAAGACGTTTCGAAAGTAGACACCAGTCAACTCGCTGAAATCGACTGTCGAGTCCGCAAACAACATCGACCCCGAGGGCCAGGCGTTAGACCACGACCATTCTATGGAGAGCGCGTCAGGAGCTGCTCCTAGATCTAGTGTCCGGTAACCGATACCTAGTGCCTTAAGTCGCGAGCAAAAAAAAGCAGTTACTGGCTCCAACGGGTCGCCACAAACTAGAACCATGAGTCTGATCCGGTACGCGCTAGCACAGCATTTTCAGAGGTTGTTAACTGAAATATCAGCTCGCTAATGATCTCCTGCCGGTTCGCCGGACAAAACTCATCGTATCTGGGAAATGGCTGTACCTTCGCCACGCGCGGGCTACTCATTGAATCGCTTATGCAAAACTCAACATAAGTCAGTCCAACCGATCCGCTGAATTGAACCAGCGCATTATCGATGGATCTTAGTCGTTCCGGAACACCGTGATTCCACAAAACGCGCGATCCAATCACGCACACGAGATAGCATTGAGCTTTGCCTTCCTCTCGTGGCCGTTCGGTTTCCAGACCGAAACGCTCTAAACGCCCGCGCCAGTAATCGAGCGAACCAACGGGCTCGAACCAAAACTCGGGTCGATAACGGTTGATCACTGGACATCGTAGGCTCCAGATCCAACCGAGCGTTGCAGCTTCTTTTTCCGCGTTCACGTAGGAATGACTCCCTCCGCGATCTTCCTGGATGAACAGATCTCTTTGCACGAAGACCCCGGATATTTCGCCGCCAGAAATTGATGTATCTGTGTCCAGCCTATAACTACTGGACGCGTTGCTCAGATCTACCCTGAATGACACTTTCGCGTTACGATCGTACAAGCCGGGCAGACGTCGCACGGCAAACCTGCGTTTATATAACTCCTCCGCCAGATCGATGGAGAGCAATCCATTTCTGCAGCTAACCAACAGAATCAATCGTGAGTTCCTCCATTGCGAACGAAACGATCTTCATTCGGCTAGACCCTTATTGCCATCCGAGACGATCACTCGCCTTACTAGCGTTGCGGGCTGAACAGGAGGTTCCACGGTGAAATTGAAGAACTTCTTCAGCAGAAAGATGTATTTAGGACTGAATCCTCCAAGTGGCGTCTTGAGATCAGGATTGACTTCAACCCAATCCTCTAGAGTCCCAGTAACTACATAGCTCTTTGGCGTACCACCCGTTTCGTTGGCGACAGTGAAATTGACCTGCTTCAGTAAGTCTACGACAAGGTCAACCAGCCATAAAGTACCGAAATTCGAGGCAAACGTTCCACCATTGAACGTTGCCGCTGTCCCAGGAGTGGGAGGTTTTCCCGTCACAACAAAAACACCCACAGATGATCCCGCTCCATTTTGATATTTGATGACCTCGAACTTGAATTCGTTCAGCAGCTGCAACACTCGGGATAGAGTCAAGTTGCGTAACGGCGTTGACAGGTCGGGGTCGTTTCCGGTCTGCGTCGTCTTCAAGTTATAGACGGTTATGGAAGTGGGACTGGAAGACAGCGAAGCGACCGTTGGGTAGATAGCAGGGAGAAACTTCGTGATAAGGTGGCTGAGGGTCCTGTCGCCGATTGCATTCCCGGCTGGGTTCGCAGCCGCGGGTGTGATGAAGGGAGGCATGTTGTTCGATATTTACTGTGACTATAAACCAAAAAGACGTCAGAGTTTCAGCTTCAACGCAGCGGTCTTAAAGTTTGGCTGTACTTGCGGCTAACAGAGAAGGGGCTGGCAACAGCCATCCCCAGGGTTATCAGGCCGACAATCACTGCGTAAAGGTCTTCTCGACCTCTCGAATGCGATTCCTTGTGTCTTCATTTTTCTTATCGAACTCGGCAAGCATCCCCTGGAATTCCGGGTCCTTTGCAAAAACGTCGAGTGAGGCATCAGCCCGCAATAGCGTGAGTGCATAGGGCAAGAATGAAATGTTCTGCGGAAAAACCTGCCGCAAAATTGCATAAGCCTCTTCTTTTTGGCCCAAAAGCCGGTAACAAAAAGCTAGGTAATAATTTGCATCCCTATCTTTTCCATTGATCGCTAAGCGCGATCGCGCCAACGCTTGCAACTGAGTGGTTTTCTCGAGGGCGTTCGCCGTTTCACCTGACTCGTATAACGCCAGAACCAAGTTGAACATGACTGCCAAGGAATCAGGAAGGGTATCCGTCTGCCGCAGCATTATCTGCTTAACAGACGCCCAATCCCCGAGACGCTCCAAGCATCCCACGGCCAGCTGAAGCGCCGATGGTCCATAGGCGTGAAGATCGCTTGGCAACTTTTTAGTTTCGGCTAATGCCGCTGCATAATCGCCATGCCAAACGAGGCTTTCACACTCTAATAACCGCCGCCGATCAGGATTCGTCTCTAATCCAATTGCCTGCTGCTTCCATCTGTCTTGCATCTCCCTGTCTCCAATTACAGCGCAAAACAGGGCTAGCAACCAAGCTTTCCGAGGATCGTTTGGGTCGAGCGCATACGCCTTTCTCAGCAACGCATAGGCCTCCGGACCATAGGTCGACAACATCATCTGACTCGCCGCCCTGAAATTTACTTCAGCATCATTCGGCGCAAGTTGAAGAGCCTTATTCACGGCATCGGAAGCCTCCTGAGGAAGGTTCTTCCAGATGAAAGCGCGCGATAATACAACATAGGCCCGGGCCTGAGATGGATCGATCGCGATAGCTCGCTGGCAGAGATCGATCGCCGAATCCACCCAAAACGAGGCTTCCCCGAAACGCATGTCCCGATCAATATAGCAATTAGCGAGTCCAGCATAGCCAAGCGCAAATTTCGGATCCAACTCGAGTGCTTGCCTTAGAAGCTCAATCGCCCTGTCATTGTCTTCCTTTCGGCGTAGTTCGTAGTACGCTTCCGCTTGTAAATAAAGATCGTAGGCGGTCAAGTTTTCCGTGGGCTTCCTCTGGATTCGCTCGCGCTCATCGGCTGTCAGCCGAACTTGCAACGCAGCCGCGAGGTTCTCGGCAACATCAGTTTGAATCGCGAAGAGATCTTTCATCTCCCGGTTATACGCCGCGCCCCAAAGACGTTTCCCGGTCTTGGCATCGAATAGCACTGCAATAATTTTGATTCGATCATTCAGCCGTTGGACACTGCTCTCCAACACGGTCTGCACGTCCAATTGTTTGCCAATTTCGCTCAACGGTTTTCGGGCGGTCCCAACCGCGGCCTTATAAAGCAAAACCGAATCTCGGGAGATCACTCGGAGATCCGCTATTTTTGACAACTGGAAGATGACCTCGGTGGTCAACCCATCGCTGAGGTATTCGTTCTGCTTGTCGTCTCCTACATTGTCGAATGGCAACACCGCTACGGATTTCTCACCGATCGTGGGCGCAGGGGCAGGCCGATTAAAATAAAAATAAGCACCTAATGCGGCCGCTATCACGATCGAACCCGCTCCCAAGATGTAGCTCTTCCTTAGCGGGAACCGTTTACGCTCGCCCGGTGAAACCGGAGCACGTTGCTGCAAGGTCCTGCTCCCGGCAAGACTCCGCTGGGTCGCTCGCAATATGGCCAGAAGATCATCCGGCGTTTGGGGCCGGTCTTTGGGATCTTTCTCCAGCAAATGCGTTAGCACCGCTACCACTGGCTGTGGAAAGTATTTCAGCTTGCTGATCGGCAACGGCGCCTGCAGATGTTGGGCAGCTACCTCGGAGGGCGTGCCGATAAATGGTGCAGCTTTGGTCAACATCTGCCATAGCGTAACGCCCATCGCGTAGAGGTCCGATCGGATATCGACCGCCCCACAACTGATCTGCTCAGGGCTGGCGTACCGCGGCGTTCCTAAGAAAATCCCGGGCTCAGAGGCGGTAGAATCCTCAATGTCTCCGGTGGCTAACTTTACTAACCCGAAATCGATTACTTTGGCGGTTAGTTGGCCGTGGCTGTCACGAGTCAAAATTATGTTGGCCGGCTTGATATCGCGGTGGATCAGCCCGGCTTGATGGGCTGCGGCTAGGGCGGAAGTGATTTGGATCGTGATCTCCAACGCTAACTTAACATCGAGCGGGCCGTGCTGGCTGATGTAGGTTTCGAGGGTTTGCCCCTCGATTAGTTCCATCGCGTAGAAATAGGAAGCTTCGGTTGAACCAAGGTAATAGATCGAGGCTACGTAAGGGTGTCGCAACGATGCGGCAGCTCGGGCCTCCCGTAAAAACCGGTTCTTGAGTGATTCGTTGTGAAACAGCCGGCTAGAAATCACTTTCAGTGCGACCGGTCTTCGCAAAGTCGTGTCGGATGCTTTGTAAGTGATGCCCATGGCGCCCCGGCCCAGCTCGATCGGCTTACCATCCGACCCCATCTCGACTTCGAAATGCGCGTACCGGCGCTGAAATTGTTCTGCGACTAAGAGGTTAAGATCCCCACCCTCGCCGGAAAACGAATCGATCGAGCTACCGCTAGCCCGGCGGAGCATCTCCGCCCCTGGCGGCAACCCTTCGGTCGCGCCGGAGGCGGAATCCGCCTGCATCCGGCTGACGCCGGACTTCGGCGCGACAGGCTCTGACTCCGCTTCGCTTCGGCGCGACGGGCCTGACTCGCGCGGCTGCGGGGTTGGCTTTTCTGGAGCATCCGGTTTTCCGTCGCCACCGGCGTTCATTTCATTCGTCGCCCTTCAGTCAGCAAGAGCGCTTCGTACAGAGCATGAATTTCGGCGTCGATGTCTCGAGGATCAAGTAAAGTCTGGGCTACTTCGTCCCGCAGAAGCGCCGCGTATCGCTTCCGCAGCCGAAACACCAGGGTCTTTACTCCAGAGACGGTTAACCCAAGCTCGGTCGCAATCTCCTCATAGCTCTCGGTGAGGTTTTGTCCGGTCAGATCCAGATAACCACGAAGCCGATCAAATTGGGCGCTCTTGCCCGTTTGGCGATATTCCTCACCCAGACGGACCATGGCTCGTTCGAGTAACAACTGCGCCCACTGAGCATCGAAAAAGACTTCTGCGGTTACATTGTCTTTCGGTTGGAGGCGGTCGCGTTCGTTCGCTTCCTGAGCATCGAGCGCCACCATCGGATTTCCTCCTCCCCGCTTCGCCGCCCCAGCCCGGTGTCGCATCGCCGAGATATGATTCTGGAATGAGGCCAGTAAAAAGGAGCGGAACCGGCCGCGGCTGGGATCCGCGTGTTTCAAGCTGACCTTATCCAGCAGATGCAGAAAGAAACTCTGGGTTAAATCTTGGGCGTCCTCGTCGCTAAAACCTTTGTACCGGGCAAAGTGATACAGTGG
>Ga0209647_1000055_pt1 | contig 87661 bp, 74 predicted proteins | sample GraSoi_2013_60cm_FD_185827 | JGI IMG/M metagenome (GOLD analysis project Ga0209647, IMG submission 185827) | Grasslands soil microbial communities from the Angelo Coastal Reserve, California, USA - Sample 9_17_2013_60cm (SPAdes) (version 2) | ecosystem: Environmental > Terrestrial > Soil >...
AGTTGCGGGTTGCGGGATACAAGTTGCGGGTTGCGGGATACAAGTTGCGGGTTCCTGGTATAGCAGTTATATTAACGTAATATTTTTATGTTGTATAATATTGCCGGATCCGCTAAGATCCCGAAATGGTAAAAGTAATTGACTTTATTGATTTCGATGCATTCAAAGCATGCCGCGCCTTTGTTCGTGAAACCGGACTGTTAGTGCGAACTCCTTCGTTCGCCTCAAATCGAAACTTGGCGAATCAAATGGAGCGAGCGTCCATTTCGGTCCTTTCGAACTTCGCTGAAGGATACGAACGCGATGGGAATGCGGAATTCATTCAGTTTTTGAGCGTTTCCAAAGGCTCTGTGGGCGAGCTACGAGCACAATTGATCTATTCCCTCGACATTGGACTGGTTCCACAATCCAGGTATGAGGAATTGGACATCATGGGTATTTCGGCGGGCCGGCTGCTTGGCGGGCTGAGTCGTTATCTGGCAGGTTCCGAAAAGCGCGGGCGAAAATATGACCGTCGAACTAAAACAGGCAACAAGAGGTGAGTCTATGGGTGAACGGTGGATGGAATGCGCTAGTCCGCAACCCGCAACCTATGACCCGTAACTCGCAACCCCCAACCCGCAACCTCTAACCGGTCCCTACAGTTCCAAAATTTTCGGGAACTTCGATAAGACTCTGAAACCGTTTTCCGTTACTAATCCATCGTCTTCGTGGCGCACCCCGCCGACAGCTGGAAGATAAAGGCCGGGTTCCACCGTGAAGACTTGACCCTTCTTGAATTCGGTGGCGGCGATCCGTGGCGATTCATGAATTTCTAACCCGAGGCCATGACCGAGACCATGAAAAAAGCCGGTCCACCGGCCTTCGCGGACTTCGGTCGGGAACCCTCGATCCGTGAATAAGTCGGACACCTCTTTCTGGAGCTCTTGTCCGGAAACACCTGGGCGAATCTTTTTCAAGGCATGCTCTTGACCTTCCAGGACAGTGTGCCAAAGGCGTTTTTGAGCTTCGCTTGCTTTTCCGCGCACGACGGTTCGGGTGATATCACCGTAATAACCGGTATCGGCAGCTCGTGGAAAAACATCGAGAATGATCAGTGAATTTGCCGCGAGTGGCCCGGAACCGCGGTGATGGGGATCGCAGGCCTGATCCCCACCGGCCACGATCGTGTTTGTCGGTAGCCCACCGGCCCGAAGAATGGCGCACTCGATCTCCGCACGTAGTAATTCGGAGGTGAGCCTTTTATCGCTCCAGAAAAGCTTACGCCCGGGCTTGATTTCTGATGCCCGAAGAACCTCTTCAGCCCTGGCCAATCCTACTTCAGCCAATGCGATCGCATGCTGAACCTGCTTGATTTCCTCGTCGCGTTTAAATTCGCGCTGCGAATCGAATAAACCGGAAATCGGCTCTAGCTTAATTCCGCTCACGTTTAGCGCATGGGCTAGACCGAGTGGAAAATCGCTCGGTACCGCAGCGCGCCTGACCCTGCGTTGCCGTAAAAATCGTTCAATCGTCTGTTCGATCGTTGGCTTCTTTTTCAACAGCTTCTCCAAGGGACGCTGAATTAAAGAAAGGGAAATTACTTCATCCACTTTCGCTTCCCGGCGACCGCGATCGATTTCCAGGTCGGAAAGCAGTATGCTTTTTTTGCCGTTCTGCTCCAGATACAAGAATGGATCTGGCACAAAGAATCGAGTGGCGTAGAGCATATCGGCCGAGGACTCACTAGCAGCATAGATCAATCGGGGAATCGAATTTTTTGGCATGGTGCAGCGATATCCTTCGAGCGTGAACTGGCCGAAAGTCAACGGAGAAATCTATGGGTTTAGAACGGGGAACCATGAGTCCCATGTGACTCAAGAGCCTGACTTTGCCGCCGAACCCTCCTTGGCGAGTAGCTAGGTGCCGATCGCTTGACAAAGAGACGGGCCCGCGCTTTGTCTTAAGCTCCCTTCCAGAAATGGAAGGTCCGCAATGACCTCCATATGATTAACGTTGAGAAGCTGACCAAGAGTTTCGGTCCGAAACTCGCAGTCGACCACATCACGTTTACCGTTGCCAAAGGCGAGGTCCTCGGGTTTCTCGGACCTAACGGCGCCGGTAAATCGACTAGTATGCGGATGATTACCGGATACCTACCACCAAGCGAAGGAACAGTAACGATCGGCGGGTTTGATATCTCGGAGAATCCACTGGAAGCCAAGCGCCGCATTGGATATTTACCCGAAAACGCGCCGATCTACAGCGACATGTCGGTGGCGGGCTTTCTTAGTTTTTGCGCCGAGATGCGAGGATTATATCGGGCGGCTAAGGCCGAAGCCATCGAGCGGGTCGTTGAAATGTGTTTCCTGAACCGAGTAATGCAACAAAGTGTCGACACGTTGTCGAAAGGATTTCGGCATCGCACCTGTCTCGCCCAGGCATTGATTCATGATCCAGAAGTCTTGATTCTGGATGAGCCGACCGACGGTCTTGATCCCAATCAAAAACACGAGGTCCGATCGTTGCTTCGACGTCTGGGCACGGATAAAGCCATCATCTTTTCGACCCACATCTTGGAAGAAGTAGAAGCGGCCTGCACCCGAGCCTTAATTATCGACCAAGGCGCCATCGTAGCAATCGGAACGCCCCAAGAGCTGAAGGCGCGATCGCCGTCGGCTGGCAACATCGTTGTTACTGTGAACGGAGCCGAAAAGCAGTCGCTCGTTTCTCAATTGGAATCGCTGGCCACCGTTTCGCAGTGCGAGTTTTTGTCCGCAGGCGACAACCGAGTAACGCTTCGGCTAACGCCGAAGGGCCAAATCCTGCCTGAGCTCGTTGCCTTAGCGGGCCGAAGTAGCTGGAAAGTCGAGAACATTCAAATCGACGAAGGCCGGCTCGACGATGTTTTCCGGGCCATCACGCTGCCTGATACCAAAACCGCCGCATGAAGACGATTTGGACTATCACAAAACGGGAGCTCTGGGCCTATTTCACGTCCCCGGTTGCATATGTCTTCATCGTTATCTTTCTCTTGTTGGCCGCCGCATTCACTTTGCTGGTCAGTGGCTTCTTTGAACGCGGGGTGGCTGACTTGATTCCTTTCTTCTTCTGGCATCCTTGGCTTTACCTCTTTCTCGTTCCGGCAGTGGGCATGCGTCTTTGGGCAGAAGAACTCCGCCTGGGCACAATAGAGTTGCTACTGACCATGCCAGTTACGCCGTGGCAGGCGATTCTCGGAAAATTCCTAGCGAGTTGGATGTTTCTCTGCATCGCGCTGGCCCTCACTTTTCCTTTGGTAATAACCGTAGCGTATCTCGGCCATCCAGACTTTGGTCGAATCGCCTGCGGGTATATCGGCAGCTTCCTTTTGGCCGGCGCATTTCTTTCGATCGCGTCCCTTACTTCGGCACTGACGCGAAATCAGGTGGTGGCTTTTATCCTAGCTGTGGTTATCTCTCTTCTGCTGATCCTGTGCGGATGGCGACCGATAACCGATCCACTCTCGGCTTGGGCCCCAGCTTGGCTAGTTGACGCTGTCACCTCCGTTGGAGTCATGACCCATTTTGACAGTATCCAACGAGGAGTGGTTGACAGTCGCGACTTGCTATTTTTTATCAGCGTCATCCTTTTTTCACTCTTCACTACAAGCGTAATCCTCCGGGCTCATCGCACGTAAAAACCAAATGAAAAAGGTTGTAGAGAATTGGCTTTTTTCCGTTGTCGGCGTCGTAGCTCTGTTGATCATACTCGTCGCGCTGAACGTATTGGGAAACTTCATCAAATTTCGTTGGGATTTGACCGAGAACCATTTATACACCTTATCGCAGGGCTCGCAGCGAATCGTGCAGAAGCTTGATACTCCGGTAGAGATTCGCTTCTACTATAGTAAAGATAATGCCTCGACGCCGGTCTATCTGCGCACCTACGCTCAGGAAGTCGAAGATTTACTCGCGGAATTTCAGCAGGCGAGCCACGGCAAAATCAAGATCGTTAAACTCGACCCTAAACCGGACTCGGATGCCGAAGACTCAGCCAGACTGGACGGTGTAGAAGGACAGACGGTCAATCTCAGTGATAAAGTCTATCTAGGGCTCGCGGTAAGTTGCCTCGATGCCAAGACGGCGATCCCATTTCTCAGCCCGGGCCGCGAGTCGTTGCTTGAGTATGATGTCTCTCGAGCCATTTCCAGCGTGGCTAATCCCAAGAAGGCGGTCATCGGCGTAATGAGCGCCCTACCGGTACTCGGACGGAATAGTCCAATGATGATGATGCAGCGGCAGCAAGGCAGCGCGCCATGGGTGTTCGCGCAGGAGTTGAAGGAAAGCTACACCGTCCGAGAAGTGCCGCTTACTGCTGATAAGATCGACGATGATATCTCTGTTCTCCTGCTTTGCTACCCAAAAGGGATTACCGACTCTGCTCAGTACGCAATTGATCAGTTTCTCCTGCGCGGCGGCAAGATGGTCGCTCTACTCGATCCGTTCTCGTTTGTCGATTTTCAAATGAGTGGCCAAGCCGGGATGATGGGAGGCGAAGGTTTTTCCGCATCCCTCGACAAACTCCTCAAAGCCTGGGGCATCAATTTCACATCAAATCAGGTCGTGGCGGATCCGGCCTTTGCAACCAAGATTCAGCGTGAATCTAACGTGGTTCAATCGGATCCGAGTGTTTTATCGCTGACCGCCGATGCTATCAACCGCAGTGATCCGCTCGGCGCCGCGTCGACTGATGTGCTGTTTCCGTTTGCCGGCGCCTTTCTCGGTACACCCGCTGCCGGCCTGAAGGAAGAAGTTCTCATTTCCTCCTCCGAACAGAGCAGTCTGATCGATGCGGTGACTGTGCAGATGGGATCGGACGCGGTCCGCAAAGCGCTCAAGCCCGCCCACACACGCTATCCGCTCGCAGTCCGTCTGACTGGAAAATTCAAAACCGCTTTTCCTAATGGCAAGCCGGCGGCATCTCCAGCGGAATCCCCAAATCCTTCCGCGACTCCCACACCCGCTCCTTCGGCTAGTTCAACGGCAGTACCGCTAAAGGAAGCTACGAATGAAGGCGTGGTGGTATTAATCGGAGATGCCGATTTTGCGTTCGACACTATCGCCGGAAACGAACAGCAGGTTCTCAATCAAACGGTGTTTTCTCCGACTAACGGAAATTTGAACTTTATCGAGAGCAGCGTCGAGATGTTGGCCGGTGACTCCAATCTCATGTCTATTCGGAGTCGCACCTCCGCTAACCGACCATTCCTGGTCGTCAACCAGATGGAGGCAGCAGCAGAGCAACGTTACCAGAGCAAAATTGATGAGCTTGAAAATAGTATCGCCCAAACCAAGCAAAAGTTAGCCGCTCTGCAGAGCACCAACCCGTCCGACCAAAGGACGGTCCTTTCTCCTCAACAACAGGCTGAGATCAAGAAGTTCCGGGAGAATGAAGCGAAATCTGATAAAGAACTGAAGCAGGTGCGCAAGGATTTGAGACAAGAAATCGACTCCCTGCAAAATACTTTGAAGTGGATCAATATCGCCGCCGTGCCGTTCCTCATCACGTTAGCCGGCTTGGGATTTGCGATATTTAAGCATCAAAGTCGCGCCGCTCGATGAAACGAAAACAGGTTTATTTGCTGCTTGGCATCGCCCTGGTGCTAACGATCGCGGGAACAATTTTCCAGATTAGCCAATCCTCAACCTGGAAAGGAGAAACCGGTGACCGGGAAATTTATCCCAATTTAGCGGTCAATGATGTCACCAAGGTCCGGGTACAAACTGGGAAAGAAAACCTGACCCTGCAAACCTCCGGGGACATCTGGCAGGTCACGGAACGCTATGGATATCCAGCTGACTTTGCTAAGATTCGGGAGCTACTGCGCTCACTTTGGGAGTTGAAATATGTGCGGGCATTGGAGGTCGGACCATCTCAATTGGGAAGGCTTCAACTGCTCCCGCCTGGTCAGGGTGATCAGTCGGGCACCGAGATCGAGCTGCTTGGTACCGGTGACAAAAAGATCGCCACGCTTATCCTTGGAAAGAGGCCGTCAACCACTGAAAGCGCTCTCGGCTCGGGACGTTTTGCTTCTAATCCGGATAAAAAAGATCAGGTGTACCTGATCGACGAAACATTTCCCACTCTCGATCCATTGAATCCGAGTACCTGGCTGAACAAACAATTTATCGACACCCAGAAGCTGCGGTCGGTAGTCCGGGGTGGCGTCGGCAACGCTTCCGGCTGGAAAGTAAGTCGGAAAGATGAGCACTCGGATTGGGAACTTCAAGAGGTTGCTGCCAATGAGAGGTTGGAGAAAGAAAACGCCAATCCGCTCTCCTCTCTTTCCATTTCCGTGCAAGACGTTCGTCCGGAGAATTCGCCCGTTAGCGAGACTGGCCTCCAGCAGCCGTTGGAGGTTGAGTTAGAAACGTTCGAAGGCTTTCGTTACCGGTTGGAAATCGGCGGCGCGGGTCCGGAACAGACTCACTTTGTCCGTGTGAAGGTGAGCGCAAATTTCCCCCAGGCGCGGACGCCGGGTGCCAACGAAACTCCCGAGGAGAAAACTAAAAAGAACGATGAGTTCAACCAGCAGCTGGAGCAATGGAAAACCCGGCTGGCAAACGAACAGAAGCTAGAACACTGGATTTTTCTCGTCAGCGATTGGAGCTTGGATCCGCTGCTGAAAGCGAGATCCGATTTTGTGAAAAAGACGGAGCCTTCTCCGACTCCTCAAGCATCATCACCCGCTCCGGCCATGGTTTCGCCTACTCCGACCGATAGTCCGCATACTGATCTCTCGCCGAGTCCGGACGCGACGGCAACGACGACCGCTACGCCAAAGAAAAAGACGGAATGAATCTGGCCAGAAGCCCCAGATGATCGCAGAGTAGGCGCAACGCGATGACGTTGAAATCTTCGCCTCAAAACGGTTTTTATAACTCATCCGACCTTGAGTCGCTACATCCTCGGGAGCCGGACGATTTTCGTTCCCCTTTTGAGGTTGATCGAGATCGCATCATTTACAGCTCCGCGTTTCGGCGTTTGCAAGCCAAAACCCAGGTGTTTGTTTCCGGTGAATTTGATTTCTATCGGACGCGACTTACCCATTCCTTGGAAGTGGCACAGATCGGGCGCTCAATCTGTTCTTTCTTGCAGAAAGGCTCTGCTGCTTTAGGGACCGATTTTTTTATCGATCCGGACCTAGTTGAAGCCGTTTGTCTGGCTCATGACCTGGGCCACGCTCCATTTGGCCATGCCGGCGAACGAACGTTGCATCAACTGATGCTCCAATATGGCGGATTCGAAGGTAATGCACAGAGTCTGCGGATTATAACCGAGACCATTTATCCCGGAGATTCCGCGCGCCGCGGAATGAACCCCACCCGTGCCTTTGTGGACGGGATCCTCAAATACAAACGCTTGCTCAGAGAAACGCCGGACGCCCGTAATCACTTTATTTATAACGGACAGGAGTTTCTGCGACGTTTCGTTTGCGATGGAAACGAGCTTCTTGACATTGAAGACTGGAACAGGTTTCGCTCTTTGGAATGCGAAATTATGGATTGGGCAGACGATACTGCCTATTGTCTAAATGATTTGGTTGATAGTATTAACGCGGGCTTTCTCCGTAGCGAACGAGTCGAGGCCTGGGCGAGCCAACGAGGTTTAAGCGCGGACGAACTTCAACATGCTGAAACTGTGATCGCAGCGATCAAGGACCGAAAAGCAGAAGCGAGATTTAGCCGGAAAATCGGCACCTTCATTCGCGCCACCGCTCTAAGAGAGCGCAACGGACCACTGTCGTCCTTTAGTAACCGCTATCGCTTTACACTATTTATCGATCCGGCGGTTCGCGCAGAAGCGGATCTCTACAAGAAATTGTCCCATGATTTAGTTTTCGATCATTCGCAACTGCACCAGTTGGAACGAAAAGGTCGAGTGATCCTGGAAGGAATCTTTACTGCGTTATGCGAGAGCTATCTGGCCGCTAAGGACTCAGGTTTACGTCTTTTGCCGGAGGCATTCGATCAGATTGTGCGCAATCAAGGATCCCTCGAAGGCAGGGCAAGAGTTCTGTGTGATTACGTCGCCGGGATGACTGATGGGTTTGCGGTCCGAACCTACAAGAGGCTTTTCGATCCCGGATTCGGATCGATCCTTGATTGGGCCTGATTCTTCAATGGGATCAAGGGTAGTTCATTCCGTCTGGTTGGAGAGGGCTAAGAGTATCCGTCACAGCAAGCACCGGATTCAGATTCAGGCGGCATTTTTGCTAAGAGGTAGCCCTGCCGAACAGTGTGAACCAACATCTGAAGAATTCAGGACAAGCTGTGAATAAGTCGGATAACTCCATGGTGGCTCCAGCTTGTTCGTGCATGTTGGTGCAGCACGGGGTAGTTGTTCACATGATCAAACCGGCTGCGGTTCTATTGCTGAAGCCTCTTGCCGGATGAGAATCATAGTTGTCCACACGTAGATGATTATTAAGCTTGGGTCATTAAGGAATAAGCAGAACTCATCAGTGTGTGAACAACCTTGGAAAGAGGCACGCGACGGCTCAAGGTAAGCGAAACCGTTGTTGCTATGTATAAAAGCGAATCAATGAAAGTCCTGCTTGCGGAAGACGAAAAGAAGGTCAGTCATTTTATCCGCAAGGCTCTGAGAGAAGCCGGTTATGAGGTCGAAACGGCCTACGACGGAAACCAGGCAATGGACCAAGCGGGCAAGCAAACCTTTGATGTCATCATCCTTGATATCATGATGCCGGGTAAGGATGGGCTAGCTGTATTGCGACGGTTGCGGGAAGAGAAAAACGCGACTCCGGTGCTGTTACTGACTGCGCGCGGCGAGGTTTCGCAAAGAGTGGAAGGCCTGGAGTTGGGAGCAGATGACTATTTGGCCAAGCCTTTTGCGATGCGCGAATTGGTCGCGCGGGTAAATGCGCTCAGTCGGCGAAGCAGTGGTGACCGTGCGACCACGTTGCGAGTGGCCGATTTGAGCATGAACTTGCTGACTCGCGAGGTCGCGCGCGGAGGACAGAAAATTGATTTGGCGGTGCGAGAGTTTGCTTTGCTGGAATTTCTCATGCGGTACCCTGGTCGCGTTCTCTCACGGACCAGCATTTGTGAGCAGGTCTGGGATTACCACTTTGATACCGGTACGAATGTGGTCGACGTCTACATTAATCGGCTGCGACGTAAGATCGACGATTTTCATGAAGTAAAACTGCTGCAAACAGTCCGAGGTGTTGGGTATATTCTTAAAGGTCCCGAATGAAACGTTGGCCACTCAGCACGAAGCTCACCGTCTGGTCGATGCTCTTGGTCGGTATCGCTGTGGTATCGTGTGCGATCGGAACGGGGTTCTACCTGAAGCGCGCGCAGACCGACATGCTCGATACTGAGCTGAAGGGAGAAGCGAAATATTTCTTCACACAGTGGGAAGATCGCGCCCGGCTTTCGCAGTCAGAACGACTGGCTAGGATTAAAGAATTGATTCCGTACTCGGCGAGCAAGCGTCTAATCGAAATCCGAGATTTGGGAAGACGCTTGCTTTATCGCTCTTTTGAAAGCCCAAAGGTGTCCTTGCCGGTCTCAACCTTGGGCATGCGAACGGCCAAGCTTCACCGGAAGAACTATCGGCTTGGGACGTTTCAAAAAGATGAGCTCATCCTGAGCCTGGCGGGAGGCATGGAAGACATCGAGGAGGACGCAGGCTCTCGAGCGTTAGCGGTGTTAGGGATTCTCCCTTTTATGTTGGTGGTAACCGGGTTTGGCGGCTGGTGGATCGCACGGACCGCCCTGGCCCCGGTTTCGGCCGTAGCGGAAGCGGCAGAACAAATTACTGCTCAACGTCTTGATGCGCGACTGGACGAGCCACCGGTTGATGATGAAATCGGTAGTCTGACGCGGGTTTTGAACGAGATGTTTACCCGATTAAATGAAAGTTTTCGTCAAACCGAGAGGTTTAGTGCTGATGCGTCGCACGAACTTAAAACACCTCTTACTGTTCTGCGGAATAGTATCGAGGATCTGTTGGAATCGCCGACACTCGGAGAGAACGACAGGCAGGGCGTCGCCGGCTTGTTAGAACAGACCCGACGCTTATCCGCAATAACCGAGAGCCTACTCCTGTTATCAAGAGCGGATGCTGGACGCCTGCAATTGGATTTAACCTTGGTGGACGCCTGCGAAATCATCCGGGCTTGCGCGGAAGACGCCGAAATCTTGGCGGAAGAACATGGCATCACGATCGAAAGAAATCTGCCGGAGAGCATCATGGCCGGAGTCGACGCCGGACGGCTGAATCAGATCCTTTGGAACCTGCTCGACAACGCAATCAAATATAACGAACCAAATGGAAAGGTGGAAATTCGAGCAGGAACAGATTCGGTGCAAAAACTGGTCTGGATCGAAATCGGTAACAGCGGGCCGGGCGTTCCCGCGGCCCTAGTCCCGCAGCTATTTGAACGCTTTTTCCGGAGTGACCCGCGAGGAGTCACGGAGGGCCACGGCCTTGGCTTGAGCCTATCTCGAGAGCTGGCTCGGGCTCATGGCGGTGACGTGATATTGATCTCTTCTCGTGCAGGTTGGACCGTATTTCGGGTGACGTTGAGATTAGTCGTGCTGCGCGCAAGGACGGGCACCGGACAGTCCGGTGCGGATCGGGTGCCTGCAGGAACGACTCGACGAAGTGCGCACGCAACGGAGTCTTAGGAGTACTGGAATGGGACTCATAAGTCCTATCAGACTCAGGGGTCCTATGTGCCTCGCTCCCGATGAAGCGAAAAGACTAAATATGGATCGCTTCGCCGAAGGCGGCGCCGGCCGCTTCATGCACGGTTTCGCTGAGGGTCGGGTGAGCGTGAATAGTAGCCTCAATTTCTTCGTAGGTGGCCTCCAGCTTCATAGCGAGTCCAAGTTCGGCGATAAGCTCCGTTGCCTCGGCTCCGACAATATGCGCTCCCAAAATTTCGCCGTGCGGCTCACCGACAAGTAATTTGATGAATCCTTCAGGTTCCCCGGCCGCCAGGGCCTTCCCGTTGGCTGAAAACGGAAATTTGCCGAGCTTGAATTTAAGTCCCTGTTCCTTGGCGGCTCGTTCAGTAAGGCCGATGCTGGCCACCTGAGGCTGGCAATAGGTGCAGCCCGGGAATTCCTTCAAGCGCTGCGGCCGGAAGCCTTTGGTGAAAATGCCTTCTAACGACTGGATTGCTTCCCACATGGCAACATGAGCGAGCCAGGGCGGTCCAATGACATCTCCGGCGGCGAAGATACCAGGAACGTTGGTCTGGTAGCGGTCGTCGACCGAAATAAATCCTTTCTTATCGAGAGTGATGGGCACCCCAACCGGTATGACCGGGCTCACACCGATAGCGATCAACGCGCAGTCGCCTTCCAACTCTTGGGCTTGCTTTCCTTCGATGCTCACACGGACCTGTCCTTTTTCAATCTTGGCGGCACCGACTTTGGTATTGGTAAAGATCTTAATGCCCTGTTTGGAGAGTGACTTCTCGAGCGCCACGCTGATTTCGGTATCTTCCACGGGCAAAACGTTGGGGAGCATTTCGACGAGTGTCACCTCGGTTCCGAAGGCATTGAAGAAATAGGCAAACTCTACTCCGATGGCGCCGGCCCCGATTACGATCAGTCTCTTCGGTTGAGGATCGATGATCATGGCATCATGGCTGTTGACGACGGTCTTGCCATTAACCGGTAGCCCCGGCATTTCGCGGGACACAGCGCCGGTCGCGACCAGGATATGGTCCCCCTCGACAGTCTCTTCTTTCGCGTTGCGATCCTTGTAGGTGACTTTCCCAGCGGCCGGAATAGTCGCTTCGCCGCGCAGATAGTCGATCTTGTTTTTTTTGAAAAGGAATTCGACGCCGCCCGCAAGTTTATCCGCTACGGAACGGCTTCGAGAAATAATCTTGGGCCAATCGTAAGAAAGCTTTTCAAAGCGGAATCCGAACTCGGCCGCCCGCTTTTGCATGAGCTGATAGAGTTCCGCGTTGCGCAGTAACGATTTAGTAGGAATGCAGCCCCAATTCAGACAGGTTCCGCCGGCTCTTTCTTTTTCTACACAGGCCACCCTTTTGCCCAGTTGAGCCGCGCGAATAGCGCCGACGTACCCGGCGGGCCCGCCGCCCACAACGATCAAATCGTATTTCATAAAGTAGTATTTTGGCAGGACACCCTCCTGCGTGTCCGGTTGCCATTTATTTCCGGTAGGGATGCGCTGCTGTGCGTCCGTGGACCGGCGGGAGCCAGTCCCTACCGGGTTCACGGACGCGCAGGAACGCGTCGCTACCGGCTTAGATCAACATCAACGCAGGTGTTTCCAAGAGCCGCTTTAATTCAGCGAGCAAGTGTGCCCCGATCGCCCCATCCACCACGCGATGATCGCAGCTGAGTCCAAGGACGATGCGTTGCCCTGCAACAATTTGGCCTTCAGTGTTCACCGCCGGCTTAGGGACAATCGCGCCGACCGAGACAATCACCGATTGAGGAGGATTAATGATCGCGAAAAACTGTTCAACCCCATATCCGCCTAAATTTGATACGGTGATTGTCCCGCCTTGATATTCTTCGGGCTTGAGTTTCTTCGAGCGAGCGCGGGCCGCCAAATCTTTTATCTCGGCACTGATCTGGCTCAGGCTTTTGCGTTGGGCTTCTCTGATCACTGGTGTGACCAGGCCCTCGTCAATGGCCACGGCGCAGGCGAGTTGAACGTCTGCGTACTGAATGATTGCGTCACCGGCAAATGCTGCGTTGGCTTGTGGCACGCGGGCGGCCGCAACGGCGGTCGCTTTGAGAATAAAATCGTTGACGGTGATCTTCGGTAAGCCGGCGGCCTCAGCCGCGCTATTGATCTGTTGGCGCAACGAGATCAATGGCTGCGCGTCGATCTCCGCCTGCAGGTAAAAATGGGGGATAGTGGTTTTCGATTCCAGGAGCCGATTGGCGATCGTCCGGCGCATGCCGGAAAGTGGAATGCGCTGACCAGTCTGGAGCGCTTCCGGTTCAGGAGCCGTTTTCGGGTGCTCGGGAATCTTTGGCTCGGTCTTAGCGACCGAGAGTACATCGCTGCGAACGATGCGACCACCGGGACCGGAACCAGAGACTTGACGTAATTCGACACCGAGTTCAGCGGCGACTTTGCGAGCGAGCGGCGACGCTTTGGGACGCGACTGAGACGTTTCCGCGGACGGCGCGGATTGCTTTGGGCTCTCGGGAGTTACTTCTGCAGCCGAATGAACTGGCTCTTTGACCGAAGGCTTCTTTTCGGGTGTAGATGGCTCCCCGGCCGTCTCTTTTTCTGTTTTATCCGCGCTGACTTTTTTTGATCCGTTTTGCGGTTTGGGTGCCTCTTCTCCCTCTCCGGTGAGAATGGCCAGCTTTTGCCCCACTTCGACTTTCTGGCCCTCTTCGACGTAAACCTCCGCCAAAGTGCCCTCATCGAATGCTTCCATTTCCATTGTGGCCTTGTCCGTCTCGACCTCAGCGATGACGTCACCAACTTCAACGGAATCTCCGACCTTTTTAATCCAACGAAGAAGAGTCCCCTCCGTCATCGTGTCGCTGAGTTTTGGCATCTCAATGGTGATGGGCATAGTTCGCGTATGAGCTTAGCAGATTTCAAGAACCTTAGCGATCACACGCTGCGGATCGGGTAACTGACGTTTTTCGAGAGGAGGACTGTAAATCGCTGGAGCGTCGAGAGCTGAAACACGGCCAATCGGAGCGTCGAGATCGTCAAAGGCCTTCTCCTGGATGATGGCCGCCAACTGGGCGGCGATGCCGCAGAATGGCTTGTTTTCTTCGACGACAACCGCTCGATGTGTCTTTCGGACTGACTGCAATATCGTCTCTTCATCCAGCGGTCGAATAGATCGGAGATCAACCACTTCAACGCTTATGTCATGTTCGGCAGCCAGAAAGTCAGCGGCTTTCAGGCAGGTCAATACCGCGCGTCCATGAGCAATGAGTGTGAGATGCTCGCCAGCTCGTTTCACATCGGCGAGACCGAGAGGAATGAGGTACTCCGATTCTGGCACTTCCCACTTCTCGCCATAGAGCAGCGTGTTCTCCATGAACATGACGGGGTCGTTATCGCGGATGGCGGTCTTCAGAAGACCCTTTGCATCGTAAGCTGTTGCCGGCGTGACGACCTTTAATCCAGGATTGTTAGCGAGAAGATTTTCCGGGGTGTGGGAGTGAGTGGCGCCGACATTAGTTCCACCATTAGCGGGTCCACGGATGACGATTGGCAGATGAACCCGGCCACCTGACATGTAGCGGATGCAACCGGCATTGTTAACGATCTGGTCAAAGGCAACATAGGCGAAGCTCCAAAACATGAGCTCCATTACCGGCCGCAGGCCCAGCATGGCAGCCCCGATGCCCATTCCAATAAAGCCGGCCTCGCTGATCGGCGTGTCGACTACCCGCCGATCACCGTGCTTTTTCCAGAGTCCCTCGGTAACCTTGTAGGCGCCATTGTACTGGGCGACCTCTTCCCCGATAACGACGACGTTTTCGTCGCGGAGAATTTCTTCATCGAGCGCCGTGCGAAGCGCTTCCCGGTAAGTAATTTCAGGCATAGCAGTAATCAGTCATTGAAGAAGTGGGTCCCGCGAGTCCCTTCGGTCTGGTGGTCAATTTCCCAGTAGACATTCTCAAAGATATCATCCAGGTCCGGGTAGGGACTTTCTTCGGCGAATTTGACGGCAGCGTTTGCTTCCTCTTTTGCTTTCTGATCCATTTCTTCGGCCTGCCCCTCTTTGAGAATGCCCTCATCCGTGAGACGCTTGGACCAGATCCGAAGCGGATCGTGTTTGCTCTTGTATTCTTCGATTTCCTCGGGCGTTCGATATTTCTTGGCGTTGGCATCGGCAACCGAGTGCCCATAGTAACGGTAGGTCTGGATTTCTAATAGTGTCGGCTGGTATTCCCGCCGTGCTCTTTCCATCGCGACATGAGTCCGGGCGCGAACCTCGTAAATGTCTTCGCCCCCAAACACATCCCACGCCATGCCATAAGCTTCGGCTCGCTCGGCCAGGGAACTCTTGAAAGCCGAAGAGCGCTTTTGGCTGGTACCCATCGAATAGCCGTTGTTCTCGATGATGTAGACGACTGGAAGCTGGAAGAGTGCAGCCAAGTTTAGCGATTCGTGAAAGGGACCTTGATTAATAGCGCCGTCTCCCAGGTAGCAAAGACAGCAGCCCTGAAGCTGCTTGTATTTGAGGGCGTAGGCGATGCCAGCGCCCAAGGGAGTCTGCCCGCCGACGATGCCGTGACCGCCCCAATACCGCTTATCCGGCGCGAAGAAGTGCATCGAGCCGCCTTTGCCCTTTGAGCAACCGGTCGCCTTACCGAAAAGTTCGGCCATGCATTCATTCATGCCCATTCCGACCGCCAGGGCGTGTCCATGGTCGCGATAAGCGGTGATGATGTGGTCGTTGTCGCCTAACAGAGAAACAGTGCCGACGGCTACAGCTTCTTGGCCCGAATAAAGGTGAAGAAAGCCTCCCATTCGGCCGAGGTTGTAATATTTGAGAGAGGTTTGCTCGAACCGGCGAATGCGATACATCTCTTGCAGGAACCGCAATTTGTCTTCATTGGTCAATTGCCGGTTGATAGCGGCAGCAACATCGGACGACTGATCAGCCACAGAATACATACGAATAAGTTAAAAGGTTTGGCGTTTTTGCTGTGCAACTGAGGGAGTGGCTTCTCGGACGGAGGAACGGAAAGCGGACTGCGTAAGCAAAAAAACCGCTGTGAACAGGAAATCACTCACCAGTGTGTTTCGCAAAAAAAGGTAGGTAGGAGGAAAATTGGAGTGGCCGATGGTTAGCGCTTGCAACCATCCGCCGACCGTTTTCGGATAGATGACGACTGGAAGCGGTACCGACGAGTCGAAAAACCAATCGACCGTGTTGGTTACAAGATAAAAGAGCAGAGAGCCCGCGATTGCGCCGCCGAGCATCCAAAATACTTTCTTCGTTTGTCTTCGACCCAACCAACGGCCGAGCAAAAGCAAGACGCCGAAACAAAAATACCCGGAAAGCATCCGGGTATCTAAGAGCGGCACATGATAATGGGCGTTAATAAGTACGTCCGATACGAAGAGAGCGAGCAGCGGCCAGAGGTACGCGGCACGCCGATAAAGGAACGCGCCAGAGCAAAGGAAGATGGCGGCAACGGGAGAAAAATTCGCCCAGTATGCGGGCGAACCGGCCAACACATAAAGAAGCCGATAAAGAATGGCGCAAAGTGTCAGGATGATTCCAGGTAGCATGGCCGCGAAATAGATAGACGACACTGTAACGAAATCAAAGTGAATTGAAAAATCAATAGCGACTCCACAATGACGATAAAACAATTGCAAAAAATGTGCTGATAACCAGGTAGACCTGGCAGTAGGAGAGCAATTGTTACTGAGATGGTTCCCGACTGGCGCCAGGGCTACCTGTGGCTCACTTCTACCTTCGCCTCGACGCCGAGACGCGCCATAGTGCGAAGCGGCGCGGTGCGTCTGTATTAACGTGATGGAGCGCTAAGGAATCACGAAGCTACGGTTGAAGCTCGCCGATACCTCGAGAAATTGAGGGACTTGAGAAGACAAATGAAGGGCGTGCGAGTGCCAAATGGAATCCAGCAACTCGCTCAGCGCCAATTTTCGATCATCAAATGCAATTCGTCGATAAGACTATCGATTTTCTTCAAGTCCTTACGGCGCCCCTTTTCCGGTTTGATGTCCAGAGTTCGGCACAGAATAATCATATCGCGGAGATCGCGAATTTTGCTGGCCGGAACCTGGGAACCATTATTTTGAGCTAGGGCAGCCTCTTTGATCTCTTTGAGTTCGGTCTCGATGCGCTGGATATAAACGTCTAAGCAGGCCCGAAAAGACTTGCGGAGAATCTCTACCTCTTCGGCGAAAGACTTGACTGGGGAGATGTCCAAAGACTTAGCCATAGATGTAGTCGTAACTATTGTGCCGGAAAGTGCTTGCATTGTCACGCGAAAGAAAAAGAAGAAGAAAATGTATTTTCAATAATTGGAATATGTGCTGCGTCCATCGGCGGGAGAAGGTGGAGTGTCAAGAGCTTGCGCGCTCCATTTCCTTATTTTTACAGGGTAGGGCCATTTGATCGCGGCCGGCTTCCGGTTAGCCCGATTCGGTTCAGTAGTGCGCGAGAAGGGAGGTAAACGGATCGGCGGGATTGGTTAGCACCGGCACGCAAGTGCCGCGTTGAGTGAAAGATCTGGCTCAGGCGGAAGTTCCACGTGGAACTTTTGACGGTAGGGATGTGCTCGTCCGCGTTCCGGTTCGGCGGTGCGTCCGATTGATCGGTAGTGATGAGCTCCTACCTGTCCAACGGTTAGGGATGCGTTTACGGAACCGGCGGGAGCCGGTTCCTACCGAAGATGGCAACCGCGATATTTGCGTGGGAGATTGGTTTCGACCTTTGCATTCGTTTGGTTCGGAAGTAAAATCACACCTTTTCTCCGTTTATGTGGACCTACCCACAGACATTTGATGTGATCGTGATCGGTGCCGGACATGCCGGGATTGAGGCGAGCGCCGCTGCTGCCCGGCTCGGCTGCGAGACGCTTTTGCTTACTCAGAACCTGGATACGATTGGACAAATGTCGTGCAACCCGGCGATCGGCGGCTTGGCTAAAGGTCATATGGTCCGGGAAATCGATGCGCTGGGCGGCATGATGGCGGAGAATTGTGACGCGACCGGGATCCAATTTCGCATGCTTAATGCCAATAAAGGGCCGAGCGTACGCGCACCGCGCGCCCAATGCGACAAGAAGGCTTATCAGTTTCGGATGAAAGCGCTGCTGGAAGTGACACCGCGCCTGAGGCTTATGCAGGGCAACGTCGCCAAACTGCTGTGTACGCCGGACGGTATTGAGGGCATTGTAACCAATCTTGGTCTCGCCATCGGCGGCAAGTGTCTAGTTGTGACCACCGGCACTTTCATGCGGGGGCTGCTCCATGTCGGACAGCAGAATCAGACTGGCGGGCGTATGGGCGACTCCGTATCGACTTTGAGTGACAATCTCCGGGAGCTCGGGTTCGAGGTTGGACGTTTCAAAACCGGCACGCCTTGCCGGCTCAACGCCCGTTCCATTGATTTCAGCCGGTGCGAACGGCAGGATGGCGATGTACCGCCTCCACTATTTTCCTACGGCGAGGACGATTTTGACGCGGTTGACCAGCCATTTACCCTCAATCGGCGGACCGGCGGAGTGTTCCACGTGGAACAAATGCCTTGCTGGATCACGTATACGAACGAGAGAACGCACGAAATCATTCGAGAAAACCTCAGTCTTTCGCCGATGTACTCGGGCAAAATTGAAGGTATCGGCCCTCGTTATTGTCCTTCGATCGAGGATAAAGTGGTCCGGTTTGCGGATAAGCCGCAACACCAGTTGTTCTTGGAACCTGAGGGCCGCCAGACCAGCGAGATCTACGTGAATGGCCTTTCGACCAGCCTGCCTTTCGAGGTCCAATACGCTTTTATCCGGTCGGTCCCGGGCCTGGAGAAGGCTGAGATCTTACGGCCCGGCTACGCGGTGGAATATGACTATTGTCCACCTACCCAGCTCGATCAAACGCTCCAGACGCGCCTTGTACCGGGACTATTCTTCGCCGGTCAAATTAATGGCACTTCCGGTTACGAAGAAGCAGCTGCCCAAGGCCTGATTGCCGGTGCGAACGCCGCACTGAGAGTTCTGGAAAGGCCGGCCTTTAGCCTGCAGCGAAGCGAAGCGTACATCGGTGTGCTGATCGATGATCTCGTGACCAAAGGGACGCAGGAACCGTATCGCATGTTTACGAGCCGCGCCGAATTCCGATTGCTGCTGCGCCAGGATAACGCTGATTTGCGTCTCACTCCTAAAGCGTTTGCCGCCGGACTTATTGGTGCTGTGCCATGCCGCCGAGTGGCTATCCGCGAAACGCAGATTCGACAAGCAAAAGCACTCGCAGCTGCAACTCGCTATCAAGGCGTCCGGCTGGACCAATTGCTGAAACGTCCAGAGTTTACCGTCGACCAACTCCCGAACGACCTGGTCAGGCAGTTTCCGCGATCGGTTTGGGAACAGGTTGAAACGGACTCTAAGTACGAAGGGTACATACGGAGGCAGGAAGACGCGATAACAAGGGCGGCACGAGCCGAATCGAAAGCGATTCCTCTCTCGATAAACTATGCCAATATCCTGGGTCTCCGGGCGGAAGCGCTCCAGAAGTTCAACAAAATTCGGCCCGGCACACTCGGCCAGGCCGGTCGGATCAGCGGGATCACCCCGGCTGACATAGCTCTGCTCAGCATTTATTTGGAAAAAGTGTAACTTTGTGCTGCTCCACCGGGTTCTCGCTCTGTTGTCGATCGGCGAATCGTTGGCGACCTAGCTCACACCGGCTCATTGTGCGGTGTTTTGTTCGTTTAATCTGAACCCGGACCGCCAGGAGCCGATCCGATTCACGGGCGAGGCTGCGCGGAATCCGTTCGAAAACTTTCACGAGGCACTTGACAACAGTTAGGAACCTAATATTTAAGGCGGTTAATCATGGCGCGCGGCGAACCAATCATCAAAGAATTGCCCCATTACGATGTATTGCTGCAGGAATCGCAACAGTACCCGGAACTCGATCCCTCTGCGTGCCTCGCCTGGATGCATCTGCTAAAAACGGGAGATGAATTACTTGCATTGAACGATCAATTCCTTGCATCCCAAGGTGTACGCCCCGGCCGATTTAATCTTTTAATGATTGCCGGGCATTGTGACGATCCCCCTAGCCCGGCTGAACTCGCGGATTGCACCGGAGTCACTCGGGCCACTGTGAGTGGACTCTTGGATGGTATGGAACGGGACGGATTGGTAGTCCGTGAGGTTGATCCGACAGATCGGCGGCATATTCAGGTACAGTTGACGAAAGAGGGACGAGCTCTATTAGACCGAATCCGGCCGGCTTATTGTCGTTGGTTTTCCGAGTTGGTCGATTCGCTGACGGAAGCCGAGCGGCAGCTGCTAATCGCTTTGTTAGAGAAAATTCAACTCCAACTTGCAGCAGTCCGCTCGGAGGACAACCACCCCTCCAAAGCGGCTTAACCGTCGCCCCTTTATGAAAAAATTCGTCAAGTATCTCGTCGCGATTGTGCTGATGATCGTGGTCGTCGCGCTCATTTACGGCGGACTGACCGTATTCAAGGTGAACCAGATCATGGGTTTCATGCAGATGGCGAAGTCGGGGGCGTTTGCGCCGCCGCCCACCGCCGTTACCACGAAGGTGGCCGAAAAGTCTGAATGGCAACCGACTCTTGAAACGATAGGCACAGTCATTGCGATCAACGGTGTTACCATCAGCACTGATCTGGCGGGAATCGTGAGCAAGATTGCATTCGATTCTGGGAGCCAGGTGAAAGTGGGCGATCTCCTTGTTCAACTGAACACTGACCAGGAACAGGCGCAGCTTGCCCAGGCCGAAGCGCAAAGGGACTGGACCCAAATTACCCTCACTCGAAACCAGGGCTTGCTCGAGAAAAGAACAGTTTCACAGTCGGACTTCGACAGTGCTACCGCACAATTTCATCAGGCGCAGGCCACGGTCGATCAATACAAAGCGGTCATCGCTCGGAAAACACTGCGAGCGCCTTTCGTGGGGATCGTAGGAATTCGACAAATTAATCTGGGCCAGTACTTGAATACTGGCGACCCGGTCGTCACCCTTCAATCTTTCGATCCGATCTACGTAAATTTTAGTTTGCCGCAACAAAACCTCGGCCAAATAACTGTGGGTCAGCCCGTGGAAATCACTTTGGATGCCTACGGCGACAAGGTCTTCAACGGAAAGATCACGGCGATCAACTCGCTAGTGGACCAAAACTCCCGGAACATCCAGATCCAAGCCACGTTGCCTAATTCGGACACACTGCTTCGACCAGGAATGTTCGCAAAAGTGAAGGTAGTATTACCGGAGGCTCAGGAGGTGGTGGCAATCCCATCTTCCTCCATCCATTACGCGCCCTACGGTGACTCCGTGTTCATCGTATCGGACTTGAAGTCACCGGACGGCAAGAGCTACAAAGGCGTGAAGGAACAGTTTGTTAAACTTGGACAAAGCAAAGGCGACCTTACGGCTATTGTTTCTGGCTTGAATCCGGGAGACGAGGTTGTTACTTCGGGTGTCTTTCGTTTGCGAAGTGGCGGAGCAATCATTGTAAATAACAAAACCGTACCAGGCAGCGACCTTTCACCAAATCCCTCCGACAGTTAATCACTCAGGAGACCTCGAACCCCGGACAACTCGATGAACTTTACGGATATTTTCATTCGGCGACCTGTTCTCGCGTGGGTAATTAACATTCTGATTTTGCTTGGAGGCTTCCAGGCCCTTCGCAATCTGAATGTTCGCCAATACCCGAAGAGCGATATCTCGGTTATCACGGTGACTACGGCCTACTACGGCGCCAATGCTGACCTGGTGCGGGGCTTCATCACGACGCCGCTGGAACAATCGATCGCCAGCGCCGAGGGGATCGATTACATGACCTCGGAAAGTGTGCTCGGCACCAGCACGATCAGCGTACACCTCAGGCTGAATTACGACACGAACGCGGCGATGACCCAGGTGCAGACCAAGGTCAATCAGGTACGCAACCAACTGCCGCCGGCCTCCCAGTTGCCGGTGATTCAAATCGCATCGGTCGATAATCGGTTCGCGTCGATGTATCTCAGTTTTTACTCCAAGGATTTGGACCGCAACCAGATCACCGACTATCTGACACGGGTCGTTCAGCCCAAATTGTCGGCAATCAACGGGGTTCAACAAGCCGAAATCCTCGGAGCTCGCGTTTTTGCCATGCGAATCTGGCTGAAGTCGGATCGCATGGCGGCTTTGAACATTTCGCCAACGCAAATACAAAACGTTCTTCAGGCGAATAATTATCTTTCGGCGGCGGGTCAAACGAAAGGCTCGATGACCGCGATCAACTTAGTCGCGAATACCGACCTGCAATCGGTTGAGGACTTCAAACAATTGGCAATCAAACAATCGAATGGTGCAATTGTCCGGCTACGCGACGTCGCCGACGTCGAACTCGGAGCTCAGAGCTACGATTCAGATGTACGGTTTTCGGGAAATACGGCGACTTTCATGGGCATCTTCGTTCTGCCGACGGCCAACGCCTTGGACGTAATCAAGTCGGTCAGGGCGGCGCTGCCGGAGATCCAGAAACAGCTCCCCACCGGCATGGAGTTGGACATACCGTACGATTCCACGGAATATATCAGCAGCGCGATCCATGATGTCACGGAAACGCTGATCGAGACGCTTTGCATCGTCGTGATCGTCATCTTCCTTTTTATGGGATCGCTTCGCGCCGTAATCGCCCCGGTTCTAGCCATCCCGGTCTCGTTGATCGGTGCGATCTTTCTGATGCTGCTTTTCGGTTTTACCCTCAATTTGTTGACCCTGCTGGCGATCGTTCTTGCGGTCGGTTTGGTCGTGGATGACGCGATTGTGGTGGTGGAGAACGTAGAACGCCACATCCAGGAAGGGCTGACTCCGATTAACGCAGCGCTGAAAGGGGCCCGCGAGTTGTTTGGTCCTATCATCGCGATGACGATCACCTTGGCGGCTGTCTATGCGCCGATTGGTATCCAGGGCGGGTTAACGGGGACGCTGTTCCGTGAGTTCGCTTTTACACTGGCAGGAGCTGTCATCGTTTCCGGGGTGGTCGCGCTCACGTTGTCGCCGATGCTCGCATCGCGGCTGCTAAAACCGGGCTTTACGGAACGCGGTCTCGCTGGCTGGATCACCCGGCGATTTGACGCCCTGCGCGGTGGGTATACCCATGTTCTGTCCGGGCTATTGGGCGTGTACCCTGTGATCATCATATTCTCGGTGATCTTGTGGCCACTGATGTTCGTGTTCTTGGCCATGTCTAAGAACGAACTAGCGCCCAAAGAAGACCAAGGAGTCATTTTCGGCATCGTCCAATCGGCGCCCGATTCCACACTGGATCAGACGATGTTGTTTGCCCGTGACGTAAACGATGTGTTCAAGAGCTTCCCGGAAACCGCCCAAACCTTCCAAGTCACGCCGATTCCCGGTCCCGGCTTTTCCGGTCTGGTAGCGAAGCCGTGGAAAGAGCGTACCCGGACGATGGATCAATTACTACCTGAGGTGACCAAGAAGATGGCCGCGATCCCGGGAGTCAATGTGCTTGCGACAGTTCCTCCGGCTCTCCCGGGCGGCGGCAATTTTCCGGTGGAGATGGTAGTACTTTCGACCGCGGAACCGCGTGAGATGATGGATTTTTCTAACCAGCTTCTGGCTGCGGCCAATAAGAGCGGAAAATTCTTCTTTGCGGATTCCGATCTGAAATATGACCAACCCCAGACCCGGATCGTATTTGATCGCGATAAGGTTGCGGCGATGGGGCTCAACCTCCAGCAAGTCGGCGGCGACCTTACGACATTACTCAGTAGCGGTTATGTGAATTATTTCAGTATTCAGGGGCGAAGTTATCAGGTAATCCCCCAGCTGAAACGGGCGGAGCGGCTGACGCCGGCAGATCTAGTCAACCGGTACGTCACTGGCCCTAACGGCACGCAAATTCAGCTTTCGACGATTGCGCATCTCGAACGCGAAGTGCAGCCCGAAACGCTCAATCATTTCCAGCAACTCAACTCTTTTACCATCTCCGGGGCCAATGGCTTCGGCGCCTCGATCGACGACTCCTTGAAAGTCTTGGAAGATGAAGCCGCCAAGATCCTGCCGCGCGGCTATACGATAGAGTACGCAGACGAGTCGCGCCAACTGCGCAAAGAAGGAAACGCTTTCTTTGGGACGATGATCCTTTCACTGATTGTAATCTACCTGGTGCTGGCGGCGCAGTTTGAGAGCTTCCGCGATCCCTGGATAATCTTGCTTGGCTCCGTGCCGCTGGGTCTGGTCGGGGCAATGGCCTTTTGCTTCCTGGGATTCACCAGCATGAATATTTATAGCCAGGTTGGCTTGATCACATTGGTGGGACTGGTCTCAAAGAACGGCATTTTGATCGTCGAGTTTGCCAACAAACTTCAGGAACAGGGTCGCGATAAATTGCATGCAATCGTCGAGGCGTGCGGCGCTCGTCTGCGCCCTATTTTGATGACTTCCGTAGCAACCGTCTCCGGTCACTTTCTACTGATGTTCGTTACCGGTCCGGGTGCGGGAGCAAGAAACAGCATCGGCCGAGTACTGGTACCCGGAATGATCATCGGTACCTTTTTTACCCTGTTTGTCGTGCCCTCAATCTATCTCTTCTTGGCCAAGAACCATTCGAAGGATCGGGAAAGCCGGGGTGAAACGCCGAAGACAGAAGAAAGAAAACTGCAGCCCGCGCTTGCCTAATTTGTTCGAGTCTCGCTAAATTTCACCAGTCGAGAGACTCGTCTCAAAGGTTCTCCAAGCAGTCATGAACGTTTCAAAGAAGGGCAACGTTAGCTGATCCTATGGATAACTCGGCGCAAAATGGAGCGTCGAGAAATTCATTCGGCTACTCATTGAGGCTTGGAAGCTAGAGAGGCGCTTGGAACGGCCAAATGCCTGCGTTTGGCCGTTCTTATTCTCGCCATTTTGGGTAGCGCGTGCCTCGGTGGCCTAAGGCATGTTTCCGATCGTGCTTGGCTATGCGCTGCCCGCTGTCCTTCGGTTAGCAAAAAGATGCGTGCGACTGGTACGCTAATCAATGCTGAAACGAGAATTCGCCGTCGGTTTTGTCATTGGCAGCATTGGATCTTCTATGAAGCAGACAGGACATCTCTCACGTAACGGAGTGCGGTGCCGGGCACAATGGGTTAGAAACGCCAGTGCCCATTGATTTCTAATCAATGCATGTGCCGATAGCTAGTCATCGACCTTAGTACTGGTGGGATCCCGGGGAAATGTGCGAGGATCACGAGCCCTCCATCATTAATTTCAAGGAAAGGCATCGGCCCCCTGCGCTGGTAAAGCGATGAACAACATTATCAATCCCAGCAAGTTCACACACGGGCACCATCTACCGTAGCGATCTAAGAAAGTTTGGAGTTCCAGTTTTCCCTTAAACTCACCAAGAAATCTATCGAATGTCATTATCCGATAGCTTTAGGTGCCAAGGCTACGCAATTGGCTGCGAAATCCAGGCGAAATCAAAAAATCGTCCCGGTTTTGCCAGCTCCTGGCCCGCCCAAGGACCGCCCATGCCCTTAACCGGGCCGCTCTCGAACGTTCCACTTCAAGACGCAACGCTGTCTCATACATTCACTATCAACCACTCTGCCCGTCTTTACATGGGGTACCGCTGGTATGATGAACAGAAGATTCATCCGCAGTTCTGCTTCGGGTTTTGAGGCTGTCATCCCGTCGAAGCCGGAATGGATTGGAGTCTGTGGGGTTGGCATGATGGAAGCTCTTGCGAAATCCGTTTCAGTTGATTTCTGCTTTGGGAGTGAGATTTCGTGCGCGGACTAACGCTCACCTGCAGCCTTCGTGAAGAAGGCAATGGGTGAGCCCTTCTGCTGCCGGAAGCTGGCCGGCTGCTTGCCATTCAGGTCTCTATACCCGTATTCGGTCGCAGCCTCTGCTGAGATGACGACGGTGCCACTCTTGGCCATCAAGCTCGAGTCGTTATAGAGATGGGCAATCGCAACGCCTGAGAACTGAGGCGTCTCTTGCGCGTCAAGGATCTTGTCTCCATTCGGAAGCTTAGACAACAGATCTCGCGCCCGTTCTGTCCCGGTCGGTCCGGGCCACAAGGAAACAACCGCAACACCGTAAGGAGCGAAATCCGCCGCCATATCGAATGTCAGCTTGTCGAGGCCAGCCTTCGTTGCGCCGTAGGCTGGATCAAGGTGATATGAGACGGCGCCGTAATACGAGATGTTCACGATGAGTGAGTGTTTCGCCTTAACCAACAGAGGTGCGGCGTAGTAGCTGGCCACGAACGCTGATCGCAAACCAACATTAAACTGATCTGCAATTTCGAGGCTCTTCTCCCAGAACGGTGGAGGTGCCAACGGATTCGCTCCGATCAGCGTGGCACTGTTCACCAGTATGTCTAGTCGACCGTGATCGGCATTCACACGCGTGAACAATGCACGAATCTGGTCGTCGTCAGAATGATCGCAAGCGACCGCGACTCCTTTTCCTCCAGCCGCCGTGACTTCCTCAGCAACGCCGTCGATCGTACCCGATGAGGCATTGGATGATGTCGAAAGCGTTCGACCGGTGACGTACACCGTCGCTCCATACTTTCCAAGCTGGGTCGCGATGCCTTTGCCAATTCCGCGACTGGCGCCGGTCACCACAACGATCTTGTCTTCTAACAATTTCTGCTTCATACCTCGCCTCGTTTCATTCCACTCTCTTGCGCAGATCTTTCTACGCAAGTAGGAAATGGCCGGCATCGCATTTGATTTGCGCTGGGGCCTCGACTGGGGAGAACGTTGCCTTCGCTTCCAAACGCAAAATATGCAACAGCATATTTTTCAGTTCGTAAGCGAACTTGACGAACTTCAAAATACTACCCCTTTAGCCCCCTCGTCTCACTGTTCCTCTGTTCTGAGTTTTGGGTAAAAGCAGGGGCCCCTCTACAGCTCAGCCTTTGACGCCGCCGGAGAACGTCTGGACGAAATAGCGGCGGGCAAATCCGAAGGCGATCACGGCCGGTAGCATGTAAAGGATCGCGAGTGCGCTCAAGAAGCCGTAGTCAATCTGCTGGACGCGCAGAAAAGCGCGAAACAGTCCGAGTGGCAACATCTGAAGCTCGGTTGAAGACAGCAAGATAAGCGGCATTAGGAAATCCCCCCACGCGGAAATAAATGCAAAAAGACCCGCCGCAGCGAGGCCTGGAAGAGCTAGCGGTGCAATCACGAAGCGAATATGCTGAAACAGGCTTGCCCCGTCGACGAGCGACGCGTCTTCATAGTCGTGAGGGATGGTGTCGAAGTAGGTTTTCATAATCCAGAGCGCAAGCGGCAACTGCATGGCGGCAAAGACCAGAATCAGGCCTAAATATCCATTGATTAAGCCGACTACCAGCATGACCGGGCGTACCGATTCGGGATTTAGGAAACTGCGGACAAACGATCCGACCGCGTTGTTACCGGTAAGTAGAATCTTATATAGCGGGACAATTAGAGCCGGTGGTGGTACGACGCGGACTAAAATTATGGTATAGAGGAATGGCCGTTTCCACCACGCCCTTGTCCGCGACAGCGCGTAACCCCCGAAGCCCGCGAATACCAGGACAATGATGGTAGAAGTCCCGACAACGATGAATGAGTTAAGAAACCATCGAGCACCCCCCTCGCGCACAAAAATGCCGATGTAGTTGTTAAGCGTCCAAGGGCTAGGCCATCGAAGGAACAATGAAGCGTTTCCATCGAAGGAGGCCAGAATCAGCCAAACGAAGGGAATCACACAGAAAATTGAGATCAGCGAAAGAGTTACATACGCGACCACATCACCACCAAACACAGTGGAAATAGCAAGTTTCGATTTGGTCATAACTTTAAACCTGGACTTTGAGAGCGCGCACGTAGACCAAGCCGATAGCCATAGAAATGACGAGAGTGACCACCGCTACCGCCGAACCGTATCCGAGCTGAAAGGCTGTGAAGGACTGATTGTAAATGTAGATGCCAATAATCTCAGTGGCGTTGCCAGGGCCGCCGCGGGTGAGCGCATAGATGAACCCAAAAATCGAGATGGTCGTGACAGTCGAGATCAGCATGTAAAGAAAAATGTTCGGCATGATCAAAGGAAGCGTGATGAACCTGAAGATCTGGCGAGGTGAAGCACCGTCGATCCGGGCAGCTTCACAGATCTCAGGGGGCACCGCACTAAGACCCGCCATCATCAGGATCATCGCAGAGGCTATGCCACGCCAGGTGTTAGCAACAATGATCATGAGAAGGGGAAACTGCTGCAACCATTGCACCGAGGGGATTCCCAAGCCGCCCAGTAGCCGATTTAGCGTCGAATGTTCGCCGCCGGCCAGCATGGAAATCCAGATATAGCCAGCGACTACTTCAGGCACAGCATTCGGCAAGAGGATGATCGAGTTGATCAAATTTTTGAAGCGAAGCGGCCGGCGCAGCAAAACCGCTGACGCGAGTCCCAGAACGAACTGGCCGATCACGGCCGAGCCAAGCACAAACCAGAAGGTGACGACCAGCGAATGCCAGAAGCTTCCGTCGTTAAAGAGCCGCACATAGTTGAGCATGCCAACAAAACGCGGGTTGGCTGCCGCCACTCCAACCAGCGCGGCGTTCGTCAGGCTCAAATAGATCGAGTAAAGCGCCGGGTAGACGACGAGAGCACCTATGAGAAGGACGCAGGGCAGAATGAGGAGCTGAAGCTGCCACGATCTGCGTTCATTATGGATCGTCATATGAGCTTGCCAGTTCGTAAGAATGAACGACTGAGGAGCGTCTGTGGAAAGACCGGAGACGACCGCAGGACTGGTCGTCTCCGGTACGCAATTTCTGAAAAAATTATTTAACGGCTCCGTCGCCGAGAACCTGTTTGACGTAGTCAACCAGGATCTTCTGAGCGCCTGCCGCATCAGTCTGCTTGCGAAGCAGTGCCTCAGTTGCGCGCGACACACCTTCGGCAACCGCTGAAAAGCCCTCAGCGGTCTTCATATAGGTTCCCGTTCCGTTCTTCAGAGCGGCGAGAATTGGAAGCAGCTCCTTTAGCTTTTGGAAGTCTGGATCAGCCGTCGCATCGCTGCGGCCTGGGATATTACCCACATTTTGCGAGTATGCCACATCCGCCTTCACCGAACCAAGCTCGAGCATGACTTTCTTGGCGAGCCCAACATTAGGCGATTTGGCGTTCACCGCCCATGGACTATCGAGGTCGACAAGCACGTACTGCCCTCCCTGTTTACCGGGAACCTCCCAGGTGCCGACGACATCAGTGACATTCGGGATCGGATTTTTGCTCTGTGAACCCCAGTCATAGATATAGCCCCATGAACCGCCGGTCGTTGCAACCAGTTTGCCGGCCGGAAACATTTCATACTTCGGCACCACCCAAGGCTCTGGCTCCAGCAGCGGCTGGATCGGCATCAGATCGTTGTTGATGAGATCAGCGTAGAAGCCGAACGCTTCCTTTATCCCTTGCCCGGTCAGGCTGAGCGTGCCGTCATTGTTGGCGATCTGCGGTGTTGAGGTGCCAACAATCAATAGCCTGAAGCCCTCAGTGAAGGAACCGCCGCCCCAGGTGATACCCGCCGGAAATAGAAGTCCGTACGCACCGGTCTTGGCTTTGATCTCCTTGGCGCGGTCGAGAAGCTCGGCCCAGGTCTTAGGTTGCCCGGTCGAAATACCAGCCTTCTCCAATATGTCGCGACGATAGTAGATCTGCTGGACGTTCAGCATCGCAGGCAGAACGTAGATCTGACCATCCTTGCTGGTCGCCATGGCCTTGCCGACATCAAAGGACTGCGCATAGCCGTCCCAAGCCTTGAACTCTGTGGTAATGGGAGCCAGATAGCCCGCCGCGACCATGTCGGCGACATCCTGACCATGGGGTGCAGTAAAGATGTCCGGCGCATCGCCTGCTTGAAGTTCGGTTAGAAGCTTGGTTAAGTAATCTTTCTCTGGGGCGGGATATTCGACCACTTCAATGTTGACGTTGTATTTTTTTTCTATTTCCGGCACGACCTTGTTCAGCGCATCGATCCGCGCCTGACGATGCTCGGCGATACGGATCGTTTTAGCCTGGGCGGAGCCAATCGCTAGCGCAGAGGCCAGAGTAATCCCCGCGAGGATTATCGTTCTAAACATTGATCCTCCTTTTCATTTTGCGAGGCGATTGCGGCCATCGCCATTTGTGTGTATACGTTTGCATAACGCGAAGGTGTAGGCGTCTTGATCTTCGATGTCAAATACAATTTACAGAGTGAATTAATGTGATCGACAGAAACCCTCAAATAGTGTAAACGTTTCCACGTATGGTTGGTAATAAGGTTTTGCAACTTGGGTTGATCGGCACGGGACATATGGCGGCAAATTATGCGCACAGCTGGGTCTCTATGCCGGAGGTTGCATTTGTAGCAGTGAGCGACGTCAATGCTGTTTCACGGCGGAAATTCATCGATATTTGCCGTAGCGCGGGGCGACCCGAGCCGCGAGAATTCGGCGATTTCAGGTCGATGCTAACTGCCTGCCGGGACGAGCTAGACGCGATTTATGTGTCTACACCGCACGCTCTGCATGCGGAGCACGGGATCGCCGTAGTCGAGTCTGGTCTGGATCTGCTACTCGAAAAGCCAATGGTAACGACGGTGGCAGAGGCGCAACGGTTGATTTCAGCACGGGATAAGAGCCGTTCTACCGTCGTAATCGCCTTTCAGGGCGCTCTATCGCCTTTGATTGCAGATACTCTCTCGCGCGCCCGGGCAGGTGAATTCGGCGAACTCGTCAGCGTGGCCGGCACCATCTGGGAGAACTGGTCCTCACGATACGAGGGGCATTGGAAGCAGCAACTGGACTTGTCGGGAGGCGGCTTTATGTTCGACACCGGCGCCCACATGATGAACACCGTTTGCCTTTTGGCTGACGCGGATTGTGAACGGGTGTCTGCCCTTGTGAATAACCGGGAGCGGAGCGTAGACGTTGTCTGTGCGGTCGCGGGCCGGCTAACTACTGGCGCCCTTTTGACCCTGAACGCTGCCGGCGACGGACCAGCTGGCTGCAGCTCGCAGATTGCGTTCTTTTACACCCAAGCGATCGTTCGTATTGACGCGTGGGGCGCCTGGCGGGAGATCGCTGCTGCCGGAACTCCAGGAGTTCGTGAAGAGGTTGAAATCAAGAACAATCCGCTAAAGAGTTTTCTGGCGATTCGTGCTGGCGATGCGGAGAACCTCTCGACCGTAGAAGCTGGACTGCGTTTCGCGCGCCTTTGGGATGCGATCAAAGCGTCTGCCACCGGAAATGGAGAGCCCGTCGCGGTGGGTCCTGTTGCGAGGGCGGCGAGGTAGCGTGAAAGAGCGAATTACCTCTAAACAACTGGCAAAGCTCGTTGGGGTCTCATCCGCAACTATCTCCCGAGCATTTTCACCGAATGCGCGAATCAGTGAGCAGACGCGCCTACGGGTTCTCGCGATGGCACAGCAGTACGGGTATCAGCCCAACGCTATCGCTCGCACGTTGAACAATCGGCGATCTCGTCTAGTAGCAGTTGTAGTCAATACTATCGGCAACCAATGCGAAGCAGAGCAGTTAGAAGTACTTGTACATCAGCTGCAGGCTCGAGCTCTTGTTCCAATTATTCTGTGCTGCGGGGATACTACCGACCGTTTGCAGTTGATGCGCCTCGCATCAACTTACCAGGTTGATCATGCGATCATCTTCTCCGATTTAGTGCCACTGAAGGATGCGGTGCAAATATTCAGGACGACCTGGCCGATTCTTGTTTCGGCGGAAACGATCGAAGACACGAGAGTTTCGTATGTGCGTGTGGATGGGACAGAGGCAGCCTCACAAATTATCGACAAGCTGGTCGGCGACGGTCGCGAGCACTTCGCTTATCTGTACGGCAGGAACTCGAGTTGGATAGACAAGCAGCGCCGGGACTGGTTCAGCAGCGCCTTAGTTAGGCGTGGGCTGGCGTTCGAAGCAGAAGGTCATGGCGACTATTCATACGAAGCGGGGTTTAAGGAAGCTTCTCTTCTCCTGAGCCGCTCGAAAGTTGACGCGCTGGTTTGCGGCAATGACGTGATGGCGATTGGTGCACGCGACGCGGCAACCCGTTTGCTCAACCACAATGTGCCGGGCGATTTGGCTATCGTCGGTCAAGATGGCATCGCCATGGCGGGTTGGGGGTGCCACGACCTGACCACGCTTCAACTCGATCAGGTAGCCCTCATCGACGCAATCGTGCAACTCATCGAGAGGCACGAGACCGGCAACGGTGCAGCTCCCACCATCGTTGTCAAATGCAGGGCTCGGTGGGGTTCAACCACCTAACCCCGCAAATCTCAAACCCTTTGGGCGAATGAAATCTCTGACCCCTGTTTCGATCCCGGTGAGCATCGGTTTGTTCATAGGGAGTTAGTCTTGGTTTTTTCCCGGCAGCAGTAAGCGGGTGACCAGGAAGCGGTAAATGAGCGCGGCCACCAGCACGATGACCACAAGGAGAATGCCTTTCCAGAAGGCGTAGTCCACGACCTCTTTCCCGCCGGCTTGTGCCTGTTGCACGACCGGGCCGACCTGCGCCGAAAATTGGGCGAGGTTGGACGAACCCATCGTACGGTCAAGCATGCCGAGCAATTCCGTCAGTCGCCCCGCCGTCGCTTCGATTTGCGCGGCGCTTTGCGTGTAGTCCTCGATGCGAAACGGCACGGCGTTTGCCGGCGGCGGCTCCCCACTTTTCGGTTCGCCCACCCCAAAACGTTTCATCAAAGCGTCAAAGGTCGTGAACGTTGTGTTCAGAGAAGCGGAAAACTGCGTTCCCTGTCCCATGAGTGACGCGATGTCTTTTTCCTGCGTCTGGAGCGCCTTGACAATCTCCTCGCGCTCGGTGCTGAGCTGTTTGGGCAACTGTTCGGCCACCCAGGCGAAGCGCTCCACGGAGCCGGAGAGATGGGTCGAGTTTGAGATCAACTGCTGCACTGCGGGCATTTCCACCGCATTGACGCTCAAAAGTTCCGTCTGCCACCGCAGCAGCGTTGGCATCTTCTCGGTAACGAAGAGCGCGCGCTCGGCGAACATCCGTGTCCGGGCAACTTCGCGCACGGCCGGTTCCATGCCGGCGAGCGGATCAACATTGAGCAGACCGAACACGCTGCCCGGTTTGCTGACCTCGTTCTGGCCGAGCGCCGCGACTCGCGAAGCGAAATCCAGCGAACGCAACGCGACCAGGCTCTCCCGCAGCGGATTCTGGCGGTGCCACGCCACGATCGATTGGCGCAAATCCGTCTGTTGCTCGCGCTTTAACACCTTGCCGGCGAGCTTCCAAATGTCCGCCTCGGCGCTCTGGGAATAGGCCAGCATGGGCAGGGCGGATTTGCCGAAGACTTTGGGCTGCCAATAATCCTCCAGCGTCATTCGCATTACCGTGACAAAAACGGTCATGTCGAGCAGATCGGCGACGGCGTTCGCGCCGGAGGCGATGGACCAGGTTTCGCTGCCGATCGCAATTTTCAGCTGCAGCACTTCGGCGGGAGAGAGCGCGTCGGTGCCACGCCGAAGATTGTCCACGCCGCCAACCATTCGCATCGAGTATTCGTCTGCGAAGCGCAACAGCGACTCCTGCACCTCCACCAGCAATTCGGCCTGCTTGTCCATTTTGCCCGATTTGCCAGGGAAGAGCCGGCCCAGAATCGGCACGGCACCTTGCAACACGCCGCAGTTTGCGCTGAGCGCGAGAAGCAGGAGGCTTAGATAAAGCAACCTGTGGCGAGTTCCTGGCCGCGGCCCGCTTCGCGTCGCGGAGGCCGCTCGAAAATTCTGCTGGTGAGTTTTCATTCGTTCGTTGAAGTAAGATGAATCCCGCCCTCTGAAGTGGGCCGTGCCAGGATGGTTGTCAGCGACGGGTAAATGTATTTTGAGCCGTCGCGGGAGTTGACCCACCTCAACGGTTCTTTTTTATTGTTATGCACTGGTTCTCATGCGCTTTCTCTTAGGGCTAGTAAGAGTAAAATAGTTTTAGGGTTAGGGCTGAAATCTCGCCCAGGTAATTTACAGCTTTCAAAAACTACTGCCGCTTTCTTGATCTCGTAGGGTCCCCATATGCCGACGGCAATTTTTTTAGTCACCGCGAGCTTCAGTGTCTCCGCCAGATTGAAGTTTCTCCCGACGGCGATCGGACATTTGTTCAATTTCGGAAAAATGCGGCTGCCGAAGCCATCGAAAACACACAGGTGCGGATTAGTATCAAAATCGTGAGGCACCCAACTGATTGTAAATGCTTCAAAATTCCGGTTCTTATATCTCCCTCGTCTGAATCCCGATGTCAGGCTAGGCTGTTTACCCTCGCCGAGCACGCGTATCACTGAGATGAACGAGTGCGACGGCTGCGGCTTAATCCATCTGTCTTGGTAAGCGAAAGGAATAACAAAATAGCGGTCCTGTGCATTGACTCCCGGTCCCGGGCGCGCTGCAACCTTGGCCTTGATGCGGTTGACGATCTGCTCGTATAACGGCACATCAAAGTTAGAGAAGTCGACATCAGCTTTTAGCAATCCTGCGTGAACGGAAACGCACGGATTGAAAAGCAAAGCACAAGTTGCGACCCAACTAGCAAGAGGGTTGATTCGTCGCTGGATTCTCCGCTGCACTCCGCGGCCGCTGGGGAGCAGCCACTCGCCTTCATTATTCACGAGCCCATTGAACAATCTCGAAAAGCGGTTCGCCATACTCATTGTCTGTGTCGGTGTTTAGAATTTTGCTAAAAAGGCCCCACCGACATCGCGAGTGCCGTAGTCAGCTGAACCACGCCGATTTCGGCATTTCGCGTTTCGTCAGTTGCGCACCGCCCCAGCGCCGCTTGTCAGCTTATCCATCACCTGGTTAATGCTAACCCTGGCATTGTAGCCATTGTACCACGAATGCCTGCGCAGGAACCAGCAGGAAAACGCGCAGCCGTGTGTCTCTGAGGGTATTTGCTTCCCGTAAAACCAGCGTGTTAGGTTGGTCGTATCTACCGGCTGCCAACGAAAACGAGAACGCCAGCGGCAATTCTGAACGCTGCCTTCTGTTGGACTTTATTTCCATTAGACGGCACGGCAGATGGTACTCTAATATCCGAACCGAATGCATGATCCGTTTAATTCGGCAGATAGTTCTATCGGCACCCGGCAACTGATGGCGGAACTTAACTATCTGTATAAATGCGACGAAAAGCGGCATGCATATGTCGCTCGAACCGCTCTGGAAAGTGGGGCGGTCATAGAGGATAACCGTCCGTTTCTGATAATCCTGCAATCAGAGAATGATCAGGCGACGGGCCAATACTTTCCCATTGGGACAGGACTCTATAACACCATAAATCTTCGATTCCATTGGGATAAGGTTTCGGTGCCCGATAGGCACGGACACAAAGTATCCGAACAGGAGTTCTACACTCGGACACCCGGCAACAATCCTTATCTAGTCAAATTATCACGTGCTGGATTGTTAGGGTGCCAAAGGATATTATTTGGGGTCACGGCGGACTGTGGAGCGACAACTCTGTCGCCATGTTGGGCGCTCTTTTCCGCATGCATTTCCCGCTGGAAGGCGGACGCATCGCGGTGCCTCCTCAGCGCCCTGGCGTTCCAACGAGTCCGGATCTGCAAGAGTTAAATCAAGAATAGCTGCGTTGACAAACACGGTCGTGATCGGACTCAACAGACTTCGTGAGCGCTCAGAGGGCGATTGACAATTCGGCGAGCTGTCACGTATGGACCGACTCTATTCAACCCCCAGTTGGCAGCTTGCGATAGCGCTGTTTATCATTTTGCTGGGCGGAATGTTTGTTGGTTTCCTGCTGGGCAAAAGCGCGGCCCAGCGTGGAGAGCAAGAATCCGGCTCAGCCGATTCCGCTGTAAAGGGGGCAGTGGCCGGCTTGGCGGCATTGCTGCTGGCGTTCTCATTTTCATTCGCTGCGGGTAGGTACGACCAACGTAGGACGCTGGCTGTTCGCGAGGCGAACTCGATTAGGAACACATGGCTCCGCGCGGATCTCCTGGAGGAACCAACGCGGGCTCACCTGCAACAACTGCTTAGCGACTATCTCGAGGCGCGACTCAAGTATCTCGGGGCGGGATTTGATCAGGCGCAAATTGCGGCCTCCGCAGCGACCTCCAAGCAGCTTCAACAACAGATCTGGCAACTCATCTCCGAGCGGTCGCACATTAACCCGCAGCCTGGAAATGTCTCGACCGTAGTACCGCTTTGGGCGAAATGATGGACGCCGGCGCCGCGATTGACGCGGCGTATTCGAACACCGTACCGCCAGTCGTGCTCGTGCTGTTATTCGGGGCGATCATTTTCACGGGGCTGTTGGTCGGGCATTCATTTGGTCGCGCTGGTCGCCGCCATGTGCTCACTGCGACGGTTTTCGCATTGCTCGTGACTCTCGTAGTATCCGTGATCCTGGATCTCGACCGCCCGCGCAGAGGAGTGATTCGAGAAAATCTCGGTCCATTCGAAAATTTGCGAGACGGTGCGGCTGCTTTCGTCGACGGCGCAATAGGCCGATCCATCGGCCCGTACTTTGGCGCAGGCTTCAATTATCATCTTACTGACCGATTCGGTGCCTATGGAGGCTTTCTTTACCACGTGGTTGAAAACCGGTGAGTTTCGTCGCCGTGTGCAATTTGAGTTCGGGACAGCATAATGGCTTGTTCTCCTTTGTGGCATATGGATATCCAGGTCAGCCGCATTATCCGGTGTTACCAAGAATAGGCGGTCCAACCGGCGGTCACTAAACCAAGTCTACTACCTCAATCGAACATCGCTATGGTACCTTTGGTCATTGGACTAAGGTGCCATTGAGCCCTGTATCAAGTCGCCTATGTTCGGAGAAAAGCCACGATCCGGCTTCATCAATGAACCAATCCCAGTCATATAAGGGAAGAAGGGACAAACGTTGGCTATCTCAACTTTTTGCTGATTCAGCCTTCCCGCTGCTGGTGCTAGCGATCGCTGTAAGCCAGGTGAAAATTGGACACCATAAAAAGGACGCACTTCGTCACCGCGACCAGGAGACCAGCGAAGTTCAGACAGGCGGTGATCTCCGTCAAAGCACCAGCAAGTCTAGCTCGCGCGCCGCAGCCGAAAGCTCTCCGTTCAGAGAGAAGACTGGGCCGGATAAGAAATTAGCTGACGATCAGTAGCGCCCTATGGAGATCTTCCTCTTTCTTTGGAGTTTTTTTCTAATTCTCATCCTTATCGCTGGATGGTCTGCCTGGGACAGCCCTCCCCCCCATTAGAAGACGCCCCGTCGGCCATCAGTGCGAGTAACACGGAACTATAATGAAAACATATATGAATTGCGTAATCGCACTATCAATCATTCTGTTGGGAAGCGCGGGGTTAGCTTCGGAGACCAGAGTGATCATCAATTTGTCTGATCAGAGAGCTTCGCTCGTGCAGCAAGGTAGAATCACACTGGTTTCTCCGATTGCTTCAGGTAAACCTGGCTGGTCAACGCCGACGGGTAACTTTAGAATTTTCGTCAAGGACATCTCTACGCCTATCCATCGGTTGTGGTTGGACCAAGTATGCAATGACATACCATAAACTCTCCAAACCAGCTTAACGCCCCGAAACGGAAAAAGATGAAATAGCTCGCCCGACACCTCATTCGGGTGCTCAACTTAGGGAAATCACTTTTTCTTCCTTTACACTGGTTTTCACCGGCAGGTCGAATTCGAACGTGGCCCCGCGATCAGGATTACGTGTTGCCCAGAGTCGCCCGCCGTGGTTCTCGATGATCGAGCGCACGATTGCCAGGCCCATGCCCATGCCCTTTGGTTTGGTCGTGAAGAAAGCATCAAACAGCCGTGGCATGACTTCAGGCTCTATGCCCTTCCCGGAGTCGCGGACTGAGACGTGGATGCGCCCCGCTTCGGGCTGACTTGCGCGCATCTCCACCTCGCGCGGTCCGTCAGCACTCTCGCAGACGGAATCCAAAGCATTCAAGACGAGATTCATCAACGCCTCAATAAGCTGTGTCCGGTTGCCAATGACGGTAGGGAGCGCGGTTGGCACGTCGAGCTGCAGAGTGACGCTTTTATATGCAGCGTCCGCCCTGACGATGCGTTCGACATCATAAAGAATCTGGCGGAGGTCGACTGGAGACATCTGCACTTCATCTCGTTGAAAGAGCGCCCGAACATTACGGATGGTTTCAGCCGCCCGGGCGTTGTCCTGGATAACGTCATCGATGGCGGCTTTCACCTTGCCCAACTCCGGCCTTTTTGCAGCAAGAAAACGGCGCGCAGCTTGCGCAGTAGTCTGGACTGCTGTGAGCGGTTGGTTCAGTTCATGAGCCAGTGAAGCTGTCAATCCTCCCATCATTTCTGCGCGCGATGCCTGACGCATTTCCCCCTCAAGACGGCGAATCCGCTTTATCTCTTCTTCGGCCCGCTTACGGTCGGTAATGTCCACTATGACCGACGCGAAAAACGCGGACGTGTTTCCAGTGGCCGGGACAAAAACAGTGCTGACTTCCGCCCAGATCACACTGCCATCTTTGCGCCGGTAGCGCTTCTCCATACGATAATCTCGTCGTTGCCCTTCGGCGGACTCCTCTAGAATCGCTTCACTATCTGCACGGTCTTCTTCATGGGTGAGTTCAAGGACAGTTAGCCCTGGCAGCTCCGCCTCCGTATAGCCGAGCATTTTCTGAAGAGCTGAGTTTGCCGTGATGTAGCGGCCGTCTGGAGCGATTAGTGCAATGCCGGCCGACGAGTTCTCAAACAGCTTCCGCCAGCGCTCCTCACTGGCGCGCAGAGCTTCTTCAGCATTTCTTCGATCAATATTTTCGCGCGTTAAACCAGCATACAATCGGGCGTTCTCTAAAGAGATTGCCGCTTGTGAAGCCAAAAGTTCCAGTATAGCGAGACGATCCGGAGTGAAGACGCGGGGTGTCAGATTATTTTCGAGGTAGAGGATACCGATCAGCTCACCTTGCTTTAGTAGCGGGACACAGAGGATTGATCGGGACCGCCTACTGCGCAGATACTCATCAGCGGAAAAGAGGTTTTGGACTGAGGCGTCGTTAAGAATGACACTTTCTCGAGTTCGGATCACGTAGCGAAAAATAGACTCGGGGAATTTGGCGAAGTCCGCGAACTCCGGCCCAAGCATCACCTGAACTTTATCGTCGTGGGTGGTAGCCGCAGCCGCTATCCGATGCTCGTGTTCGTGGGGCAGGAACAGAAGACCCCGTTCGGCGCCTGCATGCTCGACCGCGATCGTCATAAGCTTCTCGATGAGCTTCCCGAGATCGATCTCGCTCGACACTGCTTGCGAGACTTTGATTACCGTGGCGAGATCCAAGTGTTCGACCGGTGCCCCAATGATGCTAGTCGAACGCGGCACTGCCTCGCCCTCCAGGAGGACGGGATATAACTCGTCTAGTTGCCGTACCTTGCCTGCGGCTCCCCAACATAGGTAACAGTAGCGAGCGTCCCGCAAGTGCGCATGCGCGATCTTCGTGAAACCGCGTGCCGCGTAAAAACGCGCCGCCAGCTCATTGGCAAGAGCCTCGTTGTGAACAAAGCCGTTTGCATGTGCCGAGCAGATCGCCTGTTCGTAGAGACTCTCGGCATCCAGCGTGCGCCCCTCGATGCGTGCGATCTCCGCACCAACCAGCGCGGCGCGATTTTCGAAATTTTCTGGGCAATTCTCGGCGAGTAATCGGAGCTGTCTGTGATGAGTGGCCAGCGCGTCGAAATGCTGCTGGCGCTGGGCGCCCGCTGCCGAATCGCAGGATGCGGCTTGGGAAAGCCCGCCGTAAAATTCGAATTCCGCCGCTTCAAATACCGCCGTTGATGTCCAAAGCACGCGCTGCGCCCTCGATGATGCGTAAATGGCCGAAGCGTAGTCGCCGGCCAGAAAGCGCGCCTGCAGTTTCCGGATCCAATACCCACACTCGGACACCGCTGGAGCCGGGCGGTTTGCAAAATGGCTCTCGAACCTAAGTTCATCAAACTCTCCGTCATCAAAGGAGCCGAATTTCGGCGTCAAGCCACGGAGGGTTCGGATTAGCCCGATCTGCGCTTTGATGATGTCAATGATGAGACCAAACCGGGCCTTCTTGGCAAACTCGAGGCCATGCTCAGCTTGACGCTGCGCTTCAGCCAGTGGATCGCCCGCCGCAAGCAAGTTTGTATTTAGGTTGTCGCAACTGTACGCTGCCAGCGTGAGATCGCCGATTTTGGTTGCGGCCTCAAACGCGCGACGCATCAGGTCTCGGCAGGCTCGGACATGTTTCGTCCATGGTACCACAAATTGGGCAAACCAGTGATAGGTCCGAGCCTGGAATCGCTCTAAACCGCGTTTCTCGACCAGTTCATAGCCGAGCTGACCGAATTGAAATCCAGCTTTGTAGTCGCCAAATCGCGGTCCGGCTATCCTGCCGAAGAATACATAAGCGACACATGAGCCGTCACCATGGCCTCGTTCCAGGCTAAGATTAACCGCGCGACAGGCCGTCATAGAAAGAAGATTCGCCTGGCTCGCGTGCAAAGCAGGAGGCAAGACCTTGGTCAGCACATCCAGAGTCGCGAGGGATACCGGGTCGCTCATCAAGGGTAAGTCAATGAGCTCCTCGATCGTGCGGTTCCCAAGGTTAATCCAGATCCGCTCGTATTCGCGTCGCGCTTCCTCGTCTGTCAGTTCAGGCGACCAATCGACACCTAGATGCCGGAGGTAGTCGAGGCAGACCGCAACAGCAAGATCGCTCTGCTCTAAGGCCGTGTACACATCTATGCGCAAGCATGCGACAGCGGCTAGGTCGACCGTGTTTGCGGCGCGGGACGAAAGCGTCGCCAAGCGTTCTGCCGCAGCCGCCAGCTCACCAGTCAGAAACTCGCATTCAGACGTGTGCAATTCGAGGGCAAAGATGAGCTCATGCCGGCGTTCCCAAGAGTCGTCTGCCAGTAATGACACACCCACAGTCAGATAGTTCAACGCTGAGATGTAGGCCGTCGAAGCTTTGGCGCGTCGGCCGGCGATTAGGTTTAACTCGGCGATCTGGTCGCGTTCCTCTCGTGAGGTAATCAAGGCCACCCCGCGATTGAGTTGATTGACGATTTCGAAGATAGCCTCCTCCCGCTTCTCTAATGGAGTGTGCGCATTGAGCAGCCTCCCTATTCGCAGGTGGGCCTCTGCGCGTAGTTGTTCCGGGATCAGTGAGTAGGCTGCTTCTTGGACTCGGTCGTGGACGAACTTGCAGAGACCCTCCACCCGCACAACGTACTCCAGACGCATAGCCTCCCACAGATCTGAGTGGAGCTCGTCCTCCGATTTACCATGAACGATCGAAAGCGTGGTGAACTCAGAGCTGTTTCCAAGGCAAGCAAGCTGCTGTAATGCCTTTTGGGTTTCCAGTGGTAAGCGGTTCAATTTCCCCACCATGAGATCCACGACATTATCAGTGTAACCCTTAGCCTGAATGCGACCGATGTCCCAATGCCATCTCCCATCGCCGCGATCGAAGGTGAGTAATCGCTCTTCTGCCAGTGCAGCAAGAAATTGAATGGCGAAAAATGGATTGCCAGAAGTCTTTTTGTGGACGACTTGCGCCAGCGGAGTGGCACCCGCCAATTCGCAATGAAGAGCATCGGCAATTAACTGTCCCAAATCCTCACAAGATAAGGGGGCAAGGATGATCTCCTGCACGATCGCTCCAGCTCGGCGAATTGCTTCAAGCTTGCGCATCAACGGATGGGCGGAATCAACTTCGTTTTCTCGGTAGGCGCCGATCAACATCAAGCGCTGCACGTCCGGCTGAGTCAGCAGGTCCTCGATGAGATCGAGGGTGGCCGTGTCGAGCCATTGCAAATCATCAAGAAACAAGGCAAGCGGATGTTCCCTGCGTGCGAATACGCCGATAAATCGTCGGAACACCAGTTTGAATCGGCGTTGCGCATCTAGTAGCGGAAGATCAGGAACTGGCGGCTGTTCTCCTAAAATGAACTTCAATTCCGGCACTAGATCCACCATCAGTCGGCCGTTCGGATCCAACGCGTTGTGAAGGGCATCGCGCCAGTTGCGCAGTTCGGTCTCACTCTCGCCCAGAAGCGGACGGATAAGGCTCTGAAAGGCCTGGGCTACAGTGGCATAGGGGATGTCACGTTTGTACTGGTCGAACTTGCCTGACCCAAAAAGGCTGCGGGGCGGAACAAGGAACTTGTGGAGCTCATTGACGACGGAGGACTTGCCGATACCAGAATAACCGGCAACGAGCACCAACTCGGGCCTGCCGCTTGCTACGACGCGGTCGAAAGAGGCAAGCAAAGTATCGATCTCGCGTCCTCGCCCGTACAATTTCTCTGGAATCAATAGCCGGTCTGGCGTGTCGTGTGCGCCAAGGGGGAATTCGTCAATGCGGCCATGACTTTCCCATTGATCAAGACAGCGCTGCAGATCACTCTGAGCACCTGCCGCTGTCTGGTACCGGTCCTCGGCGGTTTTGGCTAGAAGCTTCAGGACGATGGCCGACAACGTGGGTGGTACCCGTTTTCTCCGTTTTTCCGGTGGCGTTGGTTCTCTTGCGATGTGGCAGTGGACCCACTCGAGGGGATCGGAGGCGGTGAAGGGCAGCCCGCCTGTGAGCATCTCGTAAAGCGATACTCCCAAGGAGTAAAGATCGCTCCTGGAGTCGATCGATCGGTTCATGCGACCGGTCTGTTCGGGTGCCATGTACGCGAGGGTCCCAGCAATTGTTTCGGGCGGCCCGGGAGCCTGGCGCTCGCGGGGTAGATCTGAAGCAATACTAAATCCAGTTAGCCAAACCCGGTCGGTCATTGGATCCACCAGGACATTAGCCGGCTTGATGTCCTTGTGGATGAGCCCACGCTCATGCACTCCGGCCAGTGCGTTTGCCAGACCGGCGGCGATGCGTAGAAACGACGGCAACTCCAAGGGACCCTTAAGCAGCCGATTAAGAGGCTCGCCGCCTGGGTCATCAAGCACCAGCACCGTCCGCCCATTATCGCGAGCCAAAGCAAGAGGAAGAACTGCCCACGCCGGGTCAAGCCTGGTCCTTAGCGCGTACTCATGCTCGAGCCGTTCTTGGGTCCGTGCGGTCCGATTCGACAAAGGCGCGACAACAAGGATATGGCTGGGTTCAGTCTTCCTTTGCCCACGGTATAGAACAAACTCGGCGTCTTGCCATAGCGACTCCAGAGTATATGATGAAACATCTGTCATCGCGGTTTCCAGTTAAATAGAATCGTCTCAAATCACACGGAGCTGAACTCAGCTATGCTACGTGATGACGATCGCAGCCCGGGTACCCTTTTGCCTACTTATTTGCGCCAAGTCAATAGCCGACAAGATCCAATAACCCATCCTCGGACGGAAGTGAAATCGGAACAGCCAACGGGCGAAACCCGAGCCTAATGCCTTTTGCTTTGGTGTCGGCGATTTACCGCTTCGTAGAATAAGGTCGAATTTCACAGCGGGAGTGACCGTCTATCTGGTTGAGCCTTGATCGGCGGAGTGAGGACAGGACGCTTGCCATTCACATGAAAGCGATTACTCAAAGCAAACCGCCTAACACTGTCGTGGTGGACGACAAGTCGCGATTGCTGCGTTCTCTTGCGACCCTGATACACTCTGCCGGTTTCAACGCTTCGACCTTTTGATTGGCCTGCTCATCTGCTTGTGTCTGAGCTGCCCAAAGCGGACGTCTGTTTGCTGCTGGATTCCACATGCCGGAAATGACTGGAGTCCAGCTTTATGAGTATGTGCCCTCTTTGAAACGCACTATGCTGCCTGGTGGTAACCGCCGCTCGCTAAGCCGCCGCGAATGCTGAGGGCGGCGGCGCATGCGTGCATTTCTGGCTGCCGGTCAATGCGAAGGGCCGCGGGCGTTAGCCCCGCGTGGAGTAGTCCCAAGGGACCATATGAGTCGGTTCGCGAATATCGTACGTTGAGACAACCATTTAAATTCGAACAGGTGCTGCTCTCATGCCTGCGCAAACGGAATCCATATGCATTCTCGATGATGATAGCTCGGTGCGGCGTTCGCTTGTGCAACTCCTCGATTCCGATGGCCTGATGGCGCTGAGCTTCGAGGACGCCGAGGATTTTCTCGCGCACGCCCACAACTATCCGGTGCTCCTGGCCGTGCTTGATGTGTGGCTGCCGGAGACGAGCGGCCTGGAAGTGCAGGCGCGACTGAACGAGGTGTCGCCCAACACGAAAGTGATTGTGATGACCGCCAGGGAAACACCCGCGATTCGCGCCGCCGCGCTGGAAGGCGGCGCGTTTGTCCTAAAGCCGTTCGACGACGAGACGTTTCTCTCGTTAGTCCGTCAAGCACTCCGCTCCGCGGCGTAACTGGTCCGTAACCACGCGAGCACAGCGCAGCCCGGTATGGCCCAAAGGTGCCATATCCCGTACTATTCTCGATGTTTTGCTATTCTCTCGAATTGGAGTGGCTGGCATTACAGCTAAACGGCCGACGGAAAGTGTGAACCTATTCTCGGACGCAAAGGCTGCCTTCGTTCTCCCGCTGCAATGCAAAAGGTGGAACGATACTGGCGAGATCGTCCCCCTTATCAGGCCGGTACCTGCGAGGCGTCGCCGCCGGCAATATTCGGCTCGCCTTTCAGTGATGGCTTGATATCAGTTCGAGCTGAGCTTGTTATCTTAAGAAGTGTTGATCATGAATTACATCGTAATCCGAGTGGTCGTGTTCGCTTGCACTTTCGGAAGCGCGCTGCTCGGTATGTTTCTTCGCGCGGTGCTGCCCGAGCGTCATTTGAGTGCTGACTCAAAAGATACTGTAAGGCTGGGGATGGGAATGATCGCCACCATGGCTGCTCTGGTTCTCGGGCTGCTGGTCGCTTCGGCCAAAAATTTCTACGACACGCAGAGCAGCGACCTGACGCAGTTGTCCGCCAATGTCATCTTGCTTGACCGCGTCCTGGCGCACTACGGGCCAGAGACAAAGGAAGCCCGTGATCTGTTGCGCGGCGCCGTTGCCCGCTCGCTCAATCTGATCTGGCACCAAGGTCAGCAAGGTTCTCAAATGGCACCGACAGCCGCCGGCGGCGAAATTCTCTATGATAAAATTCAGGCGCTATCCCCACAGAACGATGTTCAAGGCGCACTCAAGGCCCAGGCGTCCAGCATGGCTATTGATCTTGGAAAGTTGCGCTGGCTGATGTTCGAACAGGAAAACACCTCCGTCTCCCTGCCCTTGCTGGCGGTGCTGGTTTTCTGGCTCGCCATTGTTTTCGCCAGCTTCGGCCTCTTCGCCCCTCCCAATGTAACCGTTATTGCCACCTTATTCCTGTGTGCGCTATCGGTTTCAGGTGCGATCTTCTTGATCCTGGAGATGTACACGCCTTTCCAGGGACTGATGCAGCTCTCCAGCGCTCCGCTGCGCAACGCTCTGGCGCACCTCGGCCAGTAGCCGGGCGAAATGCTTCAAGGGGTTTCACAACCCAATTTCCAGAATGAACACTTTTATGAAGAGTACGATTCGAATCGACCGGCCTCGCCAGATCATTGGATTGCTCTTCCTGTTTAGCGGCTTATCGATGTCTGGCGTGCGGGCAACCGATCGGATGCCGAGCGCGAGCACCCAAGCGATCGTCTCCGAAGCCAGGCTGAACCTGGCTGAAGCGCGGAAAAATCGGTCCGACCCCAGGGCTGCCGTCGGCCACTACCTCGAAGCAGCAGATGGCGCGCTCCGGGTGTTGGGCAGTTCATCTCCAAACGAGAGAAGTGAAGCGCAGTCGATTTATGACAGCGCATGTAAAGAGGTTACAATTTTACTGCGCTCAACCGGTGAGGGTTGGAATACACCCCAGACGATTCCTTCCGGGAAAAGCACTTACCAACTGCGATTTGCGACCGGTTCGCGCAAGGATGGCACCTGGGATCCGAGCTATTTCGATTTCTTCCGTACCCCGAAGCAAGTCCATGAAAAGATTGCTCACGCGGAGGCCAGGATTAATGATTGGGGCGGGGTGCTGGTGGGAGTTTACAAGCCTTCGGACCCCAGGAAGTATTTTCTGCCGCGCGTCGGTGTCGCTTGCCCTGTCACAGCCATTCTCGATTTCAGACCATCGGGAACGGCCGCCGCGGGGACGCGTAACGTTGCTCTTAAATTATATGATCCAACGAGGCGAAGCGCAGTCCGGCTGGCAGGTGCACAGCGTCCGCTGGCAGCCGATTTCGCCGCTCCGTTTGCTTATTATCCCAACCCCGGGTTGCTGCTCGCGCTGTCGGCGATGATGCATCCGCGAAACTACGAGCAACGGACTGGGCTGTACATGCTTGAGCCTTATGATCCCGACCGAATTCCAGTGATTTTTGTCCATGGGTTATTGTCGATACCCCAGATGTGGGTACCCACAGTTACCGCCGTCGAGTCCGATCCAGTGTTACGTGGCCAGTATCAGTTTTGGGTCTTCGCCTACCCGACCGGCGATCCTATAGTGTTGTCGTCGCTTAGGCTTCGCGAGAGCTTGGCGCAAGTCTATCAACGGTATCCCAAAACAAAGGACGTGGTCCTCATTAGCCACAGCATGGGCGGGTTGCTTTCTCAGATGCAGGCGGTGACGACCCGGCGTGTCCTTTGGGACCGCGTATTCCGGAGTTACGCAGACCGGCTGTATACCGCGCTGCCACCTGATAATGTCGTCAAAAGGGCACTGATCTTCGATGCGAATCCGCGGGTGGCCAGAATCGTATTTATTTGCGTCCCGCATCGCGGCAGCGATCTGGCGATCAACTGGATCGGCGCAATCGGCATCGCGCTCATTCGTCTGCCGAGTCAAATCGTGACTGGCGTCAGCGACGTGGTCGCGGAACCGCTCCAAAAAAGTCTTGGCCTCAAACGCATGCCAACAGGCATTACCGGCCTTTCGCCGCAGTCTCCTCTTCTCCGCGGACTGGACACACTCGCCATCCGCGCGCCCTATCATTCGATCATCGGCGACCGCGGCAGGGGCGATACTCCAAACAGCTCGGACGGTGTTGTGGCTTACTGGAGTTCGCACATTGCGGGCGCCCAGTCGGAATTGATCGTGCCCGGCCCGCACGGTTCCTTTGCCCTCCCTCAGACCATCAGCGAGTTAAAGCGAATCCTGCACCTGCATTTGGCGGCCGTTAGTGCTTCCCACCAGCGCGTGAAACAAAAAAATCGACGTTCGGCTGGGGGGCCGAGCAGAGGGCCGGTAGATCACTTGCCTCTACCAAATCAAAGCTTGGCGTTGGGCAACCGATCACATCGCCACCAGCCGTCAAGAACTGGCTCAACTAGCACTCTAGCCGCCTCATATTCGGAACTCGCCATTGTATGCCACCGAGCAAATTGCTGAAATCCCCGGAACCTAGCAGGAAACCGCGCGCCCTGCTGGTGTGCCCTTCGTGGGTGCGTTGGATTCTCTTGAGCGTCGGCTTTTTCGTCCTGCTGGAGCGGGCTAATCCTTACGAAAGCTCTTCCTGCCGACTCGATTCCTCGCCCTGAACATAAACCGAAAGCGGTTCAACCAAATGGCCAGGTAACGGGCGCACTCGCTCAATGATATCAGCGCTCAGTCGGTGTCCAGTGCGATAGGCACCGGTCATGATTTCTAGTTTAGCGTCCAGGTTGTCGATAAAGTGTAGCGCAATTGCTTCTGGGGTCTTCGGCTCGACCGGAGATCCAAACTGCTTTTCTCCATGATGCGCTGCGACCAGGTGAAGCAAATGCCATCGGACAAGTTCGCTCTCCGGCTTCACATTCTTCCACGATTCGTAAATAGGCTCCCGCCGCAGCTTAGTCCAGAGCCGGTTGACCAACTCTGCTCCGATCGTGATATGGCCTACCAATTCGCCCAGCAAGTCATAGGGCATCTGAAAGCCCTCTTTCGGGAAAGCATTCTCCCATAGCTTACCGGCATCATGAAAGAGCACGCCGGCAAGCAAGAGATCCCGGTTCAGAAAAGAATAGACGCTGGTCAGAGCAGTCGCGGTTTTGAGCATTTGAGAAACATGCTGTACGAGCCCGCCACGACGCGCGTGATGCACGCTGCGAGCACCGGCTGCTCGGCGGAACCGTTCGCCGAACTCATCGAGAAAGAGCTCACTCACTCGTCGTAGACGTGGATCCCCGATAGCGGCGACCGTTCTTTCGATCTCTGCGTAGTCACGTTGCTGCAGCTCCTGCGATTCCGGTGAACCGGTGAATAAGACTTGGATCTCCTCGGAATTCAGGGACCGAATTGACCAATTCTTAGGCTCTAAACCGAACGTTGTACCCAAGACAAATTCACCTTCTAAAGCAATGCACGCACCGGCCGCGAGTTCACCGCAAAAGGCAAAGCACGGATGATCTTGCCAAACGCGGACGACCAGAGAGCCAGTTAGATCGCGAACCGTGAGTTCCAAAAACGGCTTCAACTCGCGCGTACGCCTTTCTAGCTTGGTCTCGATCTGGGCATGTATGATGCCTGCCACGCTGGCCGACTGAGCTGCCTCTCTGATTTGTTCAATGGTGAATTGGGAACTCATTCTTGAACTAAGACGTAGCGTCGCGGATGACCATCGGCACACGCCGGGCACTGGAAAGTTATCGGAGACGGCCAAATTTGTCTCGTCACTCGTTGCACAGTCAAGGCAATCTCCCTGCATCTTTCACTTATGATCAAGCGCCGTTTCGCTTCTTTATTGCTGCTTAGTCTTCTCTTCACTGGGTGTAACAACCAACCGCCTGCTCCGAACAAAGCGGAGGCTACTCCGACGCCAGTCTCATCGCCTACGGCAATTGCTTTCGCCAGCCCAAAAACGCCATTTTCCATCGTCGCCTCGCAACTCGATAGTGATGGGGAACTCTACTACTATAGCGAAATCGACAAAATCTTGGCGCAAATCACCAAGGGCATCACTGCGGCTCGCGACTCGACGGTACTGTCGGGAAAGCTGACGCCTGAGCAATCCGCAAAAACAAAACAGCAGTTTGATCTCGTCTTGCAAATGCTTACCTCCAGCGGTTTGTCGGGTCTGCAGGCAATCGGAGGCAGCTCCAAGCAAGAATCCGCCGCCTCCTACTTGACGAAATCGGTCGCATTTGCGCCAGCTCCAACCGGTTTTCTCTGGGCTACATTTTGCAAGCAGCCGCGTTCGTTCGATATGATCGATTTCATACCGGCAAACACAGAGGCGTTCGCTTTTTCTGATTTCGATCTCTCTGCGCTTTGGACTTCCTTAGAAAAAGATCTCACCGCATCCAAAATCCCGGATGCGGTTCGATTCGTGCAGGAGTTTCCCAAACAAGTCGCTGGCGCCACCGGGATGGAACTATCTGAGATCCTCGCTTCGTTAGGTGATCAGGCCGGCTATATTGTGACGCTCGATCCGAATTCGAAAGTGCAAATACCGATCGCAGGCGGCGAACAGGAAATATCCGAGCCGGCGGCGGCCATTCTCTGGAAGGTTCGCGACGAAAAGCTGTTTACCATGTTGGAAGCGCTTGCCGAGCTGACTCAGGATGTGGCCAAGGTGGATGAGCCGGATTTGAAGCTCCGCGTTGTTAACATGACGGGGTCTTTACCATACCTTCGTCCGACGTTCGCACGCTTCGCCGATTACATGGTTTTTGCATCAAACGACAAGCTGGTGCGTGCACTCAAAGATACGAAGATTGGAAAAATTCCAGGACTAAAAAGCCGAACTGATTTCGCAACGATTTCGAAAGGGCTGCCCGATCATGGAAGCTCGTTACAATATGTAAGCAAACAATTCCAGAGCGCCTATTATGCCTTGGAGGAGAAACAGCTCGCTGCCTCCAATCCTGGCGATCTGTCGGCTGTTTCGGCGGCCGGATTGAGGTCGTTGGCAACATTTATGCGCGATTACGAGAGCTATTCTGTGCTGAGCCGGACCGAAAACGGTTTCATCAGTTTCGTGCGAGGAAACAAGGACGTGGCCGACATACTGGGACAGCTGTTGGCGCTGCCAATTTACTATTTGGGCGATACGCTGGCGGGCTACGAAAAAGAACACGGTCCGGTGGAGACAAGCCCAACCCCGCCTAGTTCCCTTAAACCAGGCGCAACGCCGAATAGCGCCGCCGAACCAACCGCGACTCCGGAGGCCTCGCCAAGTCCGGAAGAGAACCCGGTTCAGCCTTCGCCGAGCCCGGAGCAGAATCGGTAATCGGTAATCGGTAATCGGTCATGGGTGGCAGGCGAGACATGCCAAAGATTGGTAGAGCGAAAACCGCGGCGCGGTAAAAACGCCGCACCGGCTATTTGCGTCATTCGCGCCGGGTTTGAGCCATCCGTTCCGCGCTAGCAATGGGTGCATTTCGGTTTATAACGGTGTCTCAGCTCAAATGCTTCCCACGGTCTTTCAGACCGGACGCGCAAAAGAACACATCCAGCCAGCTAACTCGGGCTAAACTCTAGGACACAACAAACACCGGCGGCGCACAAATGGCTCAAACCCGGCGCGAATGACGCAAATAGACAGTGCGACATTCCTGGCGCGCCGAGGTTTTCGCCCTACCAGTCTCTGGCGTGTTTCGCCAATCGCCGATTAGGATCACCGGTTTTGATGGATGCTCCGCTCGCTGCTGACGGTTGCTAGATCCGCTGCCAGTGGTAAACCTCAATTAGGATGCAAGAGTTGAATATCGGAATTATTGGCCTCGGCTGGCCCGGCGAACGTCATGCCGAAGGAATACAAGGAAGCGGTGTAGCGAAATTGTATGGGGCGTGTGATCTGGACGAAAAGCGACGCCAAAACTTTCGTCAAAAGTATGCACCGACTCGAGTATTTGCCGATTACCGGGAGATGCTGGCAGATCCTCAATTGCACGCCGTTGTAGTTAGTCTACCCAACTCTCTGCATTATCCGATAACTCTGAAGGCGCTAGAGGCCGGGAAACATGTGTTGTGCGAGAAGCCTCCCACCTTAAATGCGGAACAGATGCACGGATTGCACGCCGAAGCGGCAAAGCGCGGTCTAATTTATTTCTTCGGAAGGCAAATGCGCTTTTCTGGTCCGAACCAAGCAGCTCGCAGAGTGGTGGGTGAACGGCGTCTGGGCGAAATTTATTTCGCAAAAACTATGTGGGTGCGTTCTCGGGGAACCCCGGGAGGGATTGACGGATGGTTCACAGACCGTTCGCGCTCAGGCGGTGGAGCGCTGATCGATCTCGGTATCCACGCAATCGACGCGGCGTGGTACCTCATGGGTACGCCCAAGCCTCGGTCCGTATCGGCACAGACCTATCAAAAATTTCCGCAATTGGTAAAAGTCCCGATATTCGATGTCGAAGACAGTGCGTACGGGATGATTCGATTCGAGAACGGCGGCTCGCTGCTTTTCGAGGTTTCCTGGGCCGCGAACCTGACCGACGACATTCCGATGGGGAGAAACGGATCTCGGGAACTCTTTAGCACAATTGTCTATGGCCCCAAAGGTTCAATCCGTATCGTAGATGACCAACTATCGGAACAGGCGCAAAAGGTGCCGAGCCTGAGCTTATTCGAGGACCGGAACGGGAAACTGGAGCGCGTCGATCTGTCCTACGAGGCTGTTCCTCATGAGTTCGTCCCGCAAATGCAAAATTTTGTCCGGGCAATTCACGGGCTGGAGGCACCAATCAATAGTTCCATTCAAGCCGTGCAGTTAATGGAAATGCTTGATGCGATTTATCATTCCAGTTTGACCGGTTGTGAGGTTCGATTCGGCTGACCTAGCCGGCAGCGTACGGGTCTTTTCGGAGTGGCGCATGAGTTTTGCAGGCTTGCGGGACTATGCTGTCAACCCGACCGGTCAAGCTTCCAGAATCATGATGAAAAAGAAGGTTCTCGTGGGCTGTTTTCTGGTCGGGGCGCTCCGAACCGCTTTGTGCGGATTCGTGCCAAATGTCTCCGGTGACTCTGATTTAATTCAGTCGAGCCCACATCAAGCCTACTACCGAATCTCGATCGACTCGAAGAAATGGTGGGCTTGGGGGCTTGGCGGGGCGCCGGTGGAAGAGCCGAGTCAACAAAATCGAGGGTACGGCTGGGATGCGATTGCGATCCCTTTCGACGCCAGGGGCAGGGTCGAGTTTGCCCCAGTTTATATCTATACAATCATCCCGGAAGCATTCGAGGAGGCGCGGCTCCGGCGTCTCTATGAAGGTATTACGACCATGGCGGGCGTGCTCAGCCTTTATGGGAGCGTACGAGAAGTTCGACATGTATCCGGCTACGAGGTCTGGTATTATCGGATCCGCGTCTGGAACCCGGCTGAAGAACTGCCGTCCGGCGGACCTTCCAATTAACGGCATGTTCCAGCCGAAGAACCTTGACCGTAAAGGAGTGGTCAGTTGGCCAGTTTCGTTCTAGATTCCTCGGTTCGAACTTTATTAGAATTCGTATGAAGAACCAGATTCTGGTCGGTCTTTTTTTATTGGGATCGCTCGGTACAGCGTTATGCGGAATGGTGCCACGCGTGGCCGGCGACCGCGATTTAGTCCAGGCGGGCTCGCGTCAAATCTACTACAAAGTGTCCATCGACTCGAAAAAATGGTGGGACTGGGGACTCGGGGGTGCGCCTGTCGAAGAACCGAGTATGCAAAACCGAGGATACGGGTGGGATGCCATTGCCATTCCTTTTGATGCGCGCGGGCGAGTGGCATTTGCCCCTGTTTATATTTACACGATCACGCCCGACGCGAATGAAGAAGCGCGACTCCAACGTCTTTATCAGGGGCTCACAACAAAAGAAGCCGTACTCAGTCTTTATGGAAGGGTGCGGGAAGTCCGGCATGTTGGCGGATTCGAGGTTTGGTATTACCGAATCCGGGTCTGGAATCCGGCAGAAGAACAGCCCTTTGGTCACGGGCGGTAGGCGAATGCCAATAGCCGATAGGGACACGCTCCGGCGTGTTCCTGCTGCTGTTGGGGCGCAAAGCCTATTCCGCGACGACCGTCCCATTTGTAGCTGCGGTTCCGGCTGAACAGAGCAGGGTCAAAGCGTTCCGAACATCTATCAATTGCGTTTCGACCAACAGAGCATTCGGCTGGTCGAGCCGATCAGTGACGTGAGCCGCCGCTTCTTTGATTGTTAAAGGATCGGTGAATGCCCGAAAACTTGTGGAAACGCGCACAAACGCAAAGAGCACCGGCACACAGAACCCAACCGAGAAACGCTTGCGCCTGACGGTTGTAGACGAGGCTCTCGGAGACCGGCGCGAACGCGGGAGGCGATTCGCTCAACCGGCTGCTGGCGCAGTTACGATGGTGCGCGATAGAGGGTTCGAACCTCTGACCCCTACCGTGTCAAGGTAGTGCTCTACCACTGAGCTAACCGCGCTTCGAGAGTTGTTTTACTAATTCTAAAACCAAGTCTTTGCAACCGCTTTTGGCCGGCCACTATTCCAAGCCGACGCGTCTTTTTAGATACGCTCTACCAAATACGGTCTTCAACTGACGTTCCCGTTGATGGCTGAGGCGACTGGACTGCAAAAACGAAGGTCACCAGTCGAGCGATTTCATGAGGCGTCTCAAAGCGTTTGATCAAACGAGCTCGGACGAACACTCTTAAAAAATTCCTTCTCGGAAATCCCCGAACGATTGGCCGCCGCCGAGTTCATGGTGACTCGTGTTCCACCGCTATACTTCGCCAAACCCCGCGAAACCGCGAGTTGATGGGACAGACTGGTCAGAACACTTGACAGGTTATCGGCGCGTGCTTACTTAACCGATAAGTTAATTAACCCTGCGGTTTAGTACACGATGTCGTCCGATCGCCTTAGCACTACTTTCTCAGCCCTGGCTGATCCTACCCGGCGCGCGATCCTTGCCCGGCTCGCCTCGGGCGAGAAATCAGTCAAAGAATTGGCCGAGCCCTTCGACATGAGCCTTCCTGCCGTCTCCAAGCATCTCAAGGTGCTGGAACGCGCCCGTCTAATCGTGCGCAGCCGGGAAGCCCAATGGCGCCCCTGCCGGCTCAAGGCGAAGCCGCTTAAGGATGCGGCGGATTGGCTCGAAGGTTACCGGCGCAACTGGGAAGAGAGCTTTGATCGTCTGGACGAATACTTGAAGGAACTGCAAACGAAGGAAAAAAAACATGACCACAAAAAATAATCAGATTGAACCACTTGTGATCGAGCGCACTTTCAACGCTCCCATCGCACAAGTCTGGAAAGCCATCACCACCCCCGAAGAGATGAAGCGGTGGTCTTTTGACATCAAAGAATTCAAACCGGATGTTGGTTTTGAATTTCAGTTCTACGGCGAGAAGGACGGGGTAAAATATCTTCACCGGTGCAAGGTGACGGAAGTGATTCCCGGAAAAAAACTGGCTTACAGTTGGCGCTATGAGGGCTATGACGGGGACTCCTTGGTCACTTTTGAATTATTTGCTGAGGGAGATAAAACCGGATTAAAGCTGACGCATGAAGGTTTGGAGTCCTTCCCTCCGATGCCTGATTTTGCGAGAACGAATTTTGTGGAGGGCTGGACTTCGCTCATCGGTTCATCATTGAAGGACTTTGTTGAAGGATCTGGAGCCTCGACGCGTTGATTCGACGCAAACGGGAGAGCAGCGCTAGAGCAGGATAGGGCTCGGACGGGAAAGTTTGCCGCAGAGATGTCAAGATCGCTCGCGCATCGGCGAACTAGATCGCCTCGAGCGCCGCGTGGAAAAGCGATCCCGGCGAATTCATTGTTTCAGCCGTTTCCTGTCTTGCTCCACCAAGTGCTTCAGAAAAGCTTCTTTATAGGTCTCGAAGACGGCGGTGATAATGGCCGCGTCGTCCGCATAGCCGATGTCGGGAATCCGGTCTGGAATGATGTCTATTCCTTTGCGGAGATAAGACAATGCGAAGGCGGCTTCCGCGATAGCAGTGTATGGAACGTCCTGGTTAAGGCCTGAATGAAAATCTTCAATTAATTCAGCCAAGAATTCGACTTGGTCAGTGAGCTGAGGAAACTCGGCAACTTGCGTCGCGACCAGCCGGATTTCCGGCAGTTGCCTGATCAGCTTGCTGATGTAGCGAGGAGTGATGCGGCGCGCACCATCAAGTATGAACTGATGTAAGTCTTGCTTCATCCCTAAAGGTAATAGGTTACAGGTTACGGGTTAGAGGTTGCAAGTTAGGAATCGCATACCTGCTCTTTGGGCTCCGGCTTGCAACCTTTAACCGGTAACCAGTCGCTTGGCCTGCTCGATTGCTTGGCCGAGCTTTGTGATATCCTTGCCGACGCCACGCGCGAGATCGGCGCGCCCGCCGCCTTTGCCGCCCAAAACTGCGGCAAGTTCCTGCACCAATTTTCCGGCGGAGAGGGTGTTCGTGAGTCCTGGGCTAACGTATGCCAATACATGGATCTGATCAGGCTGTTTGCCAAACAAGACTGCGACTCCTTCGAAATGCTTGCTTTTGAGTGCGGTCGCCAATGCCTGGAGGAAGTCTCCGGTCACATTATCAATCGACTGGACGATCCGGCCTGAACGCAGGTCCAGATTGCGCGCATATTGGTCGGCTTCACGTTGCAGCGCTTGAGCGCGCTCCTTCTCGATAGCTTTCTTTAGATCAGCCAGTTGCTGATTGACGGAATCGAGTTTGTCGGTTCGGCTTTGCAGTTCGCTCCGGAGATGATCGAGAGCGGACAACCCGGTCAATGCTTCGATGCGTCGAACGCCCGCCGCAATCGCCGCCTCGCTACCGATCGTGAATAGTCCAAGCTGGCCAGTGCTGCTTACGTGGGTGCCTCCGCAAAGTTCCATCGAGTACCCATCGAGTTTGCCGGCATGCCCGCCGATCTGGACGACTCGCACGGTGCGCCCATACTTTTCGCCAAAGAACTGCATGATATCATCTCTCCCCCTTACGTCCTCATACGGTATCTCGACCCAGGTTACGGCCTCGTTTTCTGTGATTCGCGAGTTCACCAGTCGCTCGACTTCCCGCAGGTGCTCGGCAGTCAGAGGGTGGCTGTTAAAGTCGAAGCGGAGATGTTTGGGACCAACGAACGAACCTTTTTGGCTAATCCCTTTACTGACTATCTCGTGCAATGCCCAATGAAGCAGGTGAGTTGCTGTGTGATTTGCTTCGATGAGCCGGCGCCGCGCTACATCGGTCCGCAAAGTGACTTCTTTGGGCACAGTAAATTTAGCTTCAGGAGGAAGGCTTAAATAAAAAGTGGGGCCCTGTTTGATGACATTCTGCACCGGCCAATGTGAGCCCTCATCAGTTACCAACTCACCGGTATCACTCACTTGACCGCCCATTTCTGCGTAAAGCGGGGACCGATTAACCGCTACAAGAACGTGGTTTGGGTAAGCAACTAGGCGCGTCGCAGTGGCAGGCGTTTCCCGGTGGGTGAAACCGACAAATTCGGTCGGTTCCGTCTCGGAGACGGCTACGATAACTTCCTTCTCCTGTGCCGCGCGGGAGCGTTCCCGTTGTTGGTCGAGGTGATGCTCCACCGCTGCAAGATCAAGCTCTAGTCCTCGCTCTCGGACCAACACTTCGGTGAGATCAACCGGAAAGCCGTAGGTGTCATAGAGCATGAAAGCAGTCTCTGCCGGGAAGATTTTTCCATTTTGCCGTTCCAACTGTTCCTCAAAAATCTTCAATCCGCGATCCAGGGTCCGGTTGAACAAGGCTTCCTCTGCCGCAAGAGTTTCGCGAATCTCTTCCGCATGAGCCGTTAGTTCGGGAAACACGCTGCCAAAAGTGGCGACGACGCTAGGTGCCAACTGGCCGAGAAATCCACTCGAACCGAAACCGAGATAACGGCCAAACATTACTCCCCGGCGCAAAATTCGCCGAACCACGTAGTTGCGATCGCTATTACTTGGTCTGATCCCGTCAGCGATGGCGAAGCAGAGGGTACGGATGTGATCCGATATGACGCGAAAAGCGACGTCGATTTTCTCCTGCTCCGAAAGGCTGGTATGCGACGCCGGCAATGTCCCTCGGTAGCTTTTGCCGCTCAGCTGAGAAAGCTTTTCAAAGATTGGCTGGAACACGCCACTGTCATAGTTGGAAATTGGTTTACTGAAATCTTGGAAGCCTTCGGTGCACTCGATTACGCCGGCTACGCGTTCAAAACCCATGCCGGTATCGACATGACGAGCAGGCAGAAGAGAAAAGGTACCGTCCGCATTCGCATTGAACTGAATGAAAACCAGATTCCAGATCTCAATGCAAAGCGGGTTTCCTTGGTTGACCAATTTTCCGCCGCTATTCCCTTCCAATGTCAGATCGACGTGAATTTCTGAACAGGGCCCGCAGGGACCGGTTTCTCCCATCATCCAAAAATTGTCTTTCCGGTCACCGGAAACGACGTGAACCTTCGGGTCGAGCTTGGCCTCACTAAACAGAGCTGCCCAATGATCATAGGCCTCTTGATCAAATTCGGCCGGATCTTCTTGGCCGGGGCGATAAACCGTAGTGTAAAGGCGAGACGGCGGAAATTTCCAACGGTCAACGAGCAGTTCCCAGGCCCAGGCGATCGCTTCTTTTTTGAAATAGTCACCAAAGCTCCAGTTGCCGAGCATTTCGAAAAAAGTGTGGTGATAGGTATCAAACCCGACGTCATCAAGATCGTTATGTTTGCCTCCAGCCCGAATGCATTTCTGAGTATCAGCGACACGCGGTGGCCGGTATGGGACCTGTTCCTGGCCCAGGAAATAGGGCACGAACTGGTTCATACCGGCGTTGGTAAACAGAAGGTTCGGCGAGTCGGGAAGCAGGCTGGAGGAGGGTACGATCGTGTGCTTCTTCTCCTTGAAGAAGTCTAGGAATGTTCGCCGGATCTCATCTGCTTTCATCGTTGCAACGTCAAATATAATGGCACGGTTTAACTGCTTCGCGCGGGCCCAACATCGTAGAAAAAAAGGCTTGAGCAACTCGGCAGGGGCTTCGTCCGGCGGCGACCGAATCGCGGCCAAGCTCGTGTGGTTTCGCCAACCCAAGGCTCAGGCGCGCCAGAGCGTCGCGCCGGCGGCCCTGCGCGTCCGCGGACGTCTCAACCGTATGGTTGTCTTCAAATGAATGCGATCTGCCTCACGACACGCGAACGAACCGCCGGGAGCCGGTCCCTGCCGCCGCGAGATCATCGCTTCTTCGCGTCTTCGTCGAGCGCTGCCTTAACGGTATCCTCGAGCTCGGCGTAGAGTTTGCTGTCTACCTTGAGCGCCTCCTTCGCTGCATCTCGTCCCTGCGCCAACTGCTGGCCCTTATAGGAAATCCAGGAACCACGCTTCTCCAGAATATTCTTTTCCAGGGCCAGGTCGAGAAGCGCCCCAACGTTTGAGATCCCCTCGTTGTACATAATGTCAAATTCGGCTTCCGTGAACGGTGGGGCGACTTTGTTCTTCACGATCTTCACCTTCGTTCGATTGCCCACGACCGTGCCATCGGTCTGCTTGATTGCGCTGATCCGCCGGATGTCGACTCGGACGCTCGAATAAAACTTTAGCGCCTTGCCGCCAGGCGTCGTTTCCGGGTTGCCAAACATCACGCCAATCTTTTCACGGATCTGATTGGTAAAAATGCAGCAAGTCCGCGCCTTCGAAATGAGAGCAGTCAGCTTTCGCAATGCCGCACTCATCAACCGCGCCTGCGCGCCAACCGTTGCGTCACCTATCTCCCCTTCCAACTCCGCTTTGGTCACCAATGCGGCAACTGAGTCTACGACGATTACATCTAGGGCGTTGGAACGGATCAACGTTTCGCAAATCCGAAGCGCTTCTTCACCGGAGCTTGGCTGCGAGACTAGGAGGTCGTCGAGATTAACACCAAGCCGCCGAGCATATTGAGGATCAAGCGCGTGCTCGACGTCGATAAATCCAGCCAATCCTCCCCGCTTCTGCGCCTGCGCAATCACGGTAAGTGTCAACGTAGTTTTACCGGAGGATTCTGGCCCAAAAATCTCGATTACGCGGCCTCTGGGGAATCCGCCGACTCCCAGCGCACGATCGATGAGGATGTTGCCGGTAGGAATTACCTCGACCGCAACGATTTTGTCATCGCCCAAACGCATAATTGCGCCTTCGCCGTAATCTTTTGCGATCTGTTGGAGGGCCAGATCCAAATTCTTTTTGCGAGCCGCGCGGACTGGATCAATCGGTTCTACCTCAGGATTCTTCGCTGCCATGATCGGTCAGATTATCGGGCGTATAAGAGAAAACAAACAAATCCTGTTGCCGGGCGGCGCGGTCGGAAGGCCGCCGACACTCGACGTTACGCAATTATTCTGGCGCTACCGTAATCAAAATTTTGCCGGTGGTCTTACGGCTTTCAAGGTCGCGATAGGCTTGGGCGGTGTCCGCGAGCGGGTAGCGATGTCCGATTCGTAAATGCAGCCAACCTTCCTGAATCCAGCCAAAAACTTTTCCAGACCGCTCGAGCAAACTTTGACGATCTGCAATGTGATGAGCAAGAGACGGGCGCGTCAGAAAAAGCGAACCCTTTTCCACCAACAACGAGGGATCGATTGGTGGCACGCGTCCACTCGATTGCCCGAACAAGACCAGCATCCCTAAAGGTTTAAGCACGTCGAAACCGCCTCGGTAGGTGTCCACGCCGACTGAGTCATAAACAACGTTCACGCCCTGTCCTCCGGTGAGATCTTTCACTCGGCTGACAAAATCTTCCTGAGCGTAGAGAATCGTGGCATCTGCGCCTGCTTCAGCGGCGAGTTTAGCTTTTTCCGGTGTTGAGACAGTGGTAAACACCGTGGCTCCTTTGTGTTTCAAGATTTGAATTAAAAGGAGCCCAACGCCTCCTGCTCCGGCATGAACCAATGCGCGATCCCCTGGTTTAATCGGATAGGTTGTCTCGCACAGGTATTGGGCAGTGACGCCTTGGAGAAGAGCGGCTGCCGCCTTACCGAAATCCAATCCCTCCGGCACCGGAACCAAGCGGGCTGCGGGTACGACTGCGAACTCTGCGCATGCGCCCGGATGTGAAATCCAGGCGACCCTGCTACCGGGCGCGATGTCGACCTCCGGTCCGCTTTTTTCCACTGTCCCGGCTCCTTCCACGCCACAAGTGTAAGGCAATGCGACCTTGTACAACCCAGTCCGCTGATAGACATCGATAAAATTGACTCCAGCCGCAGCAACCCGCACTAAAGCTTGTCCTGCCCCTGGTTCCGGTCTTGGAATCTCCTCCAGCCTAAGCACTTCTGGCCCGCCGTGGGAATGAAATCGGATCGCTCTCATCGTTTTGCTCCATCGCACGTGGGACTAACGCCAGCAAGAAGAGGTCGGTGGAGATCGGCTCCCGACTATGTCCGGCGGCTGCCGGATCGCGGCCTAGCTAAACGGTGTTTGCTGTCCCTATCGAAAAAAAGCCCACTCCGGCAAATCCAGAGCGGGCTTAATTTACGGGATCTAAACGAACCTATTACTCAAGTTCGATCCGGCGAGGCTTGACCCTTTCTGCTTTGGGCAGATTCACTGTCAAGACCCCATTTTCGATCCGAGCGCTGATCCGGCCGGTATCGATCGACGGATCCAGCTCGTAGACCCGCCGAAAATCATTTGGACGGGATTCGCGATGCACCAGTTCCCCAGACACTTCGAGTGGAAGACGGCGGCCAGTCAGAATGAGGTCACCATTTTCCACAGTCACTTCGATGCCTTCCTTGTTCACGCCCGGCATTTCAGCCTGCAGCACGTACCCTTCTGGGGTGGACTCGATATCAACGACCGGGGTCGCAAATGGACCGGCCTGAGGCCGGTTTTCGGCGGTCAGTTGCTGATCTTCTCTTGAGACGATATTCATAGTTCTCCTCCTGCGTTCCCTGGAGCTCATTAGCTCCAGGCTTGCGCGATTTTTAGCTTACCGACACCTCGATTTGTTTCGGTTTCGCTTCTTCCGACTTCGGCAGCACCACTTTCAGCAACCCATCCTTATAGCTGGCCTTGACCTTATTAGGATCAACGCTGGCCGGAAGGGTGATACTGCGTTGGAACCTGCCGACAAACCGCTCCGATCGGAACCCTTGTTCTGGTTTTTCTTCCCGTTTGCGCTCGCCGGAGATGGTTAGCACTCCGTCGTGCAACGAGAGATTGAGATCCTCTTTTTTCAGTCCCGGCACCTCAGCGACAACCGTGAATTGGTCTTTGTCTTGATGGACGTCGATGGCGGGTGACCAGGTGCTGAATGAACCTGGGGTGCGAAAGAAAGAGCGGAACGAGTTATCGAACAAGCCATCCATCTCCTCGCGCAACGTTGCGAGGCGATCGAAAGCCCGTGATAACTCCGAGTGCGGATAACGTTGATAGCGTTGGACGTTCATAGGCGTTCTTTTGAGAATTTGCATTTACGGGTATCTGGAAAGCTTAGGTTATGCCACGGGGTCGACATATTGCGTAATCAATTCATGGAGAACAAGTTACATCATTGGTAGCGATCCCCTCGCAGGTCGATTAGAGTCATAATGTCGCACATGGTAAAAGCCACAGCCCGCATGCGTCATTTTGTCGCTTCCTTCGGGGGTGAAGCTTGCCAGCCAGATTTTCAATTCCTTTCAATCGATTCACTTGAATTTTCGCCGACGCTTTGCTCTAGGTCTTGATTCATGCGCCCCCTCTTCCTGAATGATCGGTGGCTCTCTCCTCCCTATCCGTCTACTGGTTGTCTTGCCGAATTCGGGGTTGCGCAGAGTCCCTCTACCCCGTAGACGGCAGTTCCGTTATCATGCAAAGTCAGCCAGCGAGTGAGGGTTCCGCGGAGTTGCAGTCACAAGCCCGCCTCGCGGTATTGATGCCGATCTATAACGAGATCGCTACCTTGCGAGAAGTGATCACGCAGGTATTGACGCAGCCGGAGGTCGCGGAGTTGATCGCCGTGGACGATTGTTCCACCGACGGGAGCGGGGAACTCCTCCGAGAGATGTCGCAATCCGAACCTCGAATTCGCGCTCTCTTTCACCCGGTGAATCAAGGTAAAGGAGCCGCGCTCCGGACGGGTCTGCGAACGGTGGCCCAGCCGTTCGTCATCGTTCAAGACGCGGACCTGGAATATGACCCAAGCGACTATGCGAAACTCCTGCAGCCACTCGTACAACAAGAGGCTGACGTCGTTTACGGTTCCCGGTACCTCGATATGAAAGTTCGTAAGGAGGCGTACTTTGGCCAGTATTTTGCCAACCAGATATTAACATTTCTCACTAATAGCCTGACGCGCCTCAACACGACCGACATGGCGGCGTGTTACAAGGTGTTTCGGAGCGAAATCTTTTCTCGAATCGAAATTGAGGAAGCCGGGTTTGGCGTTTGCCCCGAGCTTACCGTCAAAATCGGTCGACTCGGTTTGCGATTCGTCGAGCTGCCGATCTCTTATAGCCCGCGCAGCTTCGCGGACGGAAAAAAAATCACTTGGAAGGATGGGCTGAAAGCAATCGAATGCATCGTTAAGTACGGCCTGAGACGGCCGAACAACGATGATCGCACGAAGGCATGACAAGTTCCGGAGAACAATCGACCGCGCTTTCAGTTTTGATGCCGGTTTATAACGAGGTCGGCACCCTCCGAGCGATCGTATCGGCCGTCTTAGCTCAGCCGGCCGTCGGCGAACTCATCGCGGTCGACGATGGATCTAGTGACGGAAGCCGCGAGCTTTTAGTGGAATTAGCGAAAGAAGATCCCCGGATTCGGGCTTTCTTCCACGAAGTCAATCGCGGTAAAGGTGCAGCTTTGCGGACCGCGATCGAGGCGATCCGGTGCAACTACGCCATCATACAGGATGCGGACTTGGAATACGATCCGACGGAATACGAAAAACTTCTCGCCCCGCTGATTTCGAATGAGGTGGACGTAGTGTACGGTACCCGGTACGCCCAAGCGAAAAATGTTCAGGAGGCGTACTTCGGCCAATATCTGGCCAACCGGGCTCTAACCTGGTTTTGTAATCGGCTTACCGGGCTGCGGCTTACGGACATGGAGACATGTTACAAGATGTTCCGTAGCAGTCTGCTTAAAGAAATTTCGATTGAAGAGAAAGGGTTTGGAATTGAACCAGAGGTCACGGCAAAAATAGCCAAGATGGGCATTCGCCTGCGGGAAGTGCCGATCAAGTATGTTGCGCGCGCTTATTCCGCCGGAAAAAAGATCGGCTGGAAAGATGGAGTCCGAACTTTGGCCTGTATCGTCCGATACAGTAGAAAAAAGGGCAATAGGTGATTCGGATGTCGGTTCGGGGGAATCCATGCTGAGCCATCGCCGGAGTAATCCCGGTTTGCGAGCCGTTCAATTGCTTCTTTCATTTCCTGGAGCCCATTTCATCCACGGTCCGACGCCAGCCATCAGGTCGGCCACCGACGTCCCGTTTCCAAATGGGCCGGATAATCCGTTCTTGGTTCCGAGGAACGTCTCTGAAAATCGTCGTGAGGTAAACCGGTTGGTTCGTGAACTTCGCAAATTTCGTAATCTGCGACCTATTTAGTACCCGGAAGCCGTAGCGTTCGAGCAATCCTAGTCCACGGCGATCATCAAACGTCACCATTTGTGCGCTGATTTGGGCGACTCCCTGTTCCGCCAAAAATTGCAAAAACGTTTCCAATATCTGTCGAAAGGCCGCGATGCTTTTGACCGGAGTTAGAAAATTGACGTGAAAATGTCCGACATTTCGGGGAGCTGGCGGGACTTCGCGTCGTGCGTTCCGAAAGATCCACCAGAGGTAACGTCTCGTTTCCGGCTGGTAGCGGTGATACCGCGCCAGAACTTTGAATGCGAGAAGAAGACCTTGAATCAGGCAGAAGAGTTGGTGCCGCAATGGATATCGGCATCCCAGGAGGAATCCAACCACCGAATTGTCGATCGTTACAACCAAGGCTGCGTCCGGTTCACACCGAAGATAGTAATCGGTAAAGAAGTCGGCGAACAGGTCCCGATCCTCGAAAACTGGATCAATCGGGCGACCGAGAAAACCGGTCTCGCAGCAAATTTGGCGTACTGCACTCCGATCAACCGGGGTGTACCGGCGGACTACGAACGGTTTGGTATTCATTGCAGCCATCCTATGGGAATTGCACTCGATTGCCTTGTTGGACCTGAGGCTACGCGACGGCCTTTGCTCATCCCAGGCTTTTTCATCAATCAGCCCCTCAGCTCGTTGTAAATGGCGAACATTTGACCGAATACTTTTCGCCAAGAGTAGCGAGTTGCGACCTGTTTGCTCGCCTTGTTCCCGATCGCGTCAAGGTCAACCGAGCTCATTTCGAGAACAGCAGCGGCGAGCGACTCAGAAGAATTCTCACGAGCCCAATGGGTCTGATCCGAGAGAATAATTCGGTCCATGTAGCTTCCTCGAATGCCCACGACCGGAGTTCCACACGCCTGGCTTTCCAAAGCGACGAGACCAAAGGTTTCCTGCACACCGGGATGCACAAAGAGATCGGCAGTACGATAGATCTTGGCCAACGAGCAATTATCGGAACAGTATCGCTGCCAACTGACTGACCCCGTCGTGTTTTGCAGGTCGCGCAAAGAATCCCTTTGTGGTCCATCGCCGACCACAAGAAGATGGAAATGGCCCGGACTACGCCGATGCAAACTTTCAAACGCTTGAAACAGTGTTTTGACATTTTTCTCTGAAGCTAGTCGGCCGACATAAAGAAGCAGCAAACGATCGGTTGGAATCTGCAACTCGACTCGCGTGGCGAACTTGTCAGTGCCTCGGTGAAAAACTTCGGTGTCGACGCCAAGCTCATTTAACACAACGTTCTCGACCCCCCATTCTCTGAGAACTTGGGCCAATCCGGCGGAAGAAACGAAGGTGCGGCGAAAATGGTTGTAAAGCGATCGAATATAGACCCTCGCAGTTTCCATGGCGATATAGGTCGCGGTCTTGCCGAAGAACTTTGAAGTCGTTCGGAGGTACGCTTCGGGAAAATGAGAATGATAAAACCCGACCACCGGGATCCTCAGATTTTCGCCGGAAGCAATCGCCTTCCAAGCCAGTTGGTAAGGATCGCTGGATTCGATGATGTCCGGTTGCTCTTGCTCAAGCAGGTTTTCAACCGCGCGAAGATTCAAAAGCGCGCGATACCGGGAGGTTGTGGAGACCAGCGGCGCTTCGATGAAGTAGGTTCGCGCCTTTTCCGCCTCGATGCGCTCGGTCCGCTTGCCTGGCACGATTAAAATGTGTTCGTGTCCAGCGGCTACTGCGTAATGTCTTTTCTCTTCCAGGTAACGCTTCACGCCGCCGCTAAAGGGCGAATAGAATTGCGTGAGATCGCAGACCTTCATCGGTTCCCTGAAATCAAAGCTCACTCTTTCGCGTCAAGAAGCGAGCGGGCCGACTTGCGGGATAGAGTGCACTAGTCTCCTTCCTGGTCAATGAGGTAACGCTCGGCGTCCATTGCCGCCATGCAACCTTGACCCGCCGCGGTAACCGCCTGGCGGTAATGTGGATCAACCACATCGCCGGCCGCAAAAACGCCAGGCATATTGGTCCGAGATCCTTCCTGGTGGATGAGATAACCGTTCGCGTCCATTTCAAGTTTGCCCCGAAATGGGGTTGTATTCGGCGTATGCCCAATCGCAATGAAAACGCATTTCACTCCCAAAGTGCTTATGTCGCCGGTCTCAATGTTCTTCAGTTTAGCTCCTGCCATTTCACCGGCTTCGTCAGTCTGGTAACCGGTAATAGCTGTATTCCAAATAGTTTTGATCTTTGGGCTCTGCAGGGCGCGATCGGCCATAATCGGAGTAGCTCGGAGCGAATCCCGCCGGTGGATCAAGTAGACGACCGAAGCGAATTTGGTAAGAAAGACAGCTTCCTCGCAAGCAGTATCGCCGCCTCCGACTACGCAAACCGGGACGTTACGGTAGAAAGCTCCATCGCAAGTGGCGCAGGAAGTCAGTCCATGGCCTTTGAGCCTTTTCTCGTTTTCTAGGCCCAACCATTTAGCCGAAGCGCCGCTAGCGATAATAACGCTTCTGGTCTCGATCCATTCTCCATCGACCTTCAATCGATGCTGTCGTTTGGCCGGTTCAAATTCGTCGACTTCGGCATAGCGGAACCGGGCGCCGAATTTTTCCGCCTGTTTATGCATATTCATGATCAGCTGCGGTCCATCGACACCGTCCGGAAATCCCGGGAAATTCTCGACCAGCGTAGTTGTGGTCAATTGACCACCAGGTTCTCGCCCCTCCAGGACGAGGGGAGTCAGATTGGCTCGTGCGGCGTAGATCGCAGCCGTTAATCCGGCGCACCCTGTACCAATAATCACTACTGTTTCCATGGGCGGGTTATGTTCCACCAAATTCGGCAAGACGCAAAATGTAAGGAAAGAAGGACAAGGAGCGCAAGAGGGTATAAAGAGTTTCGTCGATGTTTACTGGAATCGTGGAAGCCACTGGAAAGGTGGAGGCGTTAAAAAAAAACGAGCTGGGCGGATTCGGACTAGAGATTGCAGCTCCGTTTTCCCAGAAACTCGCTTCCGGGGCCAGCCTGGCCGTGAATGGTTGTTGTCTGACTGTAACGGAGATCGTTCAATCGAGACTACAGTTCGATCTGCTGGGCGAAACTCTGCGCCGGACAAATTTGGGCGATCTTCGACCGGGCGACCTCGTGAACCTGGAGCGGCCCATGGCTGCAGACGGGCGGTTCGACGGGCATTTAGTTCAGGGTCATATCGATACGACAGCCGCCGTTCTTACTTTGGAAGAGAGAGGATCCGATCGCCGGATCGAGATCGAGCTCCCCTCCAGCTTTCAGCAGTATGTTGTATTTAAAGGCTCCGTAGCTGTCGACGGTATTAGTCTCACCATCGCTGAGCTTCATCCCAGCAGCTTTGTACTCTGGATTATTCCGCACAGCTGGGAAATAACGAATCTGCAGCGGCTCGCTCCTGGGGCTCTTGTAAACCTGGAATTTGACCTGATAGCGAAGTACGTCGAACGGCAAGCCGTGCGCGATCTTAAATAATCTCGGCCGGCTACACCTCTTCCGTTCGGAGATTTTTTCGGTTCTGTTTTATCACCGCGCGACGCGCTTTGGTTTCGCGCAACCTGCGTTTTAGTGCCGCTGGTCGCGGCGAGTGCTGTCTCCGAAGCTTTTCCTTGGCCGCCCTTTTTTGCGCCCGTTGGTCCGCGACTTTCCGTTCCAGGAGCGCCACCAAACGCAGTGCGGCAATCCTACGATTTTGATGTTGGGACCGTGATTCGCGCGCCGTGATGCTCAAACCACTCGGAAGGTGGCGAAGCGTTACTGCGGTCGAAACTTTGTTTACATTCTGGCCGCCGGGACCAGCCGACCGGGCAAAAGATTCCTCAAACTGTGATTCGTCAAAACCGAGCACTCGTATCCGTTCAACCAGTCCGGGTAGCGCGATCAACATCCAGTAATATACGCGGAGCTGATTTCCGACAACGGTAAGCGAACGGATCGCGATCGATATGATCCCTGAGGGTCGCTCGCTGTTTCCCGGTAATTTGCTATCTGCGCTTTGTCTAGGGTTGACGACATTCTCGGCCAGACCTATGTACGCACGAGTTGCCTCCCGAGTATTTCTGTCGCACATGAATATCCACGAATACCAGGCGAAACAGCTTTTCGAACGTTTTGGCATTACCACCCCGCCCGGAGCGCCCGCAGAGACTCCCGAGGAAGCAGAAAAGGTGGCAAGCGATCTGAAGACTTCCCACCTAGTCGTAAAGGCGCAAATTCATGCCGGCGGCCGCGGCAAGGGAACTTTCAGGCATGGATTCAAGGGGGGAGTGCATCTCTGTTCGTCGCCGGCCGAAGCTGCGGAACTGGCCAGGAATATGTTGGGTTATACAATTATCACTCACCAAACCGGTCCCGAAGGCCGGGTTGTTCGTAAAGTGATGGTTGCCGAGTCAGTGGAAATTCAGCGGGAAGCCTATTTGGCGATTCTTATCGATCGGGCGACGGGCACCCCGGTGGTGGTCGCAAGTACCGAAGGCGGAATCGACATTGAAACGACCGCCGAGGAGCATCCTGAAAGAATCATCCGCGAGAAGGTACATCCCTTGCTCGGTCTACAACCATTCCAATGCCTGAAACTGGCTCGGCAGCTCGGTTTCACTGGGGACCAGCTCAAGGCTGCTTCTAAGCTATTCGGTAACCTTTATAAGCTCTTCATCTCGCTCGACTGTTCGATGGTGGAGATTAATCCGTTGGCTTTAACCAAAGGCGGCGACGTGGTTGCGCTCGATGCAAAGTTCAACTTTGATGACAACGGGTTGTATCGCCATCCCGAGATTGTTGAGATGCGCGACATAGCGGAAGAGGACCCGCGCGAAGTTGAGGCATCAAAATTTAGTCTTAGTTACATCGGCCTGGACGGTAACATCGCCTGTCTCGTGAACGGCGCCGGGTTGGCGATGGCTACGATGGATATCATCAAGTACGCAGGAGGAGAACCAGCTAACTTCTTGGATGTAGGAGGCGGAGCGAGTGAAGCGCAGGTAACAGAGGCGTTTAAGATCCTCGTTTCGGATAAGAACGTGCAAGCGATCCTGGTGAATATCTTCGGCGGGATCATGAAATGTGACGTCATCGCCCAGGGGATCATCAATGCCGTCAAGGCAGTTTCATTGCCCGTACCGCTGGTGGTGCGGTTGGAAGGTACCAACGTCGAGCAAGGCAAAAAATTGCTCCAGGAATCTAAGCTACCGATTCGTGCCGCAGCCAACCTGGCGGAAGCGGCGCAGTTGGCGGTGGCAGCGGCAAAGGGCCACTGAATGAAAATATCCGAAATTGCCTGTCGAAGCGATGCAGACTCCGGTTTGCCGGATGGCGGTGATAACCGATCCGGATGGCAACAAGATCACAATCCATAAACGACATCCGCAGGTGCGCTAACATTTCCCATGTCTATTCTGGTTAACAAAAACACACGGCTCCTGGTTCAAGGCATCACCGGCAGTTCTGGCGCATTCCACGCACGCGGATGCCTGGACTACGGCACGCATGTTGTGGCCGGAGTCACTCCAGGAAAAGGCGGGCAATTGTTCGACGGTAAGATCCCAATCTTCGATACCGTGAGCGAAGCGCGAAAACGGACCGGATGCAACGCAACGATGATCTTCGTCCCGGCGCCATTCGCGGCAGATGCGATCCTGGAGGCAGCCGATGCCGGAATTGAGCTGATTGTCTGTATCACTGAAGGAATTCCGGTTATCGACATGATGCGAGTGAAGGCGGTGTTAGCCGAAAGTTCTAGCCGTCTGATCGGTCCGAATTGTCCCGGAATTATTACTCCGGGTGAATGCAAGATCGGCATCATGCCGGGATATATTCATAAACGAGGAACAGTCGGCGTCATTTCTCGTTCAGGTACTCTGACGTACGAAGCCGTCTGGCAACTGACCCAGCGAGGCTACGGGCAATCGACCTGCATTGGAGTCGGCGGGGACCCGATCAACGGTACTTCTCATCTGGACGCGGCGAAAATGTTCGCCGAAGATCCCGAGACAGAATCGTTGGTCCTGATTGGAGAAATCGGTGGGACAGGGGAAGAAGAGGCGGCGGCGTGGATTAAGACTCACTTGAAAAAGCCGGTCTGCGCTTTTATCGCCGGCGTCACCGCTCCCCCCGGGCGACGCATGGGTCATGCGGGAGCGATTGTGGCGGGCGGAAAAGGTACCGCGGCAGGAAAGATTGAAGCGCTACGTGCCGCCGGCATTACCATAGCAGATACACCGGCGACAATCGGCGAGACGCTGATTAAGATAGCCAAAGGGTAATTTATGTCTGATTTTGCAAAAGGCTTGGAAGGGGTTGTCGCGAACGAGACTCGTCTTGGTGATGTGCGCGGCCAAGAAGGGCAACTTATCTACTGTGGCTTCGATATTAATGAGCTTGCCGGCAAAGTCTGTTTTGAGGAAGTCGTTTATCTTCTCTGGAACAATCGGCTTCCGAATCGGGCGGAATTGGCCGGCCTGAAACAGGCGTTGGCGGCTGAACGAAAGCTTCCGGATCAAATCGTCCAATTCATTCGGACAACGCCGAAAACGGCTTTACCGATCGACGTGTTGCGAACCGCAGTTTCGATGCTGGGCCTACATGACCCGTCTCTGGTTCTGGACGATACATTAGATGCGAATCAGCGCCGTGCGATCAGCGTGGTGGCCAAAGTCGGCGTGATCATCGCTTATTTCCACCGGGCCAGGAATGGTCTCGATCTCCCCGAAGTCCGTTCGGACTTAGGCGAGGCGGCTCATTTCCTTTACCTGCTGGATGCCCAGGATCCGTCCCCCAAGAAAGTCGAAACGCTGGACCTAGCTTATGTCCTCCATGCTGAGCATGGCATGAATGCCTCGACTTTCAGTGCCCGGGTAACGATTTCGACCCTCACCGACATGTACTCAGCGTTGACGGCCGCTATCGCTACTTTGAAAGGACCACTCCATGGAGGCGCGAACGAGGGGGTGATCCACATGCTGCAACAAATCGGTTCGGTCGATAAGGTCGATGCTTACGTGGAAAGGATGCTCGCCGAAAAGAAGAAGATCATGGGTATCGGTCATCGGGTCTATAAGGTCCTGGATCCACGAGCACCAATTCTGCGTCAAAAAGCGATCGAGTTGGGTCAGGAATTGGGTGAACCGAAATGGATCGAAATGTCTGAACGGATTGCCGCATTGATGAAAGAGAAGAGGGGCCTGTACGCCAATGTCGATTTCTACTCTGCTACCGTTTATTACTCGCTCGGCATGCCGACCGACCTGTTCACACCGATTTTTGCGATCTCGCGCACGGCCGGTTGGACGGCACATATTCTTGAACAATTGGCTGACAACCGATTGTACCGGCCGCTGAGCGAGTACGCCGGCGAGCCGGCGGGCAGAGAGTTCGTACCAATCGATCAGCGGTAAAGCGTTCGTTCTTGTGCCGCGCGGCGATACCTCGTGCCACTGTAAACTGGTAGCTGGTGACCTTTACGGCAGCCACAATTCGACGGAATGTTCGCGACCGTCGTCTACTAAGGCGATCAAATTGTCAGCTATTTCGTCGCCATCTAAAGTTGTTTGACGTTGGCCAGGCGAGCCATCGGACGGTTTGGATATGCTGATGTGGTAGAGGGTTTGCCGATAGCGATACCGGATTTTGCAGGTTGTCCAATTCTTCGGAAGACGAGGGGTCAACCGCAATCGATTTCCTTCCCGGTTCAAGCCCAGCAGCGTCTCGATCAAGAGCCGATACATCCAACCGGCCGAACCGGAATACCAAGTCCAGCCGCCTCGTCCGATATGCGGCGCAACGGCATAGACGTCAGCCGCGATGACATAAGGCTCCACTTTATAAATGGTCGTCGCTGCGGGTGTAGCGGCATGATTGATTGGATTGAGCAATGCAACCAGCTCCCAGGCGCGATCATTGTCGCCAAGCAGCGCAAAGGCCATGACAGTCCAAATCGCCGCATGGGTGTATTGGCCGCCATTCTCTCGGACACCCGGAACATAGCCTTTGATGTAGCCAGGGTGGAGATCGGATCGATCAAAAGGCGGATCAAAAAGTTGAATTAGTTTCTTTTCGCGGCGGACCAGACGGGTATCTACGGCCCGCATCGCTTGCCGAGCGCGTTGCGAATTGCCGGCGCCGCTGATGATCGACCAGCTTTGCGGAAGAGAGTCGATCTGGCATTCTGCGTTGATATGAGAACCGAGCGGTTCGCCGTTATCGAAGTAGGCGCGCCGATACCACTCTCCGTCCCAGCCTTGGTCTTCAACATTTGCTTGCAGTTGGCTTGCTTGTGCCAAGCAACGCTCGGCAAAAGAAATGTCGTTGCGGCTACGGGCTAGCTCGGCAAACCGCGTGAGTACATCGTAGAGAAAGAAGGCCAGCCAAACACTTTCACCTTTCCCTTCTTTCCCAACCGAATTCATTCCGTCATTCCAGTCGCAGCTCCCAATCAACGGCAGACCATGTACGCCGAACTTGAGGCCATTTTCGATGGCTCGTACGCAGTGCTCATAGAGCGTGCCGGAGTCTTGAGAGCGTTTCGGCAAATCATAGTAAGATTCTTCCTCGGGCTTGAGCAGGCGGCCTTCCAAAAACGGAACCATTTCATCGAGAACACCGGCGTCGCCAACCGTCGAGACGTAACGGCAGGTGACGTAAGGAAGCCACAAATAGTCATCCGAGGTATGGGTGCGCACTCCCCGTCCAGCCGGAGGATGCCACCAGTGCAAGACGTCGCCTTCGCGGAATTGATGCGCTGCCGCACGCAGAAGATGCTCACGGGTCAGGTCCGGTTCGGCATGGACGAGCGCCATCACATCCTGTAATTGATCGCGAAACCCAAATGCCCCTCCGGACTGATAAAAACCGGTCCGACCCCAGAGCCGGCAACTCAAGGTCTGATAGAACAGCCAGCCGTTTGCGATCAGGTTTACCGATGGATCAGGAGTTTCGACCTGGACGGTGCCGAGCGTTTGCTTCCAATATTGGCGAACGCCGGCGACTGCTGTGCGATTGGCCTGCGGGCCGCGAAAGCGCTGAATCACATGTTGTACCTCGGCCAGATCGCGACCGGCACCCAAACGAAAACAGGTTTCTCGTTCCTGACCGTCGGCCAGATCAAGGGTAACCTGCATCGCTCCGCACGGGTCCAAGCCGGCGCCGGTTTTGCCAGAGAGATGTTCCCGCGTCAGTGCGGCCGGTCGCGACATGCTACCGTTCTGACCAAGAAATTCTTTCCGGTCTCCGGTTAAGGTTCGCACTGGACCATCGACGTCGACGAACGCGGTCCATGCAGAAAATTCGGTGTTGTAAAAATTGCGCGCCAGCAAGGCTCCGCTGCCGGCGTCCACCTCCGTTTGCACGTGAAGTAAACCATTTTGGCGCAGGTCACTAAACACCCATTCCCAATACCCGGTCGCGGAGATCCGTCGTGTCCGACCAGAAACGTTACGCAATTTCAGCGCTGCGAATTTCACCGGTGCGTCCATGGCCACATAAACCGTTAGCTCCGATATGATGCCGCTCTCGGTATGCTCAAATACGGAGTAACCAAAACCATGCCGAATAATGTAAGACGTCGTCCCCCGGGCAGGCGAAGGAGTTGGCGACCAGAATTCCCCGCTCTGCTCATCCCGGATGTAAAAAGCCTCTCCGGTCGTGTCCGTGACCGGATCGTTGTTCCAGGGTGTTAGCCTCAGTTCGTGAGAATTCTGCGCCCAAGTATAGGCCCCGCCACTCTCTGAGATGACTGTTCCGAAGTCTGGGTTAGCAATCACATTCACCCAAGGGGCGGGTGTCATCTGCTGCGGCTCCAATGTTATAACGTATTCGCAGCCGTCGGGAGTAAAGCCGCCGAGTCCGTTCTGAAAAATCAGCTGGCGGGACAGGAGCGTTGGGGATGCATCGCTCAGCGTTGGTTGCGTCGGTCTGAGCTCCGCGACCGACGGGTCAGAATTTTGGCGCCGATCCAATTGTTCCACCAACGTTCCATCTCTATCATTCAGGACGACGCGTGCCACCGCGGCCAGCAGCGTCTGGTCTTCTGCCGACACCTGATCCAGGTGTCGAACGAAGATTCCGGCCGATTTATCCAGCGTTTCCGGTTCGCGCCCGATCAAGCCAATGATCTCGTTGTGAAGAAGTTGGCGAGACTCCGATACGCCCTCGATCAAAATCACCAGGTCCACCGCGAGAGCTTTCCCCCGCCAATACGAGTGCGCCTGGACCAGTTGCTTTGCGATCTCGATCTTGTTCGCATCGCTGACGCGCAGCAGAACGATCGGGATGTTCCCGGAGATGCCATAGCTCCAGAGTCCGCTCTGTCCACGCCGGTTCCGAAGCAGCACGGTGGTATCCGCTCGTCGAGCTGGATTAGCGTAAACCAGAGCACTGGCCAATTGCGCGTAGATATGGACCTCAGTTTCCGTAGCGCCGAGCTTCCGCAAAGCCGCCTCGCTCTGTTTCCTTGAGAGCTCAAAACACCGGTCGATCATGCGAACGTCCCGGTATGTTTCGATCAGAGCCGATGCGGCATCCCGGCTCTCCGTCGCACCGAGGACGAAAGCGACGCGGAGAGTTTCATTCGGAGCCAGTGCGAATGTACGTCGAAGCGAAACGACCGGGTCCAAGACGGAACCGACCGTATTGGAAAGTGGTGAAACGTCCTGCATTGCGGCCGGATCGGCCGGGGTTCGACCGCGCCCGACAAACCTGGCGCGGTCCGTTTCGCAGGATATCTCCCCGCCTGGTTCTACTGCCATCAAGTGCAAGAGCCATGGCCGCTCTTCCGTTTCGGAGCGAGGGCGCCGGCCGCAGAGAACGGCTCCATGTTCCCGCACGAACTCGGTTTGCACGAAGAGATTGCTGAAGACCGGATGGGCCAGATCAGCCCCAGGAGTCGCGAGCACCACCTCGGCGTAACTCGTTAGCTCGATGGCGCGCTCGGCCTGGGAATGATTCGTCACAGTGACTCGTCGCACTTCCACGTCGTCTTCCGGCGAAACGCAGATTTCCGTGTGGATTTCCAGGTCGCTTCGGTGCTGACGAAACTCGGCCTTGGCTTCCGTAAAGATCGCTTCGTAATCTTCGGCCGGCTGCACAGCCGGCTGATAAGCGGCAGACCAGAATTCTCCGGACGCAATATCGCGCACATAAATGAAGGTTCCCCAGCAATCGCGCGTGGCGTCCTCACGCCAACGCGTGACCGCCAGGTCTCGCCAGCGGCTGTATCCGCCTCCCGCGTTACTGACCATAAGGTGGTAGCGTCCGTTTGAGAAAAGTTGAACTTCCGGCACAGGCAAAGCGGGACTGTCGAAGACGCGCATTTCTTCTGACGATGAATAGCAAATAGCAAATAGCAAATAGCAGATCGTCGGCGATTCCGAGACGGCAGCGGTCCGGCCGCCGCCGGATCCGGTTATGTCCCTAAGAGCGGGCCGGCAAAACTGTGGGGAAAATTTGCAGGGCGACAAAAACTGAAGACGTACGTACTCACATAATTAAACTCCACTAGGGCCTTGACGGTATCCACGGAAACACAATGTCTTGCGCTTTGGCTCTTCATCATGTACTAGATGTTGCGGTTCTTCCTCTTTTGCGCACAAGGCACGCGCAAGTGCGGATCATGAAAAAATTACTAGTCATCATCGCGTTAACTACCACTCTGGTGTTCCCGGCGTTAGCCGCTGAAACCAGCACCATCATCGTCTATCGACCGTGGACCAGCCTGGGAATGCTCGGGTCGATTTCCTTTAATGTCGACCACGGCCCACCGATCAAGATAAGCAACGGAACTTATGTACGCTTGCCCGTGGAGCCGGGGGAACACCAGCTCTCACGGAACGGCTTACTCGGTAAAGACACCATTGTGGTTCGAATTGAGTCCGGCCAAACTGTTTACGTCGATGCCCATTACGGACTGTGGGTGGCGGTTACATTCGAAGTGGCGGACGACCAGACCGAAGCGGCACGCGATTGTGCCGAACTCAAAGCCTATAACCCAGAGTTCTGACCCGCCCGGCTTGGTCCGGAAAATCGAGGATAGTGCGGGTATGATCGACGAGGCGGAAAATGTACCAGTTCGTCTTATTGGTCACCCCGGTCGTTTTTGCGACTGCATTTGAGCTGATTTTGCTCGCCAGCGCTTCATCAATCCCGAGGCTTTTGAGGTTTTGGGCCAGTGTGCTCTGTGACTTAGCGCGCTGAACCGGGTCGCCTTGCGCGACGGTTCCTGAGGACCTAGGCGTCCGAAGACAATAAGATTAACGCCCTAGATACAGCTGCGTTTCGTACAGAAACCGGATCGAGCCGTTCCCAGCGAACTGATCGAAGAGGACGTTGCACGCTTCGACCAACCCTTCATGGCCTGGCTCTCCGGAGAGCGGCACATACGAGGAGGAGATGACTCGTCCTAGGAATTCCTCTCGGGTGAGGAACTGATGGTTTGGGAACGTAAATAGCTCCAACGAACCATCAGAAAAAAACGCCTGAATGTCGGCCGAAGCAACCCTTCGTGGCAAGCAATCGGGATACCCGGGAACGAATCTGGTGAGAAGTTCATCGTAGTGTTCCATTAGTGGATCGTGCCGGGCGCGGTCGTTCCAAATCAGCGCGATGAGTCCTTGCGGGCAAAGGATCCGATCGAATTCGATTCGACATTTTGCTCGATCGAACCAATGAAAAGACTGACCGCAGGTCACCGCGTCGACAGAAAACGAAGTCAGGTTTGTGCTCTCTGCGGTGCCATCAACGCTACGAAACGCGTAGTGTCCAGATAACTGGCGCTCGGCTGCTTCGCGCATCGACTTATTTGGTTCGATGGCCACGACCTGAAAACCGAATTCGAGCAATTGGTCCGACAGAATCCCCGTTCCTGATCCGATATCAGCGACCGTCGCCGGCCGCGGTATCTTGTCTACCAGTAAACTCAGCAGCGCGTTCGGATAACGCGGACGATAACGGACATACTGTTCTACCCGATCACTGAAACGTTCGGTGGAAGATTTCATCAAAACCACGAATGCACGCGTTCGGATAGGAATAAAACCACGAATGGATCCGCCTTCGCTGATCCTCGCGGCGTTATTCCCGAAGGGATGGTGGACAACGGTTCGGAACACGAATCTATTCGCAGACGATGTGGCGGTTGATCCTGCTGATCATTACTTGGGCTCTAAGCAGTGCCAGGGCGAACGAAACTATCATTGATCCGATCGCAGACTACTTATTGATGAATGTCCCTGATCGCGTCGAAAACGCCGGTCGATTGTTAGTGCTGAAACGAGTGGAAGTGGACATGGAAGGAAACGGAAAGCCGATCGTTTTCGTCGGAACCTGGTATCGAAAATCGGGGCCCAACACTTGGCTCTGGATTGCCTATGCTCCGGTGGCGGGTGGATTCCAGCGTCTCACGGATTCTGACGTGCTGATCGATTTCGCTGATATCTATGTCGGTCCAATTCCGGCCTTGAACCGTCGCGGCTTAGTTCAGGCTTACAGCCTCGAACTAGACAATCAGGATCGCGACCAATCGAACATGATCAGCGATCTCGAATACTATTTTGTGGATGGCGGTAAGCTCGTGCAACAAGGAGCCGGTCCCCTGGATCGTGAGGAGCCCGATCAAAAGGCGACATTCGACTTTTTTTTTGGGCCTAAACGAACAGTCTCAGGTACGCCACGCATTACTTCTTATTCGGTAGGCGAGTTAGTTCAGCGTGGATATCGTCTGCCGAATTGGGCGAAAGGGCAGTAACCAATTTGCGGAATGCCGATGCAAACAGCGGGCGTGAACCCCCAAGAACTCGCAATCCGAAGTCGAGAAGTGAAGTTACAAATAGCAAATTATTTACTTTTGCAACCAGTGATTCGGCCTTATCGTCGCGTGAAGAGGGAAAGTGACTATGAAAAAACACCTGTTATTTGCCTTGGCCATGCTTGGTTTCACTGCAGGCGGGGCTTTTGCTCAGGAATTTACGAACGTCCCGAAAGCGGCGCCGCAAGCGATCCCCCCTCGTCCGGCAATAGAAGAAGGTTCCAATTCAAGCATCCTCCACAAGGTCTTCACGGCACCCCGTAAGTATCAACTGGTGAACCCGGGAGCTCCCGCTACCTACGGTAGCGGTCAGCAAGTGGTGTCAGCTGACTCGAGACTTACGAGCGGGCGACCTGCAACAGATCCGCGAGACACGAGTGGGAAACAGAACTTATATTGGAGGCTACTATCGATCGCATTCTAATCGAGCCCGCAGAGGCGGTTTTGCTGAAAGGCCGGATCATTCCGGCCTTTTTTGTTGTCTGGATGAACCGTTGAGTGGTCGAATAGCTACCGAAAGTCCGCGCGGGTCGCTTCTGCATCGGATGAATGCGGAACCCAAAACTAAAAAACAGATAAAATCGATTCACGAACGGCGGGAGATTTTACGTCGAAACAGAGTGCTTAAGCTCTCTTTTAGTATTGTTCCGTCGTCGCCGAGCGAATGGACGTTGGAGGCGATGCGCCGAGGGCTTTGGCGGACAAAGATTTTCGCCCTCTTTCGTCGCTATGGAAACCCACACGGTTAGCGTGTTTTGCCCGACATTTCTCAAACCAGAAATGTGGCATGTTTATCGACAGGTCGTCGGTCCGACCGGGCTGAGAATAACAGTTCACGCATTTAAACGAGAAAATGCCGATCGATTTCCTTATCCAGACCTGTTTCTGGTGCCGAGATCGCCATATCGGTGGGTACGGCGGGTTTGGCATGTTCAGATTTGCCACAGCCCTCAATTAGCACTTCCCAGCGAGTGTCGAGGCTTGTTGCACTCGTTGATCAAGCAAAAGTCTGACTTGGTACATATTTATTTCGGGAACAACGGGATCTTTTGGTTGCCATTTATCAGAAGGAGCCCAGTTCCGGTCATCGTCTCTTTTCATGGAGCCGATGTGCAGGTGGGTCTGAGCTCGCAGGTTGCCGATCTTCGATTGCGCGAGCTTTTTCAGCGTGCTGCACTGGTATTGGCGCGATCCGAATCTTTGGCTGAAGCCCTGCGAGAAAGAGGCTGTCCTCCGGATAAAGTGGAGGTGCAGCGGACTGGAATTCCGCTCGAACTTCACTCGTTCCACCATCGACCAAAGCCGCCAGGAGATGCTTGGCGGCTCGTACAGGCGTGTCGATTGGTCGAAAAGAAAGGTCTCGGAGTGACGCTCCGAGCCTTCGCGAGGTTTCAAAAGCGGTTTCCCGCTGCAACGCTGACCATTGCCGGAGATGGGCCGCTTCGGCACCAACTCGAGGCGCAACGTAGTCAACTGGGGATAACGCCAAACGTGATCTTTACCGGGTTCCTTGATGCTCCGGCGTTGGCTCAGCTTTTTTTTTCCAGCGACATATTCGTGCATCCGAGTGAACTCACCAGCGAAGGGAACCGGGAAGGTGTGCCGAATAGCCTGCTGGAAGCGATGGCCACCGGTCTGCCTTCGGTCGCGACCCGGCACGGTGGAATTCCCGAGGCGATTAGCGACCGCGTCAGTGGCCTTTTGGTGGATGAGGCGGATCCGGAGGCATTGTTCCGTGCCTTGGAGGAACTCGCCCGTGACGATCGTTTGCGCGCCTCGATCGGTGAAAAGGGCGCAGAAATCGTTGCCAACAAATTCAATCACGCCGAGCAGATCAAGAAGCTGGAAAGCATTTATCTGCGTGTGATCAAAGAGTCGGCGCGCTGAAGGCGCGCTATTTCCACTCAATGCCGATTGGCAAGAGTGCGTATACGCCTTGGGGATCGTTAAGATGAGTCAGGGTACTTAGATCGGTCTCAAGAGCTTTGAGTTCGCGATTGATGGGATCGAGTTTCGATACCGGAGGACGTTCGTTACCTTTGAAAAGCTCCTTCAATTTTTCATTCAGATCTTTTCTTGCCGGATACTCGGTAATCTTTGGGTTATCGCCGAGTTTAGCTAACGTCCCGGCATAGGAAATTGCTGCCTGAAGTCCACCGAGCTCATCGACCAGATGCAGCTTGATCGCTTGGCTTCCCGACCAAACCCTCCCTTGTGCGATCTCCTTTACACCTTCGATTGGTAAGTGGCGCGCCTCCGATACACGCTTTAAAAAATCGCCGTAAACGCGGTCGATCCCGCGCTGAAAAACGGCCAGTTCAGCATCGGTTTTCGGCCGCGAGATCGTGAAAAGATCAGAGTACGGTGAAGTTTCAATCGGGTTCCAGAACACACCATTGTCATTAGCCAGCTTTTGCACATTGGGAAGCAATCCAAATACGCCGATGCTGCCGGTGATCGTCCCTGGTTCCGCAAAAACCCGGTTTGCCGCGGTTGAGATCCAGTATCCACCGGACGCGGCGACGGTTCCCATTGAAACAACGACCGGCTTCACTTTTTGAGTCGACTCCAATTCGCTTCGGATGACTTCGGACGCCAAAACGCTGCCGCCTGGACTGTTTACGCGTAAAACGATCGCCTTGATATCGGGGTCAAATCGGAATTTGCGAATGGCCCGAGCCAGTTTGTCGCCGCCCACCGAGCTCGAATCTCCTTCACCATCTACGATATCGCCCTCAGCATAAACAACCCCGACTTTGGTTCCCTTTTCCGGAGTTCGAATGCGACCATCGAAGGCCGCCAGGTAATTGGCTACTGTGATCTGGCGGAAGGTATTATTCTTACTATCTTCCGCATATTTCTGCTTCAGCTCGTCCATCACCGCAGTGAGCGGTTCCAGATTAGTGACGAGCTTTTGTTCGAGGGCGGTCTCGGCATCAATGAGACCCTTTTGTTCAATCAGCTGTTGCACGGTTCCTGGTTTGATCCCTCGAGCTTGTTCAATTCCGGTAGTGATTTCGCTCCAAAAATCGGACAGTAACGCTTGCACCTGCTCGGTATTCTCAGGGCTGCTATTGTCCAGCAGAAACGGTTCGACCGCCGATTTGTACTTTCCTTGTTTGGAGACTTGGACCCCGATCCCAAATTTCTTAAGCAAGGAAGCGAACCGGAGTTGTTCGGAGACAAGTCCTGTCACCGCCATCCCTTCTTCGCCATCGAGATAGATCTTATCCGCCACCGAAGCAACGTAGTAGGTTCGGGTAAAGGGTACGATCAGGTGAGCGTATACGAGCTTTTTCGATTGCTTAAAACGGAGGAGCGCTTCGCGAATTTCGCGGAGCGCCGCTAGCCCGGAGGAATAGCTGACTGGCGTTACGTTACCGGTCAGGAAAATCGCGGAAATTCGATCGTCAGTGGCAGCCAAGGATATGCTGCGCAAGACCTCCCGCAATGTGACGCGCTGGTTTTCCTGGCCGGATAACTCCGAGATCAGCTCTGAGCTGTTGAATTCGGCCGGAGCGTCAGAGATCGGCACGGAAAGGTCGATCACCAGCACACTCTTATTTTCTACGGTAGGTCCTTTATTGCTCGATCCAATCAGGGAGATAATGCCGATCAGCAAAAAGAATCCCCCGATTATTACCAGCGCTATGGCGAAAAGAGTTCCGAAGAAAGAAGCAAAAAAGCTTTTCATAAATGTACTACCCGACTGTTCGCTGGAATCTGATGCACCGCGACGAGATTTTTACGGCGTTTGGGTTGCTGCCGGCTCGGTCTAAGGAGTCACCGGAGGTCAGGTCTGCTCGCGCCAGAGCGGCCGCCCAAAAGAGGTGGGCCAACCATCTAGGCAAATAGAAAAAAATTAACAATGAAGATAATCTCGATATTTATTGGAGTAGCCATGGCGGGAACCGCTTTGGCCAGTTCTTTTACCCCCTGGTCGGGGGTGAATTCCCCTTAAATGCGATCATCCGCATCGGTTTTTTGGGCTGCTTCAAATTGCGAACGCCAATAATCCAAACGTTCCTTTATCCGGCGCTCAAACCCGATGTCGCTCGGCTCATAGTAACGCCGGCCCTCGGGCAGATACGCCTGTGGTACGTAGCCGCCTTCAAAATCGTGTGCGTACTTATAGTCTTCACCTTCTCCCAATAGCTTGCTCCCGGAACCGCGAAGGTATTTTGGAACTGCCAGCACCCGGCCCTTTTTAATATCTTCGGTGGCATGTTCGAGACCGATATAAGCCCGATTGCTTTTCGGTGCGGTTGCGAGGTACACCGCAGCGTGGGCTAACGGAATTCTCGCTTCTGGCAGACCCACGAATTCCACTGCTTGTTGGGCGGCAACGGCCACTACCAATGCCTGTGGATCGGCCATACCCACGTCTTCGCTCGCCGCAATCACGATTCGACGAGCGATGAATCGGATATCCTCTCCGCCATACAGCATTTTCGCCAACCAATAGAGTGCCGCGTCCGGGTCGGATCCACGCATACTCTTAATGAACGCACTGATGGTGTCGTAATGTTGGCCTTCGTCGGCGTCGTAAACGATGGCTTTCTTCTGAATGCTTTCTTCTGCTACTTCGCGGGTGACACGAATTTTGCCGTCGGGCGAAGGGGCCGTCGTCAACACCGCTATTTCGAGCGCGTTCAGGCACCGTCGCGCATCCCCTTCGCTAACTTCCGCCAGGAAGCGCAGAGCGATCGGATCGGCTTCAATCGAAAGTTTGCCGAGGCCACGTTCCTCGTCACGCAATGCCTGCTCCATCAACTCGGCCAGATCTTCGCGCGATAATGGTTCAAGTTGGAAGATCTGGGATCGTGATACCAGCGGCGCGTTCACGTAGAAGAACGGATTGAGGGTAGTAGCGCCGATCAATCGAAGGAGGCCGCTCTCAACATCTGGCAGCAGGACGTCCTGCTGTGCCTTGTTGAAGCGATGGATTTCGTCAACAAACAGAATCGTGCGAGTTCCACGATTTTTCAGGCGCAAACCGGCGCCTGCGATCGTCCGTCGAATGTCGTTCACAGAACTTTCTACACCGCTCAGTCGCTCGAAATGACTCTGCGTGGCCGAGGCAATTACTTGAGCCAAGCTGGTCTTCCCAACTCCAGGAGGGCCGTAAAGAATGATCGAAGTCAACCGATCGGATTCGATGGCTCTACGCAGCAGTTTTCCTTCTCCCAGGATGTGATGCTGACCAACGTACTCGTCGAGCGATCGCGGTCGCATCCGTGCAGCCAAAGGCGCGTGAGCCGTCGGAGAATCGGGCCCGTTTTCGAAAAGATCCTCCACACTGATAATTTCGCGATGAAGTTAGAGAAGTCTAGTCTTGAGCTTTCCCTGGACAGTTCTGCTCGCGATTCATCCCGTCCTAGCTCCTGGCTTTTAAATTCTGGCTTCTAGCTTCTAGATTCTCCTTTTACTATGGTGCGAACCTTATTTACCTTCGGTTGAGGCGAGTTGTCGAACGGTCTGCGTAGTTGGAAGCAATGAAATCTATTTTGGTTCCGGTCGATTTTTCTGATGTCACACTCAAGGTTGTCAAAGCGGCGATCCAATTGGCCAAGCCGTTTCAAAGCCGCATCACCCTCATGCATGTGGTGGAGATTACGCCTCAAATACTAGGGATTGGACCTGCCCCCGAAGCAGTTCCGACGCCGCCCCCGGAAGAATTCGCAGACTCGGGAGTCACTGAAAAACTCGCGCGGCTGGAAAAGCTGCTAACATCGGTCGGATTGGACTCCCATTCGGTGGAACTTCAAGGCCCGCCGGTTGATTTAATTTTGAGCGAGGCGGAAAAGGCACGCGTTGATCTTATTGTGCTGGGTTCCCACAGCCGAGGCCCACTTTACCATCTCTTCGTCGGTGGCGTGACCGAGGGAGTACTGAAACGCGCGCGCTGTCCGGTATTGGTCGTTCCTCTTTCCGACCCCACTTCTTGATCCTGTGCGATTTGCTTCCTATCCCGGTTTGGCGGTCCTCAACGCTCAAGGCCGTGACCCCGATCAATCGTTTGCGGAGGAGCTGCCATTACGCGACTCCGAGGCGCATGCACCGATCAATTATCACGCGTACGCGGCTTGTACTCGCGGTGCCTTTTACCGGGAAACAGAATTGGCTAGTCGTCACCGGAATGTACTCTTGCTCTTGCGAGGCGATTTGCGTGCCGCTCGGAAAGCGTTTGTTACTCTGAAGGCGAAAGGCTGCGTCGTAGCGATCGCGTTTAAGGAGGCCGGCACGCATCAGGTAGCCCAACAATTATCTCATCCGAAGACTTTTAGCTATTTTGGGGAACTGGCTAGCAACGCCGATCTTTGTCTATCCAGCACTCCTGATCTGGTGCCGCTCTTTTCCTGTTTTTGCCGGCGAGTCGTTTACTTGCCGACCCCCTATCCAATCGACTACCCCGACTGGAATCTGGCTATCCCAATTTCCGAGCGTGCTGGTATTTTTGTTGGGACTCGGGAGTTTTCGGTGCCATCGCGCAATCATCTGCTAGCACTGGGCGCGGCACGATTGACCTCTTATCCGGTGACCGTTGTGGACGCGGGAACGGCCGCGACCAAAAGCCTCTTGCAATCGCTTCGCTATCCACCACAACAACTCACGGTTTTACCTTGGGTGTCCTATGGCCAATATCTCGAAGCTGTCCGACGCCACCGTGTCGTATTGCAGTTCGATCAAAGCCGTGTGCCCGGCCAAGTAGCCGGAGATGCTTTGCTCTGCCGGGTACCCACGATTGGAGGAAATGGCGCGATCGAGCGAGAAGTGTTAAGTGAATTGAACGGCGACGGTCGGTCGTTCTCTGAATTGATCCAGCTCGCGTTGCGGCTCCTGCGGGACGATGTCTTCTATGCCCAGCAGGTTGAGCGAATGACCGCGCTAGCCCAAGAAAAGGTCAGCTTTCGTTCGATTCGAGCTGAGCTGATCAAATTGTTTCCCGGCATCGATTCGAATTGAATGCTGAACTACCAATCGGCGGTAGGGCGAAAACCTGGGCGCGCCGGAAGACGTTGCGGTCCTTTTCGGTCCGTCGCGCCGCGTTTGAGCCATTGCGGATCGGCCAGTTATATTTGTTCTCGGGTCGAGCACGATCTGGCGAATTAACGGGAAATGAACGATCCACGCGTGGCTCAAACCCGGCGCGAACGGCTCAAACGGCGTTGCAACGTCTTCCGGCGGGCCGAGGTTTTCGCCCTACCGTCTTGAGTGTGGTCTTGTGATTGGCGATGCATGCCCGTATTCCGCATTCGATATGTTTTCCGCGCTGATTCTTGATCCCAATCGAACCGTGCGGTAGCCTCTGTGGGAAATGCCATTGCCTACGTCATCGCACGGTTCTCCTTTGGCTGAGCTCAGTCTGAGTGCCATTCTAGAGCTTCTCCGATCGCATGGATTGCGCATTACTAAGAGCCGCCAAAAAATCCTGGAGACTTTACTCGCGGCGCAGGAACCGCTCTCGCTCGAAGAGATTCAACGTCGATCGAGCGAAGGCGATGTGGCGCCCGATTTCGCGACGGTGTTTCGGGTATTGACGCTATTAGAGAATCTGCACGTTGCGCAGAAGGTTCTACTCAATCGCTCCTGTAGTTACTTTGAGCTCGTGGATCCGCAGCAGCATTATGATCACATCGTTTGTACCGAGTGTGGCCGGATAACCCTCATGATCGATTCATGTCCGGTTGAGCGGCTCGAGCACGCTATCGGGCAAAAGTATGGGTACGTCGATCTCCGACACTCGCTGGAGTTCTTTGGTAGATGTCCCGAATGCCATAGCAGCCCGTCGGATTTGGAGTTGAGCGATACGGTAGCGGTGAATCAAAGCAGAAGCAGACGGACCATGTAGACGGGCTGCTGGATAATCGCTTGCAAAGAGAAAAGATCTTTATAGCTTTCGGATCGATGCGCTTTCTCGCTCAGCTTCTTAGCCTTGAGCTCCTCCTGCTCGGGAGTGGCGCCCCGACTTCTTTTCTTCTTCCCACTACTCTTTAGCTATTCAGGTCAACGTTCGTTCGCGGTGGAGACAAACGGTGACCGCCGAAATCGTCTCCACCGAAACTCAGAACGAACTACCTATTATGCCAGAGAAAATAGTAATTTTTGATACGACACTGCGCGATGGCGAGCAGTGTCCGGGGGCCTCGATGAACCTGCGCGAGAAGATGGAGGTGGCTCGCCAGCTTCAGCGACTCAATATCGATGTCATTGAAGCGGGATTTCCGGTCATCAGCGAGGGAGATTTCGCTGCCGTCAGCAAAATTGCCGCCGAAGTGCGCGGCCCGATTATCGCCGGCCTGGCGCGCTGTAACCCAAAGGACATCGACGCTGCCGGAGCGGCGGTAAAACCGGCGGGTGATCGTGCGCGGATCCACGTATTTCTCGCGACTTCAAAAATTCATCGGGATCACAAGCTGAAAAAAGCCACCGAGGAAATCATTCGATTGACGCGGGAGGGAGTCACTCACGCGAGGTCGCTGGTCAAGGACGTCGAATTCTCGCCCGAGGACGCCTCGCGCACTGAACCGGAATTTCTGGCCCGGGTCGTAGAAGCCGCGATCGAGGCGGGCGCTACTACAGTGAATATTCCTGACACGGTGGGCTATGCCGTGCCAGAGCAATTCGGATCGCTCATCCAGTATTTGAAAGGCAACGTCCGGAATATTGACGACGCGATCATTAGCGTACACTGCCACGATGATCTGGGACTAGCCGTAGCCAATTCCCTGGCCGCGATCCGCGCCGGTGCCCGGCAAGTGGAGGGAACCATCAACGGTATCGGTGAGCGAGCAGGTAACGTTGCTCTGGAAGAAGTCGTGATGGCAATCAAGACTCGAAAGGACTTCTACGGCGACTACTTCACCGATCTTCAGGTCTCTGAGATAGTGAAGACTTCGCGGATTGTGAGCCGGATGAGCGGATTGGCCATCGCGCGAGGCAAAGCCATTGTTGGAGAAAATGCGTTCGCGCACGGGGCCGGCATTCATCAGGATGGCATTTTGAAACATCGGGAGACCTATGAAATCATGGATCCGCAAGAGGTCGGCTGGGGTGAGACGGAACTTCCGCTGACCAAGCACAGCGGGCGGCACGCAATGGTCAAGCGGCTGGAGCACCTGGGTTACAAGCTATCAAACGACGAAGTGGAGCAGTTGTTCGTCCGGTTTAAAGAGATCGGCGACAAGAAGAAGTTCGTCTATGACGAAGACTTGGCTGCACTGATCGATGACGCTTTTGGTTCATCAACCGAAACCTGGCACCTGGATTATATCAATGTTACCACCGGGACGACGACGATCCCGACCGCGACCGTTCGGTTGCGCCGCGGCGACGAAACGGTGGAGGATTCTTCGCCCGGCAATGGTGCGGTCGACGCGGCGATGAAGGCGGTCGACCGGGTCCTGCGCCTGCGGGGCCATTTAGTCGATTATGAAGTGCATGCTACCTCAAGCGGCAAAGACGCGCTCGGCGAAGTGAGCGTTAAGTGCGATTTCGGTAGTGGCAGATTGGTGAGCGGGAAGGGAGCGAGTACCGATGTGATCGAAGCGAGCGCCCGCGCTTACATCAACGCGGTCAACCGCGTTTTATTACAGGCCAATCAGCCGGAGAGGTCGCCCACACAGCAGCTCGAAACGGCCGGAGTCTGAGGAAAATAGCCGATAGCCAATAGCCGATGGAATGGCGCAGGCGAGGCGGCGCCAGGAATTAGCCCCCGGGGGGATTTTGACCCTGGGGCTACCGGCGTTCAAATGTTATGCCACAAAAGAAAGATAGAGCACCGGCGGCCTAGGTCGGGCAACTTCGTCCGCTAGGCACTTAGCCGAACCTTAATCTTTCCCCTTCCTTAACGCTTGCACGAGTTGCGAGTCGATACGTCCGGTCACTGACAAGCCATTATCCCGTTGGAACTCGCGGATCGCGCTTCGCGTTCCCGGTCCAATCGCACCGTCAACTTGGCCTTCGTAGTAACCGCGCCGAGCAAGAGCGCTTTGAACTAACACTTCAATGCTGGCCCCCGAAGATCCGTTTTGGCCGGAATAGTAGCCGTTGTCCGGGTAGTAATAATCGGGATAATCATACCCGTAATACCCGTAATCCGCGTAGTAAGGATATCCCCAATCGTAATATCCCCATCCTGGATACCAGTACGGGAAGAACCCGAAAGAAAAACGGTGATGATGATCGAAATCATCGTGCCCGTGTCGCCTGTCGCCGTGTCCGTGCCAGGAGCCGCCGTTCCCATGCCAGGAGCCGCCGTTCCCATGCCAGGAGCCGCCGTTCCCATGCCAGGAGCCGCCGTTCCCATGCCAGGAGTTAGCGTTGCCCGCGTAGGCGTATCTACCACCGCGCATGTAGCCGGCTTGTCCAAGAGCCCCGCGTCCACCGAAGGCGGGACGCCCGCCGCCTACCGGACCACCATGAAATCCGCCACCGGAATGACCTCCGCCTCCGGAATGACCACCGCCACCGGAATGACCACCGCCTCCGGGTGGCGCCGCGTTCACTACGGCGGGTAGCGCGCTGATTAATCCAATAAGGAGCGCGCGCTTCAAGAAATGTTTTCTATCCACAAATACCTCCAGGAGAATATACGACCGTGCGGCTCGGATTCAAATTTGGGACCCACATTCGTGAAGAAGCCGTTGACATTTCCGACGAGTACCTGGGAAAGTCCAAACTCCTCTCTGGCACCTACTCGACTATGGATTATCGCATTCTTGTTCTGTTCGCACATCCAGCTCTCCATCGATCGAG